>Ga0209187_1000257_pt1 | contig 109366 bp, 89 predicted proteins | sample BantaG_FD_187430 | JGI IMG/M metagenome (GOLD analysis project Ga0209187, IMG submission 187430) | Marine algal microbial communities from Bantry Bay, Ireland - BantryBay_4 metaG (SPAdes) (version 2) | ecosystem: Host-associated > Algae > Red algae > Unclassified | place: Bantry Bay, Ireland...
TCTGGCTGATCTTCGGCCGACTCTTGCAACTGTTCGAGTTAGTAATGATGAGGCGGGAGCACCTGATTGCTACAATACGGGCTCAAAGGCCCTTAGCCCAGGTCGGGTTGCTCCCACCATCTCCTGCAGGCCGGCCGGCCTGCAGGAGACCCTTTCCGAATAAACGGATCGGCACGCTCTTTGAAGCAGAAATTCAACAGACAAGCCCTGGGTGGAGCGAGGTACGAGCGGAACCCGGGGTAACGCCCCCCCGAATCGCAGAGTCCCGGAGGGACGGTAAGACATGAGACAATCGAGATGGAAGAGAGGTCGCAACCCCTAGTTCCGCTCGTTTCTCGCTTCACTAGGGGCTACTGTCTGCCGTCCCGCTGGGACTAGCTTCGTCTGATTCTTTTTTTCTTTTTGCTTCTGTTCGGGCAAGATTGTCACCTATCGGAAAACATCTTCCACGCGCCGAGCAACGGGTCAGTTCTGAAAATCAGCCAATGCTTTTCGAGCCATTTCTCTAATCAGAGGTTTTCGAGGACCACCCATGCCCCCTGTTTCGCTCAACACGTGTGAAGTTAGATATGGCTGGATGAATTCAGTGCCAATAATTGGTAGAAGTCTTGGAGCGATTTCCGCTAATTTAAAGTCAGCGGAGCCACGCAAACCTTCGACGACATCGGAGACGAGCCCGGCCTGAATGTGATTGTGAGTCCATAAGAAGATGGCGATTTCAATATCGCTCGCCGTCAACGGTTGGTTGCTTGGTTCGATCCGCTGGCGCAATGCACTCGCAAGTTGCACAAGGATTTCCGGCTTTAGATTCGGAGTCTCTGGATCGGTAATGACTGCCGCAATTCTGAATGCAGCATGTGTCGAGACGGCGGCCTTTTCCAGACACAGGTACTCATCGATTAGCTTATCATTAAGCGACGTTGTTTTTCGGGCCTCTTCAACAGACAGGCCGAGACGGCCTTGCCGAGTGGCCTTGAGTGTCTCCATAGTTTTTATGAAATCTTCTTCCATCACTTCTTTAATGTCTCGCGCTCCGCCGAGAACACGTTGCCAGTCGGCTTCGCGGGCAGGGTGGCCTTCCAGTCGTCGAGTAACTTGTGCAGGCGCTCGACCACGTCCGCTTTTTCAGCGTGAAGATTGGTCTTCTCCAGCGGATCGGACTCGATGTCGTACAATTCCTGATGGCTACCGTCTTTGTTGAGCATCAGTTTCCATGGGCCATCAACCACGGCGAACGACACCCAATGCGCTGGCCGACCGGGCGAGGGTTTCGAGGCCGCGCCCATCTTCCAAAACAAGGGCTTCGAACGCCGAGCTTCGCCGTTGCCCTTCAAGGCGTTCACTTGGCTGATGCCGTCGGCCCTGTAGTCCGCCGGCAGTTCGGCGCCAGCGAGTTCGCAGAAGGTCGGCAGTAAATCCACCGCCGAGAGAATGGAGGTTTTGTCGACTTTGCCAGCGGCAATTTTTCCGGGCCAACGAGCGATGAAGGGCACGCCGATGCCGCCTTCGAACAGGCAGCCTTTGTAGCCTTTGCGGCCGGCAGTAATACCCTTTGCGCCGCCGATGCCGTAACCGGCGCCGGTGGCGGTGTCGTGGGTCAGCGTGAGTTCGGACTTACCGCCGGAGGCGCGGGCCGGGCCATTGTCTGAACTGAAAATCACCAGCGTGTCGTCGGCGAGTTTGAGTCGGTCGAGCGTGTCGAGCACATCACCAATCCGGTCGTCGGCATGCGCCAGCACCGAGGCGTAGATGTTGTCGGGCTCGTCGAGATCACGGAACCACCAGCGGTATTTGGGCAGGGTGTGAAAGGGCGTGTGCGGTTCGTGAACCCACAAATTGATGAAGAACGGCTTGTCCTCGGCGTGGCTCTTCTCGATGAACTCGATGGTCCGCTTGGCGTCTTCGTGGAACGGCATTTGTTCGCCGGCGCAATTGAACGCGCCGTAGTCGTCGTAACCATACGCGCTCGGCACGGGCGAGTCCGGGATCATGTTGTTGGCGAGATGCCACTTGCCATAGTGCGCAGTCCGGTAGCCAGCGCTCTGCATGAAGCGCGGCAGCGATGGTGCCTTGGGATCAAGCCAGTCCGGCATACCGCGTCGGGCGTTGCTCGGCACCCAAGCGAAGTGCCCGTCAATATTGTAACGCGCCGGAAAATGGCCGGTGTTCACGGCGGTGCGGCTCGGCGAACACACGCCGCTGGCGACACTAAAGCGGTAGAAGTCGGTACCCTCTTTCGCCAACCGGTCGATGTTCGGGGTTTTGACGTAGGGATGGCCGTGACAACTCAGGTCGCCCCAGCCCCAGTCGTCAGCAAAGATGAAAATGATGTTTGGTTTATCCGCAGCGGAGGAAACTAGCGGCAGAAACGAACCAAGAAAAAGAAGGGCGACAAGGATACGGCAATTAAACATACCTCGTGCCTAACAAGGGCCATGCAGCTCAGCGAATCGAATTCGGAAACTATTTTATTCGGCAGACAAACCCGCCGCCATGGCGTCCATAATCTCCACCAAGGTCGCCTCCGAACTCACCAGCGGCGGCATCAAATACAGGCATTTGCCAAGCGGACGTAAGAGCACCCCCGCAGCGCGGATCCGGTCGCGGATCGCAGCCATTTCCTCTTTGGTTTTGTCGAGTTGCAAGGCGCCGATCATGCCGAGACAACGCACTTCGGTGACCGCCGGATGGTCAGCGAAGCGGGCGGTGAGTTCGCGTTCGAGAAACGCAGCGCGTTCGCTCACGGTGGCCATGATGTTGTCTTCACGATAGACCGCAAGCGTCGCCAGCGCGGCCGCGGCAGCGATTGGATTACCGGCGAAGGTGTGACCGTGATAAAAGGTGCGGTCTTCGCCGTTCGGATTGTGAGGCGCGGACGTGTCGTTGAAGGTCTCGTAGATGCGGTCTTTCACCACCGTAGCGCTGAGCGGCAAGCTGCCGTTGGTGATGCCTTTGCCGAGACAGACGATGTCGGGATCGATACCCGCCTGTTCGAACGCGAACATGGTTCCAGTCCGGCCGAAGCCCATGGCAATCTCGTCGCAGACCAGCAAGGCCCCGTGCCGCTCACAGCGTTCGGCGACCGCCGCGAGAAACCCCGGACAGTACATGCGCATGCCAGACGCGCCTTGGCAGAGGGACTCGAGCACCACCGCCGCGATCGTGCCCTCTTGCTCCGCGCGTTCGAACAAGCCGTCCAGCACCGCGAGACTGGCTCGGCAACTGGCGCCATCGTCGACCGAACGCCGAACCGGCGTAGGAATCCGATGGGTCGGAAAAGTCAGCGCCTTCACCGGTTTGTGGAAGCTCTCCATGTAGCCGACCGACACCGCGCCCATGGTATCCCCATGATACGGATCGGTGAGCGCGACGAACTGGTTGCGTTCGGGCAGGGACGGGTCGTTGGCGCGCAGGTTGTGGAAATATTGTACCGCGATTTTCAGCGCCGCCTCAATCGCGCTGGCGCCGTCGCTGGCGTACAGCACGTGGCGGTCCGGCGTCGGCATCAGCGCGGCCAACTGGGCGGACAGTTCGACCGCGTTCGGGTGCGACAAGTTGCCGAGAATCGAATGCGGCAACGTAGCCGCTTGGGCTTGGATTGCTTCGGTCACCCGCGGATGGGCGTGTCCGAGGTTGACGCACCACCACGAGGAAATCCCGTCGATGAACGTAGTGCCGTCCGCAGCATGGAGATGCACGCCCTCGCCGCGTTCTATGACCGGGATGTCGCCGATGGCGGAATGCTTGGTGTAGGGATGCCAAATTTTGGAGTGGTACATGCGGGGATGATGGAAGGTGAAAGATCGAAGATGGAATGAGCCGAACTCCGTCCGTGTCCCCAGATCCGTAGCGCGTCGAGACAGAACGAGTGAAACCTTTTGCGGCTTGTTCGAAGATCAACCGGACTAAAACGCGGAGACGAGAGCCATGCGCCAAGCGAAGGCGAACAGCAGGCCGGCAGCCAAGGCGCAGAGACCTTGGACCATCGGCGAGAATCGAACCTGGTCAACCCAACCGAAGGGCGCTCCGATGGCCATGCCGGCGAGCAGCCCGAAGAAGTGCGCGCCGATGTCGGTCGTGTCGTCCGGGTCCGGTTGCGGCATTTCAAACAAATCGTAGAGCACCTCGCCGACACCGGTCCAGCCGAACAGCGCGGCCGCCACGCCGAACGGGATCCAGGCTTTGGTCCACAGCGTGTTCAGTGGTTCGCGGCGGATGTAGTAGGTGGTCGCGACCCCGACGATAATGCCAAGCGCGCCGAACGTGCCGGTACTTGCGCCGACGCTGAGATGGTTGGCCGAGAGGGTCGCCATGATGGTATTGCCGAGCGCGCCGCTGAGCAAGATAAGCAGCGCGCCGAGTCCGTCACCGAGGCGGCGGCAGACGAACAGCGACAGCAGTCCGGTGAACACCAAGTTGCCGATCAGGTGGCCAGCGTCGCCGTGGATGCCGAGCGCGGTGAACACGCGCCACCATTCGCCCGACTTGAACCCACTCGACTGTACCGCGCCCTCAACCAACAGCTTGTTGCCGCCGTCGTATGGCCCGGTCCACAGGTAGAGGCCGGTGAGAATCGCCACCAGCACGAACGGCGTCCAAGGCACGCGCCCCTTGCCCATGGCCGGTTCGGGAATCTCCGCCTGTTTCGGCGGCCAGCCTTCGTTGCTTTCCAGCGTGGCGAGAATCTCATGCCGCGCCTCCGCCCCCCTGCCCTCGCCGACAAAAATCTGCTGACCAAAGCCGTCATCCCGGATCAAATACGAAATTTGCGCCGCCGCCAGAATGGTGGTCCATTCGTGCTCTTCCTCCACCGTTCTCGGGAAGAGGCAATCCGGGCCTTCAAATCTTTCCATTTCGTTCGTACTTAGCACATGCCACGACTCTTTGCATCCTTGTCAGCTTCGCTTTTTTTCTATTACGAAGGGACCGTGCGTCTTGGCATTTTTCTCAGTGGTTTCGTTCTCTTTAGTTCTCTCGCGGCAAAAAGCCAGCCGGTGATGCCCGCGTCGGAGATCCGCGAACTGTACAACACCGGCCAGTACGCCGCCGCCCTCACCAACGCCACCGCCGCCATCCAGAACGCGCCCAGTTGGAACCCAGCCAAACCGCCGCTCCACCGGCTACGCAACGACGCGGCCTGGGCCATCGGCAGCCGTGACACCGCCATCGTCGCCGCCCGCACCCTGCGCAAAAATACGCCGGACGACCTGCAAAATCTCGTTCGGCTCTATCAACTGCTGCGCGACACCGGCGCGTCCGAGGAAGCCAACGAACTACTCGCCGACATCAATCAACGCGGCCGCGCGCTCGACCCAAAGGAGGCCTCAGGCGCCGACCTGACCGCCCTCGGCACCGCCGCCCTCGCGCTCGGTGCGGACCCCAAGGCGATCCTCTCCACCTGTTACATGCCGGCGCGAAAAAAAGCCCCCGGCCACCTGCCGGCCCACCTCGCCGCCGCCGAACTCGCGTTGGAAAAACGCGACTTCGCACTCGCCGCCACCGTCCTGCAAGAGGCACGCAGAACCATCGGCGACGACCCCGCCATCCTGCACGGACTCGCCCAGGCCTGGTTCCCCAGCGAACGCGAGAAATCACTCGCGTTCGCCGAAACCATCCTCGCCACCAACACCAACCACGTCGCCACCCTCCTGCTTCTGGTCGAAGACGCCTACGACAAGGACGACTGGAAAGCCGCCGAGGTCTACCTTAAACGCGCCCTCACGGTGAACGATAAACACCCGCCGACGCACACCTGGATTTCCGTTCTCGCGCTGGCTCGCTTCGACCAAGAGACCGCCGAGACCGCTCGCGAACGCGCGCTCGAACTCGCCCCCGGTGACGCGCGCATCGACCATCTCATCGGCCGAAAAATTTCCCAGAAGCGCCGCTTCACCGAAGGCCTCAAACACCAGAAACTCGCGCTCGAACGACACCCCGACTACCTCGCCGCCCGCGCCGAGATGGCGCAAGATCTGCTCCGCCTCGGCCGCGAGGACGAAGCCTGGAAGATCGTCGAAGACGTCCACGAACGCGACCCGTACAATGTCGTCGCCTACAACCTGATGATTCTCCACGACAATCTGAAGAACTTCGAAACGCTGGAAACCGAACACTTCATCATCCGTATGACCCCGCACGAAGCCGCGATCTATGGCGAACAAGTGAAGGGCCTGCTCGAACAAGCGCGCCGCACCATGTGCAAACGCTACGGCTACGAATTCGACGAGAAAACCAACGGCAAAATCATCATCGAGTTCTTTCCCGACCAACAGGACTTCGCCATCCGCACCCTTGGCATGCCCGGCGGTCTCGGTATTTTGGGCGCGTGCTTCGGCCGGGTCATCACCATGAACTCCCCCGGCTCGCTCGGCGCCGGCGAAAACAACTGGGCCTCCACGCTGTGGCACGAGTTCTGCCACGCGGTCACCCTCGGCGCGACCGACAACCGGATTCCGCGTTGGCTCACCGAAGGCTTTTCCGTCTACGAGGAAGGCCTGCGCGACGAGACCTGCCGTCGCAAGCTGACCCCGAAATACCGCCAACTGATCAACGAACGCGGCCTGATCCCGCTCGACAAACTCAGCGGTGCACTGACCGACTTCGAAACGCCCGACACCATCGCCTACGCCTATTTCCAGAGCGGTTGGCTGGTCGAGTTCCTGATGGAGCGACTCGACGAAAAACAACTGCACCAGGTGTTCGACGAAATCCTCAAGGGTCAGACCATCGAATTAGCATTGGAAACCCCGCTCGCGCCAGTGGCGGAGTGGTGGCCTGAGTTTGAGGGCATGGTGTCCAACCGCGTCGACTCGTTTTATCCGGACGTGGACTGGTCCCGCCCGGAGGAAGGGTCGCCGTTGTACACCGACCCCGCTGCCGTCGCGGAATATGCCACCAAGACGCCGAGCAACATCTGGGCGCTCACCTATGTCGCCGCGCACACGATCGGTCGCGCCGAGTCCGAAGCGGACTGGAACGAGGCCCTTGAGCGCGCCGAGGAGCTGAAACATCTCTATCCGCAAAATCCCGAAGCGCTGCGTTTTCTGGTCCGCATCCACAACGAGCTGGGTAACGAGGCAGCTGAGAAGGAAGCGCTGGTTAACCTGCTCGAATCCGACGCCGACGATCCCGACGCCTCGCTGCGCCTGCTCGAACTCGCGTCCGAACAAGAAGACTGGCCTGCCGTTCTGCGCGCCGGCAACCGACAACTCGACATCAACCCCCTGCTGCGCGTTCCCCATCGTACCCTCGGCCGCGCCTACGAAGCCGCCGGTCAACCTGATAAAGCCATCGCCGCCTACAAGCGCCTGCTCCGCCTCCGACCCGCCAACCCCGCCGACGCGCATTTTCGCTTGTCGGGTTTGGTGAAAGATGAAGCCGAACAAGAACGCCATTTGTTGCAGGCTTTGGAAGAAGCGCCGCGGTTCCGGAAGGCGTATAAGCGCCTACTTGAACGCGAATGAAATCCCCAAATATCGAGCTTCAGTTTCTGCTTGGAAACGAAGGAAAGTTGTTTCAAATACTGTACAAATATGTAACGCTAGATCAGCCATAAATCGCTTCAATTCCATTTACATCCCAAAAAGACCGATTAAGAAACTCAAATGAGTAGTTTCATCATGAACTCCCCCCCATTGCTGTTCGCCTGGTATCAAGTCGAACTGGGCATCTACATCGATATAGATGCCGGCTACCGGGCACTTACTGAAAAAATGAAGTCTGCTGGCTTTGAGGTCCCAAACAAGATGGGTGACAGTGGTGCATTGTTTCATCAAGAGGACTACCAAACCACGGTCTTTGTATCGACGGGCACAGTTTACATTTTCACAACCGATTATTGCGATGCCAAAACATTTAGCGGCATTTTGGTAAAGGTTTTGGAGGCATGCGAAGAAATCGCAGAGACGAAGATTATCGTGAAAGCCATTTCACTAGGATTCCTTAATGGTTTTGAATTCGACGAGCAAAAAAACGATGGCCGTACGCCATTGATTAAGGCCGAATTGCAAGGTTTGAAATTCCAGCAAAATGATCATGAGCACAGGACATTCGAATACTGGTGTGATTGTAAGCCCTCGGGGCGTTTGGACGTCAAAATCAAGTCAAAACACGCAACTCACATAAAACCAGACCCAGTTGAGACATTCGGGATGGCATGGAGTCCACCATTTGAGGAAATACACAAAATCTACGTGTACTCAATTCTGATAACAATGAAGGAGAAATTTAGCCCTCCACAAAAAATTGAACCCTTGATCGAAGTAATTCAGCGGTACCACAAGATTTGCGGACAAACCTTTTCAAGCTGTGCATCAGAACAAGGAAAAAAGGAGTGGGGCTATGAGGAAAAGTAAAGACGACACAAACCTTTTAAACAGACTCCTCATCCCGGGATTTGTTTCTGAGGAAATCGACGAAAGTTTAAGAGCGTGGCTCAGGAGCAGTGAAAGGTTTCCGAGCACAGGATGGAGCCTTGATTCATCAGACTGCCCAGAATACTTAGAGGAGTTCCTATGCTTTGGAGATTTCGATCCGAACTGTGGAGCCAAACTTCATGTCAGTTCAAAAACGAACACAGCGGGAGCAACTTATCGCCACCAAAAAGAATACAAGCTTGTGCGAGACGAGTACAAAATTGCCGTCCAAGATAATTTGCCGGTTACAGAGGAAACATTGGAATTAGCGGATGCACTTCTACGAAACAGGCAGACCTTCGTACCAACACCAGATGAAGTATATGTCGACGAACGAGGGTTTTTTGTTTTTGAATGGGATGAATCCATAAGTGGCACTTTTGTTATTTCCATCACTGCTCAAGATGAACTTTTTTATATTTTCAGATCGCATATGAGTGAGGAAAACAAAAGACTCACGAGGAAGATTACCGAATCTGTTAGCGCATTAAAATGGTCTGAATGGCGCGGAGTTCTCCTTATGGAAGCCATTTTGGCATTCGCTCCAATAGGCTCAGTGTACGATGCCTAAAGTTCCTGAGGAAAAAGACATTTTAGCTGTTTTCGTAAATGAACGCAGCAAGGTCAAAGGCGGAAAATACAGGTCTCGGAATTTTCGAATAAACGAAGCCAGAGAACTTTCGTGCTTCTTCCCTCTTTTCATGGAGCTACCCGAAGAATTACTCAAACTACCGATAAACGAACTCCTTGAACATCAGGAATTTTGGATAAAAGCATGTGAAGTGAGCAACAATAAACTCTACGCAGCCTGCACGACTACACAGGAAGCGGTCCATTCACACCCTCCGTTAAAGGTAGAATTTGACAATAATCCTATCGGACATGCAAACGTTTCAAATTGGCCTGTAGATCAGAACGATTTGATTGACCTGAAAGATAGGATCTCGAAACTTATATCACTCTCTATCATCGAGAATCCTTTTTACTCCCAAGCTATTTGAATAACGCCGCAATAAAAACGGCAACAACACCAAATCCGCCACCAGCGCGACAACCACCATCGTCAGCAGCAGCACGCCAGTATCCTGGATCGACTGAAACGAAGCGGCGAAATAACCGAGTCCACCGATACCGAGAACCAGCGAAGTCTGGACCAGCGCGTGACCGGTGGACCGGAGAGTCTGCTCGATGGACGCGTCCACGTCGGCGCCCGAACCACGCGCCACGCGGTAGCGGGACAGAAAATGGATCGTGTCGTCGACCGCCAAACCGAAACCGATGCAGAACACCACCACGACGCCGATGCGCAGCTCGATGCCGACCCACCCCGCCATGGCAATGGCGACCAGAATCGGCAGCAGGTTCGAGGGGAACGACAGTAAACCGAAACGCCACGAACGAAACGCAAACGTGATCACTAGGGTGATCACAAAAAACGACAGCGACAGGCTACGGATCAAGGTCGTTACCACCAAACGGACCCCCGAATGCGCCAGCGCCGCCGGCCCGGTTTCGACCGCTGAGAGTGCCGCAGGGAAGTCGACGATCTCGGACTGGGCGCGTTCGACCAGTTCGAGGTGACGGGTGCTGCCAAGGTCTTTGGTGAAAAAAATCACCCGGCCCGCCTCGAAGTTGTCTTGCAGAACATGCGTGGGCAGCCGACCGAAGCCACCCAGGATTTGCGAGGCGACAAACAGGTCTTCGGAACTCGGCCTAGGATCGGCGAAGGCGCCCAGATACTCGGTATAGCTTTCGACGTGGGTGACGTCCTGGTCCTCTATCAACGCGGCGACCAATCCTTGAACCGCCTCGAAGTTGGTGGCGTCGAGCAAGTCGCCCTTGATGTCGAACTGCATCCGCAACAGACCGCCGAACTGATCTTCGAACCAGCGGAAGTCTTGAACCGCTTCTGTTCGCGCCGGCAGCTCGCCGAGCAAGCGGTTGTTCACATCCACGCGCGCCAGTCCGAACAACGCCAGGCCGAGCAGACCGCACAACAGCAGCGTCACCAGCCGACTCGGCCGACGCGCCCACCAGACCGGCTTGATGCGATCATCAGGGCCGTCCACGTTCTTAAGCAAGCGCGCCTGATGCCGAACTGGCCACACCGCTAGCAAGGCCGGTGTGAATAAGATCACCACCAAAAACGCCACCCCTACCCCAGCGGCAGCGACCAATCCGAACGTGCGCACCGCCATATGTTCGGCGATGCCCACGAGGCGAAGCCGAACGCGGTCGTGGCCGAGGTCCAAAAACAGGCGGGACCGGTGTCGCGCATCATCGTCACCACCGCCGAACGCCGGTCCGCCCCCGCCTGCAAGGCCTCTTCGAAGCGGTGCATCAGATGGACCGAGTCGCACACCACAATCACCGCCATCAGTCCGGGCACCGCCACGCCGAGCACTCCGATTTCCACGTCGAACAACACCAGTCCGCCGAGATAGAGCAGGACCGCCACCAGCAGGGAGGCGATCGGCACCACCCCGCCACGAACGGTGCGGAACACGAGCGGCAAGACAAACGCAAGTAGGATCACTTGCAGCAGAATCGTGACATAGAGATCGCGTTTCATTGCGTTGCGCATCGCCCGCAAGACCAGACGCGGCCCCACGGTTCGCCAGGCCCAAGCCGGTTGACCGCTCGAGACAACGGGCTCGGTCGGGTCGACTACCGAAAGAATCTGTTCGGAGACCTCGACCGCACCGCGGCGTACCCGCAGCCACATGGACAACGATCGGCCGTCTTCAGAGACAAAGCGGCCGCCGAGTTTGGGGAGGGTCGAAGCGATCTCGATCAGCGGCACATCGGGAAAGACCTCGCGCAGCAATTCCTCGGTCGCGTCGCGTCCGCCGAACTCGATGCCGCGGAACGCGGGCGTGTCGGTGAGGCTGAAACTATCCACGATCGCCAGCAGAGCTTCGACCCGGCGCCGCATCGCTTCGAACGCGGCCAACTCTTTCTGGGTGACAGCTTCCGGCCAGGTGCCGGTCACCACGAACTCGGGCAAGATTCCGCTGAACGATCCTTCGCGATCGCGGAGGGCTTGCCGGTCGCCCTCTTCCGCTTCGAACAAGGTGCCGAAAGACAGATCGAAGGCCAGGTTCGGAATCTGCCAGAGTGCCATCGCTGCCGCCAAGGCCAACAGCCCGGCAATGATCAGCCAGTGCAGTCGATAGAGGGTTCTCGCTAGAACGCTGGCAAAGAAATGGGTGGCGAGATTCGCTGGTTTGGACTCCGGCATCGAGCGCTCTCTTGAGCAAAATTGCGCATTTGCCTAAAGCACGAAAATCCGATAGGGCTTGCGCGAAAAACCAAAATTCTCAGGAGAATTAAACTGTGAGCAACATCCACAATGACATCACCGGCGTAGTCGGTGGCACCCCCCTCGTTCGTCTCAACCGCGTGACCGAAGGCATCAAAGCCAAGCAGGTCCTCGTCAAACTCGAGTCGCAAAACCCGCTGTCCAGCGTCAAAGACCGCATCGGTAAAGCGATGATCGAAACCGCGCTGGCCGACGGCAGCCTCAAGCCCGGCGGTCTCGTGATCGAACCGACCAGCGGCAACACCGGCATCGCACTCGCATTCGTCTGCGCCGCCAAAGGCCTGCCCCTCATTCTCACCATGCCCGAAAGCATGAGCATGGAACGCCGCCACCTGCTGAGCATTCTCGGCGCCAAACTCGTGCTGACCCCACCCGGCGACGGCATGCCTGGTGCGATCTCCAAAGCCGCCGAACTGGTCGAGGAAAACCCCGGCTCGTTCATGCCGCAACAATTTAACAACCCGGCCAACCCGGAAGTCCACTACGCCACCACCGGCCAAGAAATCTACGATGACACCGACGGCGAAGCCGACGTGATTGTGGCCGGCGTCGGCACCGGCGGCACCGTCTCCGGTGTGGGCCGTTTCATGAAGTCCAAGAAGCCCGAGTTCCTCGCCATCGCGGTCGAACCCAAAGGCTCCCCCGTCCTCTCCGGCGGCGGACCCGGCGGCCACAAGATCCAAGGCATCGGCGCCGGCTTCATCCCCAACAATTACCACGGCGACTACGTCGACGAAGTGTTCCAGATCGACGGACAGGAAGCCGCCGCCATGGCGCGTCGCTGCGCCCGCGAAGAAGGTATCCTCATCGGCATCTCCGCCGGCGGCAACGTCCACGCCGCCGTCGAAATCGCCAAGCGCGACGACATGGCCGGCAAGACGATCATCACCATCGGTTGCGACACCGGCGAACGCTACCTCAGCACCTGGTTGTTCGAAGACCAGAAGTTCCAAGGCTAGCGGTAGCCAGTAGCCAGTAGTTAGTAGTCAGGCCAGTGGCGCCGGTGGCGCTCGACCTGAAGCCGTGACAGGCTATTCGAAAAGCCGTGGGGTTAACCCACGGCTTTTTTGTGCCCCATCGTACTGCAAAGGCAGCCGACGAAGGAGCAGAGTCCTGCGAACAACGGAAAGAAGACGAGTTCAATTTGTGACCAGGAGATCGGCCGGTTGAGCACGTTGATCAGCGACCAAAGAGACACCAAGCAGCCAAGGCTCATCACCGCTCCGCCCACCCAAATCATGCGCCGCTTAAACAAGATCCGGTGCAACGGATCCATGCGGCGGAATGCGGATAGCATGAAGAAAACCGTCATCGCCGTGCTGGTACAAAGCAGAACGCGCAGGGTCAGCAGCAGGAAGGAGTTCGGTTCAAACAGACTCATGACGCTGATAGATGGGTCCGCCACGGGCAGCGCGGGCCTGCAGGAATTGCTGTTCGACGCAGGCTTGCGCGTAGGCGCGAAAGCCAACTGCGAGAGTGAAGGGCACGAGTGCAGCGAACGTGGACCATAGGCATATGGCAGTGTTGCGGGAGATGGAAAAGGTGCCGGCGGCGCCCGCATCCCGGATATTGATGAGGAAATAGAGACTGCTGCAAACCGAACCCAAAACGCCGAGCAGCAAGCCGATGGTAGCCAAGATCAGGAGGTTCTTCGCGAGATGGAGTTGGGACATGTTCGATATGCTAACGCGCCACTCCTCGAAAACCTTCACAAAATATCCGCTTGCGCGCCAATCTTCCATCTTCCACCTTCCACTTTCAATCTTCCATCTTCTCAAAACATGAACTGCATTCTCATCGAACCCGCAGAACTGCTCGATGACCACCGCGTCCGGCTGGACGGGGAGCGGGCGGCGCATATCCGCACCGTCCTGCGCAAGACTGTTGGCGACACGATCAAGGTGGGCTTGCTCGATGGCCCGCTCGGTTCGGCGGAGATCGTTGCGGTCGATGCGGATTCGGTGAGTGTCGATTGCACTTGGGGCGAGACCCCGCCGCGTCCGAACACGCACCTGGTGCTGGCACTGCCGCGTCCGAAAGTGCTGCGTCGGCTGTGGGCCCAGCTCGCCGCGCTGGGCGTTGCGCATATCCATTTGGTGAACGCGGAGAAAGTCGAACGATTCTATTTCGATTCGCATGTGATCACGCCCGAGACCTTTCGTCCGCTGCTGATCGAAGGCTTGCAACAGGCGGTCGACACGCATCTGCCGGAGGTGAGTGTACACCGCGCCTTCCGCAAATTCGCCGAAGACGAGATTCCCTCGATCATCGAAGCCGAACAGATCGCCGATAGAAACCGCCTGATGCTCCACCCGCGCGCGACCAAAGCGCTCACGCCCGCCACGGGTTCGTGTTTGTTGGCGCTGGGTCCGGAGGGCGGCTGGAACGATTTCGAACTGCAGTTGCTCGGCGCGCGCGGCTTGCTACCACGCCGATTGGGTCCGCGGGTTCTGCGTAGTGATACCGCGTGTATTGCCGCGCTATCGTTGATCGGAAGCGGTTAGAAGCGCTCCGCGTAATCATCTGGAAATGTCCAGAACACGGCACCGGGGGCACGTATTAGATGGCGCTCCGGGGGCGAACGTCCCTCGAAAAAAGAAATGACATCGGAGCTCACCCAAGAATTATTATGAAAATAGCTGTGACCAAAAAACTCCGGACTTTCTGACATCGCATTGGTCGCGTCGATCATCTCAATCTGGTCGACCTGACGCAACACGTCCCATTCCCAATCGTTAATATTTTCCGTTGCGCGGCCGAGACGCAAGGCGCGGAAGAGATAACTTGTCACATTCAGCGCCCGGTCTTTTTTCGAGGTGTAAACCGCCACGCCTTCGGCGAGATCTTGAAAGCGATCGTACACTGCATTGATAAAGGTTTGCAGGTCCATGTCGGGAGCGGCGAGAACGACCCGTTGAATCTTATACTTTTCCTGAAGTTGCTCTGGCGTCATCTCGCGATCGAGGATCCGCAGTTCGCGCATCGCGTTCACCACGATCGGATTGCCGGCGCTATGCGCCAGAATTTCGATTTCCTGCACCGAGGTTTCGCGGGCGAGTCGAACCAGCACTTTCCGAAGATGGCGCGTGCTGTAGATGGCATTTCCCTTGTCCGCGAAATATCCCATCCACTTTCCTGACGACGGCCAGTCGAAGTTTATCACGGCACCGTCGCGTGCGTTGAAGTGAGCGATTTCAGCCGCCAGTTCCGTGTTGCTGATAAAATGCGTGTTGTATCCGGGGACAAAGATCGTGATCCTTCGGCTTGGTCCCAAGCGCAGCACGCGATCAATTTCCTGTTCAAAGACATTATCGGCGAGGGCAGGTTCTCCGGGACCATGGTCCAACTGATTCACCTTTGGAGCCCGCACCAACTCCACCGATTTCAGTTCGAACGGGGTTCGTCCAAGATCTCCGGTCGGCGCCAAGGTGTCGGCAAGGATCTCCTCCGAGGTCTGTCCTTCGCCCACGCCCACTTTCGCGATGGCCAGATAAGGCATCGGTTGATCCGCCCGCATAGCGCCGAAGGGATCAACCCTTTCCGGGTTTTCAACGAGATTGCGGCCGCTCACAATAAACACCGGGATATCTTCGGTGTGGTCGATCGTCCGTAACCGCTCCGCGTGGGTGGTTTTTGAATAGCCCAACGGGGTCGCTGCCAGCTTTGTTTGTCCCGGCTTGGGAGAGGAACATCCAAGCAGGAACAGCCCGGTAACAAACACGGTGAGAACCTGGACAGCTCGCCAAGGTTCATGGTTGCAGTCTTGCGTTCGTTCGCGATTCATTCGTTTTCTCTGGTTGCACATACTGGAAGTTTTCATACCGACTGCCGTAACTCAAAGAGGGGTTTAACGATGCACCCCCTCCAACCACTGCAGAAATTCGTCATCCGGATTTTCATCCCCGTAAAAGGCGAGCTCAGCGACAATCTCGCGGGCGGTCTTTGGAATGGTGACGTCAAAGGTCTCACGAACCCACGCCTGGAACTCGGTATGGGGCGGGATCTCGGAATGCTCACTGGGAGGATCCCGCCACTGCGAATCGATCATGGCGAGTTCGCTGTAACCGATGGCGAGTAGTCGCAAAAAATCCACCGGCGAGTCGGCAATGACGCAGGCCATCGTCGAACCCGATCCGGAGCCGAGATGCACCACCTTCAAGTCGCCGTCATCATTGCGCCAGAGCCCCGCGTAGGACCCGTCGCCGCCGGTGCGGATGAAGACAAACAAGCGGTCGAACTCGACCGCGTTTCCCGCCTGCGTCCACGCCGGATTCCACGGATCGTATTTCGAGGAAAAGAAGATATGCGTGCCGCGTTGGCCTTCCCACAAGTCCGCCAAAATCGACAGGCTGCCACTGTGTTTGCCCTTGTCCTCCGGGTTCATCCCGCCGTCATCCACGATCACCGTCCCGTTGGCTTCGATCCAGCGAAACAGCTGTTGGAAGGGTTCCGGAAGGTCCATCCCATCGGGACAGGCGTCGCGAATCTCGCGCTCGAGGGGTGTCGGACTGGTGGGCATGGACGTGGGTTTTGGCGGAGGTGAACAGGAGCCGAGCAACAAGGCGAACAGGAGCGCCAAGAATCTGGTGGACATAACCTGACCATAGGCTTTCCCCCGAAAAACGGTAGAAAAATCCCGATTTCAGCCACGCACCACTACCATGTTCAACCTTCCATCTTCCCCGAACACCGCCTACTTTCTAAGAACAACCCTGCCCGCGTGTCTTCCCTTCGAACCTTTGCTTGAACCAACTCGCGCTCCACCACGTTTCCCAATGAAACCCGGAATGACTCATGAAAATACACCTTCGAATCGCCAGCTTGCTGGCGCTACTAGCCTTGTTGGGATTACCCGTGTCCGCCGCTGAAATTGGATTTATCGAAGAGTTCGCGCTCGCGGAAGACCGCGCGTCCGTGCTGGCGCAACTCATCCCAGGCACCGACGAGTACTATTACTACCACGGCCTCCACTTCGAACACAGCCAGGACGCCGACGCCTGGAACGATAACATGAAAAAATGGGCGGCCCGCCTGAAACAACAGAGCCGCTCCGAACCCAATTCGATGAAGGAACTGCGCAACCGCCACGCGCTGCTCCACTTCGGCGACAGCCCCAAATCCGCCGAGGCCGCCTGGACGCGGATCATCGACGAACTCAACCTGCGCTTCAACCACACCCGACAAGTCTCGCGCAAACCCGACTTCCCCACCAGCCTCGACCAAAAACGCATCGCCACCGCCGTCTACAAAAAACGCGCCATGGGCTACGGCGACGCGATGAACCGCTTCACCCCCTGGGGCCTCGACCTGTTGCAAGGCGACAAACTCAGCGCCGACCGCCGCCGCGCCCTGCTGTCCCGCCTCGAACGCCCCGACTGGCCCGGCCTCGTCGACCTGATCGCACTCGATCTCAAATACAAAAACAGCGGCGGCTTCGGCAGCCACGGTATCCACAGCCGCCTCACGCTCAAACAGCTCAAAGCCCTCGCCAAGAAACAACCCGAACTGCTGCGCAACGGCGCCTTCGTCAACGAACACATCAAACGTCTATCGCCCAATGCCGATGTCGATCTCGACGTCGACCTCGATCAACGCGTCGCCGCGCTCGACCGCATCTGGGACTTCGTCGAACCCCTCGACCCGGTCCACAATTCGCTCAAACTCAACACCCTTTACGAACGCCTGCGGCTCGATCTCGAACGCGGCCAAATCGACGAAGCGCGCTTTCTCGACTACGTCAAAATTCCGCGCAACCTCGCCTACATGGAACCCCGCTGGATCAACCGCGATGAACACCGCAACCGCTGGGCCAACCTCAACCAGAATTTCCCCAGCCCCTGCCTCTCCCCGGTTCGCGGTGACGAAGGCCTGCTGCGCGAGTACCTCGAACGCTTCTTTATCGACGCCAAGGACTACAAAAAATACGCCCCCTACCTGCGCGATCCCTTCCTCAAAGAAATCTTTGCCAGCACCAAAATTCTGCACGGCAAAGGCGACGTTGAGAAGTGGGCCTCGATGCTGTCGCCGTCGGTCTACCGCAATTTGAAAGAGTCGGTGGAAATCAATTTCCGCCCGGAAAACCCGAAGTACATCGGTCCGAAAGATCTAGTGAAACTCGCGGTCGACATCAAGAACGTCCCCGAATTGCTGGTCAAAGTTTACGAGGTCAACAGCTTCAATTACTTCCGCGAGATGGGCATGCCGGTGAACTTGGCGATCAATCTCGACGGCCTGGTCGCAACCTCGGAGGAAACCAAAACCTTCGACGCAAACGCGCGCAGCAATCGCACGCCCGAACGCCGCATCACCGAAACCTTCAGCTTCCCGCAACTCAAAGGACGCGGCGTGTGGGTGGTCGAGTTCATCGGCAACGGTTTCAGCAGCCGCGCTCTGGTGCAGAAGGGGCGCCTGCACGTCGAGACACGTTCGACCTCGGCCGGACACGGGTTCCTGGTGCTCGACGAAGACCAAAAACCGGTCAAGACGGCCACCGCCTGGATCGGCGGACGCGAGTTCGAGACCGACAAGAACGGCATCGTCATCGTCCCCTACTCCACCTCGCCCAAGACCGAAAAACTGATCCTGCGCGACGGCGATTTCGCCAGCCTCGTCTCGTTTCCGCACAAAGCCGAAAGCTACGCGCTGCAGTGCGGCATGCACGTCGACCACGAGGCGCTCCAACACGAAGGCGATTGCGAAGTGGTGCTGCGTCCGGTGCTCACCCTCAACGGCGTGCCGGTGAACCCCAAACTGATCGAGAAGCCGCGCCTGATCATCACCTCCACCGATCTGGAAGGCACCAGCAGCCAGCGCGAGATCGGCGGACTCGCGTTCGATATCGGCGAAGAACTGGTGGTCCCGTTCAAGGTGCCGCGCGACCTGCGTTCGCTGAACATCGTGGTGCAAGGTGAAGTCGAAAACATCACCGCCAACCGCCGCGACAAGGTCAGTCACGGCGAGAATTTCCAACTCAACCAGATCGACGAAACCAGCACCACCGAGGCGATCAATTTCACCCGCATCGGCGACGACTATCTGATCGATGTGCGCGGCCGCAACGGCGAAGCGGTGGCCAACCGGCCGCTCAATATTGAGGTGCAACACAAATGGTTCACCCAGGATATCGACGTCCTCCTGCAGACCGACGAGAAGGGTTCGACCAATCTCGGCCCGCTCGACAACATTCAGTGGGTGCGAGTTCGGGGCGCGAACCTGCGCGAAAAAACCTTGGTGCCGGAAGAGGCTTCACTTGAAATCCCTACTTCGATCCACGGCTACGCCGGCGAGCAAACACCGATTGCGCTACCCGCCATCGATGCCATGCGCGTCGAGGACTTGAGCCTGTTTTCCCTGCGCAGCGGCGAATATTTTGCCGACCACCGCGCCGAACTCAAAGGCGGCAAAGGCTTCGTCATCCTGCCGCCGCTCGAACCCGGCGACTACGAACTCACGCTCAAAGCCCACGGCATGCAACGCATCCCAGTGCGCATCAGCGAGGGCCAGACGCGCCGGCTCGAGTTCATCAATCCCGCCCCGTTGCAGATCAGCGAGATCGACGCCGATGACAAAACCGTGAAGATCAAACTCACCAACGCGGGCGAACACACGCGCCTGCACGTGTTCGCGACGTGGTACCAACCCGCCTACAACCCCTTCGTCGGTTTGCTCGACAGCCGCAGCCCGCATCAATCGGTTCAGGATCTGGCGCCGGTACGTTCGTTCTACGAGTCCGGCCGCGACATCGGTGACGAGTACCGCTACATTCTCGACCGCCAGACGGCGGAGCGATTTGCCGGCAACATGCTCAAACGCCCCGGCTTGCTGCTCAACCCCTGGGAGGTTCGCGAAACCGAAGCGACCGACCAGGACGCCAAGGAAGGCGGCAACTACACGGTCGCGATGGACGACCTGGTCACCGCGAACGAAGCGCCCGCCAAAAAGTCTAAGGCCAAGGCCAACAAAGCAGGGCAATCACGCGGGCGACGTTCACAATCGATCAACGGTCTGGCTTGGGCAAACGTGTCTGATCGCGAGGGGAGAGACGCCGGTGGCGAAGGCGTGCATCCCGACATCAATTATCTGGCCGAACCCTCGGTGCGTCTGCTCAACCTCAAACCCGACACCAACGGCGTGATCACGGTGAAGATCGACGATCTCAAAGGCAAACCGCAGTTGCACATTGTCGCGGTCGACCCACTCAACACGGTCTACCGCCCGTTCTATCTCGACGAAGGAAAACTCGAACTCGAAGACCTCCGCCTGCGCCGCGGACTCGACCCGAAAAAGGGCTACGCCGAACAAAAATTGACCTCGGTCATGGCCGGCGACGGCAAACCCTTCACCATCCGTGACGGGCGCACCGCGACGTTCGCGATCTACGATTCGCTCGCCGGCGTGTTCGGACTGATGCAGACGCTCAGCGGCAACCCGACCTTGGACGAGTTCCGTTTCGTGCTCAAGTGGCCGGACATGAACGAGGCGGAGAAGCGTTCGGCCTACAGCAAATACGCCTGCCACGAACTCAGCTTTTTCCTTTATCACAAAGACCGCCCCTTCTTCGAACGTGTGATCAAACCCTATCTCGCCAACAAGAAAGACCAGACCTTCATGGACCATTGGCTGTTGGAATCCCCGCTCGACACCTACCTCGAACCCTGGGCCTTCCAGCGACTCAACCACGTCGAAAAAATCCTGCTGGCCGGTCGGCGGCCCGGCGGTTCGGCGTCCACCGCGCGCTGGATCAAAGACCGCTTCGACCTGATCCCGCCCGATATCGACGGCGACAACGGTCGCTTTCTCGCCGGCATCAACAGCGGCGCGCTCGGCGCAGGCGGCGAAAATGCCGAGCAGTTGGAACGGCTCGGCGCGTTGCTCGGCAGCATTAGCAGCCTGGAACTGGAGGAAAGCGAAATGCTCATGGACGAACGTATTGATTCGGACATGGACGGTGTGGTGACGAAGTACGCTGGCCGGTCCAACCGAGACAAGGCTGCGGAGGGCGGCGGCGGTGCGACGTTCGGATTTTCCACCGGCGGTTTTGCCGCACCAAGCGCAGCCGAGCCGGCAAGCACGCCGGTCGCCGGCGAATCGCTGCGCATGCTCGGTGAAGCAAAACAACAAGCGGAAAAGCAACTCGACCAATCCATCATGGTGTCCGGCAAACTCTCCGATTCCAAGTCGAAACGCAGTAGCCTGGCGATCGAGAAAAACTTCGGCGACCTGCGCAAATCGGTACGCGACGAGACCCGGCGCTTCTTCGTCAAATTGGAGAAGACCAAGGAGTGGGCCGAGAACAACTACTACCAACTGCGCATCCAGCAGCAGACCGGCGACCTGGTGGCGGTGGACGCGTTCTGGAACGACTACGCCGCGCATCAGGCCGGCGGCGGCAACGCACCGTTCCTTTCGCCGCACATCAGCAAGCCGACCCAGAACTTCACCGCGATGATGCTCGCCCTCGCGGTCCTCGACTTGCCGTTCGACGGCGGTTCGCTCGACCAGGCCGAACTCAAGGACGGCGACATCGAACTCACCTTCAACAAACCGGCCATCCTGTTCCACCAAGAGATTCGCGAAAGCGAAGAAGCAGCCGACAAGACCCCGATTCTGGTGGCGCAAAACTTCTTCCGCGCCGACGACCGCTACCGCAACGAAAACAACGAACGCTTCGACAAGTTCGTGCGCGACGAGTTCCTGCGCGGCGTGGTCTATGGCACCCAGGTCATCCTGACCAACCCGAACTCCAGCCGGCAAAAGCTCGACGCCATGCTGCAAATTCCGCGCGGCGCGATCCCGGTGCAACGCGGATTCCAAACGCGCGGCTTCGATGTCGTTCTCGAACCCTTCGGCACCCGCACCCTCGAGTACTATTTCTACTTCCCGGCCAGTGGCTCGTTCGAACACTTCCCGGTGAACGTCGCGCGCAACGAGGAACTGGTCGCGCGCGCCGAGGCGACCACGTTCAAGGTGGTCGACGAACCCAGCGATGTCGACGAAACCAGCTGGGCGTGGATCTCGCAGAACGCCGACGAAGACCGCTTGTTCGACTACCTCGACCAAGCCAACCTGAACCGCATCGACCTCAATCAAATGGTCTGGCGCCTGAAGGACAAAGCCTTCTTCGAACGCGCGCTCGAACGCCTCACCGACCGCCTTCACTACCATCAAACGGCCTGGCAATACGCGGTGTACCACCGCGATGTGGCGCGTTCGCAGACCTTCCTCAAACACACCGGCTTCCCCGAACAGTGCGGTCGCTGGCTCGCCTCACCGCTGCTCGAAATCGACCCGGTGCTGCGTCACCGCTACGAACATCTCGAGTACGATCCCTTGGTCAACCGCCGCGCGCACCAACTCGGCCGGCACCGCCACATCGCCAACCACGCCCTGCATCAGCATTACCACGAACTGCTCAGCGTGCTTAGCTACCGTCCGGCCTTCGACGACACCGACCACCTTGCCGTCACCTATTACTTGGCCTTGCAAGACCGTTTCGGCGAGGCGCTCGACCACTTCGGCAAAGTCGATCGCGGTGCCGTGTCGACGCAGTTGCAATACGATTACATGGCAGCGTGGTTCTCGATCACCCAAGAAGATGCAACCACCGCCCGCGAACTCGCCGGCCCCTATCTCGAACATCCGGTCGACAAGTGGCGCAGTAAGTTCGTCGCCCTGGCCAACCAGCTCGACGAGAAACCCGAACTCGCCGACGACGAGAACCGCGACGAGTCCCAGGATCTGCTCGCCGGCACCGAACCGGTGATGCACGTCAGCGTGATCGACCGCGAAGTCGAAATCGACCACCAGAATCTCGGTGGCGCAGTGGTGAACTTGTATCCGATGGACATCGAACTGCTGTTCTCGCGCAACCCGTTTGTCAAAGATCAGAGCGCCACCTTCACCTTTGTGAAACCGGCGTTCACCCAGAAGTTACCGTTCGCCGAGGAGGAGAACAAAACGCGCTTCGCCATCCCGCAGAAGTTCCGCAACCGCAACGTCATGGTCGAACTCGTCGCCGGCGGCGTGAAAGACAGCGCCGCCGTCTACGCCAACGATCTCACGGTCAGCCCGATCGAGAACTACGGCCACGTTCAGGTTTTGCACCAGGACACGGCGAAGCCGCTGAGCAAAACCTACGTCAAAGTCTACGCCCGCCTGGGCAATGGCCAGATCAAGTTTTTCAAAGACGGCTACACCGATTTCCGCGGCCGCTTCGACTACGTCAGCCTCAATTCAGAAACCCTGAACGACGTGCAACGCTTCGCCATCCTCGTGCTCCATCCCGAGTTCGGCGCGACGATTTTGGAGACGGAACCGCCGAAGCGTTAGCTTCCAGATTTTATTCGGTTTCAACGAAGCTTCTGGGAGTTGCGCCATCGTTCTAAATCAAAAAATTGGAGGGCGAGGGGCCTCCCGAGCCGGTGCGGTTGAGGACGACCGAGATGGCAGCAGACGTTGGTTCGGGTCATCCCATTCGCTTGGGATCATAGGAAGCACGGCGCTACGGTTCGGCTTTTGTCACCCGCCCGCCACCGGCGGCACGAACGACACCACATCCCCCGCTTGAAGCGGGTGATCCCAGCCGACGAACTCATGATTCACAGACGCGCGTAAATGCGCCTGTGCGATCGGCAGATCCAACTCGGCCAACAGCTCGGCCGGCGTCGCCGCCGCCGTCTCAATCTGCTCCTCGGAACAGCCACGAGCCTCACGCAAGGAAGCGTAATAACTAAGCGTCAGCGAGATCATCCCGCAGGGTTCCCTGCCTTAAAATCAGATGCTCCACCGGTTTTTTCCAGCAGGCGGGTCTCGCGGATCACGATGTCGTGTGACAGTCCTTTGCACATGTCGTAGATGGTCAGCGCGGCAACCGAAGCCGCCGTCAACGCCTCCATCTCGACGCCGGTTTTGTGGGTGATTGAACAGGTCGCGATGACTACCGCTTTGGCGCCATCGAGCGCGATGGAAATGTCACAGCCATCGAGTCCAATCGGGTGGCAGAGCGGGATGAGTTCGCTGGTCTTTTTCGCCGCCATCGTGCCGGCGATGATCGCCGTCTGAAACACCGGCCCCTTCTTGGTCTGCACGTCGTCGCCATCGAACACGGTCGTCACCGCCGGAGGAAGTTCGACGATAGACTGCGCGACGGCGCGGCGGGCGGTCACCGCTTTTGCGCCGACATTCACCATGCCGGGCTGGCCGTCTTGATTAATGTGCGTGAGTTCGGGGTCGCTCATAAAATGGGTCTAGCAAGGGTTGGGTGGGAAGTCCAACAGGAGTCGTTTCGGACTCAAATTCACCACGCGAAGAACGGAAACACTTCCCCCGCCGGAAACTCGGCGGGCGCCGGCGGAAGTTGCAGAAAGCCGTCGCTCGCACCAAGCGCAGAAAAGTCGCCGGAGGTGTTAATCCGCACCGGCGTGGCGCGCAGTCGCCCGTCCGAACTCGGCTCGACCGAGACGGCGCAAAAATGTGTGAGCGCTGGACGAAACACAACGTCTTCCGCCAAGGCAGCGAAGGCTGTCGGCTGCAACGCCAAACCAAGCGCCCGTTCGAACGCGGGCTGTACGAAGCGCCGGAAGCACACCAGCGTCGACACCGGATTGCCCGGCAACGCGAACACCGGCGTGCACGCCTCCCCCGCCCCACGCACCCCGAACCACATCGGACGCCCCGGCTTCTGACTCACCCGATGCAGATACTCGGTCACACCGAGTTCGGCGAGCACCCCGGGTAAAAAATCTTTACCGCCTTTGGACACGCCACCGCTGCTGACAATCGCATCACAGGAATTCAAGGCTGCATCCACCCCCTTCGCCAGCGCCTCCGGATCATCCGGTACATGCAGTCGAACCGGTTCGCAGCCGAGCGCGCGCAACGCCGAGGCCAAGCCGAACGTACTCGATGGGCGAATCTGATGCGGCGCGATCGGCCGGCCTGGTTCGATCAACTCGTCACCAGTAGAAATCAACGCCACCCGCGGCCGAACCGAGACCACCACCTCCGCCAATCCCACGGCGGCGGCGATCGCGATCTTTGGTGGGTCGAGCCGCGTTCCGGCTGGCACCAATACCTCGCCCGCTGCCCGGTCCGACCCCTCCGCATGGACAAACAAGCCGGGCACAATGTCAGGCGCGTTCACCGGCACGGTGATCGAAACGCGCTCCGCTCCCGCGACCTCCTCGAACGCAAGCCACTCAACCGGCAGAACACAATCCGCTCCCGCCGGCACCACCGCGCCCGTCATAATCCGAACACAGCCCCCCTCCACGTCCGCTAAGCTGCCCGCTGGCATCCCTGCATATTGAGTCCTCTCCACCTGCAACGCCAGCCCCTTCGAGCCCGATAAAGAACCCCGCGCCGCCCGCAGCGCGATCCCATCCATCATCGAACGGTGGTAAGGCGGCAGCGGCCGATCCGCACAAATCGCCTCGCGCAGCACCCGTTCCCCAGCCTCCGCAAGACGCACCGACGCGCAGGAAAATACGGGGAGATGCTGAAAAATAAGGGATTCGGCTTCAGAAACACTACGCATCGCGGAGCGAAGAAAGAAAGTCGAAGAAAACGAAGGCGAAAGCAGTGGCGAATCCATTTAAATGGCGTACAAATTTAGAAAAAATGGGTAGAGTAGCTTTACCAAGTCTCTGCCGCTCATTGGTTTATGCAGGTTATGCCACACAGGTTCAAACAGTCAGCCGGACAAAAAACGTTCGTCAGCGCCGTTGTGTCGGCCTGGGGCGGGTTGGTCCTGTTGTTCGGCACGCTGTTTGGGGTGACGTTCGCCCTGATGGCCGGGGGCTTATTTCCGTCCAGTGCCTTCGCCCAAGCAACCCTCACCGCACACGGAGAAATCGGTCTCACCCAACTCCGCAACGAACTCGGACGCGACGCCCCAACAGGCGAAGGCGTCCTCGTCGCCATGACCGAGGCCGCGCCGAACTCCGGCTGGTACTACATCGACACCGAGGACCCGCTGTTCGCAGGCAAGCGCTTCACCAATCGCTCCGGCGAGAACGACAGCCCCAACGGCCACACCGAAACCGTCGGCGCCATTTTTTACGGGCTCGAAGGCGTCGCCCCCGGCGTACGCGACATCGACATTTACTTGGCCACCGACTGGTTCGACCGCGCGATCATGCGATCCGAGAACGGCTACAAAGGTAAGCCGCAGATCGAAAACGCCAACGTCCACAACCACAGCTGGGTTGCCTACCGCAACATCGCCGCCGCCGCCGACAGCGCCACCCGCGTGCTGCGCAGCCATGATTACCAAATCGACCGCGACAAGTTCGTCAGTGTGGTCACCCTACAAAACGGCAAACTCAACGACATGCCCGAGTTGCTCGCGCACGCCTACAACGTGATCACCGTCGGCACCAGCGACGGCGACCATAGCGGCGGCATGACCACGTTCGACGCGCCCGGCCGAGTGAAACCCGACCTCGTCGCGCCCAGCGTCTACACCAGCTTCGCCGCGCCGATGGTTTCCGGTGCCGCCGCCCTGTTGATCGAGACCTCAGAAGCCCGCTACGAACTCATCCAAGCGCGGCGCCCCCAAGTCATCAAAGCGCTACTCATGGCCGGCGCGACCAAAGAGGAATTCCCCGACTGGTCACGCGACTGGTTCCGCCCGCTCGACCCCAACGTTGGCGTCGGCGAGCTGCATGTCTACAACAGCCACAGCATTCTCACCAACGGACCGCCGCGCATCGACGCGCACAACCTGCAAGCTTGGGACTATGATGTGGTGGAAGGCGCGGACACGCGTTCGTACACGCTCACCGTCCCAGCTGGCCACGTGCTTCGCGATCTTTCGGTGGTGCTCACCTGGCACCGCGAGTTCAAAGACATGGACCCCGGCGACACCTTCGAACCCAAGCCGATCGACGCGGACCTCGACCTGCGCCTGCGCCGCGTCGGCGTCGCCAACCCGATCGACGAAAGCCTCAGCAAAGCCGACAACGTCGAACACATTTACCAGACCTACCTCGGACCCGGCACCTACACCCTCGACATCTCCGCCGACGTCCACCGGAGCTTCGGCATCGCTTGGCGCAGCACCCTCGAGAAGCAAGCAGAGATCATCGGCACCGAACTCAGTCCGGTCGGCGTCTTGGTTCGCGCCCGCGGCACCGCTGGCCGCACCTACCGCCTCGAAACCAGCAACGATTTGCTCAACTGGCAGCCCCACGGCAACGTGTTTTTCAATAGCGAGGAAACCATCATTCCAGTGGACGATAGCAACCCCTTCGAAGCGTGCCGCATCGTCCCGGTCGAGAAGTGAGGTTCGGCACGATCAGAAGAGAGAGGCTACTGCCGGAAGCGGTGCGTTCGGATTGACCGCGGAAGAACGCGGAAAGAACGCGGAACCTCTTCGGTCTATTCTGAGATGTCACTACTCGCACGTACCAGAAATTCCGCGTGATCCGCGTCGTTCTGCGGTCCCTGTAGGGTTCGGACCGCAGGAAGTGGTGTTCGGGTTGACCGCGGAAAAAACGCGGAAATACGCGGACCTCTTCGGTGTAATCGGAGAGGTCCACTACGCGTAGGTAATAGGGCCCGCTGACGCCGATTGCAGTGGCAACGAGGCGGAAGTCTATCTAAAAAAAGCCCTGTAAGCTTATGGCAAACTCCCGCCATAGTATGGCAAAACCATGCCACTCTATGGCAAACTCTTGCCATAAAGCTACAGATGCCACGCCGCCAAAAATGACGGTCAAACCAACGCCAAACATGCTCACACGACGCTCTTTTCTGAATACCAGTCTCGCCGCCGGCACCACGGCCGGCTTTCTCGGACTCCGCCAACACGTCCACGCGGGCCAACTGATCATCGATCCCTACGGACCGCTGATCAAAGATCCCGCCGGCATCATCGATCTCCCTAAAGGCTTTTCCTACACCGTCGTTTCGGCGGCAGGCGAGGAGATGGACGACGGACTGCTGGTCCCCGGTCGCATGGATGGCATGGGTGCGTTCGCCGGCGAAAACGGTCAGACCATCCTGGTGCGCAACCACGAACTGCACCCGAAGCTCAGCGTGACCTCGTTCGGCGAAAAACTCGAACGTCTTGGCGACATTCCCAAAGAACACTTCTACGATTACGGTAAGGGCAAGACGCCGCACAACGGTGGCACCACCACCGTCGTGTACGATACCGCCAAGGGCAAGACCGTCAGCCAACACCAAAGTTTGTTCGGCACCGTACGCAACTGCGCCGGCGGGGTCACACCATGGAATACCTGGATTAGCTGCGAAGAGACCGTGAACCGGCCCGGCCAGCACGCGATGTTTCAATATATCAGCACCGTCGATCACGGTTACAATTTCGAAGTCCCAACCAGCGGCGTCGCCAAACCGGTGCCCCTGAAGGCCATGGGCCGTTTCAACCACGAGGCGGTCGCGGTGCATGAGGCAACGGGAATTGTGTACCAGACCGAGGACCGCCACGAAGGCCTGTTCTACCGCTTTATCCCGAACGAAAAGGGCAAACTGTCGGCTGGCGGCAAACTGCAAGCGCTGGTGATTTCAGAACAAGCCAGCTACGACACGCGCAACTGGCAGGAGAACGCCGCCCGCACTGAGTTGCATGAGCAACTAAAGGTTGAGTGGATCGACATGGACGATGTCGAAGCCCCCGAAGAGGATTTGCGCTTCCGTGGGTTCAAGGCGGGCGCGGCGCGGTTTGCCCGCGGTGAGGGCATCTGGTCTGCCGCCAACGGCGATCTCTATTTCACCTGCACCAACGGCGGTCTCTACAAGGACGGCCAAATTTGGAAGTACACGCCGAGTCCGAACGAGGGCACGGCGGAAGAAAGCAAACAGCCGGGCGTGTTGACCCTATTCGTCGAACCCAACGCAAAATCTATTCTGCACGCGGCCGACAACCTCACGGTCTCCCCCTGGGGTGGGCTGATTACCTGCGAAGACCGCAACAAAAAAATCATCCGGCTCGTCGGGGTCACTCCGAACGGCGAACTGTACTACCTCGCCAACAACCGCGCCGGCGGCGAGTTCGCCGGGGCCTGCTTTTCCCCCGATGGATCGGCGTTGTTCGTGAATCTGCAAATCGCCGGCATGACGCTCGCGATCACAGGTCCGTGGCAAAAGATGTAGCCAGCAACGCGGTCGAAAGGCCATCAACACGGAGACGGCCTGACGGACATTCTACTTTTTACGGCTCGGCTGTAGCGTGCCCGTGCGGCATTTGAACGCCTGGGCGGGAAGCGATTTACCGTTTGCCAGCGGGCTGTTATCGAGCGCGAGGAACGCGGCTCGATACGCGCACTTCCCGTAAGGGTTCACCTTAATTTCGCGGCAAGTCACTGGCTTCGCGTTCGCGGCATTGGCCACTGGCATGCCGACGTGGATTTCCGCCTGCGGCATATAATCGCACACCCTCGGACGTGGTTTGTCCGCGTCTTCCAGACCGACGCGGTCACTCACCGTCTGCCCGTAGTATTCGGCGAACATCGAAACGGCCGGCTTCAACTGGCCTCGCTTTTTCGGCAGCAGAACATCCCCAATAACGAGGGCGTTCTCCCCCGCCGTCTTGGTCGTGTCTTGAATCGAGCCGCGCCACCAAATCGCGTCCACGCCGTTGGTTCGAACGACACCCGGAAGTGCCTCCACCCGGATCCGGTAATCGCGGTCCGCCGACCAATCGAAGATGCGCTTACAGGACCAGCCACTGCCCTCGTGGCCAAAGGGTTTGGCGGTAGAACCTGGCCCACCGTCCCGGCCAGCGATCGCGTTCCAGATGGAGAAGATCACCATACGTTTGCGGTCGATGATGCGCACATCCTCGTTCGAGGTGTCGCCGTCATACAACACGCCGATGGTCTGCAATCCGCAGTATCCACCGCCGCCGGCGTTGGTGAAATCGAACTGGTTGGCCCAGTAATACGCGACATAAGGAGTCTCCCCGCGTACTGCGCGCGGGACCGGATAAGATCGAAAATCTTTGCCGGGATCCTCGGTCACGCGCCAATGGAAATCGATGCTGTCAAAGCCACCGGTGGCGGGTTCGGGAAAGGAGAATGAGGCGCCGGCGCATCCTCCGGGTCGACTCTTCCAATAATCGTCTTCGCCAAGCGCGTGAGCAGCCAAGAAGAGAAGGCTGACCAACGAGCCGAGTGCGTAGCCGAAAACCAATTGGCGAACGTCGAATGTCACCGGAGTCCAGAAGGTTATCGGAGGTCTTTCCACTCGCCCGCTTTACCGGTGGCAGGTGTGACGGCCGGACGGGAAGGCGTGCGGATTGTTTCCTCAATGGCATCGACCGAGTCCACCGCGCCTGCACCAGAGTTCGACCGACTGGGCACCGCACCTGGGTAGGCCGGAGAGGCTGGCAGTTCGTCTTGGGTTACGGTGGGAGATCGACTCGGCATATTGCGTGCCCCTTGGCGATCAAGTGTCGCGAGAAAAGAACGCACCTCTTTGGACCACTCATCGGGATTGGCGCGGGAGAGAATCTGGCTGTGGTCTGCACCAGCAATGGATTTCTGGCTGCCTAGTTCGTCGGGGACTTGCTCGGCGAAGACCGCGAGATCGTCCTCGGTAACCCGTGTGTCGTTCTCGCCGCGAAGAAACAGTACCGGACATTCTACGCCGCTGGCAAAACGCTCGGGCGAGAAATTGAAGGGGTTCATCTGGTTCACCGCACCGCCCCAAATGAGAATGGGCAGGGAGAGAAATTTCGGCATGCCTGCGTCGGCAATCCGCGCCTGACTGAACTTGGTGAGGTCGCCGTAGGGCGCCTCGTAGATGCAGGCCGCCGGTGTGATCCGTCCGAAATACTGCGACTTCATTGCCGCACCGGCACCCATCGGGCCACCGTAGAGAAGAATGGGAACGCCCGGATTCTTTTGCGAAATCCGTTTGTAGATGACTTCGACGTCGATTGATTCCCGCTTGCCAAGTGTTGTGGTTTTGCCCTCCGACTTGCCGGTGCCACGAAAGTCGATGGCGGCTACCGAGTAGCCAAGGGCGTTGAAGATGCCAGCGGCTTCCAGCATGTCGTCGCTGGACTGTCCGTAGTCCGGCAACGCGATCACAATCCCTTTGGGATTGGGGGCGTCGACCACCCAGTAGGCGATGTTGCCACCGGACTGGTTGATCATTTCAGCACGCGGGTTTAACTTCGAATTGACTTCCGCCGGATTGCGGGAGTTTTCCGGACGCGCGATGCGGCGTCCGAGAAAGACAGCCTTCCATTTATCCAAGCCGTTGAGTTCGGTGAAGGGCGGTCCCGGTGTCGCACCCGCTTTATAACGCGTCGCAGAACATCCGTGGAGGCAAGCGCTGATGTTTCCCAAAATGAACAGGAGGATCAGGATCCGGAAGAGAAGTTTTCGAAGCTTTTTGGCCATTACAAAGTGGCTATAACTAAGGGCTTTCACAATGCAATGGTGAATCCCCGTGTGGAGGTTTCATGATGATATGGACGAGGCAAACCGTGTGTTCTAGCCGACTTGCCCCTGCAATCGTTCGCGCAAAGCCGATACACGTAACCGGCTGTCCTGATTTTTTATCGCCATCGCCACGGCCTTCTCTGTCCCCACGAGGACGACTAACTTCCGGCCGCGGGTGATCCCGGTATAGACGAGGTTGCGTTGCAGCATGACGAAGTGGGTCGTGTGTACCGGCATCACCACGCAGGGGTACTCGCTGCCTTGGCTCTTGTGGATGGTGGTCGCGTAGGCGAGTAGCAGCTCGTCCATCTCGTTGTAGTCGTACTCAACGCGCCGCTTGCCGAAGCCGACCGTCACCTCGCGGTTTCCAGCGTCGACCGCGAGAATGATGCCAAGGTCGCCGTTGTAGACGTCTTTGTCGTAGTTGTTCATCGTCTGCATCACCTTATCGCCTTCGCGGAACGCGATGCCGTAACGTTCGACCTGGGTGCCACTCGGGTTGAGCGCTTGCTGCATGACCAAGTTGAGGTTGCGCGCGCCGAGCGGACCACGCTGCATTGGCGTGAGAATTTGAATGTCTTTGCGCGGGTCGAGTTTGAAGCGCTTGGGAATGTTGTCGCGGATCAGTTTAACCATGAGGTTGACCGCTTGTTCGGTCTCTTCAGCTTTGACGAAGTAGAAGTCGTCGTTCGAGTTGGACTGGCCGAAATACGGGAACTCGCCTTTGTTCACCCGGTGCGCGTTGGACACGATCTTGCTGGACGCGGCCTGGCGGAATACTTCGTCGAGGCGCGCGACCGACATCGCTTCGGACTCAATAAAGTCGCGCAACACCGTGCCGGGTCCGACGCTGGGCAACTGGTCGACATCGCCGACCAAAATCAAGCCGGCGTCTTCAGGAACCGCTTGCACCAGTTTGTGCATCAGCGGCAGGTCGATCATGCTCGCCTCGTCGATCACCAGCAGGTCGCACTTCAGCGGGTTCGTCGTGCCGTGCTTGAACGTCCCGTTCTTCGGATCCCAGGCGAGCAGGCGGTGGATGGTCTTGGACTCGCGACCGGTCGTCTCGGCCATGCGTTTGGCGGCGCGCCCAGTGGGCGCGGCGAGCAAGATCTTGAGTTTCTTGGCGGCGAGGATGCGCAGGATCGCGTTGAGAATCGTGGTCTTGCCGACGCCGGGTCCGCCGGTGATCACCAGCAGTTTGGATTGCAGTGCCTTGGCGATGGCGCGTTTCTGACTCTCGGCAAATTGCATGCCGACTTGCTGCTGCGCCCAGGCGAGCGCTTTGTCCGTGTCGATGTCGTCCAGCGGCGGAGGCCCGTCCGCGAACCAGCGCACGCGCGCCGCCAGTTGGGTTTCGGCCTCGTGCAGATGTTTGAGATAGATGAGCGTGTTGCCGGTGACCTCCTCCTCGATCAGGCGCTGCTCCTTGAGCCCCTTGTCGATGGCGTCGACGATCGGTTCGATCGGCATGTTGAGGATCTTCTCCGCCTCGTCGACGAGGGCCTGGCGGGGAAAGGCGCAGTGACCGTTGTGGGTGCATTCGTGCAGGACATATTCGATGCCGGCCTCGGCGCGACGTGGGTCGTCCTGGCCGATGCCGAAATTGCGCGCAATTTGATCGGCGGTTTTAAAGCCGATGCCACGGATGTCGCGGGCGAGCACGTAGGGATTGGCCTCGACGGTTTGAATGGCGTTTTCGCCGTAGGTTTTGTGGATGCGGAACGCGCGCGCGGTGCTCACGCCGTGGCTGATGAGAAAGGCCATGACCGCGCGCGTACCTTGGGTGTCGACCCAACTTTGCTTGATGGTTTTCCGGCGTTTGGTTCCGATGCCGTCCACTTCCTGCAAGCGGGCGGAGTTGGCGTCGATGATGTCGAACACGTCCATGCCGAACTTGTCGACCAAGCGCTGCGCGTAGACGGGTCCGATGCCTTTGACGAGTCCGGAGCCGAGAAACTTGACCAGACCTTCGGGCGAGTTCGGTGGGACGGTCGAGATGCGTTCGGCTTTGAACTGGCGCCCGTGTTGTTTGTCGATGACCCACTCGCCAGCCGCCTTGATGGTCTCGCCGGCGATGATCTGTGCGACGGTACCGATGACCGCGACGGGTTCGCGGTGTCCTTTGATGGCCACGCGGAGCACGCAGAACCCGGACTCTTCGCTATGGAACGTGACGCGTTCCACGGGGCCTTCGATTTGCTCCTTCCCGGGCGGGCTTGGCTGCATGCTGCGGTGATAGCCGCACTGGGGTGGAGTTCAAAGACTGGATTTCAAATTTCGAATTTCGATATTGATCCTCTATCCTTGGTGGGAAGAGGCTTCTCGCCTTCTAAATGGTTCTCTGACATTCAACATTTGAAATCTACGCCTCTTCGGATTCGGCCACGTTCTCCACTTCGCCGGCGCCATCCTCTTCTCCGTCGCCCACGAAATCGCCGACTTCCTCGAACACCGTGTCGCGCAGATCTTCGTCGGGAATATCCTCCTCTTGATTGATCAGTGCCTCGGCCTCGGCATCGTTTATGAGCAGATCGATATCTTCCACATCTTCGAAGTCGCTACCGTCGTCGTCATCGCTATCAAAGGAATCGTCCTCGTCGTCATTGGCATGCGGGCAATCCGTTTCGTGAACGTAGTTGTCGTCGATCAGGGTCATCGTGCATTCGAGACACTCGCCGTGGTCCGCGTCCAATTTCTCGAGGCCGCCCACAAGGTGCAGCTGTCCATCTTCAAACCATTCGTCTTCCATTGTGCTCCGTCAGTTGAGTCTCGTCATTCCCATTTTAGGGCGAGACGCAAATGACGGGCAATCGAAAAAGCCGGGAACGTTTTTTACGGTTCGGCTTGCACTTTTTTTCGGCATGAAGGCAAACACCGGGCACAAAAAAACCGCCGTGATCACGGCGGTTTTTGGGAGGATTTCGCGGGCGCGTTGTTAACGCTTTGTTAACACGTTTGTTGACGCTCTGTTATCGCGTTTGTTAACGCTTTGTTTAGGCGTCGGAACGGCGGAAATCTTTGGGGTCGGGATTGTCATACACCCCGGAGCGCAGATCGGAAACCCGCACCCACATGCGACGAACACTGCCGTCGGAGAAGCGAATCTTTTTCTTCTGCATGTTCGGCTTCCAGGTGCGACGACCTTTGCCGGTGATGTTCAGGCCGATGCCTTTTTTCTTCTTTGCAATACCGCGACGGGCAATGCGGTGACCGCGCTGGCTGGAACGACGTCCGCGTGTGTTTAGTTTGGGCATGTCGTCTCCTACCAAGAAGCTTTGATGACACCCGGGATCTTTCCTTCGGAGGCAAGCTCACGAAAGGTCAGGCGGGAGAGTTGAAATTTGCGCAGGTATGCACGACGGCGGCCGGTGGCCTTGCAGCGATTGACCGCGCGGGTTGGGCTGGCGTTGCGGGGCAGCGCCGAAAGCCCGGCATAGTCGCCAGCCTCTTTAAGCTGTTTGCGCTTCTCGGCGTACTTCGCAATGCACTTGCGCTTTTTCTTGTCGCGTTCGATCCAGGATTTACGGGCCATTGTTCGTTCTTTCCGTTTAAAGAGGGAGGTTTATCAGGTTTAAAGTGGGATGGTTTGTGTACGCGGAGCGAAAGTGCCGTCAAGGTTCAATACAGGGAATTTCGGGGATTTCTCGGAGGGGAATTTCAACATTTCAGGCCTCAGATCTCAAATCTGGACCCGCGCAACCGTCCCACCGTGAACCACATGGATGCCGCTGTCGTTCTCAAGCAGCACGCCGCCAGACGGGTCGATCCCGCGGCAGACGCCGGATACGCCACGGTCCATTGCGACCTGCTTGCCGGAGAGCCAGCACAAAGGGCGCCAAGCTTCGGCGAGTCGGAGGTCGCCGTTGCGGCTGAGTTCGAGCAGGTCTTGAAAATGCTCGATCCACCGTACGACGAGGCTGGTAGCGTCGATCTGCTCTTCCGCCGCACCGGCTTGGAGGAGGTTGATCGCGGGCAGGTTGATGTCGGAAACGTCGTTGGTCAGATTAATGCCGATACCGACCACTAACGCGTTTTCTGGGTGGTTTTCGACCAAGATACCGCTGATCTTTCGGTCTTTAGCATAGACATCGTTCGGCCATTTGAGCTGAACCGGCACCAGCGGGCGCAGCGCGTCGGCGAGGGCGAGGGCGGCAATGAGCGACGTTGTCGGCAGCTTTTCGACCGGGATTCCTGGATCAGGTTCAAGGTAGGTAAAGGTGAGACAGCCCGGCTGGGCCTGCCATACGTTCGCCCCACGACCGCGTCCGGCGGTCTGTCGGGGCGTCCAGACCAGACGCCGGTGGTTGGCGGGCCCCGACAAGGCCTCGGTATTCGTCGAAGGACTCTCGGCGAGGCGGAGTAGTTCCACATCGGCAGGGAGGCCCTGTTCGTTGATTTCTAACCGGGAGAGGTGCATACTATAAATCGGGAAAGTCGAGAGAGAGTTGTACCTTGTGGGACAAATCCACGTCTCGAAAAATATAAAACAACCGAAAAACAACGGAAGTTGGCCTTTATCAAGCACTTGGCTCGAAACTTGCTACACAAAATAGGAAAATAGGCATCTGATTTTATTGAACATGAAAACTACATTTAAACTATTGGCCCTCGGGCTTCTCTATACGATCGCTAGTTCCACTGGCGTTGCCCAAACCCTGACCATCACCGAATTCTTGGCTGACAACGACAGCTTGGAAATGGACGAGAACGGTGATTACGAGGACTGGATCGAAATTTACAACCAGGGTCCCGGGACGGCGAACCTCGCGGAATACAGCCTGACCGACGATCTCGACAATCCTGACAAGTGGGTCTTTCCAGCTGGCACCACGCTCGCCCCCAACACCTATTTGCGGGTCTGGGCCTCAGGCAAGTTCGGTGGCACCGACGTGCTGACCAACATCCACACCAGCTTCAAACTCGGCACCAAAATCGGTTATCTCGGTCTGTATCGAAATGTCGGCGGCGTCTACCAAGTGCAAGACGACTACCCAGCATACCCGCCGCAGTTCCGCGACACCAGCTACGGGGTCGGCGTTGGCGCTGGCGTTGTCAGCCCGTATTACATGGTCAACGCCACCCCGGCTATCAGCAATGGCGCACTGCACACGCCCCCACCGGGCTTTGTCGCAGGCGATCCGATTGTCGGTGGTGACCTCGCGGTGAAGATCAGCGAAATCATGTTTGACCCCAATCCGCTGCGTCCGGCGGAAATCGCGGCTGGCTTCCTCACCAACGACTTTGAGTTCGTCGAGTTCTACAACGACCTCTCGACTCCCATCAACATCTTCCAACTCGAGATTACGCAGGGCATCCGCTTCAACTTCGTGAGTTCGAGCCAACCCAACCTCGCACCTGGCGAATATGCTCTGCTGGTTGCCAATATCAGCGCGTTCGAATTTCGTTACGGCACCGGACTGCCGGTCATCGGCACCTTCGCCCTCGGCAACCGGCTCGATAACGACGGCGACGCCATCGCCATCCGCCGCCGGAGTGACGGCACCCCGATTTATCTGGTCGAGTACAACAACGGCGGCGAGTGGCCGAAGAAAGCTTCCGGCTTTGGCGCATCGATCGAAGCCTGCGATCCGAACACGATTCTCGACCCGAACAGCCCCGACTACTACTGCGCCAGCGACACCTTTTACGGCAGTCCGGGCGGTCCACCCGTCGCGTTGACCAAGGATATCATCATCAACGAGGTCAATTCGCACAGTAACATCGGCGAGGACTGGTTCGAACTGTACAACCGCGGCACCGCCGCCATCGACGTCGGCGGCTGGTTTGTCACCGACATCGGCAATCCGACGAGCTATGTCGACCGGGTAAAATACGCCATCCCCTCCCCCACCGTGATTCAACCAGGTGGATACCAGCGCATCTTCCAGTCCGACATCGGCTTCGGCTTCAAAGAGGACGGCGACGATGTCGTGCTCAGCATCGGCAACGGGTTTGAGGTTCTCGGCTTTGGTCCCTCAGTCGACTTCGGCGCAGCCGACCAAGACATCCCCTTCGGACGCTATGTGCGCTCGGATGGCAAAACCGATTTCACCGTCCTGAGCTTTCAAACCCCGGACGCGGTTAACGCGCCGCCGCGGATTGGCCCGATCGTGATCGCCGAGATCATGTACAATGAGCTTGGCAGCGACGCATCCGAGTACGTGGTACTGCAAAACATCACCGCGAGTGCGGTACCGATGTTCGACCCGGCTAACCCGGCGAATACCTGGCAGCTGCGTGGTTCGGCCGACTACATCTTCCCGCCTGGGATCACGATTCCGGCCAACGGATTTCTGATTGTCAGCCAGACCAACGCCACTGGTTTTGCCTACTCTAAGCCGGCTTCGGTTCAGGTGCTGGGTCCGTGGACTAACAAACTCGGCAATGGCAGCGGCGAAGTGGAGATCAAACGTCCCGCCGCCCCGGAAGCCGATGGTTCCGTCAACTACGTGACCATTGATCAAGTCGACTACGACGACGACCTCCCCTGGCCAATCAACGCCGACGGTACCGGCAACGCCCTGCTGCGCGTCTCCCCCACCGCCTACGGCAAAGATCCAGGCAGCTGGATCGACGCGACCCCGATGTCCAGTCTGTCCACCCCTTTCCAGTCAGACAACGACGGCGACGGATTGCCCGACGTTTGGGAATTTACCTTCTACAACTCGACCGCGTTCTCGAATGGCTCCGGCGACCCCGACGGCGATGGCTTCTCCGACCTTAGTGAGTTCGTTGCTGGCACCAGTCCTACCGTCGCGACCGAGTTCCCCGGAATCAGCATTACCTGGGACGCGGACGCCGATGTCCTGATGGTCCCGACCACCCTCACCGGCGGTGCCGGTACACTCCAGCGCCAACGCCGCTACACCATTCAGTACAAAAACAATCTGCCCGACGCCGCTTGGCAAAACCTGCCGCCCTACGTAAATCTGCCCGCACTCGGCACGCCGATCATGTACAGTTCGCCGGTGGGCATGCAGCGCCGCTTCTATCGGGTTGCGATTACGCTGAACTAAGTGAGAACAGCTCATTCGCCTAGGTGCAGCTTGGGCGAATGAGTCATTCACAATAGCATAAGATTCATTGACTCGGCCTCGCCCCTATTTATCGAGGGCTATGATCAAACTCTTCTCTGTCTATTGTCTTCTCACCCTCGCTATTGGTTTTATCGGCTGTTCCTCGGGTAGCCGCAAAACCGATGCGCCGCCCTACGTGGGTAAATGGGTGGTTTCGGCCGACTCCATTACCGAACTGACGAGCTCCATGAAGGAGAATACGCCGGATAATGAAGGAATGGCTGCCATGAGGGACATGATGGTGGAGCAAATCGAGACACAGATGAACTCCATGGCCATGTTGATCCAAACCAATTCGATCACGGCTCACACAACGAAGGGTATAGACCAGAATCCTTTAAAGGTCACCAAAATCGATGATCAGAACTATCGATTCGAATCTCAAACCGATAAGGGAGTCGAGATCGCCGATGTCGAAATCCTCGGGACCGATCAGATAAAGTTCTCAGGAAAAACAGCAGAGGACGGACCACCTATACGTCTCGTCCGCGTAGATGAAGCCGAGTTCAACCGACGCATTGCACTCGCGAAAGAGAACGCGAAAAAGTAGCATCCACCTACTCTTCCGGCTTCGACCAAATACTTTTGTTGTTCAACAAATCCGCCACCACCGAACCCGGTACGGCGTAGGTTTTGGTTCGTCCGGCGCGGGCGATGTTGATGCCGACCACGCGGCCTTCGAGATCGACGAGCGGACCACCGCACTGGTTCGGCTTTAGAGTGAGGTCGTGTTGAATCACCGCCGGATAATGACTGCGGTGAGCACTGAGATCGCCGCCCATGAACTCGCTGATGTTCATCACTAGCTCGTCCACATCCGCGTCCGCCCGGTTCGCCAACCGAACTTTCTCCAAGAGGTATTTCCCGCCGCGGATGTATCGCAAATCGACCGAAAACCCCGGCCGAACATCGCCGATGGCGCGCATCAAATCGTCCGTGTCGCCGATAATTAGCCGGTCGACTCGACGGATCACATCGTCTTCCTTCAGGCCGGCGGACTCAGCCGGACTACCGGGCAACACTTGGGTAATTCGAACGCCACCAGCCGCTTCGTCCTCGATCATCACCCCGAGATAACCCGCTTGGCGCGCGTCGATCCGTCGGGACTTCACCGCCTTTACCCCGATCGATAAAATCGACCCGTCCGCTGCCGGGGCACAGAAAAAACTGCCGAGCGGCGCGTCGAACTCACTAAATCTCACAAAGGGCAAGCGGTTTGCGTCGAGTCGCACCAAGGCCAAGTCAGTACTCGCGAGCACGCCGACAACCCTGCCCTTGACGATCCGCCCCGAACCCAAGCGGGCGTTTAGTTTCCGGCCCATCACCTCGCTGGCCTTCGTCAGCACGAGGCCGTCCTCGGTCACGGTCGTGCCGAGTGCGATCGGCTTGTTGGCATTGTCGTGCTGATAAAAGGTCACCGTCGCGCGGGCGGCCTTGGCGGCCACCGGCTTGACGACGGCGAGCAGCCCGCCGAACTCCTTGGCCTCGCGCGGCGGCGGTGCACCAGGTCGAACCGGCAGCATCATGAACCGCGGCGCTTTGCCGTCAGGAAACAACCGCATGATTTCCTCCAGCATCGGATCGATCTCCGCAAAGTCGGTTTCCGCCCCACGCGGTGCAATATGGATCAAGGGACGAACCTCCTCGGTGATGTTCCCCACTCGCAACGAGGCCCAATGCGCGCGGAAAGCTTCCAACGGAATGTGCATGTTTTCTAATAGCGTGGTACCGATTTGCGAATGGATGCCGACCAGTCGTCCGTCGAGATTGAACAAGCCGCCGCCGGAGTCGCCGCCGGCCAAGGTGCCGTCGGTGTAGAGAAAGCCGCCGGCCGTTTTGGCGTGTTCGTTTTGCAGCACGCGGCCGACCCGAACCGGCGCGGCTCGGTCTGGCTGGAAGCCGGACGTGTGACCGATGGTGATCGTCCAGTCGCCTTCTTTCGGCGTGCCATCTTGGAGCAAGCGGGCGTACGGCAGCTTCATGCCAGCGGGCACATCGATTTTGATCATCGCCGCATCGCGCGCCATTTCGCGACCGAGCGCGCGGGCGGACAGGCGTTTGCCGGAAGGCAAGTAGACGACCAAGGGATCGCCTGGTTTCGGCGCGAGTTCGGCGGTGACGTGGGCGGCGGTGAGCACGAGCCCGTCGGCGGACACGATGACACCGCTGCCGATGGGTTCGCGGCGGAGCGAACCGATGCCGACGACCGATTGCTGGCCGACGATCGAGGCACGCTGAACGCGTTGCTGCCAGCGGCGCATGCTGTCGAGATTGTCCCCAGCCTGCGCCACCTGCCCCATCGGAATGGCGGCAAGCCAGCATGCTAAAATAGGGAGAACGATTCGCATGGTATTTTTTACCGCGATTTCCAAGGTTTGCAACGCTTTACGACCGTTCCGACCAACCACATGTGTTATCTAGAATCTCGCGCAAGCCACCGCCCCACAATTTCGATTGCCTCCTTGTTCGCGACAGCCAACAAGAAAACCATGTCTGGCCCTGCCCAACGTCGAACCATCCGCGCCGCGATTATGATCGTGATTGTCGGTTTGATCCTCAGCGGCCTGACCGCGTTCCCGCTGTTGCACGAACTCAACCTAATGTCGTCAGTCGTCACCGGCGGAACCAGCGCCGAACAACTTCAACAGATTGATCCAAACGCGCATACCGGCGTGGTACATTGGATTCTCCACGTTCGGCAAGGGTTGCAAAAGACCTACGAGGCGTACCCGTTCATCGCCTACGGAACCGATTGGCTGGCCTTCGCCCATCTGATGATCGCGCTGTTTTTCATTCTGCCCTACCGCGACCCCGTTCGGTATATCGGGGTGTTGTACGTGGGCGTGTGGTGCGCGGTTTTGATCATTCCGCTCGCGCTGATCTGCGGCCACATCCGCGAGATCCCGATGGGCTGGCGTTTGATCGATTGCGCCTTTGGGATCTTGTGCCTGCCGCCCTTGTTGTTCGCGATCCAACGAACGCGTCGACTGCCTGGATCTCAGCGTTACGCCGCCAATTGAAGCCATTGAAAACGAGCAAGACGCAGGTTGCGGGGTTGCAGTCTGCTCCAAAGTCGGAAAGGAAGCAGGCGTGGCGAACACCATTCCCATCTCGGAAATATTCGGCCCCACCGTCCAAGGCGAGGGGCGACAGATCGGTCTGCCCACCGTGTTTGTTCGAACCGGCGGCTGCGACTTTCGTTGTAGCTGGTGCGACACGCTGTACGCGGTCCTTCCCGAACACCGCCGCGACTGGACGCCGATGTCCGCCAGCGCCATCCTCGATGAGATCGATCGGCTCACCGAGCAACGCCCGATCTTGGTCACCCTCTCCGGCGGTAATCCCGCCATCCACGACCTCGGCGAACTGCTCCGACTCGGGCACCAACGGGGTCACACCTTCACCATGGAAACACAGGGCTCGATCGCCCGTGATTGGTTCGCCGAACTCGACCAACTCACCCTCTCGCCCAAACCGCCCTCGTCCGGCATGACGAACGACCCGGAGAAGTTCCGCGCCTGCCTTAACGCCGCCGGCGACAGCGAAAACACTCCGACCGAACTCAAACTCGTGGTGCTCAACCAAGCCGATTTCGACTGGGCCACGGCCTTCGCCGCCGCGTATCCCGAACTCCCGCTGACGCTCCAAGTCTGCAACGAAGATCCTCGCACCGCCGCCGCTGATCCAGCCGTTCTGCTCGGACGCTTCGACTGGCTGGTCGACCAAGTGCGCGCCGCCGGACTGCACCGCGCCCGCGTGTTGCCGCAGTTGCATGTGCTCGCCTGGGGCAGTCGGAGGGGCGTATGAACGTCGACCGATTCGATTTCGAACTGCCGCCCGAGCGCATCGCCCAGCAACCCGCCAAACCACGCGACAGCGCCCGCCTGCTCGACCTGTCGGGTCCGCTCGACGCGCCGCCCGCCGATCGTGGCGTTCGCGATCTGCCCGATTTGCTGCAACCCGGCGACCTGCTGGTGTGCAACGACACCCGCGTTATTCCCGCCCGGATCCGCGGCACCAAAGTGCCTGGCCCCGACGCCAATCCCAACGACGGACCCGGCGCACGCATCGAACTCACCCTGCACAAACAAGCCGGCCCCTCGACTTGGACCGCGTTCGCGAAACCCGCCAAGCGACTCAAAGCCGGGACAATCGTCCGCTTCGAAAACGGCCTCGAAGCCGAAACGATCTCGCGCGACGGCGCCGAGGCAACCCTGCGCTTCAACTGCCCCGACGGCGAACTTCTGACCGCGCTCCACACCCAAGGCGAAATGCCACTGCCGCCCTACATCAAACGCGAACCCGGCGGTCGCCCCGAGGACAGCGAACGCTATCAAACCGTGTTCGCCGAACACGACGGCGCCGTCGCCGCGCCCACCGCCGGACTCCATTTTACGCCCGAGTTGCTCGCCCGCTTTGACCGCGTTCAGCTGACCTTGCATGTCGGCGCCGGCACGTTTCTCCCCGTCAGCGTCGACAACACCGACGACCACCACATGCACAGCGAATGGGGTTGCATCACCGCCACCGCCGCCGAACGCATCAACGCCACCCGCGCCGCCGGCGGTCGGATCGTGGCGGTCGGTACCACCTCGTTACGTTTGCTCGAGTCCGCCGCAGACGAGTCCGGCGTGGTGCATCCGTTCGAGGCCGAAACCGATATTTTCATCACGCCCGGCTACCAGTTCCGCGCCGTCGACATGCTGCTGACCAACTTCCACTTGCCGCGTTCGACCTTGTTCATGCTCATCTGCGCCTTCGCCGGCACCGAACGCATGCACGCCGCTTATCAGCACGCCATCTCGAATGAATACCGTTTCTACTCCTACGGCGACGCCTGTTTGCTAAGACGCACGTAGCGCCGTCAGTCTAGAAGACTGACGAGACGGTACCGCCTGTGAAGGCGGTACTACGAGAGGTCACCCTGGAGGTAGGACGGTTTTCCAGACCGTCCAGTCCCGGCAGCCTTCTAGGCTGCCGCACGATTTTCCTTTATGGCAAGAACCTGCCATAGGATGGCGAAGTCTTGCCACACTATGGCAAACCTTTGCCATACCGGTAAAATTTTCCCTATTGGAGAGTCCGCGTTTCTCGCGTACAATTTCCTCATGAAAGCACTCCTCGCCGGACTGATCTTCGTCTCATCTACCTTCGTCCTCCACGCGGCAGAAACCACGGTCGCCGCGCCGGACGCCCCTGCCCCCGAGTTCACCGTCCACGAATGGGGCACCTTTACTACGGTCAGCGGCTCCGATGGCGTTCTACTCCCCGGTCTCGAACGCGACGAAGAACAACTGCCGAGCTTCGTCAGTGGACACAAGGGCTTGCAGGCCTTCGGCAACCGCAAGGACGCCAGCGATCCCAACGCCTTTTTCATGGTCGCCGACCCGGAGACCATGCGCGTGGCCGGCAAAGGGATATTCCGTCCAGTCGAACAGGTGACGGTAAAAATGGAGACGCCGGTGATCTACGTGTACAGCGACACCACCGAGGTCTTTCCCCTGCAAATCAACGTCGGCTTCAAGCAGGGTTTAATCAGCCAGTATTTCCCCGGTGCAAACTTGGATTCGACCCCGCCGATGAGCTACGAACCCATTGCCGAGAGCCCGCCGGACAGCCCATTGTACCGCATCAAGCCAATCGATTTTTCCACGCCGCAAAACGCGATGGCTCGCTGGTTCCTCAACGTAAATCCGAAAAGCGACATCGATGATTTCAAGATCGTGAAAGCTGGCGAAACCGCGACGTGGATTCGGCCGCGCGTACGTGAGGCCAACGTGCTGACCTTGATGAACGGCATGCAACCCGAAGGCTTCGTGTTCTACCGCGGACTCGGCCATTTCGACATTCCGCTGAAAACAACGATGCAAGGCGACACCCTCCGGCTCGAGTCCGAACGCGACATCGCCTACGCGCTGGTCTATCAAAGCGACGGCTACCGGGCCAAGGTGCTCTGGGATGGTTCGCTGAACGCCGGCAAAGCCAAGACCGTGAGCTGTGTTCCAGGCGGCTGGGAGAACTGGCGGGGCGAAAAATGGCTGGGCGGAGACATGCAAGTCGACCTGCTTACCCGCATGCAAAAAGCCCTGGTCGCCGAAGGCCTGTCGCGCGACGAAGCCTCGGCCATGCTGCGCACCTGGTGGGACAGCTATTTCTGCCACGCCGGCTTGCGCGTGTTCTGGATGGTGCCGCGCGAGATGACCGATGAGATCCTGCCGATGACCCTGTCACAAAAACCGAAAGCGCTGGAACGCGTCTTGGTCGGCCGCGCCGAAGTGCTCACGCCCGCCTTCGAATCCTCGATGCTGGCGACCGTTCAGCAAGCCGACAATCCTTTGCAGTCCGACCGCTACTACGCCGCATACCGCGCGCGCGCCTTGGCTATGAACCCCGAACTCAAGCTGCCGGAAGACCCCTACGACCGCCGCTTCGAACTGCGCCGAGTCGAACGTCCCTCGGGCAAGCCGACCGCCGCTCCGGCAGCGACCGCCAGCACACCCTGAATTCTTTGTCGACGCTCGTGACAATCAGGGAGCGTGCCAAATTGTTGAAACTGCCGAGACTCCGTGGTAATATCTACGAATGACGTTAAAGGAAAAGATGCTCAGTACCGTGCAAAGCCTGCCCGACGACGCTTCCGTCGAGGATGCCGTTGAACGGCTTATCCTGCTTTCCAAGATCGAGAAAGGGATTGAGCAGGCTGATGCTGGTCAACTCATCTCTCATGACGAAATGAAAGCGCGGATGGCCAAGTGGCTGAAGTAAAATGGACACCGCAGGCTGCAAGCGATCTGGAAGCAATAGCAGAGTTTATAGCACTTGACTCCGTTGCATACGCGAGAAAATTCGCAGCGACCATTTTTGAATCGACAGATCAACTAAAGAGTTTTCCCAAATCAGGAAGAGTGGTTCCCGAATACAATCAGGATCATATCAGAGAACTCCTCAGGGGGAATTATCGAGTCATCTACCGCGTTACAGGTGAATTTGTCGAAATTCTGGCCGTGCACCATGGTGCTCGTAAACTGGGTCAGCTTGAATCGAATGGATCGGCTTCCCCCTCAAATTGAGGACGCAATCCACGCCGAAACTCAATGAGTATTTGTACGGCGGAAGAGGTCCGTAATAAGGCTCCGACCGCGTGTTGTTCTCGATCACGGACTGGTTGTTGGTGCCGCTGACCGCGATGCCCGGACCGCCATTGTCGTGCACGCTGCATCCGCGAACCAGCGCGGTCGCGGATACTTCAACCGCCGCCGAAAGCAAGCCGGCGGCACTGGCCTCGTCGGCGAGTTGTTCGCCGCGACTGGCGTGATGGCGATCATAGACCGCTTGATGGAACGCGCCGCCGCCGGTCACCTGAAGAGTCAACAGTTGGCTATCCTGCTGCAAGGTGACGACCGGCGCGCTGCCCTGCCCGTCGATGATCACCGCATCGCGAGCCGTTCCCCTCAGGATAATTCCGGGCCGCAGAACAAGACGTTCCTTGTAGTGCCCCGGTTCGAGCAGAATGACATCGCCCGGCTTGGCCGCGTCGATCGCGGTCTGAATTGTCCCTTCCGCCGCGCTGTATCGGTTCGTGGCAGCGAAGGCACTGCACGAGAGCAAGAGCAGAAGAAACAGGAACGTGGCACGAAGCATGCAGCATCCTACCATATTCCGAACCGGCTTGAACGGGCCTAAAAGAAGCCTTTGCCGACCCCGATCAAGCCAACCAAAATCAGCAACCAGAGCACCACCGAGCGAAAGCGTTTTTCGTCGGTTCGGGTTTTCAACCAGCTGCCGCCGACCGCCGCGACGGCCATCGGAAAAAATCCCGACGCGGCGAAGCTCAAAGCCTCTTTGGTGTACATGCCAGTGCCGAGGTACATGAGAAGCACGACGACGCCGAGGCACATAAAATAGGCCATCAGGCTGCTGCGGAACCGATCTTTCGGCCACTCGCGGGCGAGCGCGTAGATCACCACCGGTGGACCACCGGCGCTGCTCATCGCCGCCAACAAACCGGACGCCCCGCCAAGGATCAGCCGGGTCGGCCGACTGGCATTGATCGGCACCTTCACCCCCGACAAATACATGATGCCCAAACTGATCGCGAGCAGACCGACGACGAGGGTGATCACCGAAGTCGGCATGACCTTGAGCAAGTAGACCCCGAACGGCGCCGCTGCCGCCGCGCCCGCGAGCAGCCAACCGACATGCGGCCATTGCACGTGTCCGCGCGAAGCGTAAACCAGTCGGAGATTGATGAGGCACACGCACAGTAAAAAAGCTGGGATGAAGGTCGCCGCTTCCAAGCGCAGTCCAAGAATCGGAATGCACAGCAGGCCCGACGCGAATCCAGCAAAGCCGTAGACGAACATGCCGACCATCGTGACCGCGGCAAAAAAGAACAAATCCGACGCCACCAATTCGGCCAGCCACACCACCTTCAGTCTCCCGCTTTTTTCATCACCTGCTTGGCCAGAATTCGGTCCGTCAGGCTGTACGGCGCAAGGCGGCGCAGCCAGGCGCCGAGATAAGCTGGCACGGTCACACAGTAACGGCGTTTGGGTCGACGCGATTCGACCGCGTGCAGAATTTTTTCGCCCACCGCTTCTGGCGGCAGGGTGAAGCGGTTGCCCGAACGCCCATTCTTTTTGCGACGACGTTCGGCCTCGCGGCGCATCGACTCGCCGAAGCGAGATTCATCGAAATCCACCTGCTCGGAGTGCTCGACTGCGGTCAGGCGGAACTTCGATTCAATCGGGCCGGGTTCGATCAGGGAGACGGCGATGCCAGTGTTGGCGAGTTCGACGCGTTGCGCGTCGGCCAAAGCCTCGACCGCGAACTTGCTGGCGCAGTAGGCCCCGACGAAGGGTGTGCTCACCCGACCCAGCACCGAACTCACGTGTACGATGCGTCCGGCGCCGCGTTCGCGGAAATGGGGAATCAGGGCGTTGGTGAGTTCTTGCAAACCAAAGACATTCACTTCGAACTGATAACGAAGTGCCTCGCGCGACAGATCTTCGAGCGCGCCCGGTTGGCCAAAGCCAGCGTTGTTGACCACGGCCCCGAGCGGGCCGCGTTCGAGCACGATTGCGGCGGCGGCCTGCACGCTGGCGCTGTCGGCCACGTCGAGTTCGACGGGGTCAAAGCCCTCGGCACGGAGGCGTTCGAGATCAACGGCTTTGCGTGCGGTTGGGGTTACGGTCCAGCCCGCTTTGCGCAGCACGTGCGCCGTCGCGGCGCCGATGCCGGAGGAACAGCCGGTGACCATTACGGTTTTTTTAATCGCAGGAAATGCCATGGCGCTTGGTTCACGATCCACGGGTGAAGTTCCAGCACAAAAGGCTAGGCACCCTCCAATCGTTCCTTTCGATTCGAAATACAACTTGGTTGTAGGAATAACGAGGCGCAGAAAACTCTTCCTACGCGGCAACCTAGAAGGTTGCCGAGACTGGACGGCCTGGAAGACCGTCCTACGGTCGCGCGTTCGCTTAGTAGTACTGGCCATCTTGGCGGCACTGTCTGCCCTTCCTACGCGGCAACCTAGAAGGTTGCCGAGACTGGACGGCCTGGAAGACCGTCCTACGGTCGCGCGGTCGCTTAGTAGTACTGGCCTTCTAGCCGGTACTGTCTGCCCTTCCTACGCGGCAACCTGGAAGGTTGCCGAGACTGGACGGGCTGGAAGACCGTCCTACGGTCGCGCGTTCGCTTAGTAGTACCGTCCTTCTAGGCGGTACTGTCTGCCAGTCTTCCAGACTGGCGGCGCGCATGCGCCCGAACTACACGCTCTTGGTGACCACAATCTGCGCGTTCGCCTCCGAACCCGCAGTCGCCGTCAGCAAGATCTTCGTTCCGGGTTCGATGTCCGGCAAACCGCGCAAGGGCAGGGTTCCGTCGCCCAAACTCCGAACCCCTCGCACCGGCCGGCCATCCAGCGTCGCGAGACGCACATCGGCGTCGGGCAAGGTGTTCACAATCGGCAGGCGACAAGTTGGTTTGCGCCCGGTTTGCGCAGCGCTGTTTGCGACCACGCCACCGCCGCGCGGTTCGTCGGCCGGCTGGTCGATCAGGTTGCGCAGGGCCATGCGGATCTGCGGGTCGCTGCCGCGCGGATCGAACTCGGCCGCGAGGATATTCCAGTTCACCGGAAACTTGTCGATGGGTTCGAGATCGGGGTTTTTATATTTGTTGTGGTACAGCGCAAGCACTTCGAGATCGCGTCCGTCGACGTCTTTCATCTCGCGACCAAAGCCTTTGATCACGCTGCGCCCGCCCGAGCGGCCAATCGGACCGAAGGAACTTTCGAGCACGCGGTGTTCGGTGTTTTTCATCAGGCAGCCAACGTGGACGTCGCCGTACACGCTGACCACGCCTTGGCGCGAACCGAGCAACTCAATCACGCGGTCGGCGCCGGCTTTCACCCAGCCCGCGTAGTCAGCGGCGACCCGGTCCTCGTCGGCGAACTTGAAGCCGGTGCGCTCGTCGAACTTCACGCCGGTCCACACCGTGTGCAGAGCGTTGATCCCAGTCATGCAAATCAGCGGCGAACTGTCGGTTTTGATGGTCTCCTGCAACCACGCAAATTGTTCCTCGCCGAGCAGCGCGCGGGTGGGATCGGTTCGGTCGTAGAGCGGCGCACCGCCAGCCTCGCCCCAGCCCCAGTCCGCCCAAATATTGGTGTCCTGACTCGAACGCCATAAACGCCCATCACAGACCACAAAGGTAAAATCGCGATTGGGCATTTTCCAGGCGCGCCACTTCTTCGGGTTCTCCAGCGGGTCGGCGGCTTCGTTACCGGTGGTGAGGTGGTCAACGATTTGAAAATTGCGCCGCATGTATTCGGGGTCCTGACCGAGGTTGTCGCGGGTGCGAATGACGATCTGTTCCGGACCCTTCACGTCGTCCATGCCGTAATCATGGTCGCCCGGATTGATCACGTTCCAGTGGCGCATCATTTGCCAGCGCGAGGTCGGACCGCAAATCGACGTCGTGACGATCTTGTAGGCGTCGTCGGTGGACGGCGGATAGATGTAGAGTTCCATATACCAAACGTCGTCTTCCCAGAGGCAGATCTGAAAATTGAAATCCTCGAAGTAACGGTACGCGCCTTGGGTCGGCTGGTCGCGGACTTTCCAATCGTCGGCGCCGCCGAGCATCTTTTTGCTTTCGAGGCTTTGCAAGCCGGAGGTGATCGCATGGCAGGACATGCCGGCGATGCGGTACGGGGCTTGCAGGCGCGGCAGGCGACCGACGTAATCGGCGCGGTTCGGAACGTCGCCGACGAAGCCGGTGCCGGGACCGGACCCGGCCGAGCCGATGCGCAGGTCGGGGGTGACGTCGACGCCGTCTTTCCAGATCGTATAATAGAGGGTCGCGTCGGCGGGATTGCGCGGCAGGGTCGCGGTGACGATGGCGGTGTTGCTGCGGTAATCGTTGGTGACGATCTTTGCCGAACCCGCCACATCGGTCAGTTCCCAACGCGCTTGTTCACTATCGGACATACGGATTTCGGCGGTTTCGCCGTCGGAGGCGAACAGGCAAACAAAGCGGACGGTCCAGTCGCCGTCTTCGTTTTGCGTCAGCGTGTCGCCGAGCGCGTAGGCGGTGTAGCAATCGCAGTGGCCGACGTCGCGCGCGGAGATCGTGGTGTTATCTTCGTCGGGTTCGATGGCGATGGAGATGTCGAGAATTTCGAAGTCGATGCCGCCGCGCGCGATGATACCGAAGTAGCCGTCAGTCTGGCGACGCGGCACTTTTTCGCGGGTCTGTTTGTGGTCGTTGAGTTGGAACTCGACGTTGGCCAAGCCCTTGAGATTGCCGGACACACGGACCTGCATGTCGAAGATGTCGCCTGGGGCGAGCGCGGCCTTGGAGGTGGTCGGCTTGTTCGGGTTTGGGGCGTTGGCGCCCTTGTTGCGTTTGCCTTTTCCTTTGGCAACTTGGTGAAGTTTGCCGCTGTCCTGCCAGACGTGAAGCAGTCCGTTGCTGAGCCGGTCATAGCCCTCGAGCAAGTTTTTGCCGCCGGTGACCAAGCCGAAGTGACCGTAGCCGTCTTGATGCATTTGCCACGCCGGATTGTCGCGGCTGTCTTCGGCGAGTTCGGGACGGGCGGCGATGTAACGTCCGGTGATTTTAATGCGGTAGTTGCCAGTGAGTTTCCAGCCGCGGTTCCACAGAACGCCGTCGGGCAAGGACGGATCGTATTCGACCGGCATCGGTTTGTTTTGGTGGGTCTGGTAATGGTACGGAAAGCCGGTGCGGCGGGCACGTTCGCCGACGTTTTTGAGGCGGCGACGCAGGGCGCCGTTTTTCACCTGCCAGTAGCCTGGGTTCAGGGTTTCCCACTGGCTGCCGTGGTACAGCGAGTCGGCGCGTTCGAAGGTATCTACCGTTTGCCATCGGTTCGCGCCTTGGGCGGAAAGCCCGAGGGGAAAGGAGGCGGCGGTGGCGGCGGTCGAGGCCACAGCGGAGGTTTTAAGAAAGTCGCGGCGGGACTGCTTGGAGGGATCTTTCATGGCGCTTGTATCTACCGGAAAGCACGGGGGTTGGCAATTTTTACCAGCAGGTGAGCGGAGGAGATTCCGCTAGCAGGTTCGAGAGATGCTTGCCTCAACCACTGGGTTTTGCATGTTCGCGGCGAATGAAAAAACTCATCCTCGCCACCTTGTTCCTGCCGCTTCTCCTGCTTGCCCCTGCGCAGGAGGACGGCGCCCGCGTCGGAACCATTCGGATCCCAGCGCCAACCCCGGCTGCCCCGACTGTCGGCACGATTCGCATTCCCCCGCCGCAAGAGGTGCCGCCGCAATTTCGTCCGCCCCAATCGCGACCGCTCCCTGCACCCGCGCCTGCACCTCAATATCGCCCCGCACCCGCGCCTGCGTACCGCCCGGCCCCAGCGGTCGCGCCCGCACCTCGCACACCTCGCGCACCTCACACACCCCGCGCACCGCGCGCACCGACGCCTGTGGTTGAGGCCCCCGATCCTTTGCTCGAAGCGCCCGACCCGTTGCTCGAAGAACCTGAAGATCCGCTGCTCGCGGGTCCGCCGCCGAACCCGCTCAACATTCAACGGGTGCCTTCGAAGGCGCCGCCGCTGCCGTCCAAAGCGTGGGATTTCGGCATGTGGAACCGCGCAGATAAAATCAAGGGCGCGCAGATCGCCGGCCCGCTGCCGTTCGAGAACTACGCGTCCAGCGTCTCCGGACTGCAAATGAGCATCGGCTACGGCAAAGCCGAAAACAACGCGGTCGAAGTGAACGGTGTGCAAGCCGCGCTCGGCATCTCCGGCGTCAACCTCATCCCCCTGCCCTACGGACTTAACGACACCTCCTTCCTCAACGGCATGCAGATCGCCTTCGGCGCGAACGCAGCCGATGGCGGCGGCGGACTCCAACTTGGCCTGCTGAAAAACTTCGTCGGCCACCAGTCGGGCACCGACAAACCTTTCGGCGGCGTTCAGATCGCGATCAACAACCAGTCCAAGAACACCACCTTCTCCGGCGTGCAGCTCGGCCTGGTGAACACCCACTCGATCGACGAGTTCGATCTCTTCAACCCGCGCCCGATCCGCGACGGCACTAGTATCCCAGCGCACTACCGCGGCATCCAATTCGGCTTGGCCAATACCGCCCACGAAATTACCGGCCTGCAAATCGGCCTGCTCAACAACGCGCGGCGTTTGCATGGCGTTCAGATTGGGCTGCTCAACAATACCCACGATCATCAGATTAAGTGGCTGCCGCTGATCAACGCGGGTTTTTAAAAACGCATTAGTTGACCGAGGCTCTAGCGCCCTCCGCTTTTGAGAACCTCCGGATCTCCTTGCAACTGAAGCCAGAGCGGCGGACACCAGTTTCGGACACCAGCATCCGGTATCGCCCGCACGCATCGTTCCATGGAAAGGGAGCATGGGCGTGTCGCCCGTGTTGGAACAGGCGGTCTCTGGCCGCCTGTTCCACCTTCGACTTTCCACTTCTTTGCTCTATGACTCCTTCTCTACTCGACGAATCCCAGAGGTGGGCGTGGGATGGATGATAAAACGATCAAAGTGAAGTGGGATGAAGGGTGGCCGGAGACCACCCTTTCCAACACGGGCCACAGCCCCGTGCTACACCAACCGCTTCAACACGGGTCGAAGCCCGGTGCTGCCGCCGTGCTACATTGCCACGACTCTGACCTTGTGAAAATGTAGCCAAAAGCGGACCAACCCGGGTGGAGTTAAACAGTCGAGCGATAGAACAATCGATGGCCGCAGGTTAATTTCCATACAAGCGAGGTTCAATCCGACAAAAACACCCGCATCCCGAACCTAATCCATAACGGGATCGTCACCGCGCTGAGTAACGCGGTCGCGAGCACACAGCGCACCGCCGTCTTCACATCGCCGCCATACTGACGCGCCAAGACCACCGGGAACACCGCCGTCGGCATCGCCGCCTGGATCAAAACGACGCGCGTAACCTCGTCCGTGAGCGGTAGTAGCCAGACCAAGCCGAGCATGATCAGCGGCAGCAAACCGAGCCGCAGCAGGCAGGCACTGGCGGGAATTTTCAGCTGTTGGGTAAACAGTTCGCGGTTGATCTTGTCGGCCACGAACGCGCCGATGAACAGCAGCGCGACCGGAATACAACAGTCGCCGAGCATCTCGATGCCGCGGGCGAGAAACGGCGGCACGAGGCGGTCGAGTCCAATGAGCGTGAGCCCAATACCGAGCGCGATGGCGAACATCGGCATGTTGATTAAGTTGCGCAGCGACTGCTTACCGAACCGGCCGCTCAACAGAAAAAGACCCACCGTCCACATCATGATTTCGACGCCGACGTTGTGCAGAAACAGTGCGCCGACGGTCGCGTCGCCGAACAAGGTCTCGGCCAGTGGGAAGGCGATGTAGCCATAGTTGAACATACCGGCCGTCACCGCGAAGGTTCCGGCCTCGCCGGCGATGCCGCCGTTGGACGGCGTCCCAAGACCGAGCGCGCGCGCCGCTGCTCGGCAAACGACGTAGCCAATGCCGATCGTCAGCATGCCCATCAACGGCGCTTGGATCAGATTGACTCGGTCGTCGAGCGCCGGGTTGCCGAGAATTTTCGAGAAGATAAACGCGGGGTAGAAGACCGTCAGAATCAACCGGTTGATGGTGGGATCGAGTTCGGGCTTGAGCACGCCGGTTCGACGCAAAACGCCGCCGAGGGTGATCACTGCGAACACCCCGAACGAGGCGGTCAGCACCGCGCCGAACCCAGCGGTCGCTACCACGCCACCGCCGAAGAGCTCTGCCAATCGAAACGTCAACGCGTGAGAGCCTCGAGCGCCAGCACCACTGCGACGCGCAGCCGAACGCCGTCGAGCGAGGGCACACGATGCTCTGGAACGCGCGACAGCGAGACCGCGCTCTCCGTGTCGAACGGCACGTGTACGAACAGCGCACGGCGCGACGCTGCGACGAAGTTCAGCGATTGGTAGTAGACGAAATTACACAGGTACGTGCCGGCGTGATAACTGGACGCAGCGGGCACACCGGCAGCACGCATCGACTCGGCCAGCGTCTCGGTGTCGACCCGCGTCTCCAACGCCGGTTCGCCATCGAGTTCGTGCCACCGCGCTTGGTCTTCCCCGGGCTTGGGTTCGACACCAAAGCGCACTGCGAGGCGTTCGGGGGAGACGATGCCTGGCTTGGCAGAAAGTCCGAGATTGAGAATCGCGTCCGGACATTGTTCCGCGAGCCATGCCGGATAGCTCGAACGCACCTTGGCAAAATCGACCGGCAAGACCGAACGCACGAACTCGTGGCCGTCGACCTCCAAGCTCTCAGCCAAGGCGCCGCTCGGGTTTACCGGAAATCCTTTGAACGGCTCAAAGCCGGTGATCGCCACGCGCATATTATTTATCGGCGTCGGCTTTCGGCTTTTTGGCTTTCGCTTTCGGTTCGATCTCGAACGCCGTCTCCAACAGTTGGCGCATCTTGCGCCAGGACTGCTTGTCGGCCTTCTTGTTGTACTTCAACGGAATGCCGAACTTCTCGCCTTTCTCCGTCGCGCCGGGATTGGTGAAACCGTGGACCGCGTCCGGGTAGGCGACGAACTCGAAGTCCGCGCCAGCGTCTTTCATCTCGGTCTTCAAGGCGTCAATGTCCTCGGGCTTGATGAAGCCGTCGTCCTCACCGTGGCACACCAGCACGGCGGCTTTGACCGCTCCTTTTTCCGCCCGCGTCTTCGAAGCGAGGCTGCCGTGGAAACTCGCGACCGCGTCGAGGTCCGCTCCCGAACGCGCCATATGCAGCACCACCGCGCCGCCGAAGCAGTAGCCGATCGCGCCGATCTTTTCCGGGTTTACGCCGTCCTGTTTTTTCAAAAAGGTGTGGGCCGCCTCAAAGCGGGCGCGCATATCGGCCATGTTGGCCATGACTTCGCCAGAAAATTTGCCCGCGTCCTTCGGGTGGTCGGCGGTTTTGCCGTCGCCGTACATATCGACGGCCAAAGCGACATAGCCTAGTTTGGCGAGCATATCTGCCCGTTTACGGGCATAATCATTGTGGCCCCACCACTCGTGTACCACCAGCACGCCGGGCTGTTTTCCCTCGGCTTTGGCTGGCGCGGCGAGATAGCCCTTCATTTCCTTATCCCCCCACATGTAGGTGACAGCCTCGCCTTTTTTCTGGGCGAAGGAGAATAGCGACGTGGCAAATAGCAGGAAAAGGACAAGCTTCATGATTGACTACCTTAAGGAGGACTTGGTTGGTTGGAGACTGACTTCCTGAAAGCAATTATGGCAAAAAAAATCATCATTAAAAAGAAGGGCAAGGCGACCATCAAGGCGACGAAGTCCAAAAAGACTCCAGTCACCAAAACGGTGAAAGCCGCCAAACCGGCTGCACCCAAAGCCGCCGCCAAACCGGCTGTACCCAAAGCCGCCGCCAAACCGCCGGCACCAGCGCCGAAAACAATCGCTGCACCGCCGCCGCAATCGCCACCATCGCCACCATCGTCCTCGACGGCCCCGGCAAAAACCCCGCCGGCCACCGTCGCTAAAACCGTGGTGAAAAAGAAAGACGGTTCGGCACTGCCGAAACCGCCTCCCGCGTCCGCTGCCACTCCGGGCGTCGACGCGTTCAAATTTTACTGTGTCTGGTGCGGGCAAAAACTCAAAGCCAGCACCGCCCACGTTGGCCAAGCCATCAAATGCCCCAGCTGCGACAACAGCATTGAAGTGCCTAGGCCGATCGCCTGACGGCCGACCCTGTTCGGGCACGATCACAACGCCGCCTACTCGGGCGGCGTTTTTCATTTCAAACCGCCAATCTGCGATCCGCATTGGAAAGGGCGCTTGAAAAGAACGCGTTCGGACTCCAATGTATCCGGATAAACCACCCTACTTTGTATGAAAAAATTATTTGGCACTGACGGCATCCGCGGCAATGCGAACCAAGGCGCGATGACCGCTGAAATGGCGCTCGAGATCGGACGCGCGGTGGCCTTCGCCTGCCGCGAAACCGACCGCGACCGGCGGCACCGCATTCTCATCGGAAAAGACACGCGCGTGAGCGGCTACATGCTCGAAAACGCACTCACTGCCGGCATCTGCTCGATGGGCGTCGACGTCCTGCTCGTGGGGCCCCTACCCACCCCCGGCATCGCCTTCGCGACCCACAGCATGCGCTGCGACGCGGGCGTGGTGATCTCGGCTTCGCACAACGCCTACCATGACAACGGCATCAAACTGTTCTCACGCGATGGCACCAAATTTCCGGACGCGATGGAGGCGAAGTTCGAGAGCTTGGTCGGGTCCGACGAACTCGCGAAACATCGCGCCACCGGCAATGACATCGGCCGCGCCAAACGGATCGACGACGCCTCGGGCCGCTACATCGTGTTTTGCAAGAACACCTTTCCCGACGAACTCAGCCTCGAAGGCCTCCGCATCGCAATCGACACCGGCAACGGCGCCACCTACAAAGTTGCCCCGGTGATCCTCGGCGAACTCGGCGCGGAAATCGTCTGCATCAACAACCACCCCAACGGCGTGAACATCAACGACAACTGCGGTTCGCAACACACCGCCGGCCTACGCGAAAAGGTGGCCGAAACGCGCGCCGACCTCGGACTCGCGTTCGACGGTGACGGCGACCGCCTGATCGCCGTCGACGAACTCGGCAACGAACTTACCGGCGACCACATCATCGCCATCTGCGCCAAAGACATGCAGGAACGCGGCCTCCTGCGCGGGAACCAAGTCGTGACCACGGTGATGAGCAATTTCGGCTTCAAACTGGCGATGGACAAACTCAAGCTCGCGCATCACGCCGCCAAGGTCGGCGATCGCCATGTGCTCGAGATGATGAAAGACAAAGATGCCTCGCTCGGCGGTGAAGCCTCGGGCCATATCATTCTAAGCGACCACCATACCACCGGCGATGGCATCATCGCCGCCTTGCAACTGCTGGCGGTGATCAAACGTTCGGGCAAATCACTCTCCGAACTGTCGACGGTGATGACCATGGCACCGCAGATGCTGATTAACGTACCGGTGAGTTCGAAGCCGCCGTTGGAAGAATTGGAGACGCTCACCGAAGCCTCGAAAAAAGCCGAGGCCGAACTGGAAGGCACCGGGCGCGTGCTGATCCGCTACTCCGGCACCGAACCGAAATGCCGCGTGATGGTCGAAGCCGCCGAGGCCGAACAAACCCGGCGCATCTGCACCGAACTCGCGGAGATCGTCACTCGGTGCATCGGCTAGTGACATGCTCCCCAAAGGGGGGCGACATCGTAGCCCGCGGGTGTAGTAAGAAACGAACGAAACCCTGGGTTTCCAGACGCCGTCGCAGACGCTCCCCAAAGGGGGCCAACAATCTTCTTCGTGAAACAAACCATGTCCGATGGTCGCCCCCCGTTGGGGAGCATCACTGGCTGGCACATTTCTTGGGGTTCCGTCTCGCTGGGCGGGACTGCACCTTGGCTATCCCGCGCTGCGGGATCTCGCTCCGTTGGGGCTTTTCTTCACTCAGGCATTTCGCAATCTACCTGCTACCGGTCTTGCTCCTCTGGCTCACCGGCTGCACCTCCACCCAACTCTCGCCCGGTCAACGCGACTGGGGTCCGATCTACAGCCAACACACCGACGTCGACGGCAATCTGCGCACCCGTGCCGCCGGTCCGGTCTACGAACACGTGACCTCGCCGGGCGGCGACCAGTTCACCGCCGTGCGTCCGCTGTACAGCAAGACCGTCGACGCGAAAAAGGAGAAGACCCACCACGAAGTCTTGTGGCCGCTCGCCTCGTCCAAGCACTGGCTCGGCGAACACCGCTGGTGGGCGGGTCCGGTGCTCGGCTGGAATTACGACGTCGACGATCCCGAGTCGCAGAAGCGACTCTGGGTGCTGCCGATGTGGTTTTCCGGCAAAACCCGCGCCGGCGAAGATTACTGGGCGCTATTCCCGATCTACGGCAACCTGCGCGACTTCGGCTCCATGGACGAGATCAACTGGCAGCTGTGGCCGCTGCACGTGACCACGCGCAAGAACGACCTCACCTCCGACGCCTGGCTGTGGCCAATCTATTCGAAAACCACCGGCGACGACATTCACCGCTTCCGCGTGTTCCCGTTTTACGGCACCTCCACCTTTCGCGACGACTACACCAAACGCTTCATCGCCTGGCCGTTCTGGACCGACGCGACCTACACCTACGACGACGATCCCGGACGCGGCTTCATGCTGTTCCCACTTTACGGACAGCTCGACAGCGCGACCAAACACACCCGCTGGTACCTACCGCCCTTCTTCCGTTTCGAGAACGATGTGAACGGCCAAAAAATCAATTTCCCCTGGCCGCTGTACCAATATCAGACCGGCGAGACCATCGACAAAAAATACGTCTTCCCGCTGTTCGGCACCAAAAAAGTCGGCGACACGCAGAGCGATTTCTGGCTCTTCCCCGTGTTCTGGCATCAGCAAATCCAACGCGGCGAACAACGCGTTGACCGCAAACTCGCCCTCCCCGTCTGGCATCACGAGACGCGCACCGAAGGCGACGGCACCGTCAGCAGCCGCAAAACTAAACTATGGCCGCTGGGCTCGGTTCGGCGCGAAGGCGAGGTCCGGCGCACCCGCGCGTTCGATCTTTGGCCGACCGTCGACACCGCGCCGATCGAACGCAACTACGCGCCGCTGTGGACCGTGTACCGTCAAGACGAACGCCCTGGTGGCCGTTCGGACACCGAAATTCTCTGGGGCATGTACCGCCATCTCAACCACGGCCCGGGCGAGAAACACCAGTCCGTGTTTCCGTTCTGGGAACGCTGGGAAGATGACCAAGGTTCGGGCTGGCAGATCGGCAAAGGGCTGTTCGGGATGCAATCCGGCGAGTCGAAAAAGAAGGCGCGCGTTCTTTGGTTCTTCTGAACCCGAGTGTGGCCCTGTTTTGGCCACGGCCGTTTCCTACCCGCCTTCACCCACACTGATTACGCGCGTGAACGGTCCCAGTCGCCGAATCGATTTGGAACACACAGAGGACGTTTTCTTCATCCCCGTGTTCGCCCCAGAGAGACACGCCCGAGCGCTTCATGCACATCGCGGGGAAGACGAAATGGATTAGGTCTTTGTGGTCAAAGAAGGGGAAGAAGCCCTGTGGGAGAAGTTCGCCGAATGCCTCCACTTCGAGGTTGAACCCGCCAAGGTGGATAAGCGGAAGTTGGGGAAACGCGGTGGGGTATCCGGGGGCCGGCCAGTCCTCGGATGGAGTCGGGGGATCAAGTTCGACGACCTCGACATCCGATCCCGCCATTCGATAAGTAAGCGCCCCGCCATCATGACGGAACGGAAAGAGAAAGAGGATTCGGTCGAGAGGGCCAGCCCAGAACGTACGTAGATCAATCTCTGCCAGCCGATGGAGGACGGCGGGTGAAACATCCTGATCGAACGTCCCCCCGAATTTGTGAGGGGTATTTGACGTTGTATTGATGACATCAAAACACTCGATGCGACCATCGAGCCAGAGAAGAGGTTTCCGGATTTCGCCCGGGCCCCAATCGTCACTGTAAACATCGCTCAACTGCATGAACTAAAATCCGAACCTGGAAAAAGGCAGACCTCGTCGACCTCCACCAGCCCGGCGAACTCCGCGATCAGGCGTTCGCGAACCTCCACCAGCGCAGGTGCTTCTTCCCCAAGCAACTCGTGTATCGACGTCACCGACTCGCCCTGCAGACCACAGCCGACAATCAGTTCGAACGCGGCTAGATCACAGTTCACATTGAGTGATAATCCGTGAAAACTCACCCAGCGTTTCATCGCGAAGCCGATCGCCGCGATCTTGCCGAACGCGGTCCATGCGCCGGCTTTGCCGTCCCGCGCAAAGGCTTCCACGCCGAACGCGCGCGCGGTGCGGATCACTGTCTGTTGCAGTAAATCCAGATGGCCATGGGATCCGCCGCCACCCAGTTTACGAATCGGATAGGCGACTAGTTGGCCGGGCCCGTGCCAAGTCACATCGCCGCCGCGGCTTGAGTGAACGAGGGGCACGCCGCGCCGTTCGAGTTCGGCGTCGGAGACCAGAAGAAAGTCGCGTCGACCGCGTCGACCGAGGGTGATGACGGAAGGGTGTTCGAGAACGAGGAGCGTGTCCGGTATCTCGTCGGCAATGCGCCGGGCCAGCAAGCGCTCCTGCAAAGCGAGCGCGTCGGCGTACGGGACCGGTTCGTCGAAAATCAGGACGTCCATGTGCGTCCTTGGGTCGTTGCAACAGGCCACCACCAGGCTTGTCCCCGTGGAGCCATGATCCGTTTCTGAATCGTCCACAGCACAAGTTGTCGAAAAACGTGCGACCGGAATGAATTCCGCCACGACGAACTCAGAATGAATTCTAAGCTACCTGCGGCGTGCGGCTGTGACCTGCCCCTGCGAAACATACTTTTTCGAACAAGAGGGCGAAATTAAAGTGACAACACTAGCCCTCGCTGGGCGCGAGTTCGGCGTAGGCGGCGGCGTCGAGCAAGCCGTCCTCGGTTCCAGCTTCAGCGGTGAGCTTGAACATCCAGCCTTTGCCGTAGGGATCCTGGTTAATGAGTTCGGGCTCGTCTTCCAGTTCTTCGTTCACTGCGGCAACGGTGCCGTTGACCGGGGCGTAAATATCGGACGCAGCCTTTACCGACTCGACCACGGCCAAATCGGACTCGGCCTCGAACGTGTCGCCGACAGTGGGCAGTTCGACGAAGGTGAGATCACCGAGTTGGTGTTGTGCGAAATGAGTGATGCCGACCACAAGATGGTCGCCATCGCGGCGGACCCATTCGTGGGATTTGGTGTAGCGGAGGTCTTCGGGGATGTTCATGTAGCCGATATAGCAACGTGCCCAAGGGGAAGTAAAGAGAGCCGAAGAAAAAAACGAGGCCGAGGAGAAAGTAGAGGCCGAGAGGAAAATTGGAGGCCCGGGTCGGAATCGAACCGACGAATAGTGGATTTGCAGTCCACTGCCTTACCACTTGGCCACCGAGCCTTCGAAAGGAATCATAGGTGTAACTTAAACGGCATGTAAGTCGAGAGCAAATTTTTGCCTATATTTCACGAATGACCCGCCTACTTGGTCCAATCGTGAAGGAGCCCTCCGGCGGCATCCAGCTAGCGCAAATTTTCAATCACGGCTGCGCCCGCAGCGTCGGTGACATCAATCCGAAGTTGCTTCAGCACCTTGTCGGTCTTCAGTTCGAGTCGAACCCGCTGCTGGTCTTTGCCCAACACTTCGAACGCGAGTCGTCCACCCTTTGGCAGCGTTTTCCCATCGATGGTGAAAAACACGTCCCCCTGCCCTCGCCAGGCAGTGGAAAGATCGAAGACCACCACGTAGGCGCCAGCCCGAAGCTTGGTGGCGCGGAGGTCCATGGCAATGCCGGGGTCTTCGCCGCTGAAGGTCAGTTCCAGTCGGCCGAGCTTGCGCACCATCGCGGTGTTCTTGCGCGCCCGAATACCCCGGACACGGGCTGCCCCCGCGTTCGCTTTTGTCGCTTTTGCTTTGCTGGCGGGCGGCTGCAGCGAATCGCTGAACCTGATCAGTGATCAGTGGATGGCGGCCTGCGGCCTTTTAGTGATCAGTGATCAGTTATCAGTAATCAGTGGAGGGGTGGCCTGCGGCCTTTTTAGTGATCAGTAATCAGTGGAGGGGGTACAGATTTCTGGTCAGGCGGTTCTGTGAGAGCTAGATCCTTGCTTTGTCGATTGGTGACTAAATGAGTCAAACTTTTAAAGTCCCTCGGTAGCAGATGCCCTCGAAGCCATAGGCCGTTCCGACCGGACATGAAGCGAAGACCTCGTGAAGAGGGGCAGACCGGTCGGTTCAAAAGGCTCTCAGCAACCCCCGGGAACTACGTCCGGTTTCCGGGGTGACGCTTTATCCGATTTTGCAGGGCAAGGCCTTTGATCGACCGGAGCCGATTCATTATCAGTTCGCACAAGATTTTGGCCTGCGCGATGGCGATTGGAAACTGGTCAGCTTCAAGGGGCAGACCTGGGAACTCTACAATGTTGGCGAGGACCGGACCGAGTTGAATAACCTCGCCGAGGCGGAACCCGACCGGGTTCGGGAGATGGTTGAGCAATGGCGCGAGATGACGCGAAATGTCCTGCATGCCGAGAGGCTTGCCGCGCAGAAGATGCGTCCGGCTGAGGAGCCTAAGGCCAACCGCGAGTGGACAACTAAAAGGCCGCAGGCCGCCATCCACTGATCACTGATCACTAAAAAGGCCGCAGGCCACCATCCACTGATTACTGATCACTGATCACTGATTACTAAAAGGCCGCAGGCCACCCCTGCTTCAGCCGCCACGAATCGCGCGTTCGGCTGCGGCCAACACCACCGCGTGGTCGTACGCCCCATCGGCACCCAACTCATCCTGCGCCAAGGCTTCACACAACTGCGGAATACAGCGAACGAGATTGTCGACGATGGTCACGGTCGAGGTCTTGGCGGTGCGGGAAAGCGGATTGAGATCGACGGTGATCACCTTGATTCCGTTGGCCACCAAGGCCTGGCAGCGGTCTCCGTCCTCCAGCGGCACGAGGACCACGTCGGCTTTATAAATGCCGTCCGGATGCACCCACTTGCGGTTGTGGTCGAGGTGCTCGATCGCGTGGGTTCGGGACGGCATCAAAATCGTCGGCGCGCCGTGCTCTTCAAGCATGCCGCGCATGGCGCGTTCGCGCTCGTCGGAGGCGTGGAATATATTGATCTCCAAGGGCGCGTCAACCAGTGCCGCCAAACGGATCATTTGTTCTGGCACCAGTGCACAAACATTGCCGTTGATCGATAGCACGGGGTGCTTCGCCGAACGCAACAGACGCGCCGCCTCGGCAATCGCCGTCTCCGCGAACGGATGGGTCTTCTCCCCCAGCAAATAATCGTAGGCCTCGCCGCGACCGTGCGCGATCAGGCCGTGAATCGAGGTCACGCCGCGTTCGACGCCAGCCACGATCCGGTTGCGCAGGGTGAGCGAGAGATGTCGTGGATGCGAGGTCGGCACTTCGTCGTCGTCAGATTCTTCCGGTTCCTCTTCCAACAAGCGAACGCCTTGGGTGACAATCCGCGCCGGTTCGGCGCCCGGAAAAGGAACAGACGCAACAACGGCCTCGCCGAGCATGATCATGCTGGCCGCGCCACCGATTTTTTCGGCGGCGGCGATCGCCTCGGACACCTGGTCGCTCTGCAACAAGCCCGAACCCACCGCAAAGGTGCGTGACAGCCGAAGCAAGGACTCGAACGAAGGATTGGGGTTTTCGATCAAACTCAAAATCGCCGCCGAACCCGCTTCGTTAATGTCCGCCAGCTGTTCTTTGCTGGTGATCACCTCACTGGTCAGGATCGGACCAAACACGCGCACGTAGACCTCAATCTCCTTCGAACTGATTCGTTCCACCGCGAGCGGATCGAAGCGCTTGGTCTTCATCATCAGCCCGCCGTTGAACTGGCCGCCGACATCGCCCATACCAGTCGACTGCTCGACTTCGGCCACGTGCGCCTCCATCGCGAGTTCGCGTTCGGTTTTGCCTAGATCGAAAAGCGCGTTCACGGCGTAGGCCACGGCGAGCGCGCTCGCGCCACTCATGCCAAAGCCGCAACCAAACGGAAACGCCGCCTCGATGTCGATCGCCACCGGTTCGGGCGCGAGCGAGGCGGCCACCGCGCGCGCCGTCGGAAATTCCCAAAACTCCCCGTTGACCATGATCACCGTGTCGGCGCCGACATCTTTACCTTCACCTTCGCCGTTCTCAAGACGTCGAACCTCCGCCACCACCCCACGTTCCAAGGTCGCACCTACCCCGAGCGAGCCGGTCTCTTCAATCGACTCGCCCCGATAGGTTTCAAAGATCAGGGAAATGTTGGCGGGCGCAAAAGCGCGGGCGGAATCTTTCATCGAATCAGGGAACCAAAAAAAGCCCGAGGTAAGTCGGGCTTTTTCTTAGCGAGGCGGGTCGCGAACATTTGCCGTTCGCCGGCCACCTGGTTTATTTTAGCGGGAGTAGTATTCCACCACGACCGGGACGTCGCAGATGATCGGGGTGATCTCTTCGCGGGTCGGCACGGAGTTGTAGGTAAAACTCAGTTTGGTGTCTTCGGTCTTGATGTAACCGACACGTTCGGTGGTGCTGAGGGCGTAGGCGAAGCAGTCCATTTTTTTGGACTTCTCACGTACGGAAATATTGTCGCCGGGCTTGATATGGTAGCTCGGAATGTCGACCGGCTTGCCGTTCACATTAAAGTGACCGTGGCGCACGTACTGACGGGCAGCGTGGATCGAACGAGCGAAACCAGCACGCAACACGAGGTTGTCGAGACGGGACTCGAGCAGCTGGATCAGCACTTCTGGGGTCGCGCCGGCTTGGCGGGTGGCTTCTTTGTAGTACTTGCGCAGCTGTTTCTCGCTGACGTTGTACTGGAAGCGAAGGCGTTGCTTTTCCTGCAGCTGACGGCCGTAGTCCGACATCTTGTTCGGACGGCGGGTACGAACGTGCATGCCGGGAGGTCCGGGGCGACGTTCGATGCCACGTTGGGCTTTGAGACTGAGGGCCACGCCTAAACGACGAGACTTTTTAACTTTTGGTCCGCGATAACTCATGCTTTTTACTTTCGAGCTTAAACTTCGATAAATTAGGGCGTTTGACCGCCAAAGAGAGCGCTTAAGTAGGCAGGAATCGTGGTATATCAACCCAAAAATAATAAAAAGGCCGAGCAAGAACCCGACGGAGCCCCCGAGGCGACCCGTGTTTTCGACCGCCGCGCGCCCCGTTGGATGGCTTTGTTGGCGGCGTTGCAACTGTTCCTGATGCTCGTCGCTTGGCGCTTGGGAGAAACCCAAGTGGCCATCGGCATCGCCCTGTTGATCGGCCTGCTCAACTTTCATTGGTTCGATTTGGGCTGGATGGGCGCCCGCTTCGGCCCCCTGTCGAAGTTCGTGCATGTCGCCCTGATCTGGATGAAAATCCCCGTAAAAGTCGGCGAACTCGCTCCCCACGCCGCCGCCGCCCGCCTGCTGTTCCCGCTCTCTCTGTTAATCTGGGTCGGCCTGATCCCCGCCGTCGTTCCTTGTTCGGCCACGCTGGCGGCCACGCTGCAAACCTTTGCCGAAGTCTTGGCGGCGACCCTGTTCTGCCTGTGCGTGTTCGAAGCGCTCAGCGACCGCAACCCGCTTGCCGAATGGATCCGGCAGCGCAACAAGCAGACGCCGCGCCCATGAAAAAAAATCGGGGGAGTGCACCGCTATATAGTGCACGGCATTATAAGGTGGGCCTGCGCCGAACGGCAGCCAGCCTCGTAGTTCTATTCTCGTTCACGCTCCTCACCGGTTGCAGCCCCGAACCCGCCCGCGTCCCCGACGGGCTCGCCCATCACTACGACTTCGAAGGACAGGGCTCGATCGTGTTCGACCGGGTTGGCGGCAAACACGGGCTACTCAAAGGCGGCGGACGACTCGCCGGCGACGGCAGCGTGACGCTCGACGGCAATGACGACTTCGTCGATTTGCCCAACCATATTCTCTCGGCGCACGCGGAAGTGACGCTGGAGTTCGTGGTGCGGCTCAACCGAGTGGAGGGGCGCTACGCGCGCCTGTGCTCGTTCGGCGACAATACTCAGGGCGAGATTCACGAGGCGGGACAGAAGAACGGAATCGGCACGGAGTTTCTCAACCTGACCTTTCAAATCAAAGACGAGAACCGACAGCAAATGGGGTTCAAAGTGAAAGAGGTCGCAACCGCCGAAATCGAAAGCACCATCCCCCTCGTGCTCGGCCAGCCCCAACTTGTCACCATCGTGTTCAGCAAGACCGAGGACAGTATTCTCCTCTACATAAACGGCAAGGAGAGCTGCCGATTAGAACTCAACGGCTTCTCCAGCCAGAGCATCAACGACATCAACAACTGGCTCGGTCGTTCGCAGTGGACCAATGACCAAATCCCGCACGCCACCTACTTTGACTTTAAGTTGCACAACCGTGCGATGGCCGCTGATGAAGTCGAACGCCGCTTCGAACACCAGCAATGGCGGCCGAAGTTGGTTCGGTGAGAGGACGCTGTTTAAAACGCGCCATGCCGCCGTGTTCGGCGTGTCTTACGACCTTCTCGTGAGTGGAGTTCCGAATCGACAGGTGTAAACTCCCGGCCCGAGCTTTGACCAAGCAGGGTTAATCGGCGACAAATCTAATGATCGATGGCCGAAATGGAAACCATCCCGACGACTTCAAAGTACGCCACAAGGGCAAGAAGAACGGGGAGACGGTGATCGGGTGGTTTCCGCTCAACAAAGCCGCGACCGCGCGTCTAGTCGGCAGTCTGATCACGCTGGACCATTCGTTTCTCAACAACAACCTTGAGTGTATTTTCAGCTTTCGAAACCCACCGCCTTCGCGGTAGGTTGGGTCATGAAATGTCTGGCCCCCCTCCTCTGCCTCCCCTTTTGTTTCTTCCTCCTCGGCTGTGAAAATCCGCGGGTCGAATACAACCCGTACAACCCGACCGTGAACCGCCCCGTCGACAACCGGCCGATGGAAGACAAAGTTCAGGATTTCCGCGACAAGGTGGACCAAGACTTGCGAGAGATGCAGTGAGTTGGACACGGAAGTTCGCCACCGGATCTGCGCTACTAATACTCTTCAGCGGTATCTCACTGGCCCAAAAACCGCTCACGCGGATCGCCTTCGGCAGCTGCGCGCGGGAGAGCAAGCCGCAGCCATTCTGGGAGGTCATCGTCGATGAGAAGCCCGACCTGTTCATCTGGACCGGTGACAACATCTACGGCGACACCGAGGACATGGAGATCCTTAACAAAAAGTACGGCCAACTCGGCGACAAACCCGGCTACCAGCTATTAAAAGAAACCTGCCCGATTCTCTCCACCTGGGACGACCACGACTACGGCCTCAACGACGCCGGCAAAGAATACAGTCAACGCCGACAGTCGGCAGAAATCTTTCTCGATTTTTTCGAGGTACCGCTCGACTCGCCGCGACGCAAACACGCGGGTATTTACGGCGTAGAAACCTTCGGCCCCAAAGGCAAACAGGTACAAGTCATCATGCTCGACACACGTTACTTCAGAGACGCGCTCAACAAAGTCGGCCGGCGGAAAAATCAGGGCCCGTACGCGCCGAGCAAGAACGCGAAGGCAACCGTGCTCGGCGAGGCGCAATGGGCTTGGCTGGAAACCGTGCTGCGCAAACCTGCGGCCTTGCGCGTGGTCGTGACCAGCATCCAGCTCGTCTCCAGCGAACACGGCTGGGAGACCTGGGGCAACTTCCCGAACGAACGAAAACGATTTCTCAAGCTGCTCGCTGACACCAAGGCAAACGGCGTGGTCTGCATCAGCGGTGACCGGCACATGGCCGAACTCTCCTGCGACAAGTCGGCGGCCTACCCGCTGTTCGAGATGACCAGTAGCGGACTGTCCAGCAGCGGCGGCGGTAATCCTGCCGAGCCGAACGCACACCGCTTCATGCCGATGTACCAAAAGCCGAACTTCGGCTGGCTCGAGATCGATTGGAGCCACCAAGATCCCGAACTCGCGATCATGGCGCGTTCGACCATCGATGCAACGCCGGTTTTGCAACACCGAATTCGGCTGAGTGCCTTGCAGCCGATCCCCGAAACGAAAGAGGCCAACTGAACCCGTAGTAACGGCTCTCACTGGCAACAAGGGATGAGGACGCGCTGGCGCAATTTCATCAAGACAGGTGGCTGGAAACCATTGGGATGCTTTCTACTTCTGGTCGTTGCGGTCGTGGCGTATTCCCTCGCAAGTGAGAAATGGACGCAACGATACCGTGCGGAACTTGACCTCCACTCCGGTGCCCTGCGCAAGATCCACTTGAATGCATGGGGGAACGAGACCATCACCGAGGATCCGGTCTGGTTTCGACCGGAGGCTATCCGCGAGGTTTTCCCAGAGGAAACGGAACCGTTATGGCTCCTCGTCTCCACCCGTGAGACACGGGTCCTTCCCCATCTGAGACGACGTAGCCGGAGCCGAGGATTCGATCCCAGAAAGAAGAATCTCTCATGGCCGATCACCATAAACCTCTCACAGGTGCTGGATGCGCCACATCTTGATGCGGGAACGAAGCGGCGCCTAATTCACATGTCCGTTCCGACCGATCAGACCAAGCCCACGGCCAACTATCACATCTTGGACGCGCTGATGCTCGAAGTTCTCCGACACGCGAACTTTTCCGATGCAGCTTTTGCGCGGTGGAAGACGAGCTACGAACAGGACCTGCCCATAAATATCCCGACATTGCTCGATGAAGCGAAGACCTATCCACCAAGGGAGGAACCGTTGAGTTCAACGATCTTCAAACGGATTAAGAGGCAGGATTCCAGCCTCAGGAAACGTTGACCATTTCCGTCAGCGCGTGCCGGATCTTCTCCGCCAATTCGACCCGAGTGAACGGCTTGGCGAGGAAATGACAGCCCTCCATACTGAAGCCGTTTTGATCGATTTTATTGCCCGTATAACCCGACATGTAGAGGACGGGATAGTGAACGCCCTCCTCCTCAAGTCGGCGGACCATTTCTGGACCGCTCATGTGCGGCATCACCACATCGCACAGGATCAAGTCAAACGCGGGACGCTCCTCCAATAGCAGCGTGTAGGCCTCGGTGCCGCTCGAGATTACATCGACCCGGTACCCAAGCCGCTCCAAAATTCGTCGGGCTAAATTACGCAAGGTCGCCTCGTCCTCGACCACCAGAATCGACTCCTCTCCCGATTGCGCTTCCACCACGGCTTTGTCGCTGGCCTCCGAACGAGCGGAACTGGTCACCGGAAAAAACAGATGGAAAGCCGAGCCTTGTCCCAATGTAGAATGAAGCTGCATGAAGCCACCGTATTCCTCGACCACCTGTTTGGTGGTCGACAGGCCGAGACCGGTACCCTTGTCCTTCTTTTTCGTGGTGAAAAACGGTTCGAACACTTGCTCAATTAGCTCGGGCGGAATGCCCTGGCCGTTGTCACGCACCACCAGTTCGGCATAATCACCCGCCAAAAATCCCTTCGGCAGGATCCCGTTGCTGATGGTACGTTGTTGGACCGAGACGCAGATCTTGCCGCCGCTTGGCATCGCGTCGCGGGCGTTGATCGCGAGGTTCATGATCACCAGTTCTAATTGATCACGATTGGCCATGACCCAGCACGGATCATCCGCGATGGTGATCAGTTCGAAATTTGCCCCGAGTGGACGACGGAAAATTCGGTCGAATCCACGCACCGCCTCGCACAAATCGATCGGCGCAAGATCTACCTCGTGCTTCCGGCTGAGCACCAGCATTTGTCGCGACAACTGCGCCGCTTGCTGGCCGACATGGAGCACCTCGAGTAAATCTTTGCGCACCGGATCATTCTCTCCTAACTGATCATGGGCCAACTGGGTGAAGCCGAGAATGGAGGTTAGCATGTTGTTGAAGTCATGGGCGATCCCGCCAGCTAGCTGGCCAAGGGCCTCCATCTGGCTGGCATGCCGGAGACGCGACTCGGCGAGTTGAAGTTCTTGGTCTTTTTTATCTCGTGCCACGTAGGCGGCCAACACATTGGCCAGCGTTTTTACGACTGCAAACTTGCCGTCGGTCCATGAGTGGTCGACGTCGTCCGAAGCCATGCCAATCAGACCCCAAATCTCACCGTGGACCAACACGGGGGCGAGGATCAAGGAAGCGACGTCCTGCTCCTCCATGGCGATCCGCAACAGTGGCGGGGCTTCCGGTGAGGAGACCTGCACCACTTGGCCCAACATCAAGGAACGCAAAAGAGGCATTGTCTCGGCAGAAATGGAATAATTTAAGGGCGGCACGCCACCGCCTTCACGCCATCCGTTTAAATGCTGAGTAACATACTCGCCGGCCTGGGATTCGATACCGATGAGCCAAGTGCTCTTCATCTGGTTGCACTGGCCCAACTCTCTCAAGGCGTCCTGCATGACCGTTTGCCAATCAGGCTCGGCCAGAAGCCGCTCCGCCACGTTGAGCAAGATCTCCATGTTTTGCTCACGCAGGCGGATCGCCTGTCCGTACTGGATGCGTTCGGTGATGTCTTGCGATATCCCGATGAGATAGTGGGGCGCACCATCGCGGTCGAAGATCGGATACTTGCGGGTGGCCAGATTCACTCGGCCATGCGGAACATCCAGCTCCTCCTCTGTAATGTCCACCAACTCTCCGCTCTCGAAGGTTTCCAAATCTTTGCGCAAAAAAAACTCGGCTTGCTCTCGTGGAAACAAATCGAAATCGGTTTTCCCGAGATACTCCTCGACTGAGTACCCAAGCAGATCCACCTGCATTTTATTCACATGTAGAAAGGTCCCGAAATCCTCAGGCTGTCCGCTCTTGATGAACAACGCCGCAGGCATGTGATCAATGACGGTTTTGAGAAGTTCAAATTGCTCGGTTTGGTTGGCGTCCACTCAGCGTCTCCTAATAAATTTATGGTTAGCCAGAGTGCAGCATTTTGTCTAGGGATGTGCCAAAGTTTTTGAGCGGTCGGAGTCCGTTTTTCAATTTTCGGAAAAACCAGAATCTCCCAAGCATGCGCAAGATTGCCAACGCGACAAATAAGACATCTGCGGCCACGGGTCCAAGCAGATGCGTGTTCCCTCTTGATCTGCCCTCTGCCTTGTGGAACAGCGAGCCCATGTCTAACGAACCCACATGTTCCGCCGGTTGCGGCGGTTGCCAATATTCTTCAGCAGTCACGCAAGGTGTCGAACGCGCCGCCAGCCGTGCCATGCTCCACGCCGTCGGGTTTAATCGCGAAGATTTCGACAAGCCACAGATCGGTATCGCCTCCACGTGGAGCATGGTGACGCCTTGCAACATGCACATCGACAAACTCGCCGATGAAGCCGCTGCCGGTGTCGACGCCACCAACAAAGGCAAAGCCGTCATTTTCAACACCATCACCATCTCCGATGGCATCTCCATGGGTACCGAGGGCATGAAGTATTCGCTGGTCTCGCGCGAAGTCATCGCCGACTCGATCGAGACCGTCGTCGGTTGCCAAGCCTTCGACGGCATTGTCGCCATCGGCGGCTGCGACAAGAATATGCCCGGCTGCATCATGGGCATCGCCCGCCTCGACCGCCCTTCCGTGTTCGTCTACGGCGGCACGATCATGCCCGGCAAACTGGGCGACAAAAACATGGACATCGTCTCCGTGTTCGAAGCGGTCGGCCAACACTCGCGCGGCGAGATCAACGACGCCGAACTCGAAGAAATCGAACGCGTCTCCATCCCCGGCGCCGGCTCCTGCGGCGGCATGTACACCGCCAACACCATGGCCTCCGCCATCGAAGCCATGGGCATGAGCCTGCCCAATAGTTCCGCCCAGAATGCCATCTCCGATGACAAACTCGAGGACTGCCGCCGCGCCGGCGCCGCCTGCCTCGAACTCGTCGAGAACGGCATCAAGCCTTCCGACATCATGACCAAGAAGGCCTTCGAAAACGCCATCACGATCATTACCGTGCTCGGCGGTTCGACCAACGCGGTCCTCCACCTACTTGCCATCGCCCACACCGTCGGCGTCGAACTCAGCCTCGACGACTTCGAACGCATCGGCGCCAAGACCCCGGTGCTCGCCGACGTCCGCCCCTCCGGCCGCTATCTCATGAGCGAACTCGTCGCCATCGGCGGCATCCAACCGCTGATGAAAATCCTGCTCGACGCCGGCTTCCTGCACGGCGACTGCATGACTGTGTCCGGCAAAACGATGGCCGAGAATCTCGCCGACGTCGCCCCCTACCCCGCGGGCCAAGACATCATTCGCCCAATCGACAACCCGATCAAAGCCGAAGGCCACCTCGTCATTCTGTATGGCAACATCGCCCAAGAAGGCGCGGTCGCCAAAATCTCCGGCAAGGAAGGCCTGCGCTTTGAAGGCACTGCCAAAGTGTACGAGTCCGAGGAGGAAGCGCTCGCCGCCATTCTCGACGGCACAATCAAAGCCGGCCACGTGATCGTCATACGCAGCGAAGGCCCACGCGGCGGCCCCGGCATGCGCGAGATGCTCAGCCCCACCTCCGCCGTCATGGGTGCCGGACTCGGCAAGAAGGTCGCGCTCATTACCGACGGACGATTCTCCGGCGGCAGTCACGGCTTCGTGGTCGGACACATTACCCCCGAAGCGTTCAACGGCGGTGTGATCGGCGTCATTGAAGACGGCGACCCGATCATCATCGACGCCACCACCCGCGAGATCAACCTCGGCGTCGAAGACGCGGTCATCGAAACCCGCCAAGCGGCGAAGCCTGCGCCCGAGCCCCGCTACAAACGCGGCCTGCTCGCGAAATACGCCCACATGGTCACCTCCGCCTCCGAAGGCGCGGTTACGGACAAAAATCTTTAAGTCCGACACTCGCTAATCACAGCGGTATGCGTAGACCTTTAAGGTTTGCGCATTTTTTGTGTGTGGCCCTGATTGGAACGGCCGCTAGGTGTTGTCGAGTTCGGTCATGCGGGTCTCGACGCGCTTGGCAATCTCGGACTCGTCTTCCAATGCGGCGACGAGTTTTCGCAGCGGCGCATAATCGTGCGGATTGAACGCGTCGGGATGAAGAACTTCACGACGGCGAAGCCGGCTGCGCGTGTTCACCAACGCGACATAGGCGGCATGCAGATCTCCCCGCGAATGTTCGAGATCCTCCACCCCGGCCTCCGACAAACCGAGCAAGGGATCGGCGGCGCGGCGTTCGAAGTCGAGAATATGCTCGGCCAGACGAACCGTCGACCTGGTTGTGGCGCGGACTAGCTGGTCGATGTCGCGAGTATCCGCGTGGTGTTCGGCGCCATGCGCAAGGAAATCTAAAATGGCATCGCGGTCGGCAAACATTTTACAGAGGAGCGTCGCATCTTCCGGAAAACCAGCGTTCTTGAACGACAGAACCACACGCATCTCGCGTTCGGACTCGGAGAGCCCCTTGCCAATAGGCGCCGGCAAGGGTCGTGGTGCGACCACAGGACGACGCGCCGAAGCCTTGCGTCGCGACCAGACAAACAAAGCGACGCCGACAAAACCAACGAAAAGCCAAGGCCAGACCTCCATGACCGTATAGAAAAAATTCCAGAAGTTCATTCCTATCGGTACATCTTCTGAGCAAAAGACGCAATCTCGCGACGTCTCACCCTGCAACAAAACCAGTTGCCAGTTCGAACCCGACATGGCAGAAGGTTTATTATGGACCCACAAAATACCCCCGCCGTTTCCCGTCGCGATCTCATCGGCATCGCTGCCGCAGCCGGAGCGCTCAGCCAGGTTCCGCTTAGCCAAGCTCACCCCGAGGGCAAGGCATCAAAACGGGGCAACATCAACCAGTCGGTGGTCTTCTGGTGTTTCAATGTCGCGGGCGAAAAATGGGACCTGAAAAAAACCTGCGAAGTCGCCAAGGAACTCGGTTGCGGCAGCATCGAACTCGTCGGCCCTGATGAGTGGCAGACCATTTTCGAACACGGCCTCACCTGCGCCATCGCCTCGAACGGCATGCCCGGCGCACCGTTCATCAAAGGCTTAAACAATCCAACCTATCACAAGGAAATCATCGCCACCACCAAGAAGCGAATCGACGCGTGCAGCGAGGCGGGCGTGAAGCGGGTGATCGCGTTCACCGGCTACAAATGGAAGGACGCCGAAGATCCGACCTCCGGCGAAATTTCACCCGAGGACGGCGCGAAGAATTGCGTCAAAGCACTCAAAGAACTCGCCGCTTACGGCGCGAAAAAGGGCGTCACCGTTTGCGTGGAACACTTAAACACGCGCGACGACTCGCATCCGATGAAGGGTCATCCCGGCTACCAAGGCGACGACATCGACTACGTCGCCAAAATCATTCGTGCCGTCGGTTCGGACCACTGCAAACTGCTGTTCGACATCTACCACGTGCAAGTGATGAACGGCGACGTGATCCGCCGCATCGAAGAGTGCAAAGACGTCATCGGCCACATCCACGTCGCCGGCAATCCCGGACGCGGCGAACCCGACACCGCCCAGGAAATCAATTTTCCCGCGGTGATGAAAAAGCTGATATCGATCGATTACGACGGCTGGGTCGGCCAGGAATTTATCCCGACCCGCGACCCGTTCCACGGGCTGCATCACGCCGTCCAGTTGTGCGACGTGTAGGAACGTCCGCGGGCTGGCAGTGGACAACAGAGGCCAAGCTGAATAGAATGAGAAGATGCCGAAACTTCTCGTCCAACCCAACGCCTGCTGACCATACATGTCCCCGCTTACGGGGGCAGCACTCAGTCAGGGCTGCAAGCCCCACATAATATGCGGTCGGCGTTCGGCAGACCGCTCTCCTCCAAAAAATCGGCAATGCACCCAATTGGCGGGCCAATAAAACCGTGTGAGGTTCCGATGTCGCTGGATCGCCTTGGAGGGGTCGTACCCTTATGGCGGTGCGACGCCAAGTGGTAGGTTCACCACATCCATAAAGGGGACAAAATACAGGGGGCCAGACTCGCCGAACACATTCTTTTGATCCGAATTAGATTTGAGAACTGCTCCCGAGTACATGGCGACGTAAACCGCAACGAAAAGCCCCAAGGCAAGAAGCCCTAAGGCAAGAGGTAGATTGGATCCTTTTCGCGTAGGCATAACTGCGAATATTCTACATCTAAGTTACGACGCCGTCCAAATGCGAACCGATGATGTTCGAGTTCGGCGCGGCACCGCTTCCAGCGCCGCAGGTTTTTCCACCGAGGACCAAGCCTCGCCGCCGCCATTCGGGGGTCACCCGCGTCTAAGGCGACTTACTCGACCAGGTCCGCCGAACTCGCATTGAGCAAGCCGTAGCTTTTTTCGCCGAGTTTATCGAACAACTCGAGTTGGGTTTCGAGAAAGTCGATGTGGCCTTCCTCGTCGGCGAGCAGCGCTTCGAAAATTTTCATCGAGACGTAGTCTTTTTCCTGCGAGCAGACTTCGCGCGACTTCGAATACGCCGCATGCGCTTCGTGTTCGCCGGCGAGATCGGCTTCGAGCACTTCGCGCAGGTTTTGGCCAATCATGAGCGGGGCCAAGGTCTGCATGTTGGGATGGCCTTCGAGAAAAATGATGCGTTCGACCAGTTTGTCGGCGTGCTGCATTTCCTCGATACTTTCGGCGCGCGATTTCGCGGCGAGTTTGGTGTAGCCCCAATCTTCCAGCAAACGGAAGTGGAGCCAGTACTGGTTGACTGCGCCGAGTTCGAGAAACAGCGCCTCGTTGAGGCATTCGATAACTTTTTTAGATCCCTTCATGTCAGGACCCTAGCGGACACGCTAGCGAACGGCAAGTTCGAGTGCTTCGCGAGAAGCGATAATCATCTTCTTCAATTCCGGATAACATCCGCAGCAACGCGAGCGGCAGCCGAGATTGGCGTGGACCGCCTGCGGCTTGATCTTGCGTTCGGGATTGATCGCGAGAAGACCACTGATCGATTGATCGAGCTGGGCCTTGGTGAGCTGGTTGCAATGGCAGATGATCATGCGTCACCTCCGCCAAACGGCGGGTTGACTTGTCCATCATGTGTTCGCGTAACGAGCATGTGTTAAGCGGTGCATCGTTTTGTTTGGCATGTCAACCATTTGTTTTCATGCAGAAAAAACCCGAAATTTCGAGTGTCCTGTTCGGGAGATGGTCTGTCCTTTTTGAGGAAAATCGACCGATTTCCAAGGAATATCGAACCTGGGAGATGGTCTGTCCCCGTTCCGATGCCACCAACGCGAGGCCAAATCGAAGAACTCTAAGCGCGGTAACCATCGCCGAACTCGGCCTGCATTTGCCGGCGCGCCGCGTCCCATTCCAGTTTGCCGAAATCTTCGCCGGTGTATTTGGCTTGAACGATCTGATAGGTCTTTTCGACGATCGCGTCGGGGACAGTAGAAAGGTCGGCGTCTGTTTTGCACGCGGACAGGCTCAGTAACTGAACCCGGCAGGCCTCGACCAGTTGATAGGTTAGAAAGAAGGCTTCATGGACCGATTCGCCGACCGTAATCGATCCGTGGTTACGCAGGAGCAGGACATTGTTGGTTGGCCCGAAGTCCTTGAGCATGCGTTCGCAGACGTCGCTCTCCGCGTCGGTCGCGTGTTCGTAGCTGTGGTAGGAAATGGGTCCGAGGTCCATCGCGTACGTCGACAGGCCGCGGATCAAACCGCGTTGCAGGTTCGCGACGGCGACCACCTCCGGCACATGGATGTGCATCACCCACTTCGACACGGCGCGTCCGGAGGTGTGGACGGCGGAATGAATTTTGAACCCCGCCGGATTGATGCCCAGATCGGTGGTACCTTGATCGAGGATCTCGCCGGCCGCGTTCACCTTCACCAGAGAGCTGGCGGTGATTTCCTGCCAGAGATTGCCGAAGGGATTGATCAGAAACTCGTTCTCGCCCGGCGCCGCAGCCGTGATGTGGGTGTGAATAAGGTGCGTCCAGCCCAGCATCGCGAAGACGCGGTAGGCGGCGGCGAGTTCGACCCGCAAGGTCCATTCTTGTTCGCTCACGCGAGATTGTACCGATTCCATTCGCGGACTCTGTCAGAACGCGGGCCGTATGAAAAGAGCCTCGTTCGTTTATGGCAAAGGTTTGCCATAGTGTGGCAGAAGTCTGCCATAAGGTGGCAAGAGTTTGCCGCACTATGGCAAGGACGTGCCATAAACCTCGAACGATAAACTACGCTGAAAATCATTCCCACATCCCGAGGCGCGGACTTGGTTCGCGGCGGCGCGACGCTCTCCGAGGTGCTGCGCGCGCCTGGTCCGACTCATTCGGTGTTCGATGTACTCGCCGCCGCCATGGCCGCGTTCGCCCCTGCGAACCAAGCCCAAGCCCGGATCGCGTTGCTCGGTTTTGCCGGCGGGGCCTTGGTTGCGCCGCTGCGCGCGATGAACTGCGAAGCGCCCTTACGCTGCGTCGATATCGATCTGGCCGGACTCGAAGTATTCGAACGGCTGTGCGGCGGCTGGGCCGGAAAAGTAGAAGTGCAATCGGCGGACGCGGTCGCGTTTCTGCGTCGGCAACGAACCCCCTTCGACATGATCATCGACGATCTTTCCGTGCTCGGGCCAGAAGGCGAAACCAAACCGGAAGTGAGCCTCGGTCCCCTCCCCCGGTTGATCCGCGAGAAACTCAAACCGGGCGGCATCGCCATCACCAACGTGCTCGACATGCCGAAGCGTCCGTTCACCCAACTCGAACGAACCATTGCCGCTCCTTGGCGCGCGACCGCGTCGGTGCAAATCGACGAACACGTGAACCGGGTTCTGCTCAGCGCCAACAAACTGCCGTCGGCGCGGATGCTCAACAAAACAATGAACGACCTGCTACATAAAGTTGGTTCGACGTTGTACCGAGGGATCAAGGTTCGGCGCGTGGTTAGACCACCAATCTGAAACGTCGCTGGAAACATCGGTTGGGACTTCGCGTCCAATTCCTTGCATTCTGTGGTCGCTTCAATACCTCCACCTTGGAAATGAACCGGCGTGTCGTCTTCCATATTACTTCTTTCGTTCTCGGATTTGTCTCCCTCGGCATTCTCGTTTCCGCTGTGGTTTCCTACCTCTTGGATGACCCGATAGAGGCAACACGCGGGCTGGGGATTTCTTTCGGCATCACGTTCTTGGTGGCCCTCCTGATGTACGTGTTCACGCGGGGAGAGATGAAGCTCCAGCGCCGGGATAGCTACGCGATCGTCACCATTGGTTGGCTTTTGGCCGCCTGCTTCGGCGCCCTTCCGTATGTGCTCAGCGGAGCAATCCCGAACGTTCCATCCGCTTTTTTTGAGAGCATGTCGGGACTGACCACAACGGGGGCGACGGTGATGGACAACTTGGATCAGCAACCGCGGGGAATCCTCTTTTGGCGTAGCCTAAGTCAGTGGCTGGGCGGCATGGGCGTGTTGGTTCTGGTGATTGCGGTGATTCCGTTTCTCGGGGTCGGAGCCATGGCGCTGTACCAAGCTGAAATCCCTGGGGTTTCGGCCGAGCGCCTCGCGCCGCGCATTGGCGCTACGGCGCGGATTTTGTGGTACATTTACTTGGTGCTGACTTTGCTGTGCGCGGTTTGCCTGCTGCTGTGCGGGATGAGCGTGTACGAGAGCATCAACCATGCCTTCTGCACCGTTTCCACCGGAGGGTTCTCGACCCATCCACAGAGCATTGAGGGCTTCGATAGTTTGGCAATCGAAGGGGTGATTATCGTGTTCATGCTTCTGGGCGGGATCAATTTCGCGCTGCATTTCCGTGCGCTGAAAGGTGGGGTGAAAGCCTACCTGAAGGATACCGAGTTGCGCGTGATGTTCGGCCTCTTGGCGATCTTCATTCTTATCATGACGTTCAGTCTCTGGCATCAATCAGGAAACCCTTTTGATACCTTTTTCTCGGCTTTCCGCGCCTCTGCTTTTGAGGCGGTTTCCATCCTCACGACCACCGGTTTCGGCGGGCATGGCGCGCAGCAGTTCCAGACCTGGAGTGTCGTGGCGGTGACGCTGATCGGCATCATCAGTTTTTTCGGGGCGTGCTCGGGTTCGACCAGTGGCGGCATGAAACTGGTGCGGCTGATTCTTGCCGCGAAGGTGGCCCTTCGCGAACTCAAGCTCATGGTGGTCTCGCGGGCGGTGTATCGCATCCGCATCGACGGGGCGGTGGTGGAGGAACGAATGGTGGCCCGGACGGTGGCCTTTCTACTCCTATTTGTGGTCATCGCGGCCATCAGTTCTGAAGTGATGACCTTTTTTGCCCCCGATGAGATTACCGCCGTGAGTTCAGTCTATGCATGCATGACCAATGTCGGTCCCGGGGTAGGGAAATATATCGGTCCCGCGGGGAACTTTGCGGTGATCTCCGACGGCGGAAAAATCTACCTAAGCTTCCTCATGCTGCTGGGACGCTTGGAGATCTTTACCCTCCTCGTTCTCTTTACCCCTATTTTCTGGCGTCGCTAAACGCATGGAGATCAAGTGGTTCAGAGCGAGTCGATAGAACCGGCAGACCGCTATGTAAAAGGTCGACTCAGGTTGCCCCTCATTGCCCTTTCCCGCGCCACAGGTTCCTGCTACTATGCGCCATGGATAGGCGAACTCTACTAAAGGCATCTCTCGCAACCGCCGCAGCGCCGGCGCTCCTCAAAACTGCAACCGCCCACGAAAGCTACCGCATCAAACATGGCCGAATCAAACAGTCGGTCATGGGCTGGTGTCTAAAGCCTATCGGCGGCGAGGAACTGGTGAAGGCGTGCGCCGACATGGGGCTCCACGCGATGGAGGGCGTTTCCCGCGAGCTCTATCCGCTGATCAAAAAGAGCGGCATGGAAATCTCGCTGGTCGGCTCGCACGGCTTCAAAAAAGGCCCGAACGACCCGGAGAACCATGCCATGTGCAAAGAGAAATTGCTCGATGGCATCGCGGTCGCCAAAGAGGTCGGCTCGCCCAGCGTGATCACCTTCACCGGCATGAGCGTCGACGGACTCGACCGCGACCAGCAGAGCAAAAACTGCGTCGACTTGTGGAAGCAGGTGGTCGGCGAAGCGGAAAAGCAAGGTGTGACCCTCGTTCTCGAACACCTCAACTCGCGCGACGACTCGCACCCGATGAAAGGCCACCCCGGCTATTTCGGGGACGACATGGACTTGTGTATCGACTTGGTGAAGGCCGTCGGCTCCGAACATTTCAAAGTTCTGTTCGACATCTACCACGTCCAAGTCATGAACGGCGATATCATCCGCCGCATCCAACAGACCAAAGACTACATCGGTCATTACCATACCGCCGGCTGCCCCGGACGCGGCGAGCTCGATGACGAGCAAGAAATTTACTACCCCGCCGTGATGCAGGCCATTCTCGACACCGGCTACACCGGCTTTGTCGCCCAAGAATTTATCCCGACCTGGGATGATAAGATCGCCTCACTCGCGCACGGGGTCAACGTATGCGATATCTAGCGAGGGTGTTCTTCATGTACACCGCCTTGGCGGGATTGGCGGGCATCGCCCCGAACGCGCACGCCGCCAAGATGACCCATGGCCCGATGCTGGGGGCGCAGGGGGCGAACACCATGTCCGTCTGGGCGCGCAGCGACGTCCCCGCTAAACTCAGCGTTCGCTACTGGTCGGAAGACGGGACGGTTCGGATCAGCGATCCGGTCGAGACCACTCTCCTCCACGATCTCACCGGCGTGGTACGGCTCGCCAAACTCAAGCCGGCGACGCTCTACCAATACCAAGTGATGGTCGACGGCAACGCGCAAGCGCCCGGCGGCACGTTCAAGACGTTGGCAGATCCGGCGGCACTGGTGGACGAGAAACTGAACCCGCGCGGACTGTTCAATCTGCGCTTCGAGTTCGCCTGCGGCAACAACCAAAACCCGAACGGCGGACTGGGTCCGAGCCTGCCGACCTACGACACTTTGCTCGCGCAGGAACGCAAGAAGGTGGACTTCGCAATTCTCAACGGCGACTGGTTGTACGAGGAGAACCGCGATTATCCGCTGGCCAGTTGGCAGACCCAAGTCGGACTCGGTCCAGACGACGGCGACTTGATCCCGGACCGCCTGCAACACGCCCCCACCCTCACCGGCGTTTGGGAAAACTACAAAACCTACATGGCGCGCGCGTCCAATTTGATGGAGTGGCACCGCCACGTGCCCACCTATTACACCTTCGACGACCACGAACTGCTCAACGACATCTACGCCTCCGCTGAACCCGGCTTCCGCAACCGCCGCGCCGTGTTTCGCGACATCGGCGTACAAGGCTGGTTTGACTATCTCGGTTGGAGCAATCCGCTGGTGACCACGCAGGGCGTGCACTTTGGCACCGCCGCGCTCGAAAAGGGTTCGAACATTCTCACCGATCCCAATGCCAATTTTACCAAGATCAATTTCGCCGAGACCGGAACGCTGCACGTGCACTGGGGCACCGCCGATTTTGCCGTGAAGGATCTGCCGACACCGCCAGATTCGCCGGACGACTACGATCCCGATTACAACGGCGGCGACCCGAACGCGCGCGTCTACCGGATCGTCAAAGTGCTTGATAAAAACCGGCTGCAACTGTCGCACAAAGCGGCCGCCACACGCGCCTCGCACTACTCGATTGGTCGCCACAGTTACGGCGATTTCAAGGTGAGCAACTGCCACTTTTTCATGTGCGACACACGCACCCACCGCAGTTTGCACAGCATCAAAGAACCCGCTAAGCGCGGCGTGACCATGCTCGGCGCCACCCAGCGCGACTGGCTGGTGGACGAGATGAAAGCCTCGGACGCGGACTTCTTTTTCATCGCGAGTTCGGTGAACTTCATGATCCCGCACGTCGGCGGCGGCGGGCATGCGTTCGAGGCGGCGACCAAGGACGATGCCTGGACCTCGTTCCTCGAGGAGCGCGAGTATTTGATCAAGGTGTTCGAGTCGCTCGGTAAACCGGTGTTTATCATGACCGGCGACTTGCACAACAGTTTCGCGGTGAAGATCAGCGACCAAGTCTGGGAGTTCGCCTCCGGACCGCACAACTCGGTCAACCACCGCCCGGTCGACGAAGGCAACCGCCCAGTGAACGGCAAGTACCGCTACGGCCCGCGCGAATGCGAGATCCGTTGGTCCACCGTCGCGATGGAAGACATTCCGCGGTCCGCGCGCATGTTCCCGCACTACTGCGTGGTGCAAGTGAACAACGTGTTCAACAATCCGCTTGAACGCGGCGGCACCCGCTCGGTCGCATACCCGCATCCGCAAGTGATCTTCCAATTCTACAACGGCCTGACCGGCGACCTAGCCTACGCCGAGTCGATCAGCACCAAGATGGAAAAGGTTACGATCACGCCCATGCCGGGTTCGAAGCCGGCGAAGAAACCAGCACAAGAAAATACGAATGAATGAGAGTTACACGCATCGTGTTCAGGCGACAGCAGGACACCTTTCGACGAAACTACAACTCGGCGCAGAACAGGCATCTTTAATCTACCGGCACAAATACATGGGAGGAGGGCTGAATTTTGATCTAGAGTTTAAACACATTCCTCAATCTCAGTCGTTCGGAACGCTGATGCTTGAGCGGGCAAGTGGGGATTTAGTTTTTCCAATCGCACAAGAGCCTGAGTTTGATCCATTACAAATCGCTTTTCACTACATCAAGCTTGCGGCCCCCTGCCCGCAGTTCAATGATGACCCCGGCTTGATATGCCTACATGACATGAGCGAACCCTTTTCTCTGTTTCTAGTGCTTGGAAGGTATATCTCATCGGCAATTGCAGAGGTTACAGAGGAGTGGGGACCCGAAGGTTCTTTCATTACGACGATTGCTGTTCTGGATAAGCTACAGTTCGTCGAAGAAAAATCCGACACCTAGCGGACGTTTCGATGCCCCCTTGATACTCCACCAACATGTTTCTCATATCAACGCGAAGGATTCCACATAAGTCATGATAAATGGATTGCACTACCTCTCAGATTTTTTAGCCCCGAACCAAGAGGACGACCTACTCGCCGCCATTGATCGTGAGCCATGGCTGGATGACTTAAAACGGCGCGTCCAGCATTATGGGTATAAGTACGACTATCGTGCCCGTTCCGTGGATCTTGAAATGTATCTGGGCGCTCTCCCTGAATGGGCTCAAAACGTGTCAAATCGTTTACAGTCGAACGGCTGGTTCAAGGTACAGCCTGATCAATTAATTGTGAATGAGTATCAGCCTGGACAAGGAATCGCTCCACACATCGATTGCGAGCCCTGCTTTGCTGATACAATCGCTTCTGTTACCCTGGGATCTGGATGTTCAATGGACTTCACGAGGCTTGCGGACGCCACCAAGAAAAGCATGTATTTAGAGCCGCGTAGTATTGTCGTTTTAACAGGGGAAGCCAGATATGATTGGAAGCATTCAATTGCTCCGCGAAAATCAGACCCAGTCGATGGGCTGAGGGTTGTGCGTGCGAGAAGAGTTTCGCTTACGTTTCGCAATGTTCTACTCAAGGCCGCAGAGGCCTAAGCAGGCTGTTGCGGTCCAAACCTGTGAAGCATTGGTTCATTTCGCAGCCAGACTAACCCAACATGTCCCTCCTGTTCCCACTCTACGCCCTCGGACTGCTCGCGCTCGCGATTCCGATCTATCTGCATTTGCAGCGGCGCCCGCCGAGCGACTCGGTGGAGTTCTCCAGCCTGCGTTTTCTCAAACCGGCGCGGCAGGTGCGCATCAATCGGCGCAGCAAACTTGAACATCTCGCCTTGCTCGCCCTGCGTTGTCTGGCGCTGTTGTTGTTGGCCTTTATATTCTCGCGGCCGTTCCTGAAAGATTCGGACGCGCTGGCGGACTCGGATGGAACGCGTTCGGTCCTGCTGGTCGACACTTCAGCGTCGATGCGCCGAGCCGGACTTTGGACCGAGGCAGAGAAGCGCGTCGACCAACAACTCGATGCGATCGAAGCCACCCGCGACCGCCTCGCCATCATCGCTTATGACGACACGGTCCGGCCGCTGCTCAGCTTCGAACAATGGGATAAAGCGCCCGCCGAACAACGTCTCGCCATCGCGCGCGCCGCCATCGACGGACTCGAACCAAGCTGGCGCGGCAGCGATCTCGGCGCAGCCCTCGCCGAGGCGAACGACCTGCTACAAGACGACGCCAGCGAACAACTCGCCACCGTCGTGCTGGTGTCCGACATGCAGCAGGGTTCGAATTTGGACGCGGTCAACGGCACCGATTGGTCGCCCGAGATCGCGCTGGTTCCGGATCTGGTCGAAGCCGAAGACGGCGAGGTGTCGCAACAAAACGCGGCGCTGCACCGCCTGCCCGGACGCGTTCCGCGACTGCGCCTCGTAAATAGTGGCGAGGCCGGATCGTTCACCCTCGGCTGGGCGGGCGACACGAACAAGCAGACGATCGCTGTCGACGCCGAACGCAGCCGGGTCCTGCCGCTGCCCGAATTCGCCGGCGCCACCGCCAGCTCCAGCACCGGCGGCGAGCTGGTACTGGAAGGTGACAACGACGACTTTGACAACCGTGTGTTCATCGCCCCGCGCGCTGCCCTGCCGATCCATCTGCAGTACCTCGGACCGCGTTCGAGCACCGACGCCGACAATCCCTACTTCTATTTTAAACGCGCCTTTCCCGAGTCCGGCGATCTGGCCCCGGTGTTTCTGCCGGCCGAAACGTTCGCCGACGAACCCGGCCGCGCCGACTTGCTGGTGGTCGCTGACGCCCTCGATCCGGCGCCCCTGCAACAGGTCCGCGACGAATTGGCGTCCGGGCGCAACGCGCTACTCGTCATGCACTCCACCCGCATGGCGCCCACCCTCGGCAAATTGATTGGCGTACCGGATCTCAAGGCCACCGAACGCACGCCGAAAGACTATGCTCTGTTCGAAGACATCGACTTTGATCATCCAGCGCTGCGTGCCTTCACCGAGGCGACGGTTCGGGACTTCACCAAAGTGCATGTCTGGCGCTATCGGAAACTCGACCCTGCGGCCTTTCCCGAGGGCACGCGCATGATCGCCTCCTTCGATGCGGGCGCGTCCGAGGACGATGAAGAACCCGATCCGGCTTGGCTGGAAGTGCCGGTCGGCGACGGGCGTTTGTTTGTGATGGCCACCGGCTGGCATCCGCGTGACTCCTTGCTGGCCCGTAGTTCGAAGTTTCTACCACTCTGTTTTTCCCTGTTGGAATATGGCGGACGCAACACCGACCTCAAGTCCGCTCTCGCCGTCGGCGACCCACTGCCCTGGCGTGACCACCTGCAAGGCGGGCGGGCGGCCGAGGCGGAGAAGACCACCCTCACCCGCCCCGGCGGAGAATCTGAAGAACTGACCCCAGATACCCGCGTGGTCGCCGATGTACCCGGCCTCTATACAGTGGTGTCGGGGGATCGTTCGGTGACCTATGCGGCGAACCTACCCGCCTCCGAGTCCCGGCTCGACCCGATCGCGCCCGACCGTTTTGCCTCCCTTGGCATCCCGTACGGCAAGGGTGCGGCGGTGAAAGCCGAACGCTCGGGGGAAAAGAAAAAGGATCTCGCTACCTCCGAACTCGAGTCCAAGCAGAAATTTTGGCGCTTCCTCATCCTCGCGCTGTTCCTGATCTTACTGGTAGAAACCTTTCTCGGTTCGCGCACTCGCGGCGACGCTGATAAAGCGGCCGATGCCGAGGTTGGCGAGGTTGGCGAGGTGACGTAGGATTGGCCGTTAGGCCTCATACTAACGCTTAGTAAAACGCCTATTTCAGGGTTCGGCATTCAACGAGGGCAGGATGTTTGTTGTGACCGTCCCTCTGGGACTCCCTGTTCTTTCTCGCTGTTCCGGGGGTTGCGCTACGCTCCACCCCCGGCTACGGTCTTCCGTCCCTTCGGGACTCAGCAACTTCACCCATAAATTTTAAATGACGGAGCACTAGCGCCCGGGTGAGCCTGCGGGCTAAAGCCCACAGGCCAAACGCGGGCTAAAGCCCTCGCTATATTATTTGCGGCACCGCCGAACAAACAGGGCATGGATCGGCGCGCGGTCGATGTGGCATAGATCCTTGCTTTGTCGATTCGTGACTACATGAGTCAAACTTTTCAAATTCCCTTGGTTGGAACACGACCAGGACAAAACTGGGCATAGCCGCGTTACAGTTGTCGCAGGTGGCACCGTCTCTCCGAGCGGTGTCGGGCCGCCTCTCTCCAGAGAGGTCGGCGCTGGTTATGGTAGTCGTTCGCCATCGAAACCGGAGTCGGGAGGCACATGGCTCTCCAAATTTTTGAATTTCTGCCTCAAAGAGCATGACAATCGAGCCGCCGTGGTTCGTCGTAGAGAGTTCGGCGGCGGTTCGATGACCTTCGTAATTTCAAAGATCTTTGGTTAGGTTTCAACTCGATTTTGCAACGGCGGGCCTAGGTTATATTGCGAGTAAAGTCGGCACATTTTTCGCAAACGCCTTGCCCGCAGTGCATCAAATCTCTATCCTGCTCAACCGATGCCCGCCACCACCACTCCGACCCGAACTCCGCCCATCGCGGTCATCGCTGTCGAACGCGCGCTCGACCGGGAACTCGATTACCGCATCCCGGCGGCCCTCGCAGACAAAGTGGCGCTCGGGGTTCAGGTCCGGGTGCCGCTCAATAAAAGTGCCACCAACGGCTTCATCGTCGGGTTCCGCCACACCTCGGAGTTTGCCGACAAGTTACGCGACATCGAAAGCCTCGTTGTCGACAAGCCGCTGATCAAGCCGGCGCTGTTAAAACTCGCCTTGTGGATGGCCGACTATTACGTCGCGCCGCTGTCGCTGGTGTTGAAGTCTGTTCTGCCGGCGCCGGTGCGGAAAAAGGGCGAGCGGTTCAAGGAGATCTTTGTAGTCCGCCGCGTTCCCGATCCGCCGCCGGAGAAGCTCACCAAGAAGCAAGCCGCCACGCTCGAACACGTGCCGGAGGAAGGCGAGATCCCGCTGCAAAGTCTGCTCGACCTCGCCAAGACCTCGCGGACGGTGGTCAACCGGCTCGAGGACAAAGGCCAAGTGTCGATCGGGCGCAAACGGGTCGAACGCGATCCGCACGCCAATGATGTCCTGCTCACCAGTCTGCCGCCAACGCTCATGCCCGAACAGGCGATCGCTCTGACCCAAGTGAAGGCGGCGGTCGACACCAACGAACCGCAAACGATCCTGCTCCATGGGGTGACGGGCGCCGGCAAAACCGAAGTGTACCTGCAAGCGATTCGCCACTGCCTCGACCAGGGCAAAACCGCGATCGTGATGGTACCGGAAATTTCCCTGACGCCGCAAACCGTCGAACGCTTCCGCGCCCGGTTCGGGGACGAGGTGGCGGTGCTGCACAGCGCCTTGTCCTCCGGCGAACGGCACGACCAGTGGCACAGCATTCATTCAGGCAAATCACCGATCGCGGTCGGGCCGCGTTCGGCGTTGTTTGCCCCATTGGAACATCTCGGACTGATCGTGGTCGATGAGGAACACGACACCTCGTACAAGCAGTCCGAAACACCACAGTACAACGCGCGCGATGTCGCGGTGATGCGCGGCCACCTGGAAAAGTGCACCATCCTGCTCGGGACCGCCACGCCGGCAATTGAGACCTTTCAAAACTGCCTCGACGGCAAGTACCAGATCGCCACGCTGACCAAACGGGTGGACGACCGAACCATGCCCTGCGTGCGTTTGATCGACATGCGCATCGAAGCCGAAAAGGCGGGCAAGCCGCACGTGTTTTCACGCGACTTGCTCGACGCAATGCACGCCCGACTCGACCGACAGGAGCAGATCATTTTGTTTCTCAACCGCAAAGGCTACGCGACCCAATTGATCTGTCCGAGTTGCGGTTTCGTTCTGGAGTGCGCCCACTGTTCGGTGGCGCTGACCTACTATCAGCGGACCGATGTGCTGCGCTGCAACATGTGCGGCGAACCCGCGTCCAAGCCGCCCTGCTGCCCCGAGTGTCGCATGCCCGATTTCCGCTACGCCGGACTCGGCACGGAGAAGGTGGAGAGCTATCTGCAAGATTGGTTCAAACACGCCACCATCCAACGCGTCGACTCCGAGAGCATGCGCACCAAGGACTCGTACAAGCGCGTGATGCACCAGTTCCGCAGCGGCCAAATCGACATGCTGGTCGGCACCCAGATGATCGCCAAGGGACTCGACTTTCCCAACGTCACTCTGGTCGGCGTAATCTTCGCCGACAGCACCCTGCACATGCCCGACTTCCGCGCCGCCGAACGCACCTTCCAACTGCTCACCCAAGTCGCCGGACGCGCCGGACGCGGCGACATCGCCGGCGAGGTCCTAGTGCAAACCTACACCCCCGGACACCCCGCCGTGCTGGCCGCCGAGGCGCTGGATTTCCAACGCTTCTTCGATCAAGAAATCGAGTTCCGCCGCGCCCACGCCTACCCGCCCTTTACCAAGCTGAGCATCGTCACCGCGCGCGGCAAAGTGGAGCACAAGGTGGCCGAGCAGATGCAGAAGTTCTTGCTGGCGGTTCAGGGCTGTCATCCGCATCCGAAACTCGAAATCCACGGACCGATGCCGGCCGGGATTGTGAAGATCAAAGACCACTACCGCTATCAAATCATGTTCCGCGCCCCGACCACCAAGATGATCACCCGACCGATCCGCCAAGCGCTGCAAACCTTCCGTTTTCCGTCGACGATCCGCTACACGATTGATGTGGATGCGGTGTCAATGATGTGAGCAACGACTACAAAGCCCCCGCTGAACTGGACACGCCCCCGTGGTCTCGACCAACGAAGTGATCTGGTTCGAAGATGCTTTCTCGGAAGGCTACCGCATCCACGACAGTCACGGGAAACCCACGCTGGTTCGCAAGAAGGACGACCCGGTGTTCAGCGGCAAGCTTTCGCTCAAACGCGCCGGCGCCGAAGGTCTGGAACAGGATGTCTGCGACAACGGACCCGGTCTCGATGTCATCCCGGACTCGGACGTGTTCGTGTATGCCTACCTCGACCCGGCCGATCCGCCGGACACGATCATGATTCAATTTCACACCGACGGCTGGAAGCACCGCGCGGTGTGGGGCGCCGAAGCGAAGATCGATTGGGGGCGCCGCGACTCGCCCGAAAAAGTGCTCATGGGCGACTTACCCGGAACCGGCAAGTGGGTGCGCCTCGCCCTGCCCGCCCGGCGCATGGCCTTGGACGGCAAAAAGAAAGTGACCGGCTTCGCCTTCACCCAGTTCGGCGGCAGCATGTGGTGGGACAAACTCGGCCTGATCAAAGTCAGCGATCCCACTACCGACCCCGCAGTGTCGTGGGCCGCCTGGCAGAAGCAGGACGCCGCCACCCGCGAAGGCGACCTGGCCGACCCGCTGAAAAAAAAGATCAAGGGACGCGGACCCGACAAATGGACCGACGACGAAACCGCTGTGCCGCTGCCCAAAGCTTCGTGGTATTATTATTTCATATGCTGAAACACAAAAAAAGCCCGACTCTTGCGAGCCGGGCGGGTTGTTTTCGGGTAACTAGCAACCCTCCGATCATTTCTCGGAGGCCTTAACCGTAATCTTAACCCTCTTCGAAACCACAGGGGGATCGTGAGGGATGTGTAAAAAGTCGCCGAGCACGAGTTGCAGGGTGTGTTCGCCTTCTGGGAGTTCGAGCATGACTTCCGTCTGCCCGCCGCCAAAATGTCTGATGTTGTCGGTGGCCGGCAAGGGCAAGGCCATCGAAGGCATTTCATCTTCGGGCACGTTGATCAGCAAGTGATGGTGTCCGGTGTTCTCCTGCTTGATCCCGGCGGGGGCGACGCCCATGCCCTTGAGTCCAAAGATCACTTTGAACTTCGGTTTGACCTGCTTCCCATCCTTCATGCCGACAAGGTAGGTGCGAGCGCCTTCGGGAGAGGGAGTTCGCGGCAGGATATTCACTTGGGCAAAAGCCGAACCAGCGTAAATCAGGCAAGCAAGAAGAAGGGAGAGGAGTAGGGGAATTTTTTTCACGACGAGTTTTGTTAGAGCTTATGTTCTACTTACTTACAGCACGTTCTAATTCGTGACTCAACGTTGAAAGTTCGCTTCTTTTTCGAATCAGAGTCGTTTGTTTTGCATCCGTGTCGTATTTTAATTCAACATAAGTGCCCACCCCGCCGCCTTCGCCGACCACGATCACCAGACTCTCTGTTCATGAAGTATTTGTTGCTGTTCCTCTCCTTTGCCGTTCTCAGTCTCCACGCGGACGACCAACTCGCTGGGCATTCGGCTCACGGCGAGGCCTTCAACGAGGGACCGCGGCAAAAAGCCGTGCTGCTCAAAGGCATGGGGAAGGTCCAGTTCCCGGTCACCACCGAGAGCCCGCGGGCGCAACGCTTCTTCAACCAAGGCGTCAGCCAACTGCACGGCTTCTGGAATTTTGAGGCCGAACGCTCGTTCCGCCAAGTGCTGCTGATCGACACCAATTGCGTCATGGCCTATTGGGGCATCGCCCTCGCCAACGAAAACAACGCCGAACGCGCCAAAAAAATCATCGCCCAAACCAAAGACCGCCAAGAACACCTCACCGAACGCGAGCGGCTCTACATTAAGTCCGTCTACGACTTCCACCACCCCAAAGACAAAAAGGCGGACGACAAGAAGAAGTACCGGCAGCTGATCCGCGACATGGAAGCCATCGTGCAGAAATTTCCGGACGACGTCGAAGCGCGCGCGTTCCTAGTTCTGCAAATCTGGAAAAACACCCGCAAGGGTCTACCGATCAACAGCCACCAAGCGGTGGATGCGCTGATCGACCAGATTCTCGCCAAGAACCCCAATCACTACGCCCACCACTACCGTATTCATCTCTGGGATTACGAAAAACGCGAACGCGCCATGGCCTCCGCCGCCGCCTGCGGACCCGCCGCGCCCGGCATCGCGCACATGTGGCACATGCCCGGCCACATCTACAGCAAACTCAACCGCTACGTCGACACCGCCTGGCACCAGGAAGCCTCGGCGCGACTCGACCACGCCAACATGATCCGCACCCGCATCATGCCCGGCCGGATCCACAACTACGGACACAACAATGGCTGGCTGTCCGAATCGCTCGGCTTCACCGGCCGCGCCAGCGACGCCCTCTCGCTCGCCGCCAACATGATCGAACTGCCGCGTACCGCGAAGTTCGACAAACTGCCCGACGGCAGCAGTCGCTGGAAACGCGGCAGCGCCTTCAACGGCGGTCAAAACCGGCTGTTCCGCGACCTGCCCGCATTCGAACGCTGGGAGGAAGTTCTGCGCCTGAACGAGGACGGCTACTTCGCTGACTTCGGCCACCTCGAAACCGTCACCCGGCGCCTGCGCCTGCTCGGACTCGCCCACCTTAACCTGGGGAACGACGACCGCGCGGCCTCAACGCTCGACCAATTGCGCGACCACCGCGACACCCTCCGCCTTGCCCGCTACAAGGCCGCCGACGACGCCGAACAAAAGGCGCGTGATGAAAAGAAAAAGCCCGAGGAGATCGACAAGATCGTGCGCGACACCCTCAAGCGGGAACGCCGGAATCTCGACAAAGCCGACCACCACATTCGCGAACTCGAAACGCTCACCCGCGTGTTCGCCGGCGAAGGCGAAAAGGTGCTCAAGGATCTGCAAGAACTCAAAGAGGTTTCCAAACTGCGTCACGCCGGCTACCTGCTCGAAGCCGGCGACACCGAACGCGCGCTGAAGTTCGCCCGCGAAGAAGCCAAGAAGTTCAAAAACAAGAAAATTCACCAAGCCCGGGTCATCGACATCCTCTGGCGCGCCGACGAAAAGGACGAAGCCAAGAAACATTTCAAGGAGGCGCTGCGCCCCGGTTCCGAGTTCGTCGAACTCGACCTGCCGGTAATCAAACGGCTCGCCCCGATCGTCAAGGACCTCGGCTGGCCCGCCGACTGGCGACTCGATCACAAACCCGCCGCCGACCTCGGCTTCCGCCCCGAACTCGACGAGCTCGGCCCGTTCCGCTGGCATCCCTACGAGGCCCCGAACTTCCGCCTGCGCGACAGCGCCAACAAAGCCGTCGACCTGAAAAAATACCGCGGCAAACCAGTGCTCGTGATCCTCTATCTCGGTTCGGGCTGCGCCCACTGCATGAAGCAACTCAACGCCTTCGCCCCGGCCGGCAAAAAGTTCGAAGAGGCCGGCATCCCAATGATCGCGGTCAGCACCGATACCGTCGACGGATTAAAAGACACCTTCGACGAACTCGACGGCGAGGACGAACCACCGTTCACCATCGTGTCCGACGCCAAACTCCGCACCTTCAAAGCCTTCCGCGCGTTCGACGACTTCGAAGACGAACCGCTCCACGGCACCTTCCTGCTCGACGCCCACGGCCTCGTTCGCTGGCAGGACATCAGCTACCAACCGTTCATGAATCCCGAGTTCGTTCTGGAAGAAGCCAAGCGCCTCGTTCGTTTGCCCGCGCCGCAGATCACCAAGGCTGAGTAGTTCGCCCCCCATTGAACTGCGATGCCATCGGGCAATATGGACTCTGGATAGAACAATCGCCTGCTTGATTTTAGCGTTTACAAGCAGAATGCTGTAACCATGACAGAAATGGACAACGTGGAGATGCAGGAACAGCTTCGCAAGATTAGAAAGGCTTGCGACCTGGGTCCCCTCACCCTCCAAAACATGCAGGATTACTGGGTAGATACCGCATCAGCCAGAGATCCGATGCAACATGTGCGTGCCCAAATAAAACAGGAGTTGGAGCACGATTCCCACCGCCACATCTTACTTTACGGCCACCGAGGTTGTGGAAAATCGACTGAATTGAACCAATTGGAGAACGAGTTAGGCGACGACTTTCCGATGGTGCGTATCAATATCCAAGAGGAGTTAAACCCCTATGATGCCACTGCGGTGAAGATTGTATTTATCATCGCGGCTAAACTGGCGGAATTCGCAGAAGAAAAAAATCTCGAGTTGGACGAGACTGCGCTGACCCAAGTCTACGATTTTGTCCAAACAGTCACAACGACCACTGAAACATCAGGACGAGATGCTGCAGCAGAGGTGGGCGCAGGTATCGACACCGAAGCCAGCCTTTTAGGAAAAGTGGTGGGGCTTTTCGTAAAGGGCAAAGCGAACATCAAATATGCCTCCAGCAGCGAAACCGAGCGGGTAACGAAGCTCCATGAGCGACCCGGCGACCTCATTGCCACTGCAAACACCCTGATTGGAAGTATTCGAAACGCTCAGCCGAAGATCGTTGTGGTTGTTGAGAATATCGACAAAATGGACATGGATCGCTTCCGCACGATCTTCTTCGAAAACCCCAGCGTCTTGACGGCCCTCGAAATCAATACGATTTTCACGATTCCGGTTTTCGCAGTATACTCCCCGGATGCCAACCGGCTAAAGGCAAACTTTGACTTATTGGTCTCTATGCCGATGATCAAACCAACGCATCCCGACGGAACCGCTTTCGAGCCAGGCCGATCCATCCTGAAAGAAATAATCGCCCGGCGTATTTCAAAGAATTTTTTCGATGACAACCTAGCGGACCAACTGGTGGATGCCTCTGGAGGCGTAATCCGACTGATTATTGAGGTTATACGTATTTGCGTAAGTGTGACCGACGCTAAACTTCCGATCACCAAGGATACACTGAATTATGCGATTAAGCGGAAACAATCCGATTTCGCACGGCAAATCGTTCCACCTCGTGACGCACCCGAGGGGCTCGATACAACGGCCCTGTATGACCGACTCGAACAATTGGCTAAACAGCAATCCAAAGGGAAAAAAATTCAGGCTGCGGGAGACACCATTGACCAAATCCTGCTTCAAAGCGAAGCGCTCTGTGAATACAACGGCGCCCGGTGGTTCGGGGTCCACCCCTTGGTTAGAAACATCCTTGTGGACCTAGGAAGGGCCGAGCGGAATGACGATATCTGACCTGGCTCCCGAGGAATGGGGGCTGCTGGCCAATACCATTCAACAGCCCGCCAAGCAACTGGTCCTTGCCTTGGTTGAGTCAGACGTCCAAAGCATCCTGCTAACGGACAGGATAAAACAGAAGACGAAGACGGTCTTTACGCTAGACTGGAATACGTCTATTTCGGCGCCAGAGCTTTTAGACCAGGCGACCCATATCCTGCCCGGCTCCACCTCCAGTGCGGATGAATTTCCTGTCCTTTGCATCCGGGAATCCCATCTAATCCATTCCAATGAGTCGCAAAACGTTGACCGGTTCTGGGCACATGCCAACCAATTACGCGAGGCGTGGGCAGACTTACCAGCGTGCTGCATCTTCATTGTAGGTCCTAATTCATGGGATGCCATCACTCGCTCGGCTCCAGATTTACGTTCTTGGTTTGTATTGAAACTGGATTTTCGCAAGCAAGCCAGAACACAACAGCCCACCAACGATTTTCGGCTAGAAGTCCGCAGAGGTGGTCACGTCCCAAGAGAAATAGCAGAATATCGAGTAGCTAAGATCGAAAAAATCCTGGCGACGCTCGATAAAGATTCGATCAATCCAGACACGCTGGCCCACAAGTATCGGCTCCCTCTTTTCCAAGCGCTTATATCACTTGGATATTTAAAACGAGCCGCTGAGCAATATCGGATTATCAAAGAGGCAAAGCTGCCGAGATCTGCCCACTTTTCCTGGTATCGATTAGCCACAATTTTCGCACTTAAAACTCGCCGTTTTTCTGAAGCAAAAAGCTGGCTAGACATCCGGCAGGAGAATTCCCCAAAAAATGGAGAAGAACAGTCAGAGATCTTTCATCAAATGGGTGCTCTGGCGCAGGATCAAGGCAATCCGGAGGTGGCAAAAACTTGGTACATACGCGCCTTGGAAATCGATAAGGAAAGAGGAAGCCAATCTGACTCCTCAGTTACCTACCATCAACTAGGAATCATTGCTCAGGAAAATCGAGACTGGGTGGCAGCGGAACAGTGGTATCAAAAATCATTAAAAATAGAAGAGAAGTCAGGCCCGTCAGTAGGTCTAGCCGGATGTTATTTCCAACTAGGGAGACTTCATGAAGATCAGCGCAATTTCGCGAAGGCAATGACATACTATGAAGAATCACTTGTGGTCTTTGAAGAATTGCACCACCGCCCCGGAACAGCGCTGACATTACGTCAGCTAGGTATTATTGCACACCGTACTGGCAATTACTCCGATGCGATTGACCTATACAAGCGCTCTCTTAAGTTATCTGAAGGACTGGGAAATGAGCATGAGATCTTGGGAACACTTCACCAGTTAGGCATCTTAGCCGAGAACATGGAGAATTATAGGGATGCAGATCGTTTGTACCGCCGATCACTCGAAATCTCCAAGCGTCTTGGCAATGACAAAGGAGAAGCAAAGACATTACATCAACTAGGACTGCTTGCAGTGAAGCTAGAGGATTATGATCTTGCAGTAAAGTTATTCGAACAGACCCTCGGGATTTCGACCCGCCTTGCCGACAAACATGGAATGGCAGGAACTAAGTACGAATTGGGCCGTATTTTGGCGATCGGAGGAAATCTAACCGAGGCTTTCCCGCTTTTAATAGAGAGTGCAAAACTTTATAAACACACTATCGATCCATATCATTATTCTATCGTCGTAAAGACATTAGGCTTGGTATTCCAGAGGGCCGATCCCGAATTGCGCAGTGATATAAGAAAACGTTGGATCGATGCGGACCTTCCAGAAAAGGTCATCCGGGCTTGGGGGAAAAAAGTGGTTTCACCTGCCGAAACGACCGAGGGATAGCTATTCCTCTTCGCCGGCAGCCGCCCCACCGAACGACTCCCCCAGCAACTCGCGCATTTCCGCCAAGGCCTCCGGATCAATATCAGCAAGTTCGCGATCGATATCCGCCGTCTCCTGCGCGGAAAGAAGCGCCTCCTCCGTTCCAGAAGATTCCCCTTCCGAGAGCTGCTCACCTGAAGGCTTTCCCGCCGCCGACTCATCAGCCACCACCGCCTTCGCTTTCACCTCTTTCTTCCTCCCTTGCTGCGTCGGCCACTCCATCCCGAACTCGGCAAAGCGGGCCTCCACCTCGCCCAAGACCTTGTTCACGCCCGGCGTGCGTAACCTCGACAAGGACGCGGGCGTCTCCGCCAACAAATCATCAACCGTCAACAGCCCGGCTTTGCTAAACAAGTTTTGCGAACGACCCGAGAACGGCATCGCGTACAAACTGCGCAGGCCAAACGTCTCCTCTTCGAACGCGACCAAGCCCGGCTGCCAGCGTTCGATGATCGCGTCGGCGCTATCGCCATCTTTCAACGCCAAACGAACCTCGTCGGTGCCGTACAACTTGTCGAAAAAATCTTCCTTGGCGTTTTCCCAGACGCGTTCCGGCGGCAAGGCCGCCAGGATCCGCACCGATGCCTCAACCGGCCGCCACAGCGCCGTATCCGTCACATGGATCCGCAGCCCTGGATGCAACGAGGGGTTGGTGTGGTTGTGCAGTTCCGCGCCGGGCAGATCCGGGATCGCGCCCGGTTCGAACCAAGCCGAGCTGATCGTCTGAAACGGGATCGGACCATGCCGGTCCACGTCGAACCCGACACAGGCCTCGGCGAACACCGTCGCCAGATACGTCCAGCAAGTCATCGTCGAACGGATCGCCGGCGAGGGCGGAATGCGCACGTCGAACGCCCCCGGATCGAGCATCATCACATCGAGCCCGACCGCCAAGCCTTGCGACACGATCCAGCGCGCCGTCTCACCTGGGGTCAGACCATAAGACATCGGTACATCCACTTGCGCGACAAAATTTTCAAAGCCCGGCTTGAGCCGGGGTCCGTCGAACACGCCTGGAAGCGGCACCGGCCGGTCGAACACGACCACCGGCACGTCGCATTCGGCCGCGGCCTGCATGACCAGGAACAGGGTACTGACAAAGGTGTAGCAGCGGAACCCGAGGTCCTGCAAATCGACCACGATCACGTCCAAGTCCTTTAGTTGTTCGGCGCTCGGCTTGCGGTTTTCGCCGTACAGCGAGGCCACTGGCACGCCGAGCCAAGGGTGTTCGGCATCGAGCACTTTCTCGCCCGCCGCGCCCCAACCGAAGAAGCCGTGTTCGGGGCCAAACAGGCGGGTGGGTTCGAGCACGTCCGCCGTGTGCCGGCCACGCGCGTCGATGCTCCCCTGATGGGCAACAAGGCCGACACGGGCCCCCTGAAATTCGGCGGCGAGTTGGTCGAGTAAGAGATCACTAGTCATGGTTTTATTGGCTGGAACGCGGTCCTACGTTGCCGCGCCCAGAAAAGCGACGAGTTTTACGAAGAGGAGCCACTGCGAGGTAACGTCGTATTCATCGGCGTTCGTCGTCCGGAATTCATTCCGAACGCGGACCGACACAATCATCTACGCGAACGAGGCAAAACGAAAGCCTGCCATTCGGACCTTGAACCAGAACCCGATTCATTCGATAGAATACTTATGAAGCTTTTATTCACCGCCCTCGGACTTTCACTTCTACTGAACTTCCCCGTCAGTTCGGCGGAGAAAAAAGTCGATTTCAACCAACAGATCCGCCCCCTGCTGTCCAACCGCTGTTACGCCTGTCACGGCCCCGACGAGGCCGACCGCAAGGGCAAGCTACGGCTCGACACCCGCGAAGGAGCGCTGAAGGCACTCAATCTTGACGACCCATCCGACAGTGAAATGGTTTACCGCATCGGCCTAGCGCATGACGACGAGGATCTGATGCCGCCCAAGGGCAAAGGCGCGCAATTCAATCCCGAGGAGATTGCCCTGATCGAACGATGGATCAGTGAAGATGCGCCCTACGCAAAACATTGGTCCTACCAACCGCCGACCCAAGCCAAACTCCCATCGGTGAAAAACAAGGACTGGCCGCAAAACGCGGTCGATCATTTTGTCCTCGCCCGCCTCGAAGCGGAAGAACTGTCCCCCTTCCCCGCAGCGGACCGATTTGTGCTCGCACGCCGTCTCGCGCTCGACCTGACCGGCCTCCCGCCAACTTGGGAAGAGGCGCAGGCCTTCGCCAACGACCACGCCGGAACGACCGCCGAAGCGACCAGCCGCTACGTCGATGCGCTGCTGGCCAAACCCGCGTTCGGCGAACGCTGGGCCCGCGTCTGGCTCGACCTCGCTCGTTACGCCGACTCGGCCGGCTACGCCGACGATCCGCCGCGCACCATTTGGGGCTTTCGCGACTACGTGATCAAATCTCTGAACGCCAACAAGCCCTTCGACCAGTTCACCATTGAGCAACTCGCCGGCGACCTGCTCCCCGAACCCAGCCAAGACCAACTGGTCGCCACCGCCTTCCACCGCAACACGCTCACCAACAACGAGGGTGGTACCAACAACGAGGAGTTTCGCAACGTCGCCGTGGTCGACCGGGTGAACACCACCATGGCGGTTTGGATGGGCACCACCATCGACTGCGCGCAATGCCACACCCACAAGTACGACCCGCTCACCCACGAGGAATACTTCAAGCTGTTCGCCTTCTTTAATCAAAGCGAAGACGCCGACCGGCGCGACGAAGCACCGACCACAAAACTCTGGAAGCAAAGCCAACTCGCCGAGAAGAAACAGTGGACGACCGAGATTGAGAAGCTGAAGGCCGAAGTCGCAAAGGCCGACCCCGCCGTCGAACGCGCTACCTGGCTCACCAGCGTGAAGAAACCCGCCACCTGGAACGCCGCCAAGCCGCTCACCGCGTCCGCGAAAAACTCCACCCTGAAACTCGCGAACAGCAGCGTGCAACTCGACGGCGAACCGAGCGCCACCGACACCTACACCGTCGAACTCGCCACCCCAGAGAAACCAAGCAGCATCACTGCCCTCCGCCTGAACATCGACCCAGCACAGAGAAACAACTTTGTGCTCAACAACATTTCCGCCACGTGGATTCCCGAAGGCGAGTCCGCCGTCCAGGGCCGCTTTGTCCGCATCGACCTGCCCGGCAAAGGCAAGATGATTCACCTCGCCGAACTGCAAGTATTCACCGGCGGCGAAAACATCGCGCGCAAGGCCGAGGCCAAACAGAGTTCGACCGGGTTCGGCGGTGCGGTGAGCTACATCAACGACGGCAACACGAATGGCGCATTCGAGAAACAGTCCGTCACCCACACCGACATCGAGGACAACCCCTGGCTCGAACTCGACCTCGGCAAGGTTCGAAACATCGAAGAAATCGCCATCTGGAACCGCACCGACGCGGATCTCGAATCGCGCCTCGCCGGCTACAAAATTTCGGTGCTCGACGCCGAACGCAAACCGGTCTGGGAACAGACACCCGAAGGCGTCCCGACCCCCAGCAGCAAATTTTCACCGAGCGGCGCCCGCTCCCTACACTTCAAAGCCGCCGTCGCCTCGCACGAGCAAAACGGCTTCCCCGCCGCGTCCGCGATCCAAGCCAAACCGGATCTGAAAAAGGGCTGGGCAATCGCCGGCGGACTCGGCCAAGCGCAGCGGCTGGACCTGGTTCTAAGCGCGCCCCTGAAGATGAAAGGCGGCAAGATCGTGGTCACGCTCGATCAAAACTCGGTGCATAAAAACCATCTGATCTCGCACTTTTCCTTCGCCACCACCAGCGACCCCAACATTCTCGAACTCAGCCGCATGCCCGCCGATGTGCTGGCGCTCTTGCGCAAACCTAAACGCTCGGCGGACGAGGAAAAACGGATCAGCGCGTATCACAAAACCATCGCCCCCTCGCTGAAGAAGACGCGAGTCCAACTGGCCTCGTTCAACAAAAAAATCGCCGATCAGAAACCGAGCACCAACGTGCCGATCATGCGCAACCTGCCGGACGCCGAGCATCGGAAAACTCACATCCATCTGCGCGGCAGTTACCTGTCCGAAGGTGCCGAAGTGACCGAAGGCGTGCCCAAGGTCTTCCATCCGCTCACCCAACGCGGCGACAAACCGGACCGGCTCGACCTCGCCCGCTGGATCGTACACGAGGACAATCCGCTGACCGCGCGGGTCATCGCCAACCGCCACTGGGAACAGTTGTTCGGCATCGGCATCGTCGAAACCAGCGAAGAGTTTGGTTCGCAAGGCGAACGCCCCTCCCACCCCGAACTGCTCGACTGGCTCGCGGTCGATTTGCAGGAAAACGGCTGGGACCTGAAGCGCTTCATCAAGCAACTCGTGATGAGCGCCGCCTACCAACAGCAGTCCGTGACCACCCCCGAATTGATCGAACGAGATCCGAAAAACCGCCTGCTTGCGCGCGGCCCGCGCTTCCGCATCTCCGCCGAAATGGTGCGCGACCAAGCGCTGTCGGTGAGCGGTCTGCTGAGTTCGAAAATGTACGGACCGCCAGTGAAACCGCCGCAGCCGAACATGGGACTGAAGGCCGCGTTCGGCAGTGCCACCGATTGGGCGACCAGTGCCGGCGAAGATAAATACCGCCGCGGTCTCTACACCACCTGGCGGCGCAGCAACCCCTACCCCAGCATGGCCACCTTCGACGCGCCGAACCGCGAAATCTGCACCGTCCGCCGCAGCCGAACCAACACGCCCCTCCAAGCGCTGGTCACCTTGAACGACCCCGTCTACATCGAAGCCGCGCAGGCGCTCGGCAAAATGATGCAGTCCGCTGCCCAGGGCGATGAGGGGATCGCAGCGGGCGTCACCAAAGGCGTCCAGCAAGTGCTCGTTCGCGAACCGACCGCGCAAGAAACCGAACGCCTCACCACCTTCTATCGCAACGTCCTGAAAGACTACCAAGCCGCTCCGGCCGAGGCCAAAAAACTCGCCGGTGCCGGCCCCGCCGAAGCCGCTTGGACCATCGTCGGCAACGTCCTGCTCAACGTCGACGAACTCTTCATGAAGCGCTAAACCGCGAACCCCACCAGCCATAAATTGCCATGAATCCCCTTCTCGAAAAACTGCAACTCCGCACCCGCCGCCACTTCCTGCGCGAGTCCGCCGCCGGCATCGGTGGCATCGCCCTGAACGCCTTTCTCGCCAGCGAAGCCGCCGGCAAATCGCCCAGTACATCCGACAGCGCGCTCGCTCCGGCCAAGCCGCACTTTGCGCCCAAAGCCAAACGGGTGATCTACCTGCACATGACCGGCTCGCCGCCCAATCTCGACCTGTTCGACTACAAACCCGAACTGGTCAAACGCAGCGGCCAAGAGTGCCCCGACGAATTTCTCGAAGGTAAATCCTTCGCCTTCACCTCGGGCACACCCAAACTGATGGGCTCGCCGCGCGAGTGGTCGCGTCACGGACAAAACGGCATCTACATGTCGGACGCCATTCCCAATTTCCACCAACACGCCGACGACATGTGCTTCATCCACTCGATGCACACCGACCAGTTCAACCACGCGCCGGCCGAACTGCTGGTGTACACCGGTTCGCCGCGTTCGGGTCGGCCCAGCATGGGCTCGTGGGTGACCTACGGACTCGGTTCGGAAAACCAGAACCTGCCCGGCTTCGTCGTGCTGATCTCCAGCGGCGTGCAACCCAACGGCGGCAAGAATTCCTTCGGTTCGGGCTTTCTCCCCTCGGTCTTTCAAGGCGTGCAATGCCGCTCCAAAGGCGACCCGGTTCTGTACTCCTCCGACCCCGACGGCATGAGCCGCGCCATGCGCCGCAAGACGCTCGACGCGCTCAGCGATCTCAACCACTACCAAGCCGCCGAGATGGGCCACCCCGAAACGCTCACCCGCATTTCCCAGTACGAACTCGCCTTCCGCATGCAGGCCTCGGTGCCCGAAGTCATGGATATTTCGAAGGAGTCCAAGAAGACGATCGAAGACTACGGCGCGACCCCAGGCGGTGCGAGCTTTGCCAACAACTGCCTGCTGGCGCGCCGCCTGTGCGAGTCCGGCGTACGCTTCGTTCAGTTATTCGACTGGGGTTGGGATTTCCACGGCACCACTGCCAAAGAAGACCTGCGCGACGGCCTAACCAATAAATGCGCCACCATGGACAAACCGATTTCGGCTCTGATCAAGGATCTGAAGCAACGCGGTTTGTTCGACGAAACCTTGATTGTCTGGGGCGGCGAATTCGGCCGCACCCCGTTCCGCGAAGGCCGCACCGCCAACAGCGGCATTCTCGGACGCGACCACTTCCCCGACGCGTTCACGATGTGGATGGCCGGCGGCGGCACGAAAGGCGGATACCAATACGGCAAGTCCGGCGACCTCGGCTTTACCGTCGCCGAGAAGCCCGTCCACGTTCACGATTTCCAAGCCACCATCATGCACCTACTCGGCTTCGACCACGAACAACTCACCTACCGCTTTCAAGGCCGCGACTACCGCCTCACCGACGTTCACGGGCACGTGATTAAAGATCTGATCGCGTAGCATGCAGTCATCAGTAGTCAGTGATCAGTGTTTCGGCCCTGCGGGCCGGTTGATCTCAAATTGAATCCTTCACGCGATTCATTGGAGGGCGAGGGGCCTCCCGAGACGATTGCCATCGTACCGGTTTGCTCCTAAGAAAATCCAATAAGATTCGCGCGAGCAAAGAGCCGCGTTAGCGGTGGCACCCTGAATAGCCCCGGTTGCAGCCCGCAGGGCAAGGCCGGGGTTGAGGCGCAGAGGACGAAGTAGCCGCGTAGCGGTGACACCCCACGCGCTCAACGCGTTCCACTCAAAAATCAACCGTCACGGGCAGTTCGCAAACAACGCCGAAAACACAAGCCGAGCAGCCCCGCGAGCATGCCCAATCCGGGCACGGCGGCAATGCAACAGGACACGAGGACAACGTGCTCAAAGAACTCGTCCCCAGGTGCTCCTGCGACCTCTTGCATCGTCATGATTAGGACCACGCCGACCAGAATCGCGACGGCCACGGTCAGCCCGAAGAACAAGAAATAGGCGGGCCACGGTCCCCGCCCCCACCGGCGCGCGTGACCAAAGAAGCCGATTGCCATCGCTCCCAGCAACATTGTCACGAAGAAGGTGCCCAGGACGCAGAATATTAAAAATAATCCCCATGGCAGAAGGTAGCATGATTTCGCGTTCTTGCCACCTGCGGGCTGCGGCATGCCGATCTTGGATCACCGAAGGGCGAGCAACCACGCGGAATCTAGTGTGCAGTCCCAAAATTTCACCATGATAAGGCAGGGCAGAAGCCCGCCGTTGCCAGTCTCGAAGACTGGCAGACAGTACCGTCTAGAAGGACGGTACTACTGAGCGAACGCGCGCCCGTAGGACGGTCTTCTAGGCCGTCCAGTCCCGGCAACCTTCTAGGTTGCCGCAGGCCCATGGGCACTAGCGTACAGAATTCTACGGTCCAAGCCGCACAACTCCGCCATTCCTTTGCCCCAAATTCTTTTGCCTCCGCGGAGCGGACTACCCACGCACACACAAACATGCGCCGACGCGGCCCCTGCCTCGCCCCCTCAATTCAGTGCCCGTTGTGTTCGGCCTCGGCCACACGGATGGCGGCCAGCACCTCGTTCGGGGTTTTCGCCGCCAGCAGATCCTTACGCGTCTTGTCGTCACCGAACACGCGCGCCACGGCCGCGAGCAGTTGCAAATGCAATTCGTCCGCGTCTTCCGGGGTCGCCAAGAACGTGGCGATCTGCGCCTGATTGCCGTCCGACGCGAGAAAGTCCACGCCGGACCGGCAAAAGCCGAGCACCACCATTGGCGCTTTCAGGCCGGTACAGCGCGCATGCGGCATCGCCCAGCCATCGGGCATACCGGTGGGCATGCGTTCCTCGCGGGCGACCGCTACCGCAATTGTCTCGGGTGGCAGCTTGGCGGCTTTGGCCAGTTCGGCGATCGCCTCGGAGGAATTGTTGGCCTGCATATCGATCAACACGTGGCCGGATTTCAGCAGGCCGGTCAAGGTCAGCCCCGCCGGACGGGCGAGGATCCGTTCGATCGCCGGACCCGCGATGATGCTGGTGACCAACGACATGATCACAATGGCGACAAAGAGTTCGTTGCCAATGATGCCGGCTTCCAGCGCGAGTTCGGCAAGGATAATTTCCATCGCGCCACGCGCGGTCATGCCGGCACCAATCGCCCAGCTCTCGCGTTTTCCGAGTCCGGCCATGCGCGCGCCAGCCCAGCCGCCGACCAATTTGCCGACGATGGCGATGACCATCACCACCAAAACAGACACCAAATCAAAGTTGCCGAAAAAATCGACGTTGAGCGCGATCGTCGCGAAAAACAGCGGCGCGAAAATCGCCCCGACAATGTCCTCGACGCTCTGCAAAGTCCGAACCCGCAAGCGCCCGGTATCAGCAAAAATCACCCCAGCCAAGAACGCTCCGAAGATCGCGTGCACCCCAATCCATTCGGTGAACGCGGCCGCGAGAAAGGCGACCACGAACACCGCGCCCAATACCCCGGTCGGCCAGCCACCATGCGCCTGAACCCACGTGAGAAACGGCGTCGCCAGTTTACGAAACAAGGTCAGGCAAAGCACCGCGAACCCGATGGTAAGCCCGATCGTCGTCCACAAATTGTTGCCGGTGCCAGCCCCCGCCAAGGCCAGCACCGAGGCAAAGCCGATCCAACCGATCAGATCGTTTGCCACCGCCGAGGCCAGCACCACCACGCCAAGATCCGAACGCTGCAAACCCAGATCCATCAGGATCTTGGCGATCACCGGCAAGGCGGTAATCGACAGCGCCACCCCGAAGAACAGGGAAAATACCAGTTTGTTGTCCAGTTCATGCGCCAACATGCCCGGCACGAACCAGGCGGCGACGAAGCCCAGCCCGAACGGCACCAGCATGCTCATCAGCGCGACGAAGGTGGTGGCGCGGCGTTCGCGATTGATCGCCTTCAGGTCTACTTCGAGTCCGGCCACCAACAACAGCATCGCCGCCGAAACCGTCAGCAAGGCCGCCAAACCGATCTCGGCGGAGTTCCCCAGTTGGTTGCCGAACAATCCCTCGTAGGTCTCCGGCGCAAAGCGACCTAGAATCGTTTTTCCCAGCAGCACCCCGGCGGCGATTTCGCCCACAATCGGCGGCTGGCCAAAATGTCGGGCGAGTTCACCCAGAACCCGCGCCACCGCGAGAATGATGGCCACCGCAAAAAACAATTCTTTGACTGCAACGGAGTCGAAGGTTCCGCCTGCAGCCACCATGAAAGAAAGGGTCGTCATCATTTATATAGGTCCGAAGATCTGCTGTTTTTCCAGCAAGGCTGAACCTATAACACGGCCCGGTGAAGAATCGAGTCAGAACGGCTCGGAACCGGCACCCAAGCTGACAAGATTGTCCAAGGAAACCCCAAGGGGGATCCCCACCTTATTTGAAGTCCCTCGCGGCTTCGCAGGCCTGGCAGGTGCCATAGAAGGTCCAGTCAAAATAGGCGGGATCGTTGACCCGGTACTTGCGCATCAGTTTGTCCCCTTCGCCGGCGAATTTCTTAAACGACTGCTTCAGTTTCTCGCGTTCGGCAGCATCGAGTTTCTGCCGATCGGCCCGCTCCTGAATCCAAGGACGGACCAAATTGCCCATGGCAAAGACCCGGTCGATCACGTTGTCGCTTTCCAGTTGTTTCAGGGTCTTCGCATCGAGTTTCTTACCGCCAAAATCCGCCGCGTCTTTGATGTGTGTGAACCCCGGCGTGGCGGCGTAGGCGCGAAAGGCCTCGTAGGACGCGTGGCAGAGTTCGCAACGGAACACAAAGAAGCGCTTCACCGGCTTGTCCGCGTCCGGATTGGCAATCAACTTCGCCGCCTCGACCGGCAGCCCGTCGCGGTAACATCCTTCCAAGACCGAAAAGAACACAAACTGGGCCGTGGCATTCTGATGCCAGGTCAGAGCGAGATCAATGTCGGGAGCCGCGTTTTTATCCGTGGGAGCAGCTTGTGCCAGACTGGTGATCGGCAGAGTTGTGGCGAACAAGGCGAGCAGGACGGGGAGGAGGGATGTTGTTTTCATAGGACCAAAGTAACAGAACCAGCGTGTCGTTTGTCATTGAGGTGTCAACCGCTTGTAAAAAATTTGCCAAGCCAGAGAATCGCCGGACCACTAAAAATCTGGCTCTCGCGCGGCGTACTTGGTTGAACGAAGTCAATCCCACTCTCCCCTCCCCTGCTCCTCCCGCGTTTACGTCATGAAGACCAAATTTCCCGCCGCGCTCCTCCTGCTCGCCCTCTTCGGCAGCCTCGCCCTCGCCCAGCGTTGGCGCAACTGGACGCCGGACCCGGACGTCCGCCCCGACCGCAACGGCGTCCCCGACTGGGAGGTCAACAAGCACATGCCGAACGACGTGTTCACCTACGTCCGACTAAAATACGACTCCTGGTCCAAACCGGGTTCGTGGCTGACCGACTACCCCGACTGCGACATCAATTTCTCCTACCGCCTCCAAGAACTCACCTCGATGGAAGTGCATCCCGACGGACTGATTCTCGAGATCGAGGACGAACGCCTGTTCGACTATCCTTGGTGCTACATGAGCGAACCCGGCGGACTCAACCTGTCCGACGCCGAAGCCGCCACCCTGCGTAAATATCTGCTCAACGGCGGCTTCCTCATGGTCGATGATTTTTGGGGCGACTGGGAATGGGCCGGGTTCATGGAGGCCTTCGAAAAAGTGTTCCCCGACCGCAAATGGACCGAACTGCCGATCGAGCACCCGATCTTCAACTGCGTCTTCACCCTGAAAGAAAAACCACAGATCCCCGCCCTCGGCACCGCGATCCAAGGACGCGAGCAAGGTATCACCTGGGAGTGGCACAAACCCAACGCCGAGACCCCGCACTACCGCGCCTACTTCGACGACGACGGCCGCATGTGCGCCATCATCTGCCACAATACCGACCTCGGCGACGGCTGGGAACGCGAGGGCGAAGACGAATGGTACTTCCGCGAGTTCGCCGAAAAGAAAGCCTATCCGCTCGGCATCAACATCATCTTCTACGCTTTGACCCACTAAAGCGCGCAGCGCCCATTCACAATTCCCGCCGAAGGCCAACCAGCGCGCAGCGCCCATTCACCATTCAACATTCAACATTCAACATTCATCATTCGTCATTCACGACGAACAACGCAGCCCGCCCAGAGTCCGCAGGACTCCCCCCTCCCGGCCGCAAGGCCGAGGCAACATTCATCTTCCATCTTCCATCTTTCACCTTCCCCAACATGAACGACTACAACAACGAACAACGCGCCGTCGAACGCATCCACGGCGCCCGCGACAGCATTCTCTCCGAAGTCCGCAAAGTCATCATCGGCCAGGAGGAAGTCATCGACGAAATGCTGATTGCCCTGCTCTCCGGCGGCCACTGCCTGATCACCGGCGCGCCTGGACTCGCCAAGACCCTGCTCGTCAATACGCTCGCCCAAGTCTTCAACCTCGACTTCCAACGCATCCAGTTCACCCCCGACTTGATGCCGACCGACATTACCGGCACCGAGATCCTCCAAGAGAGCGGCGGCGGCGGACGCGAACTCGTGTTCAAAAAGGGTCCGATCTTCGCCAACATGGTGCTCGCCGACGAGATCAACCGCACCCCGCCCAAAACCCAAGCCTCGCTGCTCGAAGCGATGCAGGAAAAGCAGGTCACCGCCGCCGGCACCTGCTACAAACTCGACCAACCCTTCTTCGTGCTCGCCACCCAGAACCCGATCGAGATGGAAGGCACCTACCCGCTGCCCGAAGCCCAACTCGACCGCTTCATGTTCAACGTGGTGATCGACTACCTGCCCGAAAATGACGAAGTCGCCGTGGTCGCGCAAACCACCGGCACCGGCTTCGCCGAAGTCCAGCCCCTGTTCTCCGGCGCCGAACTGCTCGAATGCCACAGCGTCGTTCGCACCGTGCCAGTCGCCGAGGAACTGGTCCGTTACGCCGTCCGCATCGCCGCCGCCTCCCGCCCGAACCGCGAGGGCTCCAGCGATTTTGTGAACCAATACGTAAACTGGGGCGCCGGCCTGCGCGCCGCCCAAAACCTCGTGCTGGGTTCGAAAACGCGCGCCCTGCTGAACGGACGTTCCCACGTGATCGCCGACGACATCCGCGCCCTCTGCCCTGCCGTGCTGCGTCACCGCATCCTGCCCAACTACCGCGCCGAAGCCGAAGGCATCAACGTCAAGAAAGTCATCGCCCACCTGCTGGAGTTGGTTCCCGCTCCGTTGTCTTGAATATCAAGAAATGAATAAAGAATTTCTAGTGATTTATGGCGGAGACATCTTCTTGGTTGCACGAGGAATTACGCCGAACTCAACTCGCTCAAATCCGACGTTTCTACACAGAGGCCATACGGTCGCGATTTTCCCCAATAGGCCAATTCGTCTGATAGCAGAAGTCAGCTAGCCCAGACGAAAGTGCCATATTCTGCCAAATTCGCAAGGGGCTCATACATCGCCAAAATCGGGCAATCATGCTTTATGCTCCAGTCGTTCGCCTTGACTCTGGTTCAAAAACGGCATCAGAAATGAAAGTTGGTTAGATACGCTGGCCAAAGTTCTTAGAAGTCACCCCACCTCAAAAAAATTTCGAATAAAATGGAAATCCTTGGCCTCCTTTTTGCTATTCTATTCATAAGTTTAATCGTAATCGGCATCGTAGAGGGCAAAAAGCTGCAAGCGGCAAAAACTGCATACGAGAAATCACTTCAAGAACTTCGGAATAATCCTACCTTGCCAAACCTCCGCGTCAAAACACTCGAAGTTGGCCGCGCTTATTCAAACTTGACTAGGGGCAAACGGGGCGTGGCTATGTTTGATGAAATCGCCTTGAAGAATGACATAGATGCCGCATGCGCGGGAGCTGTGAATGTCGTTCAGGACCAAATGCATTCAAACCCTTCAGGGACAATTTCCCGTGATGAAGTCGAATGTCATTATTGTGCAGAACTGATCCTCAAAAAGGCGAAGATATGCAAACACTGCAAACAGCCACTCCCAAATCACCCCGCTGAGAAGCCAAACCAACCTGAAACCACTAGTAAGACTCCACCTGAGAAGATTGGATACATCTGTCAATGTGGCCAATTGTTTCACATGCGACCTGAGCTTGCAGGTAGGCGGGCTCGATGCCCCAAATGCCAAGCTGAATTTCAGATCCCCAGCAGCTAGGGATGGTGGAGGGAACAATGTCAGGTCGATCTGCGCTTGATGTTTTCTTGTCACGAAAAGCTTACCGTCCGTAATTATTTCTGGCTGGGTTACGACGTACTCGGAACCCATTCTCACCAAGAACTCCAGCCAGAAAAAGCCGCTAGAATTCATCCGAATAATTTGGGAATTCTATCCATTAGAGACGCCCCCTTGCATCCAGCCTTCACCGCATGATAACGGTTGAGCTACGACTGAGAAACGCAGCATGAACCCCTGAATATTATCCGGCCAAGAATAGAATGAACACGTAACGAATACGACTCGAGTACAACAATGGAAGGCCAGATCAGTTTGATATTTCAATCGAAAAACAATTTCGTCAACGCCTAGCGGAACGTTTGAGCGGCAAGGTATTTAAGGTGGCCGAGCTTCAATTCTGCGATGACTACGCTAGTTCTTACTCGGCAGGAACTCTCATCCTGCAAGAAGCACCAAGCTTTGCTTGGCGCACCGGGATGTATCCCGCAGACTGGCCGAAGTTACGATACAAACCGTCCCGTTCGGGGCCAACGATCGGTATGCTCTTTGAGGCAGAAATTCAAAAACTTGGAGAGCCAAGGGCCTCCCGACTCCGGTTTCGATGGCGAACGACCACCAGAACCAGCGCCGACCTCTCTGGAGAGAGGCGGCCCGACACCGCTCGGAGAGACGGTGCCACCTGCGACACCTGTGGTGACTCCACGGAATCCATTTCATCCTGAAATGTTACATTGAACAAGGCTAGTCGGAGGTCACCGCTGACGCGGCTCGCGCCACGTTCTGTCCCGTTCGTGTATCGGCCGAGGGAATCTGAAAAGTTTGACTCATTTAGTCACGAATCGACAAAGCAAGGATCTAAGCTGGTACACCATGCCCGGGGCTGCACTCTCCCGCTGGGCGGGATCGCTTACATGCGGGCTATCCCACTCGGCGGGACCCCGTCGGGCCTGGCGACAGCCGGGGTCCCTCGGGGTGAATCTCGATAGGAACTCCTTCGTGCGGATACAAATCTACATAATTTGCTGTAGCCAATGATCGTAAAAATTTCGACGTTCGTCGAACTGAGGCCAAACCTTCTATGGCGAACCACGGAGTGGTGGCAAGAAAGTAGCAACTGTGTTTCGAATTTAATTTCTGAGGTTCAAATTACTCCTCCGAAGTGTGGTTCTTTGCGGGTAGGCATTTTCCGCATTGGGCCAAAAAAGACGC
>Ga0209187_1000258_pt1 | contig 109288 bp, 78 predicted proteins | sample BantaG_FD_187430 | JGI IMG/M metagenome (GOLD analysis project Ga0209187, IMG submission 187430) | Marine algal microbial communities from Bantry Bay, Ireland - BantryBay_4 metaG (SPAdes) (version 2) | ecosystem: Host-associated > Algae > Red algae > Unclassified | place: Bantry Bay, Ireland...
TAACATTTTTATGATCTTGACGGTAAATTTCTTGACCTCCAAAAATGATACAACGAGAGCTAAAAACCATCGTTATAGTAGCCGTTTGATTGCCTTTATAACTTGAAGATTCTTTGTATTTACATATATATGAATCCAGCAATTCCATCTCTAATAAAATTGCCTCTTCATCTTTTTTGTAAAAAATCAACTGCATAGACTTTATATGGGCATATTCATTGATGTTTTCTGTCCACAAATAAGTCTTTTCATCTAGGATGATCGTTACTGTTGTATGACCTGCTTTATGGGAACTGGTGGGGCGACCAACCAAAGAGTGCAATCTCTTTAATTCAAATTCACTCGATATTACTTTGTAAATTGAGCCATCTACTACTAGTTCTGCCTTTGGCATAATTCATATTTTTGATAAATTCAATACGAAGATAACAGTATTAATTTCCTCCTCCAAAATGGAGGAGGAAATTTTAACTCTAAGGTTATGCTGTATTATTTCAAAAATTGAATTATTCTGCTAATGCACTCCAGTTCATCTTATGAGAAACTCCATTAGTTATTGTTTCTTTTGAAGTAACCTCTACAGTATAAGTAGCAATTGTATCACTGAAAACATCGATATCCAATGAAAATCCTACTAAGACAGATTCTTTTGCCTCAAACTTACGCATTTCTTTCTTTTCTACCTGATCAAAGGTGATAAATTCTAGTAATGGATATGGAACAAATTGATCTGTCATTAAAGTCGATACAAAAGTTGTTTGGCCTTTAGCTGCTACTTTGAACTTTGTTTTACTTGCTTTTACTGAACCTGCTTTAACTCCTCGTGAATCTACTACTGAAGATATTTGGCTTGTAAAGTCTAAAACCTGAAATTTTTGCGAATCCGCCTCTAGTTTTGTTACAAATGACATATTATTTTATTTTATTGTTTTGAAAATTATTTATAATAACACTACTATTGATTAAAGAGAGTAATGCTTCTCATTATCTGCTCTGTAGAGCTCTATACCATCTACTACAGTAGTCGCAGCACTTATGGTTAAGAAGATTGATGAAGGACGCTCTGTATTGTGTGACATCTTTTCTATGTGATCTACTACAAATAAATCCATAAATTTAACCTCGATATCTGTTTGTCCATCTGCTGGATTATAGATGGTTAACGTTGCTTCACTTATTGTTGAATAAGGATCTACTTTCTCACTTAAAATAGTAGTTTTTTCATCCATTACGATTTCAACTGTTGAAAATCCTGCTGTTAAACTTGAAGTTGCACGACCATTAACATCGTGTTCTTTAGTTGCCTCAATTTTGGCACTGTATAGTTGGTAAGTATCACCTAGTATACTGAATGTTACATTTGACATAATATAAAATTATATAGTTAAAAAATATTGTTTAAAAAATACAAGAAGCTTTCTTGCCTTTACTTTATGCTACTCTTTACTTCAGTAAGTATTTTAAATATTAAACTTAAAATCTGGTAAAAGAGCAGACCTATATCAGTAACGCTATGCGAACAAACAGTTCAGCTAACGTTATAATTGAATAAGACAAATCTAGAATGGATACCTTATTCAAGGGTTTTTTATGAATATTCTGTTATTGTTTATAGACGAATTTATCTTGACAAACATAAATTACACATTAAATTGTACTTCAAGGGTGCAAAAAACATTCTGGATATAAATTGTATAAAATAACAGATAAGATTACTTACAATTACTATAATTGTAAAGGTGGACTTTGACTAGCAAAGAAACATAATAAATAATGCTTGTCGGATTGACCCAATAGGGTTGAATCCAAAGATTGAATTGATATTAACATAATACTACGAGGTTCTAAGTGTGTTTGAGTTTGAGTTAAAAACCTAAAAAAGTATTTCCCATAAATTGTATGCACAAATATAATGCTATTTTTCTTATAAAACAAATAAATAACACAAAAAGAATCACTTTTTCATTTATTTTTTTCAAAGACAAACAGTTAAAGAATATTGACTAAGTAAACCTTGCCACTTCCAATATTTCTATGTGCCTTTAGATTTATTAAAAACCCTCGTTGCAACCTTTCAAACATCTGAACGACAGACGTTAACAATAAAAAAAAGGCAGCCAAAATGTAAAATATAGACAGTGTTTTATACACCGTCTATATTTTATGTTCAAATCATCTATGAGTCCCCTCCAAAAAGAGATAATTTTCATAAAATGGAATTTTTTAGATGAAGTTTGCATTTTTCGAGATTCGTTGATGCCTGAACATCACGGAATTGAGAAAGGTGCAAAGATCGCTAAAAAAACATTTTTGGTTTTTTATCTTTCTGGAGTGGACTCATCTATTACGATACTTGTTGTTCGTACTCTGCATTCCATTCTATCGTATCACTATCCTCTCCTTTTTTACCATCCAAATTGATGATAAAACTCTTTGAAGGGAAATAAGGAGTCATGTGAATATTTAACCAGATACGATCCTTGTTTACTTTATCCTGCTCAAGACGAAGAATTTTAAACTTCTGGATTAAGCCTTTAGGACCTTTATTTTGATCCAACCATTTTATAATCTGACCACGAAGATCAGCTTCTGTTTTAACATTCCAGTTTTCAAAAGCTCTTCTATTAAGGAAATCAAACAATACTTTTGTAATGTGATCAAATACCCTAACAACAGAATATGTCTGCATACCTAGATTGTCTCCATTGAATAACGTTTTAGCAGAAAATGCCATAACTTTACTATATTCATTTACCATAGGAACTAATCCCATAGCTTCTAGGTGAGAAATCTCTGATTTTCTAAGGTCAAAACGAACGCCATAAACGCCATCCAAAGCACCAAACTTTTTACCTGCTGCTACTTGTGACATCAATGTATTGTAAATTCTTCCTGCCAATGCTCCTGAAGGTGGTATAAATACATCATCTTCTTCACCACATTCCTCAACTCTTTCTCTACCTAATAAGTAGTTGCAAGTCATAATAGCATTAGAAAGATAACCATCTCCACCCGTATGATCTGCATTTTCAAATACATCAACAACATCATCAGGAGAACCAAGATCTTTGAAGTCTGTTACCAACATGGTTTTGTTCTCGTGTGCCATTTTTGACCATTTGGTTAAAATCGCATTGTTTTCTAAGTGACCAGGAACAACAAGGATACCGTAATTTTTACGAAGGTCCAATCTATCAAAGTTTTGCACCAATTCATTTCTAACATGATCAATGAACAATGGGTTGTCCAAATCTCTAGCTTGCTCAGGAGAAACATTTAAAATAGTAATGTTTCTAATTTTTTCCTCTTCAGCATTTTCATAAAAATGCGCAACGTGACGGTAAGCTGTTTCCAAAGGCTTAGTTTTCTCAAGTGCCAATTTCAAATCAGCATTTAATTTTTTCTCTGCACTTACTCCTTTCTCTTTGGCAACATCAAGCATGCTTGCGATGTCTTCATTGTTTTGCAATAAGTCCAACCAAAGGCTCAAACGGTTTTTCACTTCTCCTCTTTGGAATTTCCATTGCTCATCTTCCATAAAGATAGCACGACGTGCTTTTCTTTTAGGATTAAGGTTAGAGAAACCGTCGATGATGTTTTCTAAGAATGCAAAACCACCATATTGTTTCAGGTCCTCCAGTCCGGGATAATCCGCACTGACCTTTTTCGGCTGTTCTGCTACAGCCTGCTCCTGAACTGCTGCTGCTTCAACTGCAGGTGCCATTTCTTTATCATTACTCATAATCTTAAATTGTTTTTTGTTTTAAATTTTTAAAATTGTTTTTCAAAATCCTAGTCTTCGTCACCATCTTTTTCTAAAGCAGTTAACTCTTCTAGAGCTGCTTTGACTACATCAATAATAGCAGACTTCGCAGCATCATCATTTAGTGCTTTCATTAAAGCTCTGTTAGACCCTAATTGCTTAGTAATTTGCTTATATTGTTCTTTCTGAACATTAAGCTCACTTAAGTGACCAGATTGCTTAACAAGGTTTTTTGCTTTGAAATCACCAACAGTTTTGAATTCAATTTCTTCTTTTTTCGTAACTCCATCTTCTGATTCAAAAGTTAAAGTTGACTTAGGTTTGAAATGTTCGAAAACCATTTTCATTGTTTTCAATCCATAAACGTTCTCAGGTGCAAAAGGAGCTTCTTCTGTAAGCTGTTGTAGCATTAAGGTTCTGTTTGAAGCGATGTTCTGAATTGATTCATTTACATCCTGTTTTACTTCGTTCCCTCCAACACCATATTCGTAAAGTGCCATAAATTAAAAAGTTTAAATTATTAAAAAATTATTTTAAGTTATAATATATCTATCTTATTTAGCCTATAAAAAATATTGACTATTCTATTTACAATCGCTGTTGATGAGTTAATCCTAAAAACTAAAATGCCTTGAACAGAATTATTATCTCAGGTAATAATTCGGAAACAATTTTTAGTATAAAAGTTGTTTTTAGTCTAAAAAGTTGAAGCAAAATATAAACATGTAAGATAGCTAAATAAAGTGATAAAAACTATTTTATTTTACACATTCCATACATTTTTTTGCTGGGAACTCATCTTTTTTACAAATAATCAGTGCAATAATCAGTCCAATAATTTATTTATTTCTAAATACATTGTTAAGTAACGTTCAAAAAATAACTAATGTATCTAAGCTTCAATATTTTACAATCTACTTCGTCAAAAATACTCGCCGTAGCCCTGCTATGCCTGCGTTTTTTTCCTTGTATATTGAAAAATCTTTTTGCTAAGATGCATAACTTATTATTTAAACGTTACTAAGGCAATAATTCTGCTGGAAAATATACATACTTCACATCTTGAATGTTATATTTATTTCCTTGATTTTTCACTGGATACTCTTCCAGTATTGTCATTTTTTCTCGCATTCTTAACAGCAAGCCTCTAAATTGCTCATGCGATATTTTTCTTTTTCGTTTTATATATTTTATTGGGATAAACATGTATTGCGAATCATTGACAGGCAAACCAGTTCCCATAAATAAAAGATCTGACATACCTCCATCTTTCACTTTCATCTTTCGACAAAATACTTTATTCGATTGTTTAAAACTTCTCTTATAAGAACGATATAATTTCCTTCTAAATTTTCCTTTTATTTCCTCAGGAGGAATTGGTGCCAATATCTTTAATTGATTGACACAACTTTCATGTTCTGGAGAAGACAATAAGTAATAATCTACCAATGATAACCTTGAAGAATCCTTGGTTGTAGTGTAAGGCATCAAAAATTGATCTTGGTGTGAAGAAGCTGGCAAAGTATCCATAGCTGCTTCTTGTCCTCTTTCTACCAATTCATCTTGAATAGTTGGAGTGACGACACTACGCTCCTTCCCTACCCCGTCAAAATATTCTTTCAAACTTATTTCAACCTGATTATTGTGTTCAACAATTTGTAAAATAAAATTTTCAAACAATTCGTCGAAGGTTTTAGGATGCAATTTGGAATTAATATTTGGGAAAGCCAAGCCTCCTTGATAGCTACACGACTCTTGGTCAAACAGCAAAATATTTTTGGTTTCGTCGGTTCGTACCAATGGTGTTCTCGTTTTATAATTTTTAGCATCAACAATAAGGTGCTGTATTGAATCTTTATAATTTTGAGCAGCTTTATATAAAAGTCCTTTTGATTTAAATACAAAATTTAAATAGGAATCTTGAATATTATTTTTGATTTGATAAAATAATAATTTAGGCAATACTTTTGATAAAATTTTGGAAAGCTCATTCAATTTTTCATCATCAAAACTAGAGGCATTGGCACCAATCGTAATAATTATATTGGTTTCTTTTTCTTTTCCTTCCAATAAAGCAACTGCTTTTTCTAATGCCGACTCCAAACCCATTCCTGTAGAATCTATTTTATCCAACATCTTTGCATTATCGGCAGTTTCTTTTACAAAATCAAGCCAACCTGGAAATGCTCCTCCCATATTATAATGATCTACGACATTGTAATGATTATAAGAAATTGCACCCATATTAACTCCATATCCTTCCAACTCACTTTTATTACGAATTGAATGTAATTTTTGAAGGCTATTGGTCAAATGCAAAATCTCCGTTTGTAGATTTTCATTTTGTTCTACCAATAATATAATATTCATCTTTTTAGAATTCGCTTTAAATTCCAAGAATTCATTTATGTATACAAATTCACCACTAATATTAATAACTTTATTTGGAGTATGATCCCAAACATCCACAGGTAAGTAAGTCTCATATGAATCTTGATCTTGGGAAGATATTAAATAAGTATGTCTTTTATTATTAAATAAAAATGGTGGCAAATCTTTTTTATTTATATTAACATCATATCCATCTAATAAAGCATTTGTACTTCTACCTAAAGATGTTTCTAAGTTTTCATCTTCACCCAAAAATGTAGGTACATCATTAGCACCTTTAGTGGTATCATTTGGCAAAGTAGGCACTAATATTTTTTGTTGTCCTACCTCAAGAAGCCATTCTTTTTCAATCCAACCATAAATCGTACTCATTGAGGTGGGATTAAAAGAAGGATTATATCCAATTAGATATTTTCTTTCATCATCACTTTTTTTATAAACATAAACTAAATCTTTTAGCTTAGGTGTAATTAACTCATTGACAAAAGGCTCTGCCAAAGAAGGACTGGTATAAGTAATGACTGTATCTGTTTTTATTTTTTCATTTCTATCAATTAAAATATCAGCATGTCCGATATCTATCATATAACGCAATGGTTTCATATTGTCCTCAGAAACCCAAGCATTGGAATTAATTAATAAACTTGACTTCTGTACCCAACCAAGATATTCAACGCCTTTTACATCATCAAATCTAAACCTTTTCTTTTTTCTTAATAGCATTGCAGGTATTCCACCAGGTGGCGGCAAAAGTGATTCATCATAAGTAACTAATTCTAAAAAGTCATTTTTTTCATCTATAACATAACAAGCCTTTAAAAAATCTATTTTTTTATTTGGGTATTGAGCATAAGGATCTTTATAAGTAATATTGTTTGGTCTATCAGAATAAACAATCCAATGCTCCTTTTCTTTTTTACGATGTTGCTTGCATTCACTAAAGCCCTCAGCCGTTGGATAAGAATATTTCATTCTTTTCTTGGCTACCTTAGTCAATTTATTAACCTGTCCAAACAGATTAAAAGATCCTAAAATAAGCACAGTGAATACCAAAAAATATTTTATTTGTTTTTTAAACATTTTATTTAAATTCATAAATAGTAAAGCGAAATAAATAATTTGCACCATTTATATAATAAATCAAAAATCTACTATTTGTTCAACTTGTGTCACTTCAATTCTCTTAACTCGGAATGTATCAATTTTCACTTCCTGTATTGTCACGCTTTTATCAAATTCACTATCTAAGTGGTGGATTCCCTGACAATAACTTATGAAGTCATTATACCTTGAACCGTTGGTCACAACGAACACACTATCTATTCTAATCAAGTATTTATCTCGAATGTAATTTAAATTGGTCTTAAAAGTTTTCATATCTGAAATATTAGCATCCGCAATCATTTGCAACCTTTCTTTTATATCGTCCTCATATAATTGCATTGTATCAACTTCTTCTACTTCTTTCTCAAGAAAAGGCTCAAATATTGGCAATACTTCAATATTGTGATGGATAGGGTACTCCGACATATTGGTATTTACTTTTACTGTGTATTTTCCTGCATTTTCATATTTATGTACAACTTGTCCTCCGCTTTTACTGCTTACCAAGCCTATTCGTTCTCCAAATTCCCAAGCCCAATAATTAACTCCTGTTCCCAAAGCTCGAAAAATAACCTCCTCTCCAACAAATGCTTCTTTTGGAGCATATATTTTAACAATAGAATCTGTTGCAGCAGGCTTGATAATATCATCAACAACGATTACTTTAGCAATCACTTCTTTGCCATCTAATAAAAGAGAGACCAAATACTTACCTGCACCTTTGTAAGTATAAGTAGGATTGGCTCCTGCCCCTGTTCCTCCTTCTCCAAATTGCCAAGTAAATTTTTCAGGCTCCATCACACCTAATGCCACCCTTATTTTAAATGTCAACTCTTCACCAACTTCAAATATTTTATTGTTGTTTTCATCTTCAATACCAAATTCAAATCGAGAAAATTCTTTTTTCTTTTTGACAGTATTAGGTTTTATCGTAGATGACATTCCATCTCGCACCTCGCTATGTTCTACGACTTCTGCTGTGTCATTTTTCTTTTGACAAGAAAAAAAACAGACCAAAGAAACTCCCAATAAAAAGAATAATATTTTTTGCAATTTTTTCATAATTGAATAAAGATCAATATTTAGTATTATTACATTAATTAAAATTTAACAAGTAATTAGAAAGGAGCTCTACCCATATCTTTTACAAAACCTTTGCACTCTTCTAATTCTTTAGTTACCAAACCATTGTTCTTTGCCGTTTTTGCTAATTTTTGTCTGGAATTATAATACAGTCTCAACAACTTAGAAGCAATTTGATTGTAACTTGTTGACTGAACCAAAGTCGAAGAATTTCTACTCTTTTCTATCTTTCTAATTTTTGATTCAATGTCATTTTCTCTTTGAATTTGCTTAATAGTAAGATCTATTCCTTTAATTTGATTTTTGACATATTTTACATCTTTCAAAAGTTTATCGTGATGATTAAAAATAATCGTGTAATCAGAAATTGATTCTAACATATCATCATTGTCTTGCTTTTTAGGAACTGGATAAAACAAATACAACAGTATTATTCCTACCACAAAAAACAATAAATAAACAGATCTAAATGTCCATCTATGCCTACTATCTTCCTGTTTGTCTCTTGTATTCATTTCTCTAAATTTTCATCATACATACGCAGACAAGTCCTTAGCTTTTCAAAATTTTTCGCGTATAGCTTATTAACTGTGTGAAAAGAATCTAAGGATGCCTGTGTACTCTTTACAACATTTAATGCTATTTCATAAGGAGCACCTTCTTTTTGAAGTAAAGAATAACTCAAACAATTATCTACACTCTGACTAATTAATTTCTGCGTTTGTATGTAATGATCCTCTGCCATATCTTCGTCAATAACTTTATTTCCAAACGTTATTATCGAATCAATTTTTTCGTTAATATTTGCTTGTTCAATAAATTTCATCTTTTGTATATTGTATTTATTCTCAATAAAAAGAGAATGCATCCTGCTATTTTTAAACAATAGCCATAATCCAATTAAGGTTATCAACAAAACTGGAAAAACTGACCAGATAAACTTCCTAACAGCCGTCTTGCGATCTTTATGATTTAGTGGTTTCATATTCTAAACTTAAGTATTGTATTAATCCAACAAACTCCATCTATTACTACTTTCTGCACTTACTTCTTCTATGGAGCGCACAACAATATTGTCTTTTCTCTGCCCGATGTACTCCAACTGACTGAGCTTACCCCACAATAGTAATAACGTATCCAAGAATCCTTTTATTGATTGTAATGAAAGGACAACATCTGAATGCAGGTAATTAATTTCCATCAATTCACCTAGAACCGATTCAAAATCTACAGGTCGAACATTTTCCCATTCGTGATAATACTGCAAAAGTATTTCTTTCTCATTGTCAGGAATTTGTATCAATGCTGTATTCATTCTATTGGCAAGAATAGAAATATTATTAACAAAATAAATTGGCGATTGCTCTTTACTCATTTGCCTAAACTCAAACATGTAATCAGAAATAAAATTCAAGATCACCATGCTAATACTACAGGTATTCTCTGCCAACTTATTATTGTTAGGTCTACCAAATGAATTGTTGCGAATAACCGTTATACAGTGGTTCTTCAATCGGTTTAATTTTTGAATCGTTTGTTCCCAAAAACCGATTAGCTTTGAATGACTGCACAAAGACGTACACGGAGGAATGTAATTACTATCCCAAATAAAGGTTGAATTTTCCCAAATTAATTCGCCTAATAAAAATTGAAACGCACCTATGTAATTGGAATTAACCTGAGCACGTGGCATTAATTTCAAACTAATTTCTGGATAGCTGTGAGGGTGTCTCAAAGGAACCTCCTCTGGATCGGGTGTACCAATAGGTATTCTTTTAAATGAATTTATATTGACCACTACAAAAAATGAGTTTCTTGTATTCTCTTCCATGCTTGAAGCAGAAACAGACAATCGAGGATGCTCATCGTGGTACAATTCTGGAATGTAAACCAATCTGGTTCCATTCGCTGTTACTGCATTGCAAGATTCCAATACGATCTCAATATGACTATTGGCATGATTGTTTACCGTCAATTTAATAGAATCTTCCATTCCTTCTAGAGGAGGCAACAAACCATAATTATAAGAATTAAGAGCAACAGAAGATGCATCTCTAACGGTATCCTTCATATGAAAATCACTGGTTGCAAAATGGCTTGCAGTGAGCTTCATTCCATCTACCCAATTTATAGCGTGATAATTTATTTTCGTTTTCATTCAGCAATTTTTAATTTAGTTCTAACTCAAATTCTTTCTGCTTTCCATTATTTTTAAAATCTAAATCTGCCTTTTCAAGATCAATAACTCTTTTGGCAATAATGGTTGCTTTGTCTTTCAATTTTAATTCTTCGGGATTTTTCTCAAAATCTATTGGCGAATTAAATAATGGAATAAATCTTTTTTTGTAAAAAGCCCAGCCATAAAACTCTCCATCTGTTCCTCTTAATGCAATAGGTGTATCTGGAAATCTTACATCATGATCTTCAATAAAGCGATTGAACCAATTTCCGATTGTTATTGATTCTGGAATTTTGGCATCGACACTTGAATACAATTCATCCTGGTTATCCTTTCTTATTCGTATAGTCACTGCTTTCAGCCGTCTCAAATCAATGGTTTCCCAACTAGAATTATCTGTCTTAGTTTCAGGATACCAAAGCTTATATATTCTTGGTGGAATTTCAACAAAAAAGTCTTCTGCCCATTTCAATAAAATAGGCATCAATATCCAGATACATCCAAATACTATATAAAAAACATAATCTAACTCGCTTAGATAATCAAAAATAATATAGTACAGCCAAGAGCCTAAAATAGAAGAAAAAATAATTACACAAACAAAAGCTATAACATTGTCTTTAAAACCAATGGATTCAAATAATTCAGTATAGGTAAATTGAACCAATGCAAGACCAAAAAAGAAAAAATACAAATGTGTTGTTATCAATCCAATGGGATAAAAACTAATTTCCATTAGACACATAAAAACAATAGGGATCGCAATAAATATTCCTGTTAGTAATGCAAAAATAATTAAACGCTTCATTTTAAGTATTTTCTTTCCTTTATTTAGGAGAGAAAATATGAAAACTGAAACCACCATTATCATTGGTACCATTATATACTTCAAAAACACAGTTGTAAATGCGGTCGTCATCATTATCTTTAAATTTTTCTTACAATGTTATATTAATTCCTAAATAACCATCTTCTCCTAAAGTTCGCTGGTTGGCTTTGTCATTTATTTGAAAATTAATGTGAATATCTCTTGATGTAATATCAAAATGTTCCATTACTCCTCTAATGTAATTTTGAGTGTATTTGTCTCTAACATATTTATCTACTTCTTGAGCACTCTCAAGCCAAAGCTCAATCAATAAATCATCTAATTCTGTTCTGCATTTTCCCATTAAACCAGCATCAACTCCTAGCATATTATCACCTAATCGGACAAATGGAGTTTCTTCAAAATAAAATGGAATTTCCTTAATTTTAACTTTCTGACCAATCAGTAGACTCAGTAATTGTCCCTGTAAATCAAAACTACATTTTATGTCGGCGTTGAACATAATAGTCCCTAACAAAATCAATGCCTGAGTGTAAGTATGTTGTAATTGATCACCATAAAACTCTTGAACCAATTGAATAATCAAATGTTCATATTGATTAAAAGGCCAAGTCAATTCTTTATTCAACATCTCTGCCTTAAATTCAAACATCGTAGAATCAAAAAGAGAGAAAAATTGTTTGCATTGTTGGGAGACCATTGAATTGTTCTGGATTTCCATAACAATTTCATCAACTGCTGAATAGGCATTTCCCAATGCAAGTGGATGAAACAAAGCCTCTGGTAAAGATTGATAAATTCCATTTCTACTAAGTGAAATGAGATTAAAGTTCAAATACTTATCATCAACCAAATGACTTTGACTAACCAAATCTATTACATCTCTTCTATATCTCCATCCACTATTTCCATTACAAACAATGTATGTAAACACCTTATCATCCATATCTAAATGATCGAATAATTTGTGTATTTCTATCCAGAATATTTCAGCAGTATATTTTTTAAGTCTATACAAGTCAAAGATAGATTCTATCTTCAACAGGGTCTTTGGAATTTCCAAGTCAGACTTTAACTCATTTTTGGCTAAGTACATATATTCATCAAATCTTCTATAATTAATTCATTCTATTTTATTGTTCTCTAATACTCTTTTCTAGTCTATAACTGATAATTTCTTCTTCTTTTTCTATTAATGTGCAAAATATGAAAAGTCCTTTTCATCCAATCCATAATCTTTACAACAAATACCTCCAGAAAGCATTTTTTCTGTCAATTGTGGTCCAACATCTTTGATTAACAGTCCTTGCTTTTTCATTCCACATACCTTATCTAAATCAGCTCCAAAAAATTTCTTTTGCTCATCACTAATTATATTCCCTACAATTATTACTACAGCATCAACTTTCACATCTGGATAGGAATAGGTTTGTATATTCCCATCCAACCTAAGAAAATAGCAAGGGGGTTTTAGTTTTAACAATTCCTCTAACTCTCCATTTTTTAGAAATGCCTGATTATTTTTTTCGATTATTTCAAATTTATGTTTTCCAATACTTACTGAATCTATTATTCGGACATCTACTGAGTCTGTTGTTTCAACATTCACTGAGTCTATTGTTCTTGTAGAGTCACTGCAAGAAATTATTGCAAAAATTGTTAAGATTAATAAGTACAAAATATTTTTCATTTTTATTTATAAAATAATAAAATTATTTAACATTAGTTTAAGTTTAATAAACGTTTTTTTTTAAATTATATTCCAAAACCAAATTTCTTTTCCTAAAGTTAAATAGCTATTATCACCAGCTTTCATCACAAAATTAAACCACAAATCAATATGATCGATTCCCCCAGTCCACCCATCCTGTATAAAAATAATTCCTGTTTTAAAAGCAATACCTTTATCAAATGAAAAAGCTTCCTCTATTGATTTAAACTTATATACTTTTTTTCTCCCAAACTCATTATTTTCACTAATCCAATTTGCTAACTCTTGTGCTCTTAAAATATGCCGTTTGGGTTCGTGACCGTGCCAACATTTTACTCCAGAAAAAGAGCTTAAATCTATATTTGATTCTCGCAAGGCAACTCCCATCCTAATTGCACATTGATTAGGAAAATCAAGTCTATCACAGGGATAGCTACCTGTTCCTGGATGATTTTTCCATAACTTAAAAAAACTTACCATAACACATATTTTCCTTTATTAATTAATTTTTTCATCACCAATTCATTATTTGTTTCAACAGAGACAAGGCAAGGTAATTCCTTGTCTCTAAATCATTATTCTTTTTCATCACAATTGACGAGCCAAGGCATGTCTTGGCTCTACGGTATTATTTTTTTCATCGCAAAGGAGACAAGGCATGCCTTGTCTCTACAGTATTAATTATTCATCTGCAACCTCATCTGCTTCTGCTGTTTCTAATACCGATTCGTTTTCTATTTCTTTATCTTCAAATATTCTATCTCCAACTACTTTCCATTCAAAACCTTTTTCTTCTTCAAAGGATAAACGCACAGTATCTCCATCATTTACATCACCACCTACTAGTTTTCTCGCAATTGGTCTTTTCACCTCAGATCTAATGACTGCCGCTACAGGTCGTGCTCCATATTTTTCAGAATAGCCCATCATTGCCAACTGGGTTCTCAAATCATCTGGTAATTCCAAAGTAATTTTTCTTCTATCTAAAATCTTCTCTAATTTTCTAAGTTGTATATTGAAGATCATTTCAACCACTTGTTCAGATATTGGAGCAAAAGGAACAATTTCAGTTAAACGCCCTAGAAACTCAGGTCGAAAATGATTTGCCATGATTTCTACCAATTTTTTTGAAGTAGGAATTTCTCCTTCTCTAAATTGCTGAGTAACCCATTCACTACCTATATTAGAAGTGAAAATGATAATGGCATTTGAAAAGTCTCCTTTACGTCCTAGTTTATCATGTATTTGTCCCTCATCCATCATTTGTAAAAAGACATCATAAACAGAACTATGTGCTTTTTCTATTTCATCAAACAAAACAACTGAATAAGGTTGTTGTCTAATTTTATTTACAAGTAATCCACCCTCTTGATATCCCACATATCCTGGAGGTGCACCATATAATAAAGCCGCTGAATGCTCTTCTTTAAACTCCGACATATCAAAACGAATAATGGCTTTTTCATCATCAAAAAGAAACTCTGCAATCGTTTTTGCCAACTCCGTTTTTCCTGTTCCTGTAGGACCAGAAAAGAAAAAGGATCCTATTGGTTGCCCAGCCTGATTCAAACCACTACGCGATTCAATAATTGATTCAGAAATAATGTTAATGGCATAGTCTTGTCCTACTACTCTCTTTCTCAAATGACCTTCAATATTCAGTAATTTATCTTTTTCTTGCGCCTGAACTTTTCCTATAGGAATACCCGTTTTATGTGCTACAATGGCAGCTATTTCGACAGGTGAAACTTCCTCAATTGTCGTATTAGTCAATTCCCACAATTCACCCAAAATATCCTCTAAAAATTGAAAAACATCTTCATTTGCATTTATTTCATTTATATTGGATTCATTCGTTAATTGTCCTAATAATACTGGACTAATTCGAGATTGAATTTGAGTATTTACCCACATTAATGCATTTCTTAGATTATCCTCATTGTTGACAAAATCACCGTTAGTATCTTGTTCTCTAAGCTCTTCAACTGACTTTGCAACATTGCTCACTTCGTGTTTCGATTGCTTGTTGCAAACGCTTACTGCCGACATCGTTCTATCAACTAAATCAATAGAGCTAAAAGGCAATCTTCTTTCTTTAAAATATCTTTGAGCTAAAAGAATGCTTTCTTTTAAAGCTTTTTCATTTATATCAAAATCATAGTGTTTCGTTAATTCTTCCTTATAAGCATCTAGACATTTCATTGTCTCAACACTGCCCAATTCAGGAATACGAACCACCTCCATTCTCTCTAATAATGAATTTTGTTTTTCGATGGTTTTTCTAAAACTATCAGAATTACAAGTGGCAATAATAGATAATTCTGAACGATCCATTTCATTTGAAATCAAAGCAATTAAGCTATTATTCCCAGATTCCATATCCGATAAAAACAAATGAAAATCATCTACAATAAGTAGTACTCTACCTTTCAGTTTTTGAATACCATCAAACATTTTTTGTACTCTAGAAGAGACCTCGCTTGGTCCTTGACATCCACTGATTAACTTAACAACATCACATCGAAGTATTCTAAGTGTATCCCAAACTTTCTCAAACTTTTCTTTACGTTCAACTATATGAGAAATAAAGCCATCAATAAGCGCACTTTTTCCAACACCAGCATCTCCGACTAGCAATACACCAACATTGTAATATCGTAAAATGGTTTCTTCGATAAGACGAACTTCTTTGTCTCGTCCAATGACTTCAAGATTCTTTTCCTCCTTATATTTATCCAATTTATATTCCTTGCAATATGGAATGGTCATTTTTTTATTTGTAGGACCAACTTCTCCACCAAGAACAGATTGTTCTAGCGTATCCATCAAACCGTCTTCAGTAACTCCGTTACTTTGACCAGACTTATAAATATGAATAATCTCCTGAGGAGTGATAGGCAAAGATTTTAACTGAGCAAGCGAATAAACTACACCAGGAGTAATGACTGCTAAAAACAAACAAATTGGATCGACAAAATCACAGTTTAAAACCAATTGATTTCTCTCCGCTTCTGTGAATAAACGCAAGGCTTCTTCATCTGGTTCTAGATAAGTAACAGGCAACAAGCTTTTAGGATATGATTCCAAACGCATTTCCGCCCACTCTTGTAAATACTCAACATCTACCTCTTGGTTTTCAAGAAAAGGGATAACTCCGACTTCTTCATCTAGTACACCCATTAGTAAATGAGGGACGCCAAAACATTCGTGAGATTTTTTTTGTGCATATTTTTTTGCTTTACGAATGCATTCTTTTAGATTTTCACTATATCTATTTGTTTCCATTTTTAATTATTTTCGTTTGGGGTTTTTGTTGAAGGATCAAGCATGACATAATAGTGCTCACCTCTTACTGCTAATTTCCTAATTTGAGATTCCAAGCCACTGCAAATCGTTTTCCATTGACCTTTATTATATGTATTGTTTTTGGGACTAATCTGAATTTCGGTAACTCTAATTATTCCTTTTTTCTTATCTGGAAAAATTTTATATCCAGGTTTAATATTAATTTTTTTTATAAATTGCCCAAATTCTTTGGTAATAAAGGTTTTAATATCTGAAGAAGAAACCAAACGATCTTTACCTAAAACCAATTCTCTTAAAGCAGCTACTTTTTCCTTTCCTTGTGTCGTAGCTCTTCCTCCTAAAGAAGGTGTTAAAAATCGAATGCTATTGGGATGAAGTAAATTAGCAAACCGATATTGTTGCAACTCAGTGCCAACTGGAAGATTATTGGCTAATTCACAATTGGTTGTCCAATACTCATACTCCAACCATTCCGTTCCTTTTTTCGGAGAAATTATTATATAAGAATTGAAAGTAGATTCGTAATTTGTTTTAAGTCTAGTTAACTTATTCTCCAACACTTCAAGATCTTCGTAAAGCTCTTCTAAATGCACCAAAATAGTATCTTGTGCCATAGCAGAAAAAGCATTCCCTTCCTCTCTAACCTTATAAGTCATCTCTTCAAGCATCAATCGTCCATTTCTTAAATCGAAACTTTCCATCCTTCCATAATACACTTTGTATGTACCTGTTTTGTCAGTAGTGTTTTTAATTTCAAATAAAGGAGTAAATTCATAGTCATTCTGATCACTAATTTCGCCTACTAAAAGAAGTTCTTCTCCTGTCAAAGTTTCGAGTGGCAATATTGTTCCAGACCGATTAAGATCATGATAAGACTTTGTTATTCTTTTATTTGCTATCACAAAACAGTTTAAAAAAAGCTTGACCTTATCTAGTGTTTCTCGATCATATATCTCTGGAAAAGTAACCTTTATCCAAAAACAGGGAACATCAAAAAATTCTAATGATTCTGAGTTAAAAAGCTCCTTAAAAAAGTCAGGATGTTTGGTTAAAACCTCAGGGGTTATTCTAACTTTTTTCTGTTCTTTACTTAACTCTCTAGGCAAAAACTTATTTCCATAAATATCTAATAATTTTGTAAGAGGATCATTGTGATTGAAAGACTCTTCTTCATCTGCTTTTCTCCTGTTTTGAAATGGAATAGTTTCTCCATTCGGTTTAACTATTTCAAATTTAACTTCAGAATTAAACCTAAGTTGATGTTCAATATCTATGCTTGAATCTATGTCTAAGAAAAACCTAATCTTGTCTATTGTTTGGGTATGAATATCTGGTTCTATACCCAACCAAATTTCATTATCAGGAATTCGCTTGTCAGCAAAAGAAGTTGAAAATAATTTTTCTTTGTATACACCTTCCTCTATTTGATAGGTTTCTTTATTCTGCACCATCCATTTAACCTGTGCATTTATTAATGGAGTATCTTCAATAGAAGAGAAATAGAGATCGCCTTGTACTTTACCATAACTAACAGCTTTTAATCCATTGGGAATGTAAAATTGATTTTGTGGTGTTAGTACAACATCGGGTTCCATAGGCAACACTTTCAATATTGCATGTGCAGGAGCAGCTGTTAACCTTTCCCCTGGCACAATAATAGAAGCTAATTCCTCTAAAACTTTACTGTTAAATGATGTGATACTTTGTCCAACCTTAGACAATTCGTAAGAGAGCGAATCAACCAATAGGGAAACCATCGGATCCATATAATTTAGATCCGTTATATTCCAAATTTTGGCAGCTTTTTCAAGAAGCTCTTTCTTGATTTTGTCTTTGGTTAAAAGGAGATTGACACTCATATCTTTTTATTGGAAATTATTTTGAAATAGGGCTTAAGAAAAGACTTGTTTTAAAAAAGAAGGGTTCCTTGGTATCACTCATTATGGCATTTATTTTAATATTCATCTTTTTCTTTGCGTCAGGATATTTTCTAAATGTTCGATTAACTTCAACTTCAGAAAGTTCTATATGAACAATAGGATCAAGCAATCTCTTTTCATACTTTTTGACGGTCAATTCCAAATTTTTAGTAATATCTATTATATAGTCATGAGATCTATACAATAATTCAAATTGATAATCCCATACTTTACATCCAAAATCTGGAAGGCTTGGTATTTCTCCTAATCTAGTTGAAAGAATAACCATAAGATGTTGTGAGATTGAATCTCCAATATTACATCTTTCCGATTTGTCTTCTTTAATATTTTGTGGGTCAAGTGGGGCTTTATAAAATGGGAACATTTCAATATTTTTAAAAAGAATCACAATACTTTTGTATAAAAAATCTTATTCTATATACAAAATAATTTGACTCCTATTATTAGTCAATAAATTATTTAAGAATTAAAAATACCAAACTATTTTTCAGACATATTCTGAGCTTTTCCTTTTGTTTGGTATTCATTGTCATGGGATTTGCTATACAACAATCCAACATCCATATTTTTAAACATTGTATACTTTTCAAGGAAACCCTTTAAGTCTTTTTCAGCATGCATTGAAAGCCCATGATAATAAATCAAATTTAGCTCGTGTGCAGATAATTGTGCTCTTACAAAATGGGCATACCTCTCTTTATTTATTTCTTTTATCTCCGACTCTTCTACAAACTTTAAAGCTTGATAAATATTTTTAAAATACGGCTCTAACTCAGTTTTATAATCTCGATAAAATACATTGTAAGCTGCCAATGTATTTTGGAGCGTGTACTCGGTATATTCTGCAACCTTTTTTGCTAATTTTTTATGGAAAAAAGTAAAACACCCTTTGCCCTGAGCCAGAGATACTTTTTGTCCTTTTCCAGAAGTAAAAAGTTCCATTGTAGAAGTCCCAGTATTATGACTTTCCAAAAACTTAAAAAAGGTGTTGTCAAAAGTCTGATGACTCCAGGCTGAATTTTGCTCCTTAAATTTGTCTCGTTGACTTGCTAGTTCTTCTTGGGTATTTTTCAAATAATTAGTGTGTTCTTTTAACGCTCCTTTTTGTTCGACTAAATCTGTTGATATATTTTGCAAAGAGTTGTAATGATTCACCAACTTATTGGTCAACTCATTTTGATTATCACTAATGTTTTCTATTCGAATACTTGTTTGATATTGTTGTTTGATAATTTGGTCAAACTGATCACTAAAATTTTTCTGTATATTATTCAGTTCGGTTTGTTGTTCTTTTAGTGCTAATTTGTGCGCATTAAAATTATTATGCATAGTAGAAATATTTCCACTGTGAACATCCAATTTTGAAAGATGCGTATTTAACACATTCTGGTTAGAAGTGATTTTGGCACTTTCAGATTTCAATTGAGAAGACAAAGTCGATAGTTCGCTTTCTTGCTTACTCAATTTTTCATCTTGGTCTGCATTTTCTTTTTTCAATGCAACAATTTTATTTTCATGTTGGGCTATATTATCAAAATGTTTAGAAAGAATTTCTGCTTTCTTCTCTAGGTCCTTTTGATTTAATTTCACTTTCGATTGCAGTGTAGCATTAGATTCTGAAAGATCAGATTTTAACACTTCCATTAATATACCTTGCTCTTTCAAACTTGATTTCACTAAAACATAGTTGCCATTTTGTTCATTAATTCCTGCTTGAGTCAAGCTAATAAGATTGCTATGCTCTTTTAAATTTGCGTGGAAATTTAAAAGCTCTTCTCTCTGGTTTTTTATACTAGAATTGATAGAAGAAACAGCTTCTACTTGTTTATTAAAATCACCTCTTAGATTTGATATTTCTACATGCTGTTTTTCTGCTGTTGATTGTTGTTGCATAATTAGCTCTCGCTCAGTTTTTAATTGATTTTCAAAAGCTGATTGTTGATCAAGAATATTTTGATTTTGTTGATTGATAGCACTTTGACTTTGATCAATATTGCGCTGTATGGCAAGCAAAACTAATAATGCACAAATAGAGGGCAATAAATTAATCACGAATAAATAAACCCCTAAAGATGGAAATACAAAAGCTATAACAGTCCCTACAATAGAGACTACCAAACCAAACATAATTATAGCTTTAACAGGAAATAAATGGGTACTTTGTGTCACTGGGAGATATTTTAAGTAAGTAGATTAGGGCTACTTATATATTAAAAGATAAATGATTATATATTGAAAATTTAAATCATATAATGTCAATTCGTATTTACATTTTGATAACCATGTTGCTGATTTAAAGGAAAAAAGACCAACTCTACTCTTCTATTTTGAGCCCTACCTTCATTGGTCGTATTATTTGTTTTTGGCATATTTGCACCATAGCCAATATAAGTAAGTCTAGCAGGATCTATTTGCCCATCATTCACTAAATAATCACGAATATTTTGCGCTCTCTCCCTTGAGAGTTTAAAATTTAAAACCTCATTACCAACATCATCCGTGTACCCTTCTATTTTTAAACCTAACTCTGAATATTCAGGCAATTTTAAGGATTCTGCCAATTTTAGTAATTCTACTTTGCCTGTTCCGTCATCTGAAATTGTCGCCTTTCCAGAATCAAAGGTGATTGCATTTGCGTCAAAGGTTTCAAATAACTTTCCGATAGTAAATGGCAAGTCAAGTTTAACAGAAACGGTATCTTCTGGCTCCACCTCAATTAAGGGGGGGGTAGCTCCTTCTAGTTTCAAACTGTTACAAGATTTGTTTATCAATACTAATAACAAAAGTCCGATGGCAAGCATGATTAAATTTGCCGTAATTATTTTTTTTTCAGTCATAATAAAATTTCATATGCAAAATGCTGGTCATGTAGCATATATAATTTACAAAAGTGTTCTAATATCTATTTCCAAAAATGATTTAATAAAATTAAGTAAGAGTAGAAAAACTTCTTACTCAATAACGCACATTGTATAAATAGGCAAAATCCATACCAAAATAAAAAAAAGGGAAATTTCTTTTACAACTTATCAAAATTAACATTGAAATAATAATATATAAAAATTATATTTAATATATTTTTTATTAGAACAGTATATATATTCTCTTATCAAGTTGCCGCTTCATAAAAACACCTCCATTCGCGTTAAGCACAAGCCTCTGCATTTAGCCACTCGTCAATAATTTCATCTTCCACGCTTCTTCTTCCTTTAACTAATTTATATACATACTCAGTAACTCTGTCATTTCTTGACGATTAACAACATCAAAACCTCAGCATCAACAGCCGCCAGTTTATTAACTTTTAGCTTTGATCATATCAAGTGTAACAAAATGTTTAATCTCACAGTCTTCGAATAAATGGCTTTAAATTGCCTATAACAATCAAATATTTCGTATATTTCACTATCAAATCTGTGTTTTCTAATTATGATAACCCTGAACTTGACAAATATTTTTAAACTGTTGAATAACCTTGAGTTTATTAAAAAAATGGCTCAGGGAGGAATTTAGTGGAAAAGCTTTTGGCTTTTGACCAATAGCCAATAGCCAATAGCCACCAATAAATAGCCAAAGACCAACAACGTTTCCACTAAATCCTTTCATGAGCCAAAAAAATTAACTAATAATTAAACCAACAAAACTGTGAGTTTGCTAAAAATCAATAATCTAAACAAAACCTATCCCAATGGTACAAGAGCATTGGTAAATGTTAATTTGGAACTTTCCAATGGAATGTTTGGGCTATTGGGTCCAAATGGTGCAGGAAAATCTTCTTTAATGAGAACTTTGGCAACCTTGCAAGAGGCAGACTCTGGCTCCGCTTTTTTGGATGATATTGACATTCTTAATTCCCCACAAGAAGTGCGTCGAATTCTGGGCTACTTGCCACAAGAGTTTGGAGTTTACCCAAGAATTACCGCAAGTCAACTGCTCGACCATATCGCTACTTTAAAAGGTATTAACAGATCAGAGCGCAAAGAATTGGTCAATTATTTACTACAAAAAGTAAATCTATACAAAGAGCGAAATAAAAGTGTCAAAGGTTTTTCTGGTGGAATGAAACAGCGAGTTGGTATTGCACAAGCTTTGATTGGAAATCCTAAATTGATTATTGTGGATGAACCAACGGCAGGGCTTGATCCTGGAGAACGAAATCGGTTTCATAATTTATTGGCTGAAGTAGGAGAAGAGGTCATTGTCATTTTATCCACTCATATTGTAGATGATGTAAGAGAACTATGTACTCAAATGGCGATTATGAATGCTGGTGAAATTGTTTACAATGGAACACCCAAAAATGCTCTAAATGCTTTAAAGGGAAAGGTTTGGAGAAAATCAATTGAGCGTTCTGAGAAAGAACTTTATCAAAGTAAGTTTAATGTAATTTCTGATAAAATGGTTGCTGGACGACCTCAAATACACATCCTTTCGGAAATAAACCCTGGAGAAGGTTTTGAATCTGTTCCTCCTAATTTGGAAGATGTTTTCTTTACGAAAACACATATTCCTACAACACAAGCATAGCAACCATCAAACTTCAATTGATTTACATCCAACCATTAAACTTGCTTACTATGTTTTTAGAATTCTTTAAGAAAGAAGTTTTTACCGCTTTGAAAAGACCAATGATTTACATTTTTATGTTCATCGTTGGATTTTTGGTTTTCGGAGCGGTTGTGAGTGACAACATCGTTATTGGCGGAGTTGTCGGCGATGTAAAAAAGAACGCTCCTTCCGTTGTCGTGACTTTTGTTTGCATTTTAAACATATTCGGCTTGCTCTTTGCCACCGCCTTTTTTAACAATGCCGCTTTAAGAGATCATCAATATGGGTTCCACGAAATTTTGTTCAGTACGCCTATCAGTAAAGCTGGATATTATTTTGGCAGGTTTTGCGGTGCTTGGCTTTTGTCTACTTTGGTAATGCTTGGAATTTATTTGGGTTTTATAATAGGCTCCACTGTTGGTCCGATGATAAATTGGATTGGTCCAGAAAGAATTGGTCCGACTCCTTGGATTGCCTTTATAAAAAGTTATTTGATCTTTGTTGTTCCAAATATGTTCTTCGCGGGTGCTTTAATTTTTGCGCTGGCAACAAAGTTTAAAAGCTCTATTATTTCTTTTGTAGGAACCTTGTTTATAATTATTGGTTATATCGTTTCTCTTAATTTAGCAAGTGATATTGAAAACCAATCACTGGCTGCAATGCTCGATGTTTTTGGCATCAGAACTCACAGTATTGCAACTCAATATTATACTCCTTTTGAAATGAATACCATTAACCCATCTTTGTCTGGTCTGGTGCTTAAAAATAGATTATTATGGGGATTTATTGGATTGATAATTCTTATCGTTTCTTATTTTACTTTTTCATTTTCTACAAAAAATAAAAGGGTCAAAAAACAAAAAAAAGAAAAAAGTTCCTCCTCAACGATTTCTTTTGCCAAACCCAAATTATCGACAATAGGAGCAACAGATTCGTTTTGGAGTAATTTTATTAGCTTCTTTAAAATCAATTTTTTGTCCATGATTAAAAGCAATGTATACATTATATTGCTCTTATTCGCCATTATATTATTGATTTCAAATTTATGGGGAGGTTTTGAATACTTTGGCTTACAGTCGTATCCTGTTACTTATAAAATGATGGATGTTATTGGCGGTATTTCAGGCATATTTATATTGATCATTTTAGTTTTCTTTAGTGGAGAACTTGTTTGGCGAGACCGAGACAGCCATATCAATGAAGTTATTGACGGAACACCACATTTATCTATAGCCTCCTTATTTGCTAAAACATTGTCACTTATCGCTATTGCATGCTCAGTGCATTTATTTCTTATTTTAATAGGAATAATCTTTCAGGCAATAAGCGGATACACCAACTTTGAATTTGGTGTATACCTTAAAGATTTCCTTTCTAGTGGATTTGTGAGGTATATTATTTGGAGTGCTTTTTTAATTTTTATACAGGTAATCATCAACCAAAAATACATCGGCTATTTTGTATCCATCCTGTTTATGTTTATGTTGGATTTTTTGTTTATTATCCTAAAAGTAGAAAGCAATATGCTAATGCTAGGGTCAACTCCAAGTAATAGATATTCGGATATGAATGGATTTGGTCCTGCAGTTGGTGGAAAGTTGTGGTTTTCAGCTTATTGGATTTTATTTGGAGTTTTATTGCTCATAATAGCTGGCTTATTTTGGTCAAGAGGTGTCAACAGTTCTATTAAAGACCGCTTTTTAGTTGGTAAAAAATCTTTGGGAAAATCTTATTTTGCTGCATTGACTTTCTTTGGAATTGCATGGCTTGCATTGGCAGGATTTTTATTTTACAATACTCAAATTTTAAATCCCTATGAAACCAGCCACGAAATAGAATTGGCTCAAGTAGATTATGAAAAAAAATTCAAAAAATATGAAAACACACCAATTCCAAGCATTACAGATGTGATCTACTATATTGATATTTTTCCAAAAGAAAGAGGGCTTAATGTTAAATGCGACCTTTCTCTAATCAATAAATCTGATCAGGCGATTGATTCCTTACATTTCACAATGAATAAAGATTTAAAACAAGCGGTATCCATTCCCAATACTCAACTTGTATTTAATGAAGATGAAGAGTATTTGATTTATAAATTAAGTACCCCTCTAATGCCTGGCGAAAAACTTCAAATGGTTAGTACTGCGGAATATTTTGCAAAAGGTTTTGAGAATGATGTATCTCAAATGTCGATCTTAAAAAATGGAACTTTCTTCAATAATTTTGACATTCTTCCTGGGTTTGGTTATCAAAAAAGATATGAAATCGGTGATAAGAATCTGCGAAAAAAATATGAACTTCCTCTTAGAGATAGAATGCCTGAGTTACAATCAACTTGCAATCATTTGTGTATGAAAAATTATTTAACTGACGGTGCTGCTGACTGGGTAAATGCAGAAACATTCATCTCTACTTCAGAAGATCAAATTGCCATCGCTCCAGGATCATTGATAAGTGAAATGGTGGAAAATGGTCGTAAAAAATATCATTACAAAGTAGATCATCCTTCACAAAATTTCTTCTCCTTTATTTCTGCTAATTATGAAGTTGCTAGAAAAAAATGGAATGGAATTGACATCGAAGTTTATTATCATCACGCACACTCAGTTAATGTTGAAATGATGCTAGAGGCAATCCAAAAATCATTGAAATATTACACAGAAAACTTTGGTCCTTACTATCACAAACAGGCGCGTATTATTGAGTTTCCGAGGTATTCAACATTCGCACAGGCTTTTCCTGGAACAATGCCTTATTCTGAATCATTTGGTTTTATCACCAACTTGGAAGACACCACTAAAAACAATGTTATTGATGCCGTTATAGCTCACGAAATGGCGCATCAATATTGGGCGCATCAAGTGATTGGAGCCGATATGCAAGGCTCCACTATGCTAAGCGAAAGCTTCGCCGAATACTCTTCTTTAATGGTGATGAAACAAGAAAACAGCCCTGTTCAAATGAAGGACTTTCTAAAGTATGATTTACAGAGATACTTGCGTGGCAGAAGCCGAGAATCTGAAAAAGAATTGCCGCTTTATAAGGTAGAAAATCAAGGGCATATTCATTATGGAAAAGGAGCTGTGATACTGTTTGCTCTACAAGAATACATCGGAGAAGACAAAGTAAATACAGCCTTGAAAAATTTCTTAGACGCCTATAAATACCAAGAGCCGCCCTACCCTACTTCACAAGATTTTATGAGGTATTTAAAACCGCAAATTCCCGACTCTTTACAGTATTTAATCAAAGATTGGTTTGAACAAATCACTTTGTATGATTTGAGAATGGCAGAGGCAAATTACACAAAAACCAATGATGGAAAGTACGATGTCAAGGTAGAACTTATTGCTAAAAAAACCAAGGCAGATTCTGCTGGAGCTGTAGAAGAAATTCCAATTGCAGACTGGGTCGATGTCGGTTTTTATAAAGATCGCGACGAAAAAGAATTGTTCTTTAGAAAAAGAATTTACATAGATACAGAAAATACCAATCTTCAATTTACCTTAGATACCATTCCTGCAAAAGCAGCGGTTGACCCACTCCGCATTTTGATTGACAGGGTTTCTGATGATAACAGGAAGGCTGTAACGGCAGGAGGGGATTGATACGTAAAACTCACAGTAAAGAAACCAAATGAACGATTGCTTAATTTGTAAAAGGATAGAAGATATAAAGAAGGGAGAAAACAAAAATTTCATTTGTGAATTGGATGCCTCATATGTCGTATTAGGCGATTCGCAATTCTACAAAGGTTATACTCTTTTGTTGTCGAAATATCATTGCTACGAACTACACGAACTGGAAAAAACAGTCCGATTGAAATTTTTAGAGGAAATGTCAATGGTGTCAGAAGTTGTATTTAATTTATTTAAACCCGAAAAATTAAACTATGAATTATTAGGGAATCGTCACCCTCATTTACATTGGCATATCATCCCCAGACATTCCGATGATCCAAACATTCACAACCCAATTTGGATCATTGACAAGGCAGAGAGAAACAATACTTTTTTGGACGATGCAGAATTGGAAGAAATGAAAAGGAAAATGAAAGAGCAGTTAAAGTTTCAAATTAATAATTAAATTAGGACGGCGAGGATCATTTCCAATGAATTAGTCTCCCCGCTGCCCGCTGCAATGCATTTATGTGTACCTGTGTGTGGGCAATCACAAGGATTGCCCCTACAAAGGCACACATAAATACATTTCCACTCGCATCGGGCGTAGTTTCGTTATTTTAGCCCCTCCGTCGCCAAGTTCGTCCTCCGCGCTTCCAATGTCATTAAGTTACGATTTTAACATATGTGTATTATTTTACATTTTAAAAGAATCAGCAATACAAGTAAATACACATTTAACATTTTCCTATTTGTTTCGTTGTCAAACTGCATTTATTTATTTGAAGGTCGAAATTCAGTAAATGAACTTCAGTTATCATTCATAAACGCAAAAAGTTACCAGAATACTCAACTTGTATAACATTGATAATAAGTATTTTATAAAGTAAATTATTTTAAAATAAGTTAAAAATATAATTTAATGACATTGTCCGCGCTTCCCTAGCACATACTGTAACCTCGCCGAGTATTTCGTCAATTTACCTTTTCAACAGCTCCAATACAAAATTCATTTGAGTATCTGTTTGATTTAAATAGTCTTTATAAGTTTGGGGAACAATGTGATCTGGAATAATGCCTCTTTCATAAATTTGATTTGCCTTTTCGGGAACGTCTTGCTCTAAATTCACAACTGAAAAGGAAGTTTCAATTTTTGATTTTGGGAGCTTATAAGACAGCGGTACATGTCCATTGTGCCCATAATAGCCGCCCATTGTTTCTTCTCCAATCACCGTAGTGTTTGGGTTGCCAGCGACCATTGCAGCAAACAGGCTGCCAGCCGAAGCGATTCTTGGGCTTATCAGCAAATATATCTGACCAGTAAATGCATTTTTATTTGGAACTCTAACCTTGTGATCTGAACTTGTATCGTCTTGATAATATCCACCATCTTGGGTTTTAGGGAATGCCTTTCTAAATTGTTTATTGTATCTACCCACACCTAAAATTTTTATAAAGTATGGCAAATTAGAATCTGCATTCAGTTTCAAATATGGTATTTTTCTAAAACTAATCCAAGCTTGTTTGTTTTCCGAAAAATTTCTTTGTGTTAAGTAAGAATAAGTAACCAAATCATTGGGGTCCGTTCCGCCGCCATTGTATCGAACATCAACAACTAAATTTTTGATTCCGTCCATTTTCATTTTACCAAATGTCCTATCCAAAAATTCAACATACTCTAAATGCTCAGGAGCACTTCCATTTCCACCTATTGAAAAGGAATTGACGGTTAACAAACCCGTAGAATCATTTAGTTTTTTGTAACCATAATTTCCATTTTCTCCCAACTCACCATGTTTCGCATAATTAGGTTTATCAAATGGTTTTGAATACCTATTTTTCACATTTTTGTAATAATCAATGTAACCGACACTTTCAAAAATGGTTTGTTGAACATCATTTGATTTATGTTCTCTGTATTTAACTTCAAAAGAATCTTCTAGCCCATAATGCAGTCTGTAGTATTTGCTAAAATGATAGTTAATCCCTATTGATTTTCCTGTAATATTTAAACCGTCTGTTGTGTAATACTTGTATAAATTGGGAATAATCTCATCAAGGCTTCTATTGTTAATTGATATAATTTCAGCACCTACAGGAATGTCTTTTTCAGCAATATTGAACACTGTTTTACCTTCAACCAGCTTTATAGGAAAAGGAAAATATCCTTTTTCTTCTTTTCTTATTAAATTATGGACTTCTTTGGGCAATGAAGTGTCGTTGTGCAAGCTGCCTTCAAAATCTGTTAACGCGCAAACGATATTGAAAAAATCTCCAAACGTTTTTGATTTTTGAATTTCATCAAATGCCCACCGATAAGTACTATCAATCTCCTCTTTGGTTCGATACTTATAAATGCCTGAATTGGCTTTAATCCTTAGGTCTTTGAAAACTTCAAGGTCTTTGACCATCTTTTTAACAGACAACTCCTCATCAAAAGATTGAGCTAAAAGATAAGGTGTAACACACAGCCAGCAGATAAAAAAATACATTCCTTGTTTCATACCATCAAAAATAGCTTTTTTTCTGGACAATTCAAGAATGCTTGAATGCAAGAATGCCTGATTTTTTTTCTAATGCTATTGACACAGTTTTTTAATAAGGAAATACACACAAATAATGACTCATCTGGAGCTAAGAATTCCTACATTCAGGCATTCAGGCATTCAGGCATTCAAGCATTCAAGCATTCAAGCATTCAGGCATTAAAAGATTCTAATCTATGCACACAAGTTATTTGCATTAAATTAGGCAGATCCACAATTATTAGCTATAGTCCACCCTTCGAAAGCGTTCCAAAATTTAATGAGTCCTCTACTGAATGTTCTGATACCTAGCGGGGAGTCACTTTTATATCCTTTCCATCCGCTTAAAAAACATGGCGTTTGATGCTTTTGTTGGTTGCTGTGTTATATAATTTTAGTTCTCATCCATTTGCTACTTGGTAAATCGATACTCAATTCTATTCGAATTTCACTTTTTGTGTTCAGTGCAATATCTTTAGCTTTTTCTATCAATTCATTCTTTGACGGATTATACTTTAATTTTTTTCTCCAAACTATATATTCCCCCAATACTATATTATCTTCAATATTCAATTTATCCCACATTGATTTATCTTTTTCGATTGCTACTGCTAAATTTTGAAAATCTTCATACATGTGATTGTATCCCCAACAATAAATCATACCTTTTTCAGTCATTAATCTTTTGGCCAAATCAATCATATAATTTATATAAGATAAAAACTTTATATGCAAATCCCCCCACGTATCTAAGTAGATTGTGTCAAACTTCTCATCAGAAGATTCCATAAATTTTTCTACATCACCGTGAATAATATTTATATTGACATCTGCATCTTCATAAATTTCTAAAAGAGGATTCCCTATGAATTCAATAATTTCTTTATTGTTTTCAACAATTGTAATTGAATCAACTGGTCTATTTAAAAATAACGCAAATTGCATATATAAACCCAATCCCAATCCACCAATTAATATTTTATTTTTTGCTTCTTTTGCAGCATTATACATCATCGACCTTTCTTGCAAGCTATCACTCATCCAAACTCTTGGCGGAAACACAAAATCATACAAGGTATTTTGCTCTTCCGAACTTATTTTACGATTTGTTTTTGAATCATAGAATGTTAGATTAGCATTATCTCCAGCATTTGATTTTCTTAATATTAAAACCATCTCTCTTGGATAGTTTAATTTTAGAGTGTTTCCATTACAGGATTCTTCATAAATTTTTTGCCTTTCAATCCAAATAGAATTTGTAGTGTTTCTTTCGATTGAATTTGGTAAATATAATGGTATATTTAGTACCTTTTCATCTATTTTTAAGTCTGACCAACCTGGATTAAAATGTCTTATATTCATTTTCTTTGTTTTTTTATTACCACTAATACTGTCTGAATAAATGCAGTAACCAACGAATCGAGCCTATTGCCGTTTTAGCCTTTTTTATGAGTAGTATTTTAACTTTTGTTTGGCAGTTTATAATTTTCTTCATCTGCATAATCAACTCTCATTACATCACTAATCGGAATTTAAAATATTTTATCATTTTGATAATCATATAAAATGTAAAAATTTTTTGTTCGCAAATACAAATGACCATTTACAATTTCATTACAATTATTATTTTGATTACAATTTCTCTCAATTTTAATAGGAATACCACCTCCATATTTTGATTTTCTAAGAATATATAAATAATTTTCCTTTTTGATACTTAATGTCATTAAACCTAAAATTAATGTAAATGTAAAAAATAAAGAAGCAATTGAGGCAAAATTTGGTTTGATAATTACAGCAAACGATAATAAAACAAAAGGTAAAATAAATATCAATTGAAAAAGAGTTCGATCTAAATTTAAAATAAAATAGTCTATTATACTAATATTTATTGGTTTGATAAAAAAGCATATAGTTAATACAATTAATGGATAAACAATAATTGAAAAAGAGATAAGTACAAGACCTATAAAAGTAGTATTTTTTTATTAGCGGATTCTTTAATATCTTTTCTGAAATCTATACTTTCACTTTCAGAGTTCTCACCAATATTTAAAAAATTATTAAGTCTAAAGATACTTATAAATTTAACGCCCAATTTATAAATAAATTTAATGTTCAACAAAGCATATTCTACCAATAATTTAACTAAAACTATAATTAAAGAAAAAATCACGCCAGATATTAATGAAATAAATATATTAACAAAACTAACTACTGGAATTAACAATTCAATTCCTTCAATCGGTAACCTAATACCATCATTAGCGCAGTAATAGTAAATAGTATATTCTATTAATTTGTTATAAAAGGCTGATCCTGTCAAAACACCAACTAACGCAAAAAGAGTTAACCTAGCATAGAAAGATTCAGGAAAAAAGTTCTTTATGGTATTTATCATTATTATTATTTTACCTATAACATTTGGATAACATCATCCAAATCCGACAAGAACTATTAGACTTTTCAACGTTGCCTGAGGTTCTATCCTACAAAATCTCATTAATACAACAAAAACAAAAGCTTCATCAATTACCATCTAAATTGTCCAAAACTACTTTCAAATTCCCCCTCCGTTGACTGAGGTTCTATCCTACAAAATCTCGTTAATTCAACAAAAACAAAAGCTTCATCAATTACCATCTAAATTGTCCAAAACTACTTTCAAATTCCCCCTCCGTTGACTGAGGTTCTATCCTACAAAATCTCGTTAATTCAACAAAAACAAAAGCTTCATCAATTACCATCTAAATTGTCCAAAACTACTTTCAAATTCCCCCTCCGTTGACTGAGGTTCTATCCTACAAAATCTCATTAATACAACAAAAACAAAAGCTTCATCAATTACCATCTAAATTGTCCAAAACTACTTTCAAATTCCCCCTCCGTTGACTGAGGTTCTATCCTACAAAATTTTATCAACACAACAAAAACAAAAAAACACTACGTCCGTTACCTGAGGTTCTATCCTACAAAATCTCATTAATACAACAAAAACAAAAGCTTCATCAATTACCATCTAAATTGTCCAAAACTACTTTCAAATTCCCCCTCCGTTGCCTGAGGTTCTATCCTGCAAAATCTCGTTAATTCAACAAAAACAAAAGCTTCATCAATTACCATCTAAATTGTCCAACCCTACTCGAAGGCAACCAACAACCGTCCTAAAACGCACCCGCCTCTCAGTCGCAAACAAAGCAATACCAGCATTTGTACCAGACATACACAACCCTCCACTGTATCTAAAAGAAGCACCGTCAATACAATACACCTGTTTTCCATCTACTTTTTTCAACATAGTAGAAGCATTCGCATTTATATCCAAACTGTACAAATCTACCCAATCTTCCCCCTTGCTTCGATGAAAACCGACTAAATGCAATTGCCCATCTTGTTCGCGAATTAAATTCAAGCCTTGATATCTACCCCAGTTTTCATCAATCCAGCCACTTGTATCTTTTTGGGATTTTTTCCAAGTCTTTTGTAAGGTGAAGCTTGAAAAATCAAAACCATCTGATGTGTAAAAATCTATTTCATCTGAATTCCAAGCTCCCACCACCAATAAATAATTATTTGCTTGTCTAACCAAACCCACAGCACCAGCAGTATTGTGATTTCTGAAAATTTTATTTCCTATTGGCACTGGATTATTGGGATTGCTCAGGTCATAAAAAACCACATTGGATTGACCATTTTTTTCTGTACCGATTGCTAGAACATTATCTACAATTTGAATACCACCAGCATGCTTGTCTTTTATTTCTGGAAAATCATCCTTGATTTTGACCAGTTTAATTACCTGCCCTACTTCATTCGCATTTATACCAGCAGAACTCCAGCGCACGATAAAAAAATATGCCTGACCGCTCCCTGAAATAACCAAATGACGGTCATCTAGTTTTTGCACACCTTGCAAATGACCTAAAACAGGAAATCTATGCCCGTTTTTACTAAATTTCAATACCTCGGGATCATCAGTCGGAATCACAGAAAAAGCATCAAGTTGTGCATTTACGAATACGCAAAACAAGCAACAAAAAGCTATTATGGGAAATTTGAGCAATCGCATTCCCCTACTCTATCTGTTTTACATTGCTTGAATTGACAAACAGCATGGTTCCTACATCATCATAACCCTCAAAAATTTCCTCGCCTCTGTTTTTTATTGATTCTGTTTGAAATCCTAAAATCGTCAAACCTGCATCTTTCGATTTTTGATTGATTAATTCTTTGGCGTTGGTATCGTTTTGCAATTCTAAAATCTCAATATTTTTTGCAGAGATTGGCAAACGTCCTTCTTGAATTAGATTGTATAATTTCTCTTTTTCCTCTTCTAAAGTTTCTGAAGGAAAAATTGAAAAAATGCTGATTATCGCAGAAGACCATTCGTTATTTCCCCAAATAATGTAACCCAATAAAATCATCAAGTTCGCATTTTCAAAATCATTGGGTTTCATCCAAATGTGGATGCTTTTTCTTTTGCTATACCCTCTCGTAGAACTTCCCAAAATTGCCACATCAAAATTACCTGCTTTTACCAATTTATAATTGTCTAAAATTTGAACCAAATTTTTAGGGTTATCTTTGGAGTATTCAAACAAAATCATGTTATTTTCCTTTCCTGCTACTCCTGGCAATTGAATCGCTTGGGCTATTGCAGAAGTATAAGATGGGCTGATAATCGTATCCAAATAAACATTACTGTCTCTTTCTGTCAATTCTAGTAATCGGTCTAAAATTTCTTTGGATTCATTATAAGTAGATTTAGAATAATAACCTTCTATTTGATGAATATAGGTTCCAAAACCGTGTTTTGATGAAATCCATCTTACCAAATCAAAAGTAGTGAAACGGTCAAAGGTGTTTCCTGTCACGCAAATAATAGACGGTCGCCAAGTAGTATTTTCATTGTCACGGTCTTTTTTTTGAAGATAAATTCTTAGGGTTCTGTTTAATTGAAACAGTGCTCCTTGAAAAATACTAGACATTCCGTCATTTTCTTTTCTAAAAAAGCTAATAGTGAAATAAAGAAAAAACATGATGATCGTTGCAGCAAGTGCATAGGCGAAATTTATTTTAAACATTAAATAAACACACATCAAAGCACCAAACAAAGACAGATACCAGCGAGACTTGAAAGCTGGTCGGTAAGAAGGGTCTGCGTTGAAGTGTTGTAAAAATGAGATCAAACACAAAGATCCATAGGTTACCATAAAAAACATCGTTATGATTTCAGCCACAAAGTCCACATTTCCAGCAGCTATGATGACAAAGGAAAAGGCAATCACCACCAAATAAGCATTAAAAGGCTCATTTTCAGCACCTTTTCCTTTTGACATCATTTGATTAATGGCATCCGAGGGAAAAATTTTATCATTGGCTATTGCTTGGAGCGTTCTAGGTGCTACCAAAATAGAGCCTAAAGCAGAAGACACTGTTGCACAGGCTAGTCCAATCGGAATGATTGGTCCCCACAAAGCAATATCAGACATAACAAACTGGTTTCCAGCTAGATTTGCTGCATCTGTTGAAATCGCTAGTTTATAGCAAATCAAAACATACATCACCATTCCACAAATCGTTCCTGCCAATGTTCCCATTGGAATAGATTTTTTGGGATCTCTCAAATCACCTGACAAACCCACGCCTGCTGTCATTCCAGTAAATGCTGGAAAGCAAATGGCAAAGACTGTAAAAAAGGCATCTCCATCTGCTACTGAGTTTGACAAAATATCTCCCTCAAAGTTTGATCCATAGGAGGAATCTCCTAAAAAGAAAAGCAACAATGATAAAAACAGGACTGCAACTACCACATACAAAGCTTTCATTCCTACCGATGCCCCTTTTATGAGTATAATCATTGCCAATATGCTCATAGCACAGATGGAAACAAGCTTTTTAAAAGTGGCAACTCCCAGATTAAACCCATCAAAATTATTGACCAAATAGCCGTGTACAGGCTCAAATGCTTCTCCAAAGGCTATCATGTAAAATGCTACACTAATGGCTTGTGAAAAAAACAAGGCGATGCCTATTGCCGAACCAATATTCAAACCAAATGACCTAGAAATAATGAAGTACTCACCTCCTCCTTCTACTTTTTGATTGGTTGCAATTTCAGCAATTGCCATCGCTGTTGGAATTGTTACCAAATGCCCAAGCATGACCAAACCTACTGTTTGATAAAAGCCTAAACTTCCTACAGCATAACCAAATCTAAGGAAAAGAATCGCTCCTAAGATAGTAGATATAGCAGTTAAAAAAACGGGAAGTGTCCCAAATCGTCCTTTTTTATTGATTGAGGAACTCATATGATGATTTTATTGAAATTCAATTGTTTATTTTTCAATTAGGAACGATGAAATAATAAGTTTACACTCTTTTGAAAAAGAGATTTGACGATATTTAAGTGGTCCGACATTTCGGAAAAAACGCAGTCCTAGCAGGGCTAAGGCGAGTATTTTTGACCGGTCCGCCGGTGCGGAAAAAGATCGTTAAATATCGAAATCAAAAGTGTAAAGTTATTGTTTTTTCGTTCCTCAGTGGGCAAAGATAAGAATCAATTATAGTCGTATAAGTCAACAAATGCTTATTTTTTTAAAATCATAGAAGGTTTTAAACACTTTTGGTTTAATTTTACGTATCATATACAATATCGTTGACTGTTTAGTAAGTAACGATAAAATAATAACTTCGCCATTTTGACCGAAAGTCGGACCAGAGTTATTTTTTCTTATTTTTCTTTTAAAAATCCTTGTATAAGGGCTACAGAAGTATTTTTCAAAGGAAAATAAGGACAAAAGAAGCCGTCAAAAGGCGGAAATTATTATTTTTTCGTTATTAAGGGCTAAAAGACTATCTACAAACTGAAACCACTGTAGAAATTATTAAATAATGACTAAAATCTTCTTTTGCCTTCTAAATATAACAACATTTGATAATAAATTCGCCAGCTTTTAAGATTATATATATTTGATTTTTAACATTACTTATGCGTAGATTGTTTTATGACTCTCTTAACACAAATTCACTACTTTTATTGAACTAACTAGTGTGCGATTTTCGTTAATGATTAGAAGTTGGTGAATGACGAGAAGTTATTTTTTTTTCGTTATTAAAATAGGATTAGAAAGCAAAAGTTTAGAGAATGGAACCGATAGAAAATAAAGATGTAGGCAGTAAAGTGATACCATTTCGTTATAAGGACCTTAAAATATATGGTTCAGCAGAATGGTTAGCAGGTAGGAAAAAGAAGTATAGACGGGCATTTGATCGTGCAGAGGCGACTTATGTTTATGCGGAATTATCCTTGTATAACAAAAATTTTGATATTAAAGATTGGGATATTGAAGTCAATTTAAAGGCTTTTGCGCTTAAAGGCAATCGTAGAATTGAGCTTTGTACACTAGATGTAGAGCGTCATATCTCTAAAGAGGAAAATATTATATACATCCGTGAGGGATGGGGCAATAAAAAAGCAGGTATTTACTGGAAAAAAGGAACCTACTTATGGGAAGCAACCATAAATGATCAAGTGGTAGGATCTACCAAATTTTATATTGAAGATGTTGGATTAACAAGACCTGATTACAATCCTTATTTCTCTATCGAATCCATCAAATTATACGAAAGTGGAGACGATGGAGTGCTTGCCAAAGATCGAATATTTTACAAAAAGTTTAAAAGCAAAGATGCTAGATTTATTTTTATTGAATTTAATTTCAAAAACCTAGTTGAAGATCCGTGGAATTGCGAGCTGCATTTTAACTTTTACAATGATGCCAGACAATTAAAGGGAGAAACCATAGAATTGAAGCATATTGGTAGTGAAGATCGCTTTTATACCATCACTACTGGCTGGGGTTCTGATACTCGCGGCACTTGGTTCCCAGACAATTATACTTTGGAAGTCATATTTATGGACCAACTCATTGCTGTTTTACCTTATGAGGTTGTTACAACGGAATACGAAGAGGGCATCAATGAGGCTTATATCCCACATTCGGGAAGTTCGCTTATTAAAAAAACAATTGTAGAAGACAATCAGTCGCTTGAAGAAGTATTGGCGGAACTTGATAAATTGATTGGTCTACAATCCATCAAAGTAAAAATTAAGGAGTATTCGGAATACTTGAAATTTATCAAACTGAGAATTGATAAAGGTTTTGATGATTCTTCGCAAGTTCAAATGCACGCAGTCTTTACTGGAAATCCAGGAACAGGAAAAACGACTGTGGCGAAAAAATTGGGTAAAATTTATCAAAAAATGGGGCTGTTATCAAAAGGGCATGTTCACGAAGTGGATCGTTCTGATTTGGTAGGAGAATACATTGGACAAACGGCTCCTAAAGTTAAAGAGGCAATCAAGCAAGCCAAAGGTGGTGTTTTATTTATAGATGAAGCCTACAGTTTGGCGCGTTCATCAGATGATACGAAAGATTTCGGTAGAGAAGTTTTAGAAATTTTAGTTAAGGAAATGTCTGATGGTACTGGCGACATTGCTGTTGTTTTTGCTGGATATCCTGCTGAAATGCAAACATTTTTGGACGCAAATGCTGGATTAAAATCTAGAATTAATTTACGTTTTGATTTCCCTGATTATATGCCGCAAGAATTGGCTGATATTGCTGAGTATGCAGCAGCAGAGCACAATGTAATGTTGACGAAGCAGGCGAAAGCTTATATTTATGATAAAATAGTAAAGGCCTATAGAAATAGAGATCGCTTTTTTGGAAATGCGAGAATGATTCACCAACTGATTGAAAAAGGAAAAATCAATTTAGGATTGCGAATTATGCAAAATGTCGAAAAGTCTACTAGCCATCTTACCGAAGAAGATTTATCTATTATTCAGGTAGAGGATGTAGAACGCATTTATAAAGAAGAGAAAAAGAAACGTCCAGATATTCCTGTCGATGAAGAGTCTTTGGAAGCTGCTTTGGATGAATTGGATAAAATGATTGGCTTGGATGAGGTCAAAAAAGAGATTCACGAAATGGTTCGTCTTGTTAGATATTATCAAGAATCTAGCAAAGAAGTTTTGAATTCTTTCTCTTTACACTCAGTATTTATCGGAAATCCAGGAACAGGAAAAACAACTGTGGCGAGAATCGTTGCTCAAATTTATAGATCACTTGGTATTTTGGAAAGAGGTCATAAAGTAGAAGTTGATAGAGGTAGTTTGGTCGCAGGATTCGTTGGTCAAACAGCTATTAAGACAAAACGAAAAATCGATGAAGCAATTGGCGGTATTTTATTTATTGATGAGGCTTATGCTTTGAACCAAAAAGGTGGAAATGATTTTGGCGGTGAAGCTGTTGAGACTTTGTTAAAAAGAATGGAAGATTCGGCTGGTGAGTTTGCTGTAATTGCAGCTGGTTATCCTGAACCAATGAAGAAATTTGTAGAATCCAACCCTGGTTTAAAATCAAGATTTGATAGAACGATAGAATTTAAAGATTTCACAACAGAACAATTATTAGAAATCGCTTTGTTCCTTTTCGACAAAGAAAAATTTGTAGTTACTGAAGATGCCAAAGAATATTTAGCCAAATACATTCAGATGTTGGTTAGCAGTAAAGACAAGTATTTTGGAAATGGTCGTGTAATGAGAAATACGGTAAAAGAGGCAATTAAGCAACAAAATTTGCGTCTGTCACAAATTCTTTTTAAAGATCGAACCGATGACATGAAGAATACAATCACGTTAGAAGATATGCATATATTTGACGAAGTAAAAGCATGGAACATTGGCGACAAAGGCAGAGTCGGATTCCGAAGAGGAATGTAATAATACCTCCAATATAAAATAAAAAAACCCCGCAATCGTTTCGATTGCGGGGTTTTTTTATCATTTTTTTTGTAAATTTTTACCTACCAATTAATTCATTTGTATAGTACAAATAGTTTAATATTTCCTTTTGTAATTTAATGTTGAGTTCAATTAATTTCAATCGTCCATTGATATATTTCTCTTGCCTTTTGTTTAATAAAAAAACAGAGCTTTCTCCCAATCTAAATTTTTCATTTTCACCTTCTAATAGCAATCTATATCCTTCCAAATTTTGTTGACTCAGTGTTATTTGTTCATTTAAAATAGATTGTTGTTGCAAACTATTTTCGATTTTATTAGTCAACTCATTTCTTTTATTTTGAATGTCTAAAACTGTTTCTGCAATTTTAATTTCTCCCATTTGGATACCAGCTCTTTCTGATCGAAGAAAAAGCGGCATTGAAAAATCAATACCCCATTTATAATTAGAGAAAGAAAAGTTTGGAGCCAAGTTATCTTCTGTCGATAAAAGTGGATTGTATTTTGCTTTGAGTTTTGGCTTTAATTTTTCTCGTTTTAATTTTTGTTCTATCTCAAAAAAAGATTGTTTATTAATATAAGATTGAATTAAAGGATGATTATCTACTAAATTTGAAATTTTTGCATTCGTTTCAATTTGAAATTTTTCATTCCTGTAATCTTCAGGTTTGGTACTAGGTTGTAAACTTATTGGAGCTTCTTCATACCATAAATAATTTTCAACTTTCTGTCTAGCTCCATTAAGGATAAATTCATTTTTTTGAAAATAATTCCTTGCATCTTGATAAAGAATAAAAGCTTCTAAAGTATCCAATGCTGCTTTTTCGCCATTCTCAAAAGACAGCTTGGTATTTTCTAAATAAGTATTTGCTAGTTCAATGTTTTCTTCAAATACAGTTCTGAAATAAAAGTTTTTTTGCCATTCAAGGTAAGCTTTAGAAGCATTGTAAAGTAATTCATTCAAAATAATTCCTCGTTCATTTGCAGTCATATCTTGGAGGACACTGGCTTGTTGCAAAGCTATTTTTCTTTCGTTGATAATTAAGCCTTGTAAAATATTAACCTCGACTCCTAAGTACCAAAGTCCATATTCATCAGTTTTCTCTTCAGGATTAAGAAACACCCCTTCTGTATTCTCATAACCGCCAACAACCTCCACTCCTAGAGTGGTAGGTATTTTAAAATTTCCTTGATATTGACGATAATATAATTTTTTATCAAAATCTTTTTCATTCCAAGAAAAATTAATGGTTGGATCTAAATTTCCTTTAGCAGAAAGCCATTCTGCTGCTGCCCTTTTTGTTTGCAAATCAGCTTTCTCAGCAATAGGATGAAAAAGCATAATGTTTTCCATATATTCTTGATAAGTAATAATAAGACTATCTACTTGTGCAGAACTCAGCAGACAATGACAAATACTAAAAAAGAAAATTAATAATTTATTTTTGATCATGCATTCCCTTTTTTGGGTATATTATTTTACCAGCTATTCTCGCTTTAGAACCTATTTCTTTCTCGCCTCTCGACATTCCCAACTTGGTTGGGAATCTATACTTAGCGATGCAAAATAAACATCGGATAACATCAGCTTGAAAACGATCAATTCTTTCTAAACTGAGAATTGCTGTTATTTTATAGATTTTATAGGTGCTTTACGTTTGATTTCAATTTTATTTTTCTCACTTTTTTCATAATACTCAGGTGGAAATCCATTTAACTGTCGCCATAATTCATACCATATTGGCACATCTTTTAACAAGATAAAGGCGTTTGCTCCTGTCCCTACTCTTAATTTTTCAGGCCAATCTTTTTCATTTTCATTTTCATCAGGGCTTATCAATACTCGATAATAGCCATTTTCACCTATAAATCTATCTATAGCAACAATATTTCCCGAAAAAATACCAGTTGAAGATTCTGGCCAACCACTGATCACAATTGCAGGCCATCCGTCAAATCTCAATCGGGCATTATAACCAATATTTAAAAGCGGTAAATCTTGTGGCTTTAAATACGTTTCTATTGCCAAATCATATTTATCAGGCATAATGGTAACCACATCTGTCCCCTCTTTTACCGATTCCCCAATCCCCTTTTTAATAGTTTTTGTAATGTAACCTGATTGTGGAGCTGTTAAGAAATACAGCTTTTGTCTTTCATTATAATTACTTAATTGGTTTTGCAATTTAGAAGTCGCTGCAACACTTTCTAATTTTGCAGAAATAGCAGACTGCTGTTCTGATTGAGATTTAGCCAACTTCTCTGCATATATTTGTTCTGCTGCTAACAATTCTAACTTAAGGTTTATTAATTCGTTTTTTTGATTTAAGAGTTTATTTTCTTGAACGGTAACTTTTGCATTGGTCGCTTGAATTTTTAATTCTTTATCTTGCAATTCGGTAAGTGATTTCAAACCTTTAGAATGCAACTCTTTAATTCGAGCAAGTTGATTTTCAGCGATTTGATAATTGCTACGATAAGCGACTAAGTCTATGCTATCTATTTTAATTTTATTTCGAGCTTGCTCTATTTTGTTTTTTACTTGCTCTCTTTTCAATCGCAGCCCATCTTTTAAAGCCGCATATTGCTTTTGTAAGGCATTTACTTTTTGGCTGTAAGATTCAATGCTTTGTGATTTGGCTTCTACTTGCTCTGAAGTTCTAGCAATTAGATCAGGATCAAAATACTCGCTTTTCACTTCTGAAAAAAATACGATTGTATCTCCAACTTCTACAAAATCACCTTCACGCACAAACCATTTTTCGATTCTTCCAGCAATAATGGATTGAATGGCTTGCGGTCTTTGTTCTGGAGATCGTGTTGTAACGTAACCTTTTGCACTTATGTTTTGTGTCCAAGGAAGAAAAAGACAGATAAAAAATCCAAGGAATAAAATCGTAAATATTATGAGGGATAAGCGATGTATTCGACTTTTTTTTAATAAAGTAAAAGCTTTAAAATCCTCCAATTGAATTGACTCAGAGATACTATTTTCTGTGATGTTCAACATAATTAATTCTTAGTATTTAAATTCAAAATTTGAGTACACTTTTCTTCCCAATAATAAAAATCCGAAATTATAATAACCGTCCAATTACGTTCTTCACTCATTAAATAGTCAATAATTATTTTCTTTTCGTTTTCCTCAACAAATTGCAAAGGATCCTCCATTAGAAGCAAATTGGGTTTGCCAACAATTAATCTGGCTATTTGTAATTTTTGAATAATGCTCCTCGGCAACATACTCCCTCCACTACTTACTAAATCATCAATGCCTTTGGGTTGATGAGCTATATAATCATCAAAATTCAACACTTTAACAACTTCTAAAATTTCTTTCTCTGAAATATCTCTTCCCATTGTTATATTTTCTCTGAGCGTTCCTTCAAATATTTGATTTGTTGGAAAAGATACACCAAAACTTTGATACAGTTTATCTCTATGATAATTAGTAATCGAAATACCATTAATAGCTAATTCTCCATCTTCAATTTGATAAATCCCAGCTAATATTTGTAAAAGCAATGTTTTTCCACTTCCTGATTTTCCTTTCAACAAAACTTTTTTGTTGGCTTGTATCTCAAATGATAATTCATCAATCACTTTTCTTCTTTCATCAGGAAATCCAAATCGAATATCTATTGCCTTTATAGACAAACCCGTATTTTCAGTTAAAACTGAAGTTCCTTTATTTCTATCCAATTCCAAATCTGTTACATAACCTATTTTTTCTAATGCAGTAAGTACATCATAAATAGTATCAATTACCCTTAAAACTTTTTCAACTGAATTTATAATTAAAATGATGATGATTTCAGCAGCCACAAATTGACCAATATTCAATTGCCCTTTAAAAACCAAATAGCTTCCTAAAACCAATAGGCCTGCGGCAACAAATACTTTAAAGCCAACAAAAAGCATAAACTGATTAATCAGTACTTGAAAATGTTTTTCTCTATAAGTCAAATACCTTCCTACTATTTCATCCGTTTTATTTAGGTGGAGTTTGGTGGAGGCATGAAGTTTAAAACTTCTATTGACCCTTGCAACCTCCTCTAGCCAATGTACTAATTGATATTTGTATTTACTTTCTTTTAAGCTTGTAGTCAAACCTTTTGGTCCTGTTACTTTAAAAATAAGCCACAGAATCAATACCAAGGCTAATCCGAGAATGATAAAATAGGGACTGTAAACAGCTAATAAAATTACACCAAAAATTATTTGAAAAATCGCTAAAGAAAAATCAATCAATATCTTAGGCAGTCCTTTTTGGATGGTTAAAGTATCAAAGAAACGGTTAACCAATTCAGGAGCGTGAATTTTGTCTAATTGTAAGAAAGTAATCCTAGGAATACGATAAGCAAATTCAAATGAAGAACGGGTAAAAAGGTCTTGTTGTATATTTTCAACTATCCTTAATTGCAAAACTTGGAAAACACCAGTAACTGCAATTCCAATTAACACAAATAAAACTAAAACTATCCAAGACGAAGTCAATTCTCCTATTTGGATATAATTAATAATAGCTTGTATACCAAGTGGTAAAGTTAGATTTACAGCACCAATAAAAATGGCATAAGTATAAATCTTTCTTAACTCATATTTGTATAAATTCAATAAACTCCAAAATCGCTTTATTGGTAGTATCGTCATAACTTACTTCTTCTATGCACCACAAAGTTAAGTAGATTTTGTTTTAATTTTAGTTTGTCAAGAAATATATAAAAGACAAGTTTCACTTATTTAAATAAGTAGAAAAAACTATGCTGTGGAGCAAGGGAAGCGCGGAGGATTAAAAGTGGCGACAGAGGAGTAAATTGTCGAAAATACGCCCGATGCGAGTGGAAATGTTTTTATGCGTGTGTACAGGCAACTCTTGCGGTTACCCATAATCTGCACGCACGCATAAAAACATTGCAGCGGACAGCGGGGAGACTACTAAATTGGAAAGAAGACTCGCCGTCCCATCAATCAAGTTGAGGGCAGGCTCCATCAATCAAGTTGAGGGCAGGCTCCATCAATCAAGTTGAGGGCAGGCTCCATCAATCAAATCAAAAAATCTCTTTCGGTCCGCCGATGCGGCTAAAATAGGTAATTTATAAGACTTGAACCACTAACCACCTGATACGCCCCTATTTTTATTTCGCTTAATAAAATTAATCAAGTCGTTGATTTCTGTAGTTACCCCAATATTTATCATTTCTATAGGAAACGTTGAATGTTGACGAATACTACCAAATGAAAAACTTTCTTCAAAACCTTTACGCTCTAATTTTGAGAAAGTGAAATACAACTGAAATGGCTTTACATAAAAGTTCATCCGTAAAAAATTCCCATTCACACTAAAAGGAGCAGCAGTCAATTCAGCTAGCTCTTGAAAATATCCGCTTCTCCAAGTAACATAATTAATATTACCTTTGGTATAATCCAATTTTGTTCTTTTTACTAAATAACTAATTCCAAACCATTTCATTCGAAGATGCAAGCCACCTTGTAGATAATAATGATTGAAATTTAAATTAGAGGATGCCTCCCCACCATATTCATTCTTTACTTTTCCCAATCCATAACCAGTATAAACATCAAACAATATACCAATATCTTTAGATTCTTTTTTTAATGGAAGGAAGTAATAAGTTCCTATTGACCCTTCAAATAGGTTAAACTTAGTAGTACTCAATTCGTTATTAAGGTTTAGCCCACTAGTAGTACTATTAAAAAAACCATTATGAGACATACGAATATAGCTAGATCCAATAGCTACATGTTTTATAGGACTATAACCTACCTGAACATTAAAGCCATTTCCAATACTTGATAGACTTAATGATCCCGAAGCTTTCAATTCATCTTTATCCGATAATTCTAACACTCCTGCTTCGCTAGATGCATAATGACCATTCGCGTAGCGATTGGTGCCACAAGAGCTTAAAAAGCAACTGAGCAGCACAGCCAATATTGAAAAATAATATATCTTCATAATGTAATTTACATAGGGTGAAACGAAATTAATAACTAGCCCCAATTTATTATCATCTTTTTCCGATTTCCATCCGCACCGGCGGACCGGTCAAAAAAGTAACCTGGTTCGACATTCGATAGCCCTGCTACCGAGCGTCGGACCGACTTGACTTTTTTGACAACGGAAATCAAAAAAATCTAACAATAAATTTTGGAGCTACTTATTTATTTCATTTCACAGGATTTAACAAAAATAAAAAAACACAATTGCGTTTTTTTTTATAAATTTTATTTTTTGAATACTTTTCATAAATGCAAGACACCTTAAAAAAAAAACCACAATCAAAATTTGATTGCGGTTTTTTATAATTAATTTTTATACTTAGTACATTGGAAAGTAAATATTGACCTATTTTGGCTGTTGGTCAAAAGCTAAAAGCCAAAAGCCAAAAACAATCAATTCTTTCTAAACCGAAAATTACTGATGGTAAAATAACCTATTGCAACTTAAATTTATTTTTTAAAAGGATCTGAATACCTTACATCAGTCAGCATTTTTTCGTCAGTCAAAGTTTCAAAAAAGGCAAGCAATGCATCTTTATCTTCTGGTGTAAAATTGAATTTCTTAGCAGTACCTCCTGATTTCAATTTGAAGTCCAAACTTGGATGATTCTGTATTCCATTGCTATAATGGTCAACCACCTCTTCTAAAGTAGCAAAACGACCATCATGCATATAAGGAGCCGTTAGAGCAATGTTTCTAAGAGTTGGCACCTTAAAACGACCATTTGATTCCCCTTTGTCTGCATAATTCATATCTAAACCATTGTTTGCAGCAAGTACAGGAGGTGCTCCACTTGTTTCACTATGACAAGATGCACAATTTGCCATATATAATTTTTTACCACGATTTTCCGAAACTGAAAATCCAGCAAATTCTTCTCCGGCAATACTATTCAAGTCTCTCTGAGATATATATGTCCTACCATCTTCTTTGTAGCGTTTTGTTAACTCACCATCAAATTTAGAGTCTGCATTTGTCATACTGTTCACAAACTCACCAATTGCATCCAATATATTTTGATCAGAAATGATGCCAGTAGAATTTACATCTCCAAAAGCCGCCTTAAACAAAGGCGGATAATAAGGTTGTTCTTTTACAGCCGCTACAACCTCATGCATTTCCATATTCATTTCTTTAACATTGGCAAAGGTTTGAGATGATTGATCTTGAACAGTTGAAACTCTATTGTCCCAAAAGAAAGGAATTCGTCCTGGTCCATAATATTCATTAAAATTAAATACCGCACCGAGTGCTAATGAATTTCTATCCGTTTCCAAACCTTCAGATCCTTTACTAAAAGCCACATCATCTGAAAAACCTATTTCTTGCTTATGACAAGAAGCACATGAAATTTCGCCATCTTTTGATAGATTGGTATCATAGAATAATACCCTACCGAGCGTTGCTAGGTCTGGGTCAAAATCGCTGTTTGCAGTACGATAATATTCTGGAAACTCAACTTTGTAAGACAATGGTGCTCCAGGCAAATCTAAATGTTCTGAAATAACAGCATAATTCTCATAGTATTTGTATTCCACTTCTACGCCTTCTTTTTGACAAGAAATAAAACCAAAAACAAAAACCATTAGTAATATAGGGAACTTCTTTTTCATGATAAACTTATTTTCTAGTTGTATAGTTCTATTGTATAGCTACATGTATCTTATGTTAAGACGAATATTTATAGGATTTAGATGTATTTACTCTCCTTTATTTTCGATTTTAACTAATAAAACCGCCATTTTCTTCATTTTACCATCAATATTTACATATTAATACTAAATTTCAACGAAAAACACCTATGAGTCTACTCCAAAAAGAGATGATTTTCACAAAATGGAATTTTTTAGATGAGGTTTGCATTTTTTGAGATTCGTTGATGCCTGAGCATCAGGGAATTGACAAAGGTGCAAAGATCGCTAAAAAAAACATTTTTGATTTTTTATCTTTCTGGAGTGGACTCATCTATAACATTATACCAAATATGACTATTTTTTATCACTTATCCACCATAATTGCGAATTTTAACACATTAGATTTTAGGACGGCGAGTATAATCTTCGTTCTAGTTGTCTCCCCGCTGTCCATTGCAATGCTTTTATGCGTGCATGTAAAATTGGGCAACCGCAAGGATTGCCCCTAAGCACGCATAAAAACATTTCCACTCGCATCGGGCGTATTTTCGCTGATTTAGCTGCTCCGTCGTTGAGTTCATCCTCCGCGCTTCCCTGACTTCTTACCAGAACCAATAATCATGGCTGCTGCCCAACTCTTTCAAACCAGAAATTGAAGAGGAAATGCAAAACATTTTAGCAAAGGCGCAACTGAACAATAAAATAGGATTTATAGCAGAAATGTTTGAAGCTGCAAGTTTAATGTTGAAAAATACTCCCTTTCTGCATTAATCTTTCGATATTTGTGTTCAAAATATGGTAAAATTATGAACAAAACTGTCAAAAGTGCGGATGATGCCATTCACGACATACCTAATGACTCTACTTTGATGTTGGGGGGATTTGGTTTGTGTGGTATTCCTGAAAACTGTATTTCTGCTCTTGTGAGAAAGGGCGTTAAGGGTTTAACGTGTATTTCTAACAATGCTGGAGTGGACGATTTTGGTTTGGGCTTTCTGCTTAAAACTCGTCAGATAAAGAAAATGATCTCTTCTTATGTGGGAGAAAATGATGAATTTGAACGTCAACTTTTAGCGGGCGAGCTTGAAGTTGAGCTAACGCCTCAGGGAACGCTTGCTGAAAAAATTAGAGCGGGAGGTGCGGGTATTCCTGCATTTTACACGCAAACTGGTTTTGGAACGGAAGTAGCTGAAGGAAAAGAAGTTAGAGAGTTTGATGGCAAAAAATACATCTTAGAGGAAGCTTTAAAAGCTGATTTTTCAATAGTTAAGGCTTGGAAGGGCGATCATTCGGGTAATTTGATTTTTAAAGCGACTGCTAGAAATTTCAATCCTATGATGGCGATGGCTGGCAAAATCACTATTGCTGAGGTGGAGGAATTGGTTCCTAATGGCGAATTAAACCCTAATGAAATTCACATTCCTGGAATTTTTGTTCAAAGAATTTTCCAAGGAGCAGATTATGAAAAAAGAATAGAGCAGAAAACGATCCGTACTTCGACGTAGCTCAGCAACCGTACTTCGACGTAGCTCAGCAACCGTACTTCGACGTAGCTCAGCAACCGTACTTCGACGTAGCTCAGCAACCGTCCTTCGACGTAGCTCAGCAACCGTACTTCGACGTAGCTCAGCAACCGTACTTCGACGTAGCTCAGCAACCTACTTCGGCATAGCTCAGCAACCGTCCTTCGGCATAGCTCTTTACAAATTATGGCAAGTGCAAGGCTTGCCCATACAAAATTCAAGAAATGAGTCAGGAAATATTTGACAAAGCAAACGATAAGTTAAAAGATATATCAAACTACTCTGTTGAAAATGCAGAGCAATTAGAGCAATTTAGAATTGCATTTTTGGGTACAAAAAACTCTATCAAACCGTTGATGGGTGAAATACGCAATATTGAACCAGCACGTAAAAAGGAATATGGTCAGCTTATCAATAGTGTTAAGCAGGCGGCAGAGGCAAGATTTGAGGAATTGCAATCTAAAATGGCAACGGGGTCAAAATCTGATGTTGAAAAACCAGACTTGACAAGACCTGTAAATGCTGATCATTTGGGCAGTCGTCATCCTTTGTCTATCGTTCAAAATGAAATTGTTAATATTTTTGCGAGATTGGGTTTTACGATCTCTGAAGGTCCGCAAATTGTGGATGATTGGCACAATTTTACGGCTTTGAACTTTCCTCCCGATCACCCTGCGAGGGATATGCAAGACACTTTCTTTATTACGGAAGATATGGCTTTACGTACTCACACCTCATCCGTACAGGTGAAATTAATGGAGGAATTAAAAAATCCGCCTTTCCGTTCTATTATGCCTGGTAGGGTTTTTAGAAATGAGACGATTTCTGCTAGAGCGCATTGTCAATTCCATCAGGTGGAGGGTTTGTTTGTTGATGAAAATGTTTCTTTAGCAGATTTAAAACAGACACTTTATTATTTTGCTAGAGAACTGTTTGGACAGGATATTAAGGTTCAATTTAGACCATCGTATTTTCCTTTTACAGAAATTTCAGCAGAAATGGATATTACTTGCTTGGTTTGTAAATCGGAGGGTTGTCCTGTTTGCAAGCACACTGGCTGGGTGGAAATTTTAGGTTGCGGAATGGTAGATCCAAATGTTTTAGAAAATTGTAAAATTGATAGTGAAAAATATACTGGCTTCGCGTTCGGAATGGGCATCGAAAGAATCACTATGCTAAAATATCAAATAAACGATCTCCGTCTGTTTTTTGAAAATGACATTCGGTTTTTGAGACAATTTAGCGGAACGCACTAGGTTTTAATGCGAGAATGCATGAATGCGAGAAGGCGAGAATATTTGCTGGGTGTTATTGCCACATTAAAATGACTGAATGCCAGAATGCATGAATATTTACTGGGTGTTATTGCCACATTAAAATGACTGAATGCTTGAATGCCAGAATGCATGAATATTTATTGGGTGTTATTGCCACATTAAAATGACTGAATGCTTGAATGCCAGAATGCATGAATATTTACTGGGTGTTATTGCCACATTAAAATGACTGAATGCTTGAATGCCAGAATGCATGAATATTTACTGGGTGTTATTGCCACAATTTTTAAATATTAGTCTCACATTAAAGCATTTCTACATTAAAATTATTCTCGCATTCATGCATTCTCGCATTCTCGCATTAAAATAAGGGTTATGAAACTAGAAAAGATTAAAAAAGTAGTTGTGATTGGATCGGGGACGATGGGAACTGGTATTGCGCAAATGATGGCTATGGCTGGCTATATGACTACGCTTTATGATATTGATGAAAGTAAGTTGAAGGCTGCGATTGTTAGCATAAGCAAAAATATTGATGGTGGGATCAAGAGAGGGAAAATTCATCCTGAAGACAAAAATCACATCTTGGATAAAATTGAAATTACGAATGACTTTATTGCTCTGAATGGAGACTTGATCATTGAGGCGATTGTTGAAAATCTGGATGTAAAAATCGACCTTTTTAAGAGGTTGTCTAGTTTGTGTTATACGGATGCTATTTTTGCTAGCAATACTTCTTCTATTCCGATAACTAAAATTGCAGCGGAAATTACGAATCCTGGAAGAGTGGTTGGTATGCATTTTTTCAATCCTGCACATATTATGAAATTGGTAGAGATTATTTCAGGAGCGGCTACCGATCCTGAAGTGGCACAAACTGTTTTTGAGCTTGCTGAAAAATTGGGCAAGACGGCGGTAATGGCAAAGGATGCGCCTGGATTTATCGTCAATCGTGTTGCGAGAAATTTCTATGTTGAATCTTTGAACGTTTTAGAGGAAAATGTAGCGGATTTGGAAACCATCGACGCTCTAATGGAAAACAATGGTTTTAGAATGGGACCATTTCGATTGATGGATTTAATTGGTATTGATACGAATCATTCAGTTACCAAATCAATGTATGAATCTTTTTTCTACACACCTAAATTCCGACCGAGCCGCATTCAACAACAAAAAGTAGATGCTAAGCATTGGGGTAGGAAAACGGGTAAGGGTTTTTATGATTATCCTGAAAAATAATCAATTACGAATTACGAATTGTATTCAACCACATTTTATTATTCACACCACATAGATGTAGAGACAAGGCATGCCTTGTCTACGGAATGACGGGTGGTTTAAAAAAAAGAGGCTGGCTCAATAAATTGAGCCAGCCTCTTTTTTTGATATTTTAATAAAATTCTAAAGGCTAAAATCTTCCTCCATCTGCATCACATTGACATTCGCAAAGGCAGGCTGGAAATTGTGTACTTGGATTAGTAATAGAAACATCTGGCGAACCCATATCTCCAGAAAAGGTCATTGTTCCAAAACCTGTTCCATCTCCGTAGTAATAAACTACTAATTCGTAAACGCCACCTCCCACATCTGTAAGAACTGTATTTACAGCAATTCCTGATTCATCACAATTCAATGCATCGCCTGCATTGCTGACCGTCCAAACTTCACCAGCAGTTGGAGGAGTTACGGTAATGGTAATAACGTCTGCAACTAAATCCGTTCCTGAAATAGAACCATTTCCATCTAAGTCGATGTTTCCAGGAGGATCACTAATTGCACCTCCACAAACATCAATAGCGGCATCACAAGAACAAGGATCTGTTATTGTTACATCTGGTACTGCTACACAAGTAGTACAAGCTGTTCCTATAACATCTTGCGCTGCATAACATCCATTTGCATCAGCAGGGAAAGAAGCAACTGGTGCTACTCCTTCGTCGGTACATGAAACGGTCATTTCAGTTCCAGCGCATTGTGCTCCTGTTGCGTCAAATAATGCAGCAACCAAATCTCCACAATTGGCAGGATCTTCGGAAACCATTTGGGCGGTTAGGCTTGGGAAAACGGTAACTGTTGTAACGACAATTGGACAGGGTGAATTTGGAATAAAATTTCCATTTACATCTATTGGAAAAATACCTAAGTCAAATACTTCAGGTAAACAACCAGAAGTAGTAAAGCCTCCTGCTATTGTCAAATCGGTGCAACCTCCAGCATTTACAGCTTGCAAAGCAATATTAGCATCTATAAGAAGATCATCTGTTGTAAGGTTGGTAGGAAAAGTTGTAACAAATCCACCTGCGTCTAAATACACAGCAACACCATAACCAGAAAGACCACCAGGGGTTGTTGGATCATCCAAGCTTGGCTCTGTTGTACAAGCTCCACCAAGTGCCACTACGACATCCTCACCAGTACAAACATCTGCTGCGATTGGGCTATCTGGATTTGCAGCACAGCCACAAACGCAAGTTAATGTTCCTATTAAAGTTCCTTCGCAACCAGGAGAATTGGCATCCACTTCTGCTGAAAAATCATAGGGAATGTTAGCAGTACAGTCTGGTGTTGGATCGGTAGGAACAGTACTACAAGCATCTGCAACGGTTATTTGAGTATCACCATCTAAGTCAAAAAATGCTCCATTACCATCACCTGACAATAACCAGGCTTCTGGGTTACAATTATTATCACTTACTGTAAGCACTTCCAAATTAGGGTGTATCGTAACGATGTATTCTTCAATTGGACAATCTGGTAAAACAGTAAAATTTACCACATCTATATTGAAAACTCCCAAAGAAACTTGAATTGGATCACAGGTTCCATTTACAAAACCTAAACTTGCTACTAAATCCGCACAGCCTCCTGAATTTACGGTTGTAAGGGCAAGATTGGGAGTACCAATTAATAAATCATTGGCTGTAAAATTTGAGCCTGCTGGGAAAGTTGTTGGAACACCATTTGCATCTAAATACAAGACCAAACCATATCCAGAAATATTTCCTGCTCCTGGGTCATCCAAATTAGGATCAACCATGCAATTGGCTCCGAAATCAATTGTGATATCATCTCCATTACAAACGTGTTCTGGAACTGTTGCATCTTGTATAGACATACAAGGTGGAGGTCCAATTTCTACAATATCAGGACAAATTTCAAAAAGAGTTGCAGAAAAATCGTCTGCGCAATTATTTTCAGTATAGGTAAAGCAAACTATGTAATCATCAAAAGGTGTTAAGCCTGTTGCTTGACCAGCGAAACCGCCTCCAGGTTGTGTTACTGTCACACCAGTTGTGGTTACATCAGTACAAGTTCCCGCTTCAAAAACAGCTATGGATTGATCAATACAACCAGGGTCACCTGCTACCAAAAAGTCTATATAAGCAGCCGCATTTGTACCTGCTGTATATTGTGTACAAATGGTATGCATTCCTCCAGTACCAGCACCTAACTCGACAGGCACAGCTGAATAATCTTGGCAATTTCCTGTTCCATCTCCATTAGGAGGAGCGGAAGTAGTACCAGCACCTGGATAAGTAGCCTGATCTGGGTAATAGTTATTGCCGCAATCTGTTGCTGCTCCACTTAACAAGTCGGCACAATTAGAAGCACAAGGAGGTGGACATTGTGGAATGGCTACTTGTAAATCAGTATCATCTACACAAGAGAAAACAGCATCGTCTCTTACATTGACTATAGCTGTAACGGCACCAGTAGGTCCAGTTGCTACAACCGAGATACAAACAGCATCTCCGCCTGCGGCAGTTCCATCTGTTGCTCCTGCTACTGCATTTGTTACAACGGTTCCATTCACTTCAATATCGTATGCACCGCTACCATCCACTACATCAAAACAAACTTCAAATTCAGCATTGTCGCCATTGCAAACAGCAGGGGCTGTTAGTGTAACATTTGTAATGGCGCAGGTAGTCGCAGGAGTGCCATTGTACATCCAATCTGTACAAGCATTGTCCAATGTTGTAAGCCCAAAATCAGGTGCACCAGGGTCATTTGCATTACAGACTACAGGGTTCATAAGAGCAGTACATTGATTTGGACCCGTACCTGGATCGCCAGAATCTCCACCAATATGTCCTACGCCTATTGCGTGTAGCATTTCGTGAATAAGTACTGCAGTATAACTATAATTTGAAGTACAGCCAGAACCATTGTTCATTACAAAGAAAGGCGTATCTAAATTTTGAAAGAAATTACCACAGGCATCTTGATGGCATAAGGCTGGTACAAAACCACCAAATGAACCACCAATTCCAAGTACTCCTTCGCAGGCTACTAAGTCTGTAATCTCATTACAAGGATCGTCAAAAAACACCCACATTTTGTTTGGATTACTAAGCGTACCACCATTACAAGCAATTGCATCATCTGCAGCATTACCTGTTGCACATGTAGCTGCACAAGTACCTACACCAGTGTAAGAGATATTCACACCAGGCATACTGTTCATTGTGGTAATAGCAGATTGCAAATCTGCTATTGCATTTGCATTACTTGGGTCTGTTTGCGCTCCACTTGCCACGCATACATCCCAGGTATTGACTGCAAACGCACCAGGAGTGTTTGCTGTACAAGAAGTTTGATCTCCTGTTTGTGCATCTCCGAAAATAGTTGTACAATGAGCAGGTGGATCATTCGGACAAGGTGCTCTATTGGCAGTAATAGGATCGAAATTTTGGCTATTTGCCTGGCTGGTAAAAGCATCGTCACTGATGTACACTCCAGCTGTATTTGTATCCCAGCTTGTACTTTTATTAGCAATTTCTTTTAAATGATTAAGGAAAGGCTCTGTATAATAGCCTACCGTTAATGTGTTGGGAACTTGATTGGTGTAGGCACTCTCAAAAATACTGGCACCGTGAGCTAGATATGGTCGGTCGTCTGTGCCTCCTTCTTCTTCATACACACTTAAAGACATAAAATTAGCTTTATAACCACCGTTTACTTCTCCTAAAAATAGAAGATAGACAGTTCCAATTTTATAATCCACATCGCCATCAATTTTATAAAAAAGACCATCACCAGATGCTCCACTGTATTCTAAAACAGGAATTGTTTCTCCGTCTTGAGCTGCTCCCTGAACAACATCTATTATTTCAAAGTTATTAGCAAATGGGTCTCCATCTATATGCCCTGTGATGGTTCCGTAAACAACTAAATCGGATGCATTCATCATTCCTTCCATATCAGTAGGAGGATTAATTAGGGATGCATTAATTAGTACTGGGCATAGCAATGCCAGAATTAGTGTAAATATTATTTTTCTCATAAAAAACAAAGGTTAGTTTGGGTTAATAATAAACAGACCTAGCCTAGTAGAGTTCGTAAATTCTACTAGATAGATTATCATAAGTAAAGTAAAAACTGTAGCAATGGAATGCGTTACTAAGCCAATTGATTTGACTTAGTAATGGTCAAAGAATAACTTCCCAATTTGAACTTCGATATTTTTCGATACACGACCGCATCGGCGGACCGATTAAAAATCCTTTCCGTAGCCCTGCTATGCATTCGTATTTTTAATTTGTGTATCATAAAATCTCTTTGTTGAAATCGTGAATTTATTTTTTAACCATTACTTAACTCACTTTTTTATTTCAATTAAAGTTGAATTTCAGGCTAAAGAAAAACTGATTCTTTCACCTAAGAATGAAAAATCAATTACTCCTAAAAACAGGTTGTTAATCAGACCACAAATATATAATAATTTAATTTAAAATTAAGCTCAGATAATATATTATTCTAAAAAATGTATGCAGATTTATTAAACCAAAGAAAATGTATAATAGAAGACTTTCTAATATGCATCACGTTAGAATAAATAAGCAATTACTATCACACAAATAATATATATATTCTATACTATTTATCAACTACATACATTATACAAAATACAATAATATAATTATTTTAATGTATAATATTCTCTTTGGGTCGAGTTACTTTGGTTGATTAACCAATTGGAGACAAGGTTAACTGATTAGGATAGAGACAAGGCATGCCTTGTCTCTACCCTCTTATTTTATTTACCTGTAAAATTTGCTTTTCGTTTTTCTAAGAATGCCGTTACGCCTTCTGTGAAATCTTCGGTGTTAAAGCAATTCCCAAACTCTTGTGCTTCCACGTCATAGCCATCTGCATTTTTATCATAATTGGCATCTACACATTTTACAATTTGTGCAATGGTCAATGGGCTTTTAGCATTTATTTTACCAAGAATTTTTTTGGTCTTTTCCATTAATTCTTCTGATGAAAAAACATGATTCACTAAGCCAATTTCATAGGCTCTTTGGGCATCAATCATGTCGGCAGTCATTAGCAATTCGTTCGCTCTTCCTCTACCTACCAAATTTGCTAAACGCTGCGTTCCGCCGTAACCAGGAATGATTCCAAGATTAACTTCTGGCTGACCGAACTTGGCATTTTCGCTGGCTGTCCTCATATGACAAGACATTGCCAACTCGCAACCGCCACCCAGAGCAAAGCCATTTACTGCCGCAATAACTGGTTTAGAAGATGTTTCGATTTTGCGAAACAATTCCATGCCATCTTTTGATTTTGCAACCGCCTTATCAGCGCTTAGCGTTTGAAATTCAGAAATATCCGCACCAGCAACAAATGCTTTATCGCCTGCTCCTGTTAGTATTATTGATTTCACTGAATCATTAGCCAAAGCATCATCCATAGCCGTGCCTAATTCTTTCATCAATGGTCCAGAAAGTGCATTTAGCCTTTTTGGTTGATTGATCGTTATTGTTAAAATTCCAGTTTCGTCTATATCTGTTAATAAGTATTCCAATTCAATTAATTTTTATGCTTGTTTAAAAATCTCTATTTTTCACTACCCAATCTTTGATATACGCTGCTATATCAGAAGTGGGCGTACCTGGTGCAAAAAGCTCACCTGAACCCAGTTCCTTGAGTTCTTTCATGTCATCATCGGGAATGATTCCACCGCCTGTCAATAAAATATCTGTCACCTCTTTTTCCTTCATGATTTTAAGCACTTTTGGAAAAACCGTCATATGCGCGCCAGATAAAATACTGATTCCAATTGCATCAACATCTTCTTGCAACGCTGCATTTACAACCATTTCAGGTGTTTGCCTCAATCCCGTATAAATCACTTCCATTCCCGCATCACGCAGAGCGGCAGCAATAACTTTTGCTCCCCTATCGTGACCATCTAATCCTACTTTTGCGATTAAAATTCTAATGGGTCTATTCATTCTTACTCTTCTTCTTGATCAGTTAAAATATCGTCAATGGACTCCTCTTTTTCTTCTTCCTCTTTACCTTCTTCATTTGCATCCACATAGTCATCATCATCCTCCCCCTCTAATCCACGCAGTTTTTTATCGTCCACATTTTTATCTAAAAACTTATTCAACTCCTCTGGCGATCTATTGCTAGTAATCTGCCCAAATTCATTTACTTCAACTTCAAAACCTTCCAATTCATCATGAACTTGTGGTTTTCCTTTTTGTGGTTTTTTCTTTGGCATTATTTTAATTTTTAGGTACTATGAGAAAAAGTATGGGTACAGATTTATTGGCTGTTGGCTGTTGGCTCTTGGCTGTTGGCTGTTGGCTCCGTTGGCTGTTGGCTGTTGGCTCTTGGCCGTTGGCTCTTGGCTCTTGGCCGTTGGCTCTTGGCCGTTGGCTCTTGGCTAAAAGCCAAAAGCTAAAAGCCAAAAGCCAAAAGCTAAAAGCTAAAAGCTAAAAGCCAAAAGCCAAAAGCTAAAAGCCAAAAGCCAAAAGCTAAACAACTGCATTCATTTCATCAAAAGTCTTTGCAGCAATATCAAATCGCTTATTGACTTCTTCTTTTCCAAAAAACTCAGCGATGTCAAAAACAGACGGTCCACCTTTAACACCTGTCAACATAAGTCTTAAAGGTAAAAGAATGTCGCCAAAACTCAAACCATTGTCCTCAATAAAAGATTTAATGGTTGTTTCTATATTGGCAGAATTGTAATCCTCAAGCCCTGACAACTCACTTTTAAGCGTCATTAAATGACCTTTGTTATCGTCATTCCACTTTTTGCGAACCGTTTTCGCATCATATTCTTTAGGCAAAGCAAAAAGATAATCAGCTTGTTCCCAAAAATCATTTGGAAAAGTCATACGCTCTTTCATCATTTCCACCAAACTGCTCAATTGCTCCTTGTCACAATTTACATCCTCAGGTTTTCCCTCCCAAATCAAGTTGGTCAACGTTTCATTATCCAATGCCCTTAAATGTTCCGCATTGAACCATTGCGCTTTTTTAATATCAAATTTTGTCCCTGCCTTTGTAACTCTATCCAAAGAGAATACATTTACCAATTCTTCTCTTGAAAATATTTCTTGCTCTGTTCCTGGATTCCATCCCTGGAACATTAAAAAGTTGGTAAAAGCATCTGGCAAATAACCCAACTCACGATAACCAGGTTGCGTTTCTCCCCTATCATCTTCGTAAGCAAGTGGGAAAATAGGAAAACCAAATTTATCTCCTTTTCTTTTACTTAATTTTCCATTACCATCAGGGCTTAACATCAATGGCAAATGAGCGAATGTTGGCATTTGATCCTCCCATCCAAAACATCTATACAAAAATACATGCAATGGCGTAGAAGACAACCACTCATCACCTCTAATGACATGCGTAACCGCCATTGTCCGATCATCCACCACATTGGCTAAATGATAAGTAGGCAAACCGTCTCCTTTCATCATTACCTTATCATCCATCTGATTGGTGTTAAAGGTAACATTTCCACGAATCAAATCAGTAACCACAATGTTTTCATTTTCTGGCAATTTGATGCGAATGACATAAGGCGTTCCCTTATCCATTTCCGCTTTCACTTCATCAGCCGACATCGTTAAGCTGTTTCGCATATCGCCTCTCGTAACGGCATTGTATTGTTGCACACTGCTTTTTGCTTTCGACAAACGATCTCGCATAGCATTCAGTTCCTCTGGCGTATCAAAAGCATAATAAGTATGCCCACCATCTATCAATTTCTGTACGTGTTCTTGGTAAATCGCTTTTCTATCAGATTGGCGGTAAGGTCCGTGATCGCCACCAAAGCCAACACCTTCGTCAGGATTTACATTAAGCCACTTAAGACTTTCAATAATATATTCCTCAGCACCAGCCTGATATCTCTTTTGATCCGTATCTTCGATGCGTAAAATTAGGTCTCCATTGTGCTTTTTTGCAAATAAATAAGCAAAGAGTGCCGTTCTAATTCCCCCTATGTGTTGATATCCCGTGGGACTGGGTGCGTATCTGGTTCTTACTTTCACTTGATGTATTTTTTTATAGTTTAGTAACGAAAAAACAATAAGTTCCGCATTTGGACGGCTTCTTTTGCCCATATTTATCTTTGAAAAATGCTTCCGTAGCCCTGCTACCGAACGTCGGACCGAAAAGAATTTTCAAAGATAAATAAGAACAAAATAACTCTGGTCCGACAATTCGGTCTAAATGTTAAACTTATTATTTTATCGTTACTTGTTTGCAAAGATAGTCGTTTATAATAGAATATAATACAATTATGTATCCTCATAAAACTCCAATATTAGTACAAAGGTTCTTTAAAGATGTTCTTTGGAGAAAATCAGGCACTGAAAAGGTTCTGTATTTAACTTTTGATGATGGTCCAAAGGTAGGGGTAACGGAGTGGGTTTTGGACAAATTAGACCAATACAATGCAAAAGCAACTTTTTTTTGTGTCGGCAATAACGTCCTCAAATATCCTGAATTATATGCTCGTTTATTAGAAAGTGGGCACAGCGTCGGCAATCATTCCTTCAATCATCTAAACGGTTGGAAAACCGATTTTGACAAGTACATCCAAAATATTGAACAAGCTGCGGATTGCATAGATTCAAATTATTACCGCCCTCCCTATGGAAAATTGACTTGGAAGCAATATCAATTTTTAAAAGATAAATACAAGATCGTTATGTGGGATGTCGTCGCAGGCGATTTTGACACGACCATCACCAAAGAACAATGTTATCAAGCCATTAAAAAACATTCAAAACCTGGTTCCATCATCGTTCTCCACGATAATATCAGACATATGGAAAGAATGAAATATTGTGTGGAGAAAACTTTGGAGGATTTTTCGGGGGAAGGGTATTCTTTTGGGGTTTTGTAGGAATTGTGGTTGAAAATTGAAGGTTGAAAGTTGTTGAAAGTTGAAAGTCATTCCATTGAAAGGAGAACGGACCGTTAATTGAGGGGAATGTCATTCCATCGAAGGAAGAACAGACCGTTAATTGAAGGGAATGTCATCTCATTGAGGGAGACAAGGCATGCCTTGTCTCTACCGTTTGTTTTGGGTGTTAGATGCATTTATTTATTGAATAATTGTGGTGGCAACACCAAGGAAACATTCAGGCATTCTTGCATTTAGGTATTCTCACATTAATAATCTGTCTGTTGCAGTTTATTGCATTCATAGAAATTGTTCTCAGCCCGCTTTGTAGACGTTGCATGCAACGTCTCTACGGATTGCTGCGTTGTTAATTTTTTTCTAATCATCTGTTGCAATAAATGCAATGCATTTCTTCTTGTATCGGGCGTATTTTTGTGGGTTTGGGTGCGCTGTGGTTGAGTTCGGCTTCCGCGCTTCCCTTTGCGCTTTATTTAATTATAACTTATTGACAGTCAAATTGGAATGGTTTTTGTTTTAATTTATATTTGGTGGTGGGTTGGTTGGGTGAGTGGGATCAAATGATAAAATATCGACGGTTAAGGTATGTTTTGAGTAATTGTTTTTACTTTTGTAGAAATTGGATTGGAAAACGTAATATAGGTAATTGCAATAGTTTAGTTGGTGAGTAATTGTAATGCTTATAAAGTTGTTAACTGTACGAAAATAAAAATTATGAAATCAATTCAAGAAGAAATATTAAAAGAACTTTTTTTCACTCTTAGTAAATCTAAAGTATTCACAAAAGAAGAAATAGATCAATTCAAAAGCCTTGGCAAACAGGATAAACTATCAAATCAAAAGGATGTTGAAGATTTAATTAAAGTACAAATACAAAAAGATGAAAATTCTTCAAATTGAAATTAATAAAATTAGAGGAATACAGAACCTAAAACTTCAACCAGGAGGTAAAAATTTGGTTATATTTGGACCTAATGGTACTGGTAAAAGTGGAGTTATTGACGCAATTGATTTTCTACTTACTGGGAAGATATCAAGATTGCTTGGACAAGGAACTAAAAGTTTGAACCTAAAAAACCATGGGGTTCATATTGATGCAGATTCCAAAGAGTCATTTGTGAAAGCAACTGTGCAAATTGATGAAATTGATGGAGATATTACTTTGGTCCGAAATATGAAAACTCCTAACACCTTAAAAATTGAAGGATGTTCCAAAGAAGAATTAAATCCAATTTTAGAAGTCGCTGTAAGAGGTCAACATATACTTTCAAGAAAAGAATTATTAAAGTTCGTAACAGCTGAACCAAAAACTAGATCTGAAACTCTACAAACCTTATTGAATATATTTGAAATTGAAAAGACAAGAAAAAACCTTGTTAAAATAGCTGGTCTTAAATCTAAAAAAGTCGCTGAACTTGAAACAGCGAAGCTCCATGCACAAACAATGGTGACCTCATTTATTGAGGAAGAAGAGTTTGAAGATAAGAAATTATTGAACTTCATCAATGAAAATCGAAAGGCTTTAAACACCAAGCCTATATCTGAACTTGCAAGCTCACAAATAAAAAGTAATATCGAATTTAAAAAACAAGAAAAAGGAACTGTCAACTACGAATTGCTCGCCAAGTATAACAACCATATCCTCAACGTTGACCAAAACAGCGAAAAATTAAAAGATACTTACAATGGTATTATTTCAACGGTTATCCAAATCAAGCAAGATCCAAACAAATTCAAAGCATTTAAAAGACAAAGCTTCTTGAAATTGGGATACACGATTTTAGAAGAAGAAAATGATAATGATTGCCCCTTTTGTGAAAAGACATGGAAGGAAAACGAGTTAAAAGAATATGTAGAAAACAAATTGAAAGAATCAAAAGAGTTAGATTCAATAATTAATTCTCTAAATAAGGATTTGGAATATTTGCAAAAAGGAACTTTAATTGTTTCCAATGCTGTGCATGAAATTCTTAAACTTGGCAAACCTTTAAAGGCTATTAAAGAAAAGCAAAGTGACCTAAATAAATGGGCCAGCACAATTTCTAAATTCACACAAAGCTTACACAAACCAATAACGAATTTAGAAGAATTCAAAATAGGTCAATTATCTGTTAATTCACTATTTTGCCACTTTAACCTTAAAGACTATTTTAAAACTAGAGAAATTGAGTTTAAAGCTGGAATTCCTAAAGTATCGAATAAAGATAAAGCTTGGGATAACTTAACAACAATAGAAACTCAGATTAAGTCACTCGAAAAAGCAGGAGAAAATTTATTAATTGGCAAAAAAGAATTTGAACGAGCTGTTTTACTTAACAAAGAATATGAAGTAGCCAGAGACAGGATATTGAATGAATTATATAATTCAATTCAAAAAAAGTTTTCCAATCTGTATGTGAAATTACATGGTGAGGACGAGCAAAATTTTGAGGCTGAACTAAATCCCAGTGGAGCTGCTCTAAACTTTGAAGTAGATTTTTATGGTCGTGGAAAACATCCACCAAATGCATTACACAGCGAAGGGCATCAGGACAGTATGGGCTTATGTATTTTCCTTGCTTTATCTGAATTTTTAGCAAAAGGAATTATAGATATTGTCTTGCTTGATGATGTGGTAATGTCTGTTGATGCAGAACACAGAAGGAGCCTTTGCTCCTTACTTAAAGAAAGTTTTCCATCAAATCAATTTATAATTACTACTCATGACAAAACTTGGTGTAATCAATTAAGAACTGAAGGTGTAGTAAGTTCTAAAAATGTTTTAGAATTCTTTAAATGGGATTTAGAAACTGGTCCTTACTCTAATAAATCAAATACTCTTATTGAAAGCATTGATAAACTTTTAGGTGAAAACAATATACCAAGTGCAGCTGCCAATCTGAGAAGAGAATCAGAAAAATTCTTTGAAACAATGTGTGAATTATTAGAGGCAACTGTTCCTTATAGAGCAAGCGGAAGGTATGATTTGGGTGTTCTCATGCCAAATGCGTTTGCGAAATTTAAAAAACTTTTAAAGGAAGCAAAAGCATCTGCAAATAGTTGGAATAATCAAGAACTCATGGTAAAAATTGATGAGTATCTTAGCATAGCATCACAAGTTTATCAGAGAACAAAAGCAGAGGAATGGGGAATAAATGCAAGTGTTCATTTCAATTCTTGGGCTAATCTAAACAAAAATGATTTTGAGCCGATTAAAGAAGCCATGTTTGACTTGTTTAATATATTTATCTGTAGTAATTGCAAAGGTGAGGTGAGGTTATTAAAAAATGGATTTAAGCCAGAGTCGATGAAATGTCCGTGTGGAGAATTAAATTACAACTTAATAAAAAAATAAGCCCAGCAGTCAATTGAGCGGGTTGCTGCCAGTGTACTTTCTCACACTACTGAGCATCTCGCACTCGACAGTTTGTTCATCAGCCAGACGCTCTTTCCACCAGTTGAGCTATTCCATACTTTAGAATAAGACTGTGACTTTGTGCTCTTACGTGCCTAGCCAAAAAGTAATTCCAGTTTGTATTCTCAATAATCATAGAAAAAGTATCTTTAAGTAGAAACTTTTTGTATTTTTATTTCGTTATCAAATAAAACTAATTAATGAAGCAACGATTTGCAGTTAAACATTCTGAAGAATCATTAGATTTCTTAACAGAATTGGGTGAAAAATCAAGAAACAAAATACTGTACAATATTGACAGAGCAAGCTATTTAAATGATCCTGAGTTGTTTAAGAAATTGAAAAATAAAATTTGGGAGTTTCGAACGCTTTTTCAAAAGACCCATTATCGATTATTAGGGTTTTGGGATAAAACTGAAGAGAATGAAAAATTTGTTGTAGTGAGTCACGGATTCGTAAAAAAGACCAGTAAGGTACCAAAGAAAGAATTGGCAAAAGCAGAAAAATTTAGGAAAAATTATTTTGACCAAAAAGATATTTAACATGGGAATGGAAAAAATGAAATTGTATTCAATGAATGAGGTGAAAGATAAATTGATAGGAAAAGCAGGAACACCTGAAAGAGAGACTTATGAGTTGGAGTTAAAATTGGATATAATTGGAGAAATGATTAAACGTGCAAGAAAAGAACGCAATCTAACTCAAACAGAATTGGGAGAAATGATTGGAGTTCAAAAGGCACAGATTTCAAAATTAGAAAAAGGATCAAGCAACGTAACAATACACACAATCCTAAAGGTATTTGATGCACTAAAGGCAAAAGTGAATTTTAAAGTAGAATTATTGAATCAAGAAGTTGAAATAGTTTAGAGGATAGCTACTTTTTCGCTCCTAATCAAACCATACTTTATGTGAAATTTGTAGTTCTATTTTTTGTTAAGTCACAGTCAATTATCCCGTATTCATACATTAGTTATTGATCCCAAACTTACTCATCAGCAAGTATAGCATTACACAAACTGTTGTGTGAAAATTGGCTCACAATTGGACATTTCTGGCTCAATTGGCTCATTTTTGGTTTGGATTTAACTTGGGAGCTATTATCAACTTTGAGTGAAATAGATAAATTTGATGCATATGAAAAATTTAATTTTACTTGCTTTTCTAGGCATAATAATAATAATACTGTATTCCTGCAAAAACGAACCCGATTTCAAGTTTGAAAGAGGAACTAAGTTAATTTACCAATCCGACTATAGAGATAGTCTTAACAATTTAATATGCAGTGAAGAATTGGAATTTATTGGGACTGGTGAGAAGGTCCATTTTAGTGATAGACAAGATAAGATATTTTACAATTTCGGGATCAGTGCTACGGATTCTGCCAAGTTTGTTGACCAACCAAGATTGTATCCAGACTTTACTTACTCATTATCCTGGCAGAAAACTTTTGGGCAAGGGATAATCCAAAATGAAAATAGAATTTGGTTGCACCCATTAAGAGCTAACCAGTATAGATTTACACAAGATTGCCCATTTCCTGAAGTCCGTTTTCCAATAGAAGTTGGTAATAAATGGGAAACAGGAGGAAGAACAGGAACAGATTTCAAAACACCAATTACTTCCAATTATTTCGTTGAAAAAACAGATAAATATCAAGGTAAAATAGGAACTTTAAGGGACTGCTGGTATATAAAATCATCTTCTACTTTTAATGAAAAAAGGAATACTCTAAATATGATTTTCCATAAGAAGAAAGGATTCATTTTATTCGAATACATATTACACAATCAAGATAGAATAACCATTGAGTTAGTTGGAACTTCAGAAGTTAAGGAGGAAAATTATAAGCTATATGAAGAACGAGATGAACACAACAGATAACGAACCAAAATTAATTGAATGACAATTAATAATGAAAAGACTAGCAGGTAATCGAGTAGCTGGCTGAAAGTACGCCAGCTTAGGAACATCTCAAAAATAACTGTCCATTTTGACCGAATCGTCGGACCGAATATCTTTTGATTTTATTCGAGCGGCAGCCGATGCTGTTATTTTTTTTAACCGTAGCTCGGCTATGCTGAATAAAAATGCCTTGACTAAAATCAAAATATAAAAATCAAACTTGGACACTTATTTATGAGTTGTTCCTTAGTACACTGTAAAATAAATAACTATACTTTTTGAACATGTCTTTTTGTACTATACTGCATCTCGTACTCAACTTGGTAGCCCTGCTATCAGTTTCCGTGCGTTCTTTGTATAGTTCAAAAATACAAAGCTCAAAAAGCACATTTATTTAATTTACAGTGTACTTAGTCACACGACCAAGCATACGAACTGAAGTGTAGTAGGTGGTTTATTATTCAAAGAAATCAATATGAAATACACGAAAATAAAAACAATGGAACAGTATAATCAATACTGTGAAATACACGAAAAACTTGTTTTTGAAGATTATAATTCTAATCAAGATGAAATTGAGTTAATCCAAATATTGATTGATGAGTATGAAGCAAGAACGATAGAATATCCAAAAGAAATGAATCCTGTCGAATTATTATCGTACTTACTAAGTAACGCTTAAAAAATAATTTATGCATCTAAGCGTCAATATTTTCCAATCTACTTCGTTAAAAATACTCGCCTTAGCCCTGCTAGGACTCCGTTTTTTGTCGAATCGTCGAACCGCTTGTATATTGAAAAATCTTTTTGCTAAGATGCACAACTTATTATTTAAACGTTACTAAGCGAAAACGGGATAACTAAATCAACACTTGCAAAAGAGATAAATGCATCAAGACAACTCATAAATGATATATTAAGTTATAGGCGAAATATCAGTAAGAACATGGTAAATAAACTAGCTGAAAGATTTAGGATGAAACATGTTGCATTTAATAGACTCAAGTTTCGCATGTTTAATGCATTCACATTATAGTTTAAAAGAAGCGTAGGCTAGTCAAAATCGGGGTGGCGTGCGCAGGCATAGAGCGGGGAACCATTATTTTGACAAGAATTTTGCTTTGGTCCGACATTCGGCTTTTTTTCGACTGAAAAAGTAAGAGACAAAATCACAAAACTACAACAAAATCTATTGATTACTAGTAGGTTAAAATGGTTAGGGGACTTGCGAAACATAAGTAATAGACCTTACAAATTGAAAAAAACAAAGTTGAAATCAGTAAAGGAAATGGTTTAACGGAAAACTGAAGATCAGATAATTGGGTGGAAATGAAACTGAATTAACTATATTAGCATTGTAAAGTATGAAATACCTGTACTGGGAAACAAAAAAATAGCAATGAGAGTCACAATAGAAACAACAAATACTCAAGAGCTGGAGCTTTTAATGGGGTTCCTTCAAAAGCTGAATCCTGAAAATGTGAAAATTGTAGAATCAACTGAAAGAGAAGAAGTTAAAGAGTTGAAATCATCAATTGTCAAAGGAGATAAAAGTATTGATCCGAGTGGATTATTTGGAATATGGGAGAAGAATCCACGAACAATAGAGGAAATACGGAATAAATCTTGGAATCGAAACTGGAATTAAGGATGATACTTTGTGATACAAATATATTTATTCATGCCTTTAATGGAAATGAGGAAACGATCAATTCTTTGAAAGAAATCGGATATGAGAACATCGTGTTATCTAGTATAACTGTGATGGAGTTATATCAAGGAATGGGGAATAAGAGGGAACTAGAGGTGATGAAAAAACGAATAAAGTACTATGATGTGATAGAAATAGATGAAAGGGTATCTAGGTTATCTGAAGAGTAAATCGAAAAATATGCCTTGAGTCATGGATTGAAAATTCCAGATGCCTTAATTGGAGCTACAGCAATCGTACATGAAATAGAAATCTATACTTATAATATCAAGGATTTTCACTACCTGCCGAATATTAAACTATACAATCAAGAATAGAGTAAGACGACGCTCAATCGAATAGCTATCACATCCAATTTGACTGCTAGTTCACATCTGGCAAGCCAGCTTGGTCATGCAAAAAGTAAAAGTAAAATATATGCTTAATGAAAATAAAGACTTTGAGGCCTTCGCAAGTAAATATCAAAATAAAGAAAAGGAAATACTTGTACTGACAAATGATCAATCTGGAGGAGCCACTAAGTTTCATGATTCGTGGGACACTTCCCAGTATTTTTTGGCTTATTTTGATTTAGCAACTAGCGAATTGAAAAAAGGCGATGGACGGATTAACTGGATTTTGTCTGATGAACAACGTGACAAGCATGGTATAACTTCGCCTTATTATTTTAAAAAAGGCACAATCTATAAGTTAAAAGTTAGAGAATTAATAGACAAAACTGTTCCAGAAGGTAGATTGCCCTCTTTCTACAATCGTTTTATGGTTGTTGATCTACTTAAAGAAGATGTTCAAAATAGCGAGCTGCTTGCTGTTCTAACTGAGTATAGAAAACCTGTAGAAATTATTGACGAAAAGTTAGGGAAGTTTGAACTCAACAAAGATTACGAAAGTTTTCAAGGTACAATTAAATGGTTTGAAAATGAAATTTCTGTATCCTTAGATATTGATATGGAGAATAAAAAAAGTTGGGCGAAAGCAATGAAAATACTGCGTTCATTCTCCGACCAACAGGAACAACGTGATTTAGAATTTCGGACTTATGCTGGAGAACAACTTACTGAATTAGCAAATGATTGGTTGGAAGATGAAAATGAAGTAATTACAAAAAGTGATTTTATTAGAAGAATAAATCTTTCGCAACTCGTGGTAACTTCAGATGGAGACTACACCGCTTATTATTATGATGACGATATGTTTTATGGACATATAATAGATGTATCGGGAAATATTAAAAGTGGATTAAGTTCAGCAAATATTTCAGGATAAATAGCTGTGTAAAAATAAGTAGTTGGCTGACAATTGATCTTATAGTCAATAAATATAAATAAGAAAATGGACAAAGACAAGAAAGAATTATTGCAAAGACAATCTGCTAAATATATTGCTGATTTATTTAAAAATCACGGTATAAATTGCAGTATTGAGGAAAATAAATTGCTATTTGAAAAGGAACAAATTAGTATAGAAACCTATTGTTTTGCTAAGTCCTCTAATCCCAATTTATCATTGCTGCAACTTGATGTGTTCATTAACTATGGAGTAAATCCTGTTTTAGAATCTTTTGCTGGGTTTGGAAAAGATTTAGATACTGCTAATATTAATGCGTTTGAGAATTTTACAAACAATTCTTTTCATACTATTCTAGCTGCATTTTTCACATCAAATTATGACGATGAAATACAAAAATATGATTTGAGTATCAATGGAAAAAACTTTGAAGTTTTCGCAAGTAATATAGGTATTAGAGGGGCTAAACCAAAAAATTTAACAACCGAATGGCATAGCCAATTTGAAGCTGACATACAAAAACTTCCTTTAGAAGAAGGTACACATTGGATAAGATTATTCTATGCACAAGATCAAAATAAAACAACGGTATGTGAGGTTTTACTTAACAATGAACCTTGTGTTCCAATTTTACAAAAAGCCAAAAATTTCAACTGGTATAGTCGAGAAGAATTTTATTCTCTTCGAGTTTTTATGATTTTGAAAAACGGAATTGACTATGGGCGAGTTATAAAACTCATTGGAAGTGAGCTAGAATATGACGAAGTATTTTCAAGTTTGGAAAGTATGGGACTTTCTGAGTTAGAAATACAGAAAGCATATGCTTTTATGCCAGAAGCATTTGGGAGAAAACTAATCCAAGAAATGGATGGCAAAGGAAATTTCTCAAATCAATCTATAATAATAAATGATGCTAAAGAGCAATTTGACATAGATTTAAACAATGAGAAAATGTATGTCAAAGCAACTCAATTAGCAATTGAATTGACAAAAGAAGGTTGGAATGATGAATTAAAAAGCATTGCATTTATGAGTGCCTCTTTTAACACCTTAAATGAATCATTGAAAAGTGGAGTTAAGTTAGAGGAAATTGATTGCTATAGCTTTAGTACTGCATTTTATATTCCAAGTTACCCTGAAGCTAAACCGAAAAAGGAAAAGAAACCTTTTTGGAAATTTTGGTAAGGAGCGTCTATCTTAGCTAGGGCTTGCTTCATCCATTCGTCAGAATCATAGCTTGGTAAATTGGCTTCGGCAAGCTTTTTTTCTAAATTAGTCATAGTTTGGAATACTTATAAGTTTTCTATTTCTTCTATGTTCAAACCCGTCAATTCGGAAATAGTGGCGTTATCGAAACCTTTTGCTTGTAATTTTTTGGCAAATCTTATGGTTGCTTTTTGATCTCCCTTCTTCACTCCCTTCTTCTCTCCCTTCTTTACTCCTTTCTTCTCTCCCTTCTTTTCTGCTTCCTCTAGCATTTCCATCATAGAGCCGTGACGGGCTAGAGCCATTTCAAATAGCAGCCTTTGATCATGATCCATTTTGCTTTTATCTAGCTTAGTTAGTGCTTGTTTCATCCAGTCTTCAGAGTGAAAACTTGGTAAATCAGCTTCTTCTATTACTTTTCCTAAATTTTTCATAATAAATATAAGTTTCTCTAAATCTGTAACAATTTCTGATTCCGCTTTATCAAATTTATCAATTTCTAAGATTATATAGGTAGTTTGATCATTTAATTCTTCTCCTACTTGGTTTTTTAACGTTATATAATGGTAAAATTGTTCCGAAGTAGGGAAAATACTCTTAGATAAAAAGCCTATACAATATATCTTGCTTAAATTAGTGAAAAAATATTCCCCTTTCTCAACAAGTTTATTAAACCGATGAAATGCGTAAAACTGCAACCTTGGCATGAAATTTTTATAGTACCCTAGTTGCATTTCTACTATAAAAGAATTGCCTAATTCGTCCTCACATACCAAATCACATAAACCTCCTCTAGATTCTTTGGTTAAGGCGGTCAATTCGTTTCTTGTAAACTTAACTTCTTTGATTTCAACTTCGCTTTTCAATAATGCTTGTAGGGATTTTCTAAGAAATAATGTATTGCTCTCGTCAGCAAAAACAACTTTAAATCCGTAATCTGATAATAGTGAATAATATTGGGATTCCATAAATAATATTTTACTCAAGTTTCGCACATTTTCCAGTCCTGATAACTCATTAATAATCAATAGATTTTGTTGTAAGTTGTGATTTTGTCTCTTACTTTTTCAATCGAAAAAAAGCCGAATGTCGGACCAAAGCCAAATTCTTGTCAAAATAATGGTTCCGCGCTCCATGCCTGCGCACGCCACCCCATTTTGACTAGCCTACGCTTCATTTAAAATTAATTCATTAGAAATGCGAAACTTGAGTATTTTATAACTTTAAAGAAGCTCGCGCCAAGGCGCGAGCTTTCAAAAACCACATTCCTAACAAAAATTTATTTTATGAAATTAGACGTATATACTTGACCATCATTCTGATGTAATTTAACCACATAATTACCCTGATCTAAATGCTTTATTGAGTGAATAATTTTATTGGAATTAAATACCGAAATAACATCCATAAGTTGACCTGAATTGTTGTAAATTTCTAACTTATCAGGCTGGATGTTTTCTGAGAATGTTACAAATAAATTGTTTGTTTGGAGGTTTGAAGCGACTGAAATATTTTGCTTTTTATCGTCATCAAACTTTTTTGAAACCTTATTTTTGAAAGCAACTACACATAAATCATCTTGCTCAAATCTTGGGCTTCCTTGGATAAATTCCATTTTAACTTCCTGTTCTTTGTCTGAAAAATGATCCCAAACTTTAAACTTATAGGTTTCATAATGTCGCATTCCAGAATTACCTTTTGCTGTTTTGTCATTGCCATAAACCAATCCTCCAAAATCTTTTCCGTCATAAACAAATGAACCAACAAGCACATCATCTGAGGAAAAAACCCCTACTTCATCCCCAATTTTTAAAGGGCATTTCTCATCTGCTAAAAACAACATTGTTGCGCTTGTTGGTCCTGATCCTTCTGCTCTTATGAAATGAGTGGGTTGTTTGGTGCTATTTTCAGTATTTGCAACACGTTCATTTGGATCACTGGGAACAAAAAACAGTGTATTATTGCGTGCCATTTTTACTCTGTATCCTTTTCCTTTTTCCATAAGTCCCAATGTATTGAAATTGTTGAATGCAGGAACATAAGCGCCTTCTAAATCACTTACTTGGATGACATCATCTGGCATAGCAGCAAAAATATCTTCGGGAGTAGAAGGAAAATTTAGCCAGTAAGCTATCGTATTCCAGCCTGTATTTAGATTAATTGATTGGTCTTCCTGACAAACTTCCATACCTACTATATCAAAAGAAGTTGCCCTTGATGTTTTGATTAAATAACCCTTTTCAAAATTCCAAAAATCTAAACCATTGTTGAAGTTGTTAAATGCTGGAATGTATACTTGTCCATCCAAATTTTTTATTTGAATGACATCATCTATTATCGGTCTGAGTATAACCTCCATACTGTCATTGTCGGGAATGCAGTTGCTTGAAATCAAATGCCAACCAGCATATGGCAAGTCAATAGTCATTGTATAATCTTGTCGCTGATTGTTGTCAGCAACTTGAGCATTTACTGCATTGTATTGAAAAACACAAAATAGTATGATTAGAATTAAATGTTTCATAATTGTCTTTTTTTAATTTTAACAAGTTGTTCATTAATACAATGCAAAAAAAATATTTTGCAAGTTTTGAGGAGGTGAAATTGATTGAAAAGCAATCAAAATTTGGTGATAATTAGCTGGCTGTTAGCCTTTGGCTATTGGCTATTGGCTAAAAAAAGCAAGGGACGAGCGGAGGATGAATATGGCGACAACGCAGCTAAATTTGCGAAAATACGCCCGATGCGAGTGGAAATGTATGGAACGAATTGGAACGGATGGTTCGGAAAAAATTTGCTACGCAGCAATATGTACGGGCAACTCTTGCGGTTGCCCAAACCCGTTCCAACTCATTCCATACATTGCAGCGGACAGCGGGGAGACTTCTTGATTGGAAATGATATGTTCCGTCCAAAAAAATAAATTTTGTCAAAGTGTTGCCTTCGAGTATTGCCTTCGAGTGTTGGGAATAAGCAAGAATTTGGGGAATTAATTAAAGTTTGGGGAAACCAGCAAAGAGCAGGATTTTGAATTTAAACCTCAGGCAACGGCAATTCTCGGTTTAGAAAGAATTGATCGTTTTAAAGCTGATGTTATCCGAGGTTTATTTTGCATCGCTAAGTATAGATTCCCAATCAAGTTGGGAATGACGGGAGACGAGAAAGGAATAGGTTCTAAAGCGAGAATAGCTGCTCAGGCAACGGAAAGGGGTTGAAAAAAACGCCCAATAAACTTACAGTTTTGTTGGGCGTTGAATATATTCTTTTAAAACAATCACAAAAAACTACCTCGCAATTACAAATCTTTCTCTAAATGATTCGCCTGCACTTGTTACTTGGTATAAATACACGCCATTTGATAAATGCTCTACATTGTACTTTACTGTTTGCAAGCCTGTCGCTAATTTCTCATTCGTTACAACATCTACTAATGAACCATCCATTTGATAAACTTCTATGCTTACATTAGAAGATTCTTCTAAATGCAAGGAGAAATTCACTTCATTTGATGCTGGATTTGGTGTAATACGTACTGACAAAGTGTTGTCTAAATTGTTGATTCCTGTTGTGCCGTCTGCTTTGAAACTGATCACGCATAAATCGTCTTTTTGGTAGTTAGAACTTCCTTGAATGAAATTCATATCTACTTCACGCTCTTCATCCAAAATGCTGTCCCATACTTTGAATACATAAGTTTCATTTGCTGACAATCCTGATTTTGACTCTTCCGTTTCATCGTGTCCGAATGCTAAACCACCCATCATATCGTACTCATAAACGAATGATCCAACTAGGATACCATCTTGAGTAAAGATTCCAAACTCATCTCCATAATTCAAATTATTGTTTTCATCGTCCATTACCAAAATAGTTGCACTGTTTGGATTTGGATTGATTTCTCTTGTAAAATGAACTGGCTCTACAACTTTGGTTTCTTCAGTGGTTCCTGGTGCTGGTCTTGGTAAAATATCAGCTGCATCGTATTGCAATGTGTTACCTTGAATCATTTTTACTTGATAACCACGAGTCGTCATCATATTACCCATATTGTTAAAGTTGTTAAATGATGGAACGTATGCACCATTCAGGTTTTTCACTTGAATAACATCCGTTGCAATAGCGTCAAATACATCTATTGGATCTGAATCTCCTTGTAACCAGTATGCGATCATATTCCAACCTGAGAATAATGGAATATCATCCACATTTAAATCAACTTCTGTTCCGTCAATGATTGGCAATGTTACAGGGCTAAAGGTTTTCACCAAGTACCCTTGTGTAATGTCCCAAGTTGTAAGGGTGTTAAAGTTGTTAAACGATGGCACATATACCTGACCCGTTAAGTTTTTAACTTGAATGATGTCTGATACTATTGGTGCAAATACTTGAGTAATACTATCTTGATCTGGATGGCAGTAACTAGAAATTATATGCCAGCCTGCAAAAGGCATTGGAATATTTAACTGACAGTCCGTGCCAACTGTTGCTATAGAAGGTGAACAAGAAGAAGTCACTCCAACTGCATCAAAACATTGTGCATCGCAATCTCCATCTGCAATTGTACCATTATAAGAAATTGCCGTTACTAAAACATTCATAGAATCATTTAACTCAACGATTTCGCCACCATTACCTAAAGAACCTGTCCAGCTGCCACTTAAATCAAAAGTGAATGCGGTACAGTTACCCGAAATACCTATTGACAAACTCTCTCCTGCCAATAACGTTGTACCATCAGGAATTGTATAAGTAAATGCAGAACTGAAATTATAACCAGATAAATCAGCAGTAGTTGCACCACCATTTGTAATGATAACATATTCACATTGACCATCTGCGCCTTGATCTGTACAAGGATTGTAGCTAATTTCAGAAATGTATAAATCACTTGATGGAGCAGGTGTTCCAGCACAAGAACAATCTGGCTGAATAACATCATTAAATGTATTTGGATCATTATCCTCACAAGATTCACCAAAGTTTGCCATTTCTGTTGGACAGTCAAACACTTCAAGCTCTCCCACGCACATACAATTTATATCAATCAAATCATTGACTGTTAAAGAATCTCCATCATCACAGAAATCTCCGATATTTCCTAAGCCTGGACAATCCAATACATTACACGTTGTAAGATCATTTGCCGCGCCAGGTGTTGCTATACAATTAAAGCTCCACACCGCTCCATCAAATTGGATAGATTGTGCAGCTGTTGTATTAGCATCTTCTGCAACGCCCACATCCACACCTGTAACTCCTACAAATGGTCCATCTATTGCTGCAAACGCACCTTCATAAGTAATAAACTCTATTTGTGAGCCATCCAAACAACTGATTGCAATTCCGTCATTGCCATTTTGTAGTACCACATTCCAAACATAATAATCATTTATTCCATCAGTTCCGACAAGATCAGCAGATGTTAAAGTATAACTATTGTATTCTGCTCCTGTTCCACCATTATACAAAGTAATAATTATTTGGGTTCCATCGCTTCCAACTGGAACTGCGATTTCTACAAACTCATTTAAATCTGTTCCTGCATTGTCATAATGGAATTCGTTTACAATAGCTCCAATAGGGCAAACTCCTGTTGGTGTTCCAGCACAAGAACAATCTGGCTGAATAACATCATTAAATGTATTTGGATCATTATCCTCACAAGATTCACCAAAGTTTGCCATTTCTGTTGGACAGTCAAACACTTCAAGCTCTCCCACGCACATACAATTTATATCAATCAAATCATTGACTGTTAAAGAATCTCCATCATCACAGAAATCTCCGATATTTCCTAAGCCTGGACAATCCAATACATTACACGTTGTAAGATCATTTGCCGCGCCAGGTGTTGCTATACAATTAAAGCTCCACACCGCTCCATCAAATTGGATAGATTGTGCAGCTGTTGTATTAGCATCTTCTGCAACGCCCACATCCACACCTGTAACTCCTACAAATGGTCCATCTATTGCTGCAAACGCACCTTCATAAGTAATAAACTCTATTTGTGAGCCATCCAAACAACTGATTGCAATTCCGTCATTGCCATTTTGTAGTACCACATTCCAAACATAATAATCATTTATTCCATCAGTTCCGACAAGATCAGCAGATGTTAAAGTATAACTATTGTATTCTGCTCCTGTTCCACCATTATACAAAGTAATAATTATTTGGGTTCCATCGCTTCCAACTGGAACTGCGATTTCTACAAACTCATTTAAATCTGTTCCTGCATTGTCATAGTGGAATTCATTGATAAATGCTCCTGCTGGACAAACTCCTGCCGCAACTCCTGCACAAGAACAATCACCTTGTATAACATCATTTGATGTAGCAGCATTCATATCCTCACAAGGATCACCAAAGTTTGCCATTTCTGTTGGACAGTCAAATACTTCAAGCTCTCCCACGCACATACAATTTATATCAATCAAATCATTGACTGTTAAAGAATCTCCATCATCACAGAAATCTCCGATATTTCCTAAGCCTGGACAATCCAATACTACAAGAGGACAATCGGCAGTAGCATTTGGATAAGGAGTAGCAGCCAATAGATTATTGATCTCACCATCTAAAGCATCTACTCCAGAAAACGACCATTCTGATACTGTAAAAGTAGGATTGGCAACAGCATCTCCCGAAACTGCCCAACCATCCATATATTCCCACGGCTGACCTGTTCCATTCACTGCAACGTCTCCAAAAATATCTACAACAGATCCGCTGCAAAAAAGCTCGATGGCATCGTTTCCATTCACGTTTAATGCTCCACTTGTGTAACAAGGAGCAAAACCAAAGAAATTAGTAAATTCTGTACTTTCAGAGGCAATCCAAACACAGTCACCTATAGTTAAAGTACCATTGGGAAGAGTAAATTCTTCACCATCCGTTCCGCCACCATTATTGGCAGTACCAACACCATAAATACTTAAATCTGTAATATTACCAGAAGCACACAATTGTACAGCTTTTGGCGTTCCACCTATAAGTGGACCATCAATTACTCCAGCAATATATAAATTGCCGCATTGAGAGTAAGCCATGAGCGATAGTAGCATCACGACAAAAGAGCATAATAGTTTTTTCATAATGAAATGTAAATTATTGTTTAATAATGATTTGATTTCTTCTAGTCTGCTGGGTGTTCCCGTAAAGATATTAAAAAACACGAACAAAAAGGGTTGACAATTAAACAGTTGACGGAAAAATTGATTTTAAAGACATATTTGTAAGCATGTTCTACACCTCTAACGCCTAACGCCCTTAAACATCACTAATAATAGCTGGTTTTATAATATATTATTTGAGGTGTTATATTCCTAGCAGAACCGTAAATAGAATTGGTCTCAGTAGGTTTAAAAATCATATACTTTTCCCCAATGTAAACATCTATATGGTGGATGGTATTGAGTATTGTTGGACCTTCGCTGGTGAGCTTTAAAATGCTATCATTAGGAAGATACAAAACATAGTCTACCTTTAATTTATTTTGAAATAACTTCTGTATCTGTCTAGACTCATAAGGTACAGACATTATATCCATTTGATTTGAATTTATGGCATCAATATTCTCAATGATGTTCTTACAGCCTTGCAAAACCAACTCCTCATTCTTTTCTACTGTTGATATTAAGGTTCTTGTAGTAATACAACTAGGCAAGAAAACAATAAACATTGCACACGCTATAAAAAATTTAATTTTCATACCCATAACTCAATATAAGTAAGTAGTAAATCTTAAACAAAAAAATCCCAACATCAATTTTGATGTTGGGATTTTTTTCTTACTCTATTTTTATTAAAAAAAACATTTTACCATATCTAGAAAACCAGGTATTTCATCGCTATGAAAACTGCACAGCCTGCGGCAAATCCTAAGAACGCCAACCAACCCACATTTTTTAAATACCAGATAAAATCTATTCTTTCCATTCCCATTGCAGCCACTCCTGCAGCAGAACCAATGATCAACATAGAACCACCTGTTCCAGCAGAGAAGGCGATGAAGTGCCATAAACTGGCATCCGTTGGTGCAGTGTACATTCCCATTGTTGCAGCAACCAACGGAACATTGTCTATCAGTGCAGATAAGAAACCGAGCACCATTATAACAATATCCTGATTTGGCAAAGTGTGTTGAAGCCATTCGGCTGCACTTTTAAGTAAACCAACCATATGTCCACCTGCACCCATTACAGCGACAGATTCAAGGGCGGCAACAGAAACCAAAATACCTAGGAAAAATAAAATACTAGACATTTCTATTCTCGATAATGCTTCGTGAGCATTTGTTTTAACATGTCCACCTTCACTGTGTGCATCTTGATGTTCCTCTTCTTCAAAATCTTCTTCTGGGTGAATGAGTTCTGAAACCAACCAAACAACACCCAATGCCAACATCATTCCCATATAAGGAGGTAGATGTGTCAAAGTCTTAAATATTGGAACAGAAACCAATGCCCCTACCCCAACGACTAGCATGGTTTTACTAGAAAGTCTCTTTAGTTCCTTTTCAGATACATCATCAAGCTCTACATTACCTCTGGTAATATTTCCTTGAAATGGCTTCATAAAACTAGCAATTACCCCTGGCACAGCAATACACACAATTGAAGGCAGTACAAGATGTGTTATCAATCCTCCTGTGGATACTTTTTCACCAATCCATAACATGGTAGTCGTTACGTCACCAATAGGAGACCAAGCTCCTCCAGCATTTGCCGCAATAACTGCCATACTCACAAACCAAAGTCGCTCTTCTCTTTGAGGAACTAATTTTCTAAGTAAAGCAACCAATACAATTGTAGAGGCTAGGTTGTCTAAGGTAGCGGAAAGGAAAAATGCTAAAATACAGATCAACAAGAGCATTTTTTTCTTACTGGTTGTATCGATCTTATTGGTAATAATTGAGAAACCTTTGTGAAGACCTACCAATTCTACGATGGTCATCGCACCGATTAAGAAAAAGAGAATTTCAGCAATTTTTCCGAGGTGATGAAGTAAGACCCCTTCTAATTCTCCTAAATGATGGTCGTGTCCTACCACTTCAAGATGTCCCAATGATATTGCTGCCCAAGCAAGAGCACCCATTATCAGGGCTGGAACGGTTTTATCTAATTTGAGTGGATGTTCGAAAACTATCGCTAAGTATCCAATCACAAATATCGCAATCACGGCAATAACCATAAGCTAAAACTTGTTTTATGTTTGTATTTTTTTCAAAAGTTACAAATTTACAAAAAAGGATTGGTAAGTACTTGGAGATAAATAATCTAATAAATATTTTTTGATTTGCGAATGGCTTGACATTCGGAGATTAGTCAAGCTGGTCCGACCTTTGGCGACAGTGCTACGAATTACTTTTTGACTGGTTTGTCAATATTGAGACTTATACGATTCTTCAATTTGGAGTATAAAAAAAACCCTACCGATAAACGATAGGGTTTCCCACATCACTACTAACCTTACTATCTTCTCAGTTACTCTGACAACACAGATAGCATCTCTATCTATTGGCATATCAGACTGTCAAGAAGTAAGAAATTTTTAATAAAATGCCTATTCTGACTTGTGTCAGAAAATTCCTATTATTTCTTTACTTTATTTTGTGTATTGTAATAACTTCAGAAGTGGTTTACAATAGCTTGGCTGATCAATAAGGGGCAACAACTGTGCCAAAATGGGAATACCAATAAAATAGATTGATAGCCATAATTTTACACATTGCGATTAATAATTTTTGAAATTATCAGACAATCCCTGTCCTAAAAATTATCAATTAGTATACAACACTGGACTTTTTTCTGGACAATTCACAGGACACTTCTTTCTTCTTAAAATTAGGTTTTTCTTTCATATCATATTCGTTTTCAAGACAATAGAAAGACTAGAGTTTGACAAAAAATGAGAATAATGTGTATTATGGTGGTTGTATGAGAAGTACAAATACAGATAAAAAGTAAGAATGGAAAAAGGCAATGCAGCGTATTTTTGATTAATTACTTTTCATCAGAATAGACTTTTTTAGCGACAATATAAGTAGCTGCTGCTGCGACTCCAGCTATTGCAATTAAAAACAAAGCGTTTCTTGTGCTAGAATTGTTGGATACTGCGCCAAGACTTGCCGCTTGGACTTGTTTCTCAGATAGTTTTTTCTTAGAAACTTTCCTATTTTCAATCTTAGAAGATTTTTTTTTGTTGGATTTATCAAAGAGGGTTTGAAAAAAATTACCAATGAAACCAAAAAGAATAGATTCTTCTTTTTCAAGCATTCTTTGTTTGGCTCGCACTCTTTCGAAGTGAATATCGTCGTGGTCAAAAAACATTAATCTTCTCTTAATTTAGCTAATAAAGATGTTTTGATAAGATACCTTACTGGTTTTCCCAATATAAAAGCAACGAAAAGTAAAACCAAATGCCCAATTGCAATGGCTCCAAAGCCTAAAAGAAAAGAACCCCATACTTTATAAGATAGCCAGAAACCCAAGGTAAAGCAACTGAATATCCAAAACAAGGCAAACATGAGAACTTGAATGACTGTTACAATTACCGAAGCAGCTATCTTTGATCCCTTTTCAATACTGACCAGTTTATAATCATGTACTTGGGTTTGAATTCGATTTTGAAGAAGGCTTTTACCAGCATCAAGAAAAGTTTTCCCAAGTGATTTAGTATCACCATTATTACTCATTACTTAACATTTTTATTATGAGGTAAATTAAAGTTAGTTTACCTAATAGAAAACCCAAAGCAAAATTGCTTTGGGTTTAAAGTTAAGATTTTCTTGTTTTGTAAAAAACTCTATACAGCATTATTTGCAGTACTATTGTAATTTTTAGTTACATTTTCAACTTTTTCCTGTGCTGCTGTTTTCCAATCTTTCATTTTTAGCTCGCCATTTTCTTTAAGATCACCAAACTGCTCTTTGCCTTTTTCAGCTTGTTTTTCTAATTCTTTGGCTAAATCCTGTGCTTTTGACTTAATTTTTTTACGAGTATTCTCACCCTTTTCAGGTGCTAATAATAAAGCTGCCGCTCCGCCAAGAACGATTCCCGTCAAAAGCGATGTTAATCCGTTTTTCATTTGTTGTTTATTTATTTTTGTTTATAACATTGAGATATACCTCTCACTTATTAGTAACGCAATTACATGTAAAAACATTCCCAAAAAAAATTTTTTTTTCAAAAAAAATAAAAACTGTTCAAATGCGAATTACGAAACCGAACTTTTGCATACCATTTTTATTTAAAAATTATATTGAATTATTGCTTTAAGAAAAAATGGAGTTCCTGGTGTAAAATGTATTTCTTCCACAGATTCCATTTCATTTTGCAATCTTGATTCGGTTGCAAACTGTGTTTCATTCCATTCTGTATCAAACAAGTTTTGAATTTGTATTCCCAGGGTCGTTTTTTTCCATTTGTAACCCACATTCAAATCCGTAACAGTGTATCCTTTGGCTACTATGGAATTGTCTTCATTGGCAGGTCGATTGGCTAAATGACGAACATTTATACTTCCATAAAGTCCTGATTTAAACAAAAAATTCAAACCACTTACCAAAGTAAAATCAGGTGCTAATGGAATATAATCTTCTCCCTCAGATTCATTAATGGCACGAGCATGAGTATAGTTGGCATCCAAATTCAAATAGAACCACTGTAAAGGCTGATAGCGATAGCTTAACTCTATTCCTTGTCGTCTTGTTTTTCCACTTGGCTCAACAATTCCCGCGTCTCCTACATACACAAACTCTTGCTCTAGGTATAAATACCAATACGCCATATTTAAAAACATTTTAGGGGTAGGCTTCCAAATATAACCCACATCAAAACCGTAAGCAGCAGGTAGGACTTTTTTGTCTTTTTCGACTACTACTACCCTAGTGTCATTTGAGTGGAAGCCTTTTCCTGTTTTTAAGTACAGTTGTAAGTCGCTTGTTGGATTGTAAAGAATGTTGAGTTTTGGACTTAAAATGGCTTTGGTTTGTTCCTGTGTTTTGTATGTAGAAACTAATTTATCATTGTATTGAAAATCAAAATAATCTGCTCGAATTGAAGGGTTGAAAGTCCAATTGTCCACATCAATTGTTGTACCTAAATAAGCACCTAAGTTGGTTTCGTTAATATCTCCTAGTTGTATTTGTTCTAAGGTTTCGCTTCTGTTTGCCGTATGCGAAAGTTCGTTGTCTTTACTTCGGTCATTTCGCAGACTTACCCCTGCTTGCAAATTTCCTTTTATGGTTCCGCGTGAAAATGATTTATCATATTCAGTATTTAATCCATAAATTATTCGGTTTTCTTTTTGCCTTATTTGGTCTCCATTTATAGGATCTTCTAGAAAAAACGTAAAGTTTGAATAGAGTTCGAAATCATACTGACTTAGATAAATTTTGCTTTTAATTGATGAGAGTCCATCAAGAATTTTATTATACTTTACCATTAGATTATTACGCGAAGTAACTCCTCCTTCTGTATCATCTATGGAACCAAAGCGTGAAATTAAACCACTTTCAACTGCTCGCTGTGGTACTTGTCCAGATGCATCCCATTTGCTATCAAAATGGGAAGCTGTAATTTCTAATAAGTCAGTGTTAGTAAGTTTACCAGAATATTTCCCAAATAGATTTATTCTATTAAAGTTTTGAGGACTATCAAAATACCCATCAGTTGATAAAAACTCAGTAGCAACATAGGCATTGTGCTTGTTATTTTCTAATAAATCGAACATTCCCAATAACCTATAGGTATCAAATTGACCTGCTTCCAATTTAACAGAACTGCTTTCCAATTTTTGTTTGGTCATAAAATCTATGTAACCTGCAGTATTAAAATTGCCTTTGTTTTCGTAATAAGGTCCTTTGCCAAAGTCAATTTTATTTATAGTCTCGGGAATCACAAAATGCAAATCGGCATATCCTTGTCCATGTGCGTGTGACACCATATTTACAGGAAGCCCATCAATTTTTACATTTATATCTGTACCGTGGTCAATGTCAAAACCTCTCAAAAATATTTGTTCTGCTTTACCACCACCAGCGTGTTGGCCAATAAAGAGGCCTGGCACTTTTCGTAAAATATCTTGTGAGGAGTTTACAGGATTGGTTTGGATGTCAATATCACTAATAATTTGGACTGCATCTAGTTTAGGTGAAATAGTTATTTCATCCAAACTGATGATTTTTTCGTATAAGACGATAGTTAAAGATTGATTTAAACTTTTTATTTCGATCAGTTCAGGTTGAAAACCAATAAAGGAAATTTGCAAAGTGTCTCCAATAGAACAATTCTCCAAAGTGAATTCACCCTTTTCATTTGAATGTGTATGATTATCAGTTTTCTTGTTGAGAATATTAGTATCTGAAATAGGTTGATTGTATTCGTCTACTACTTTTCCTGTAATTGTTTGTGCAAATGATGGAATACTTAATAATATTAAAATGAATGTAATAAACTTTATTTTCACCTATATCTTTTTATTTTATATTTATAATTGATTATCAAAATGGTATGTAACGATTCAGACAAACACTGTGCCACTGATAGTAAGTTCGGGATCAACATATAATTTACGACAACAACACAATCGACCGTGACTCGACATTTTTTTATGGATAACACTCTTATTCAAAGCATTATTAATACTGAATTGGAAAGTTATCCCAAATATAAGAATGCCTTCCTTCAATATTATAATATTTAAAGCAATCAGCTAGTTGCTCAGGCAAATTTACTTCATCAGTAGGAGGATTCAAATAAATTTTTCATATTTCACGCTCCTCCAAATTATATGGTCTAAAAAAATTAATTACTATTCATATTTGGTTTGTGCAATTCAGCGTGTTAATTTGTAATTCCACTATTCGCAATTCGTATGCGCTTTTCCTAGGTTTCAAGTTTCTATTTGAAGCTTGACTATCTACTTTATCTCTTATTGCGAAATGTAATATATTTGCTATTCAAGACACATCCTAATTAATGTGATAATATTTACTACTATCGCGTTTATAAAACTTTTCTAAAACAAAAAACCACGCTCTTAAAAAGAGTACCAGATTATGCTAATCATGCATTCTAAATACTTTGATAACTAAAGTGATCTTGTAGGTAGTATTTTAATGGTGTAAGTTTGTTGTATATCAAAAACCTGATATTTATGAAATGAACAACAGCAATCTATTTTCTATTCCTACAAACTAAATACTTAAAAACCAATAGGATTGAAAAAGATAAGGGGTAGTTGCAATACAGTTTATCTGTGGGTAATTGCAATGCGGAGATACGGTTGCTAGCTTTCATTAAGGGATGCAGAATTAATAACTGTTCGTTTTCAACTTTGACATTTAAAAAAATCTCTTTGTTGAAAATCAATCATTTATTAATTCAACATCCCTAAAAGCAAAAGTCATACTAATTCAGTGACTATAAATATATAATTAGCACGATTGCTGAAAAGTGTAAAGAGTAAGCATAACCGAAAATCAATAACTATGATTGTTTCAAATTTTGAGCTTCTAATTAAAAGAATTGCTACTGCCCCCAATAATGTTTCTATAAATGAATCATCAGTATTCAGAAGAGTTGTTCAAGGATATTTTTTAATGGTTTCCAACTTAGAAAGCAATGGAATAACTTTATATCTTAAATTAACCATTCCTACTTCAAGTGGAAATAGAGCACTTAATAATGCTAATGCTCTGGTTATATTTGACAATGGCAATATAAATAATTCAATATTAACATTAAGTCCATTATCCTCAAATTCAAATCCAAATTTCACAGAATATAGAACTGAAAGCTTTAAGTTAAATCCAAAGCAAACAGGGCTAATAACTGTTCTACCAAATGTATTTCCTTTTATCAACAATCCAAATCCAGATTTAGAAATCAGAGGGTTTGTAGAGATCAAACAAAGACGTTCTTTTTTATGTTCTACTCCTGAAGCTGATATTTTGATTACTCCTGAAACAAGAGGAACTTTTTTAGACAATGATTATCCCGCTAATTCAACTGATAATGAGTTAGATTTTGACCAAATTTCGTATGGGCTTCCAACAGCAAGTGGAAAGACTCAAAATATTGTTGAAAGTGCTCCCCCAATAATAATGAGACCTGCTGCTGAAGTTGGAACTTTGATTAAGAGAAATGATATTATAGGATTACGACAAACGATTAAAGAGGATAATCCAGATTTGAATGATGATGAATTAGACATATTTACCACTGGTTTGATTAATATGAAAGGAAACAAAGAGATGAAAAAATTAATGGATGAAATTAATAAGTAAAATCGAATTATTAATCAAGACAAAATTTTTATAACAAATTTTGGTCTTCAATAGGTGATAAAGAGCCGCATAGTACAACCATGTGGCTTTTTATTAATAGAAGGCTGAAAGATTTTGTAAAAATGGTTGATAGCCAGCCAGTTCACACAAAAAAGCCACACTCTATATAAAGAGCATGGCTTCAGAACACTTTGAAAAAAATTATAAGGGGAATTGATCAGCATCTTTCAAGTAGATATAAACACTTGATTGACACCTATTTTTTCTTAGTATCATTAAATTAATTATGGCTCATGAAAGGATTTAGTGGAAACGATGTTGGTCTTTGGCTATTTATTGGGTGGCTGTTGGCTATTGGTCAAAAGCCAAGTGCCAAAAGCTAAAAGCTAAAAGCTTTTCCACTAAATTCCTCCCTGAGCCTTAATTATTAAATATAAAACTTATTTTCTTAATTCGATGTAGCCTGATTGGGATTTTCTATTTACATCGTCGGTAATTGTAAGCGTGTAGTAATAAACGCCCTCATTCATCATATCCATATTTTGATTCCATAGAATGCCGTTGAAATCTTCTTGGTTTAACTTGTGAACAACTTGTCCGTTTCTGTTAAATATGCAGAATTCAAATTCCATGTTGCGGTAACAATCGTAAAGTGCTTTAGATTCTAACACGTCATTTACTCCGTCATTGTTTGGTGTAATGATTGTTGGAATTGATATTTCACAAGCTGCGATGTTGTCAAATAAATTGATGCTTGGATCTGCTAATCTATCGCTATCACAATTGTCTGATATTTCAATATAAGCATGAACGGTTTCGCATTCTCCTGTAAAATTGCATCCTTCAATCGAAATGTGTTCTTCTCCACTGCTATTTGCCTTTGGTGTATATTTAAAACAACGATTGGTTAACATTTGTGCATTTGACCCTAATGAGGTATTGATGTTTTCTACTTCCATATTGTTTCCACAGAAGTTGATGCAAAGAACAAGTGAGGATGTATTGCTAGTACAAGAATATATGTCTTCAATTTCACATGCTGCCGCTTGTGAGAATACTAGGTAAATGCTTGCGGAAGAAATTCCACCAAATTCATCGCAAACTTCATAGACCAAATAATCCGTTCCTGAAGCATTTGCATTTGGAGTATATGAGATTTCATTTCCTGTAATTTCAACCGTTCCTTTTTCAGGAGCTTCTAAGATTTCACAAACTTGAATTCCACCACCGTTGTCATTTTCAATAACGTCAAGTACTGTTTCTTCTGAACTAGAGACGTAATAAAAATCGTCTTCTGCTTGTATGGCTGGACCACAATTTCCAATTGGAATGTGAAGCATCATTACAGCACAATTGCCATCAAAATCTTCTCCCTCTAAAGCCACCATTTCGTGACCTGCTGCGATTGCCGCATTTGAAGGATCAATCATAAAGCAACCTTGGTTGATCAATGTTGGAGAGCCATTTTCTGAAATGGCACTGGTGACATCACAAGGCATTGTTAAACCGCAAAACTCAACGCAAATTTCTGTTAAAGCGGTTGCTTTGATGCATTTATAGTCTTTATCACCACAATCATTTGGAATGCAAACTTCAGCTGTAGGAACGACTTTTAGTAATACACTGCTGTAATCATCTTCCACCGTGTTGTTGTTTCCTGGTGTAGAATCGCCATCATTTTGATCGACAGATATTATTTCTACTGCATTTATTACATCTCCATTTTCTGTTAATATTCCTTGAACAACAAGGGTTGCAACACTGCTTCCCGAAAGTTCTGGAATGTTCCAGTAACCATTTAACGGGCTGTATCCACCAGAAGATGGAAGATGACCATCATAAGCTATTCCTGCTGGCAATAAATTTAACACAACTATATTGGTTGCATTTACAGAAGAGGTGTTTTTAACAGCAACGATAAAATTAACATTGTCACCAATATTGTATTCTCCTTGTATATTATCTATTGTAACTGCAACTTCTAAATCAATTTCTGAAGCATCAACTCCAGGACAGTCAAACAAAATTGTTTTTTCCATATCACAATTAATTGGAGCAGTAGGGTTTGAAACTGTCACTGTTATGTTTCCACTAGTTCCACCTTCTGCAAAGTAATTCTTGTCTGTTCCAGAATTTCCAAAAGTATCTTCCCAAGACATTTCAAAGTTTGGACAAGCCAATTGCATTTCTACTGCGCAAGCAACATTTACAATATCAATATCAAGTGCTGGATAAACAGTTACTTCTATTGTTTTATCATAGTTCACTGTGCAATTTCCATCTTGAGAAAAATATTCTGCGTGGTAAGTAAATACTGAACCATCGCATTCTTCTGTATAAAACTCTAAACTTGACATTTCAACTTTGACTCCATTTTGATCTGTCCAATTAGCATTTATACCATCAGGTAAAAAGCTATCTAAATGAATGATTCCATTTGAGCAAACAGAAACAGTTTCAAAGAATGAGCCACCAAATGGAAAGCAAAGATTGCATTCAAAATCAGCCTCAAAAGTCTCTGATTGACAAGCTTGAAGTGCAACTGGATTTTCTATTGTAAACAAAACTGTTCCAGCAGAATTATCAGGAGCATTGTAAACAGCACCGTTGCCGCTATTTCCCAAATCATCGGTCCAAGTTATAGTAAAACCATCACAATAGTCAGTTAATTCTACTGTGCATTCATTTAATGAAATGTTTGCAACAATTTCTGGGTGAGTATGAATTAGTAGTCTTTGAGAATATGTAACTTCACAATCGTTCTCTTGTTTGGTATATTCTAAAGCCACAAATCTGTTAGCACCAGTACATTTTGTTGTATTCATGGTAAATGCTGTTGGAGAATTTATTGCTTGTCCATTTCCAAAAGCCAAATCAAATTCTGTATTGGCAGGAATATCAAAATAATCATATAAGTTGATTACTTGCCCAGAGCAAATATCTGTGTTTAATTGATCTAATACAACTGTTTGCGTACAAGCTGGATCACAAGCATATGCAACAACAAATTGTTTTGTATTGCAATCTTCAATTCCATTTGCAAAAGTAACGGTAAATGACACATTGCCTTCATTACCAGAATCGCCAGAATAGGTTGCTCCAGAACCAGTATTGCCAAAACTGTCTTCCCATTGAACATCGTAATTGGCACATACTTGGTTTAATGAAACAGTACAGGCATCATTTACAATCTCAGCTGTGATTTCTGGATAGATTCTCAACTTAACTTTTTGACTATAAGTGATTTCACATCCATTGGTATTATTGACATAATTTATATAATAATTGGTAGTACCCACACTACAAGATTCTGTTTCTGTAATAACACTATTTGGATTAATTTCCTGTAAAGTTCCATCTGCTAATTCTTGCTCCCATATAGCATTTACACCATCAGGAGTTTCACAATAATCATTTAAGTTTATATTCAGACCTTGACAAACTGTAACAACTTTCATAGCTAAAGTTGAGTCAATTTCGCAAGTGGTATCTGTACAATTATAATTGGCATCTATTTCATAGACATCGCATTGTCCTTCTTCATTTAATAATCTAAATGTTACATTTCCAGTTGTTCCACTCTCTGCAATAAAGTTTGGACCATTGCCCATATTTCCTTGAGAATCGATCCAAGAAACCGAGTAATGCTCGCAGAGATTTTCCAAATCAATGGTACATCCGTTTGCAACAATATTTGGTCTTTGATTTGGATGAATGCCCAAATCTAGGTGAATATTATATTCTATAACGCAACTACCTTCGTTCGCCTGATAAAATCCTTCAAAACGGGTTGATGAAATTTCACAACTATTGTTTTCAAATGTTACCAAACCATCTACCACTTCGTTTCCGTCAGCATCAAACCATTCGACAATTGTATTTTCTGGATCATAAATATTTAAGTCGTTTTCTTCTCCTGCGCAAACTGGTATTGCATTAGGGTTGGTTTCTACCACTTCTGTAGGGCAGCTCACGCAGTCAAAAACTCCTTGAAATTGCTTAGAAGAACAACTTCCAGTAGCATCTGGATTTGTCACTATAAATGCAACATCTCCTGATTCTGAAAACTCAGCAGTATAACTTGTTCCTGCTCCACTGTTTCCTAAATTATCCGTCCAAATTACTTCGTAATTTGCACAAGCACCATTTAAAGTAACACTGCAACTAGCTTCTTCCACTGTTGCATTTATTTCTGGATAAACAGTAAAACTTATTTCTATAAAATATTCATCTACACAACCTGTTACGTTTTCTGTGTAATATCCATCAATAACAAAAGTATTGTTTGCACAACCAGTTGCGGTTAATTCATAGCTTGATGGGTTAGCAATAGAATTGCCATTCATAGACCAAGTAAAAGTGCCTGGTGTATTTGTTAAATAACTATTAAAATCTACCACTGTTCCTGTACAAGCAGCATCTGAAGCCGATTCATTTGAGGTAACTGGCTGACATCCATTGCCATTACATTCTTGACAATTTGTTCTTTCAACTATAAAGGAGCTAGAGCAGTTATTGCCATTAGATACATCTACTGAAATACTCGAAAGGTTTTCCTCTGCGCAAGTAACAGTAGTCAATGTAGTTATATCATAATCCAAAATATCATCAGGGCAAGCAGCAGTAAAGAAAAAACCACAAGTTTGGTCACTAGCATTATAAGATGATACAATGGTTGGTGCTTGAGGAGCTGGATAAATATTTAAAGTAAATTCACCCGTAGCCATATAACTATCCACTACCCCATCATTGTCTAAATCACATTCTACAGCGGCATAAAAAGATTGTACATCAATATTACAACCGTCACCAGCGTAAACTCCACTAGGCTGTGCCGTTGGAAATCCTACTGATCCTACTGGTGATCCTGAAACAATAATATCTCCAGCAGTGCTAGATGGATCATTTCCAATTTCAATTCCAGTCTGCCAATTCAAAACCAAACCTGAACCATTAAACTCGCCCTCGCAATGAGTCTGATCATCATTGATGATGTTTACTGAAGGACAAGTAGGTTCTTGATTCGTCATACAATCTCGCTGTGTAATGACCAACCCGTTAGAAACTTCAGAAGTACATGAAGGATCATTTAGAGATTGCAAATAAACGGTATAAATACCTGGTTCGTAAATTATTCTATTTAGAAAAGTATTATCGTAAACAGTCAGGGAACCCGACATATTAACATTGACATCAGGATCGCTTTGATAAAAATAAACACCTGGAGTATCGAATGCTTGATCAAAAACCCAATTTGCAGAAGCAGCGGGACCGTTTGTAAAACTGACAGGATTAGCTGGATAAGCTGCTTGCGTTCCGTTAACATTGTGATTTCCTTGAACGTTTGTCCACCTTACGGTATCGCCTGTATAAATGACAAAAGTGGGAGGATTAAATGAAAAATCGCTTACTTCTACATCAATCGTATTATAAATAGGCAGATCAACACCATCTCTTTGCCAGATAGGTACAAAACCATTTGGCAAAGGTGAATTTATTCCTAATGTTATAGAATTGGGCTGCCCTGTTTCTGGTAAACAAAGTTCATTAGTATCAGAAGAATTTCCAATGATAGGCGCACTGATGTCGTTTTGTGGAGATTCAGTAACAGAACCTAAATTGTCATAATCGACAGGAACTGTTATAGAACCGTCATTAGGATCATTGATATTAAAATTTGTTCTAGCAGGATCTTGCGAAAAAGTAATGTTCGCAGGCATGTTGTTGTTTAGAATCGTAAAGCAAATAACTCCAACATCAAGCCATTCATCGCTAACAATTACAGGGCAACTAAAATCTTTGAGATTTTCACTTAATGTCATTACTATGTTGACTTTTCCAGGCTCACCACCATCAACACCTTGAGTTTGCCAAGGGGAAAAAAGATCATTGACACAAGCAATGTCTTCTTCATCAAAATGTATAGAAGTATAACTTGCAAAATCCAATGCGCTAGCATTGTATTCCACAAAAATAGAGGAGGTTCCTATTTGTACTGTTTCTCCTTCCTCTTTTACTTTAATTTGAATAGTTGCACAATAAAAATCGCCACAACCTTGATTTGTTTCAAATTGAAGCATCAATGTGGCGGGATCCATCAAGGCTGCCTCTGAATTATTTGCAAAGGCTGGTTGAAGGAAAAATAATAATAAAAATAAATAAGTACAAAGTGTTCTAGTCTTGATACTCATTATGTCGAACAGAAGAGGGAATGTTCTCATAATAATTGTCCAAATTTGATAAAAAGTTATAAAAAGTTGTTGTTATTGCTGTTGAAATAAATTTCTAACAAAACTTAGGAATAGTTCATAAAAAAGTGTTCAAGTTTGACCGAATCGTCGGACCGTTTATATTTTGATTTTCTGTAAGACATTTTTAACGGGACCGACCTTCAGAGAATATCCAAACTATTGCTGAGAAAAATAACAGCATCGGCTGCCGCATAAAGAAAATTAAAAGATAATTATCAAAATGGACAATTATTTTTGATCTATTCCTTTGCTACAAGGTTACTATATAGCCTTATATTGAGAAGATCAGAATGATCTCTCTAATGTGAAGTTGCTATGGTTTGGGTAAAAATTACCTTAATAACTTGTTACGAATAAATATTTTGAATGTTTCAAAAACAAACAAATAGGGTTATTAGGTAAACTTTCTTACATATAATAAAAAATACGCTTTTACACTACTCTTTTCCATTAAATGTAAATATAATATAACCTTCGTTTTTTTTAAATTTCATTTTACTGATACAAAGATGTATAAATATTATTAAAAAAACTACTATGTCACAAAAAAACAATTACGTTATTCAAGTTTTGTAATTGATTGGGACGGCGAGGATCATCTTCGATCTTGTAGTCTCCCCGCTGCCCGCTGCAATGTATGGAATGAATTGGAACGGGTTTGGTCGTTTTGGGAGACGCGATGAATCGCGTCTTTACGGATTGCTGCGTGGCAAATTTTTTACCAATCATCGGTTCCAATTCATTCCATACATTTCCACTCGCATCGGGCGTAGTTTCGCATATTTAGCCCCTCCGTCGCCAATCTCATCCTCCGCGCTTCCCTTACTTTTTAATGCTTCAATGATATAATGCTTCGATGCTTCAATAAAAAATATTGAAGCATTCTCGCATTTTATAAAAAGAAAAAAGGCAAACAAGAATTTATCTTATTTGCCTTCAATAGTTTTAGATTAAAATGGCTCATGGAGGAATTTAGTGGAAATGCTTTTAGCTTTTGGCACTTGGCTTTTGACCAATAGCCAAAAGCCAACAGCTAACAGCTAACAGCCACCAATAGCCAACAGCCAAAGACCAACAACGTTTCCACTAAATCCTTTCATGAGTCATTAAAATTTTATTAATACCTCAATTCTATATATCCAGTATGTGGAATTGTTTTTTCATCAGACATTACTTGTAAAATATAGTAATAAACGCCTTCATCAGCTTGTTGGCCTCTTGAAATTTTTCCATCCCACTGAGGCAATTCGCCATCAAAAGTTTGGTGAACCACATTCCCAAATTTGTCTATTATTGTTAATTTCATTTCATTGTAATCATCAAAGCATGAACCAGTATTTTTTACTCTCCAAATATCATTTCGTCCATCATTGTTGGGAGTTAATACCGTTGAAAAAAGATTTTCGCAGTCTGCAACTTGCATTCTTGACTCTGCATTACTTGAACAGGCAGGATCTATATCAATTGTAATTTTGACTGTTTGACAATTCACGTCTAAGTCGCAAACAAAGATTTCAATTTCGTCAATTCCTGATTCATAAAAAGGATTTGGAATATAATTAATACAGTTAGAATTTTCTATTCCCACAATGCTATTTAATGAGCTTTTAATATCGACAATGACCTTTGTTACGCCACAGAAATCTAAGCAAATTTCCTCAGTTTCATATGGTGCAACACATAAATTAATGTCCTCAATTTCGCAATTGTTGTTTATTTCTTCTATGGTTGCATTTTGCGATGGAGCTTGTTCACAATCACCAACAGCAACGTTGTAGTAAACTGTATCACATAATATTTCACTTGATGTAATCTGTGTACAAGCAACAATTTCCACTTTTGATATTCCAGTAAAACCTTGAACAGGAATAAAGTTAATGCAGTTATTCCCTAAAAGTTGCAGGCTACAATTATACTGAGTATGTGCAGAAACAATTATATAATCATCATTTGGAAGATCACAAAATTCTGGGCAAAGTTCTGCCGTTAACGTTGGATCAATGCAAACGTTTTTCTCTGCATCATTACAAGGAACAACACAACTAATTTCTGCATTTACTTCCATTGATGAGCAATTACCTGGTGCAGCTGTATCCGTGATTAAGAACGTTATTACGCCTTCTTCTAAATCACCAGAGTAAGAAACACCCTCTCCTGCATTTACTCCATCTGACCAAGTAACATCAAACTGTTCGCAGGTATTTAAATGGATTACGCAATCATCCTGATATTCAATTTGACCTGATAAGTTAGGATATACTCCGATGATATAAGTATAATTATAAAATGTCGCTGTACAATTTTCTGTATCTTCCTCTGTGTAATGTATTGTGAAAATAAAGTCGGCAACATCGCAGCTTGAATTGTTGAAACTTAAGACTTCCGTTTCCAAAACAACCTTACCCTCTTGATCTATTAATTCTTTGATCTCTGGAATATCATTGGCAAATACTTCTCTAATATTTACTTCTTCTCCTGAACAAATCATTTTTGTAAAATCTTCATATACCTCTGTAATATCAATCTCACAATCTGTAGAAACACTTGCAAAATCACTCACTGTATCTCCTTCATCATCGGTAACTTTCAATTCTATGTCCGCTGATGCTCCCGCAGGAAGTATCAAAACTGTTACATCGTCTGTATCAAAAAGCTCACCATCTACAAACCATTCATAAGTTAAATCTCCTCCATCTGGGTCAGAAGATTCAGATCCGTCCAAATCAACTTGATAGTTTCCACCTCCTAAATTAGTTGGACCTGTTAATGTAATTATAGCTATTGGGTCAATGTATTCTACTGCTTCACTAACAGTAATTGTTGTCGTTGCTGTATTGGTTAAACCATCATTATCGGTGACTGTTAGGCTGACTATATATTCGCCTGGAGTCGTAAATAGATAATTTGAATTCATTCCATTTCCACTTACGCCATTTCCAAAATCCCAAGCATAAGAAACAATTGTTCCGTCAGAATCACTTGAATTACTTCCACTAAAATTAATAGCTAACGGAGCTTCACCGCTATTGGTATTGGCAGTTATTTCGGCAGTTGGTGCCAATGCAATCACTTCCTCATTTACTACTATTGTTGTCGTTGCTGTATTGGTTAAACCATCATTATCGGTGACTGTTAGGCTTACTGTATAGCTTCCTGCTTCAGTAAATGAATAACTTGCATTTACTCCACTATCCGTTGAACCATCTCCGAAGTCCCAAGCATAAGAAACAATGGTTCCGTCAGAATCACTTGAATTGCTTCCACTAAAATTAACAGCTAATGGAGCTTCACCACTATTAGTATTGGCAGTTATTTCGGCAGTTGGTGCCAATGCAATCACTTCCTCATTTACTACTATTGTTGTCGTTGCTGTATTGGTTAAACCATCATTATCGGTGACTGTTAGACTTACTGTATAGCTTCCTGCTTCAGAAAATGTATGACTTGCATTTACTCCACTATCCGTTGAACCATCTCCAAAATCCCAAGCATAAGAAACAATGGTTCCGTCAGAATCACTTGAATTGCTTCCACTAAAATTAACAGCTAACGGAGCTTCACCGCTATTGGTATTGGCAGTTATTTCGGCAGTTGGTGCCAATGCAATCACTTCCTCATTTACTACTATTGTTGTCGTTGCTGTATTGGTTAAACCATCATTATCGGTGACTGTTAGGCTTACTGTATAGCTTCCTGCTTCAGTAAATGAATAACTTGCATTTACTCCACTATCCGTTGAACCATCTCCGAAGTCCCAAGCATAAGAAACAATGGTTCCGTCAGAATCACTTGAATTGCTTCCACTAAAATTAACAGCTAATGGAGCTTCACCACTATTAGTATTGGCAGTTATTTCGGCAGTTGGTGCCAATGCAATCACTTCCTCATTTACTACTATTGTTGTCGTTGCTGTATTGGTTAAACCATCATTATCGGTGACTGTTAGACTTACTGTATAGCTTCCTGCTTCAGTAAATGAATGACTTGCATTTACTCCACTATCCATTGAACCATCTCCGAAGTCCCAAGCATAAGAAACAATGGTTCCGTCAGAATCACTTGAATTGCTTCCACTAAAATTAACAGCTAATGGAGCTTCACCACTATTAGTATTGGCAGTTATTTCGGCAGTTGGTAATTCCAATTCTACACCTACAAGAATTGTTGTAGTTGATACATCTGTCAAACCATCATTATCCGTAACTGTTAAGGTAACCGTATAAGTACCAGCTGAAAAAGTATGATTTACATTTGAACCAGAATCAGTGCTTCCATCGCCAAAATTCCAAGAATAACTCGAAATTGATCCATCCGAGTCAGTAGAAGAACTTCCATCAAAACTTACTGGAAGCGGCGCATTGCCTGAGTTGGAATCTGTCACTATTATTGCAGTAGGCGGTAATAATTCTTCCCCAACTGAAATAGTAGTTAAGGAACCGTCTGTCAAACCATCATCATCGGTGACTGTTAAAGTCGCAGTGTAAGTTCCACTGGTCGTGTAAGTATGAGATGCATTTTCACCTGTTCCAGTACTTCCATCTCCAAAGTCCCAAGCGTAAGAAACTATCGTTCCATCAGAATCGTTTGAGTCAGAACCTGAAAAATTAACTGGTAATGGCGCGTTTCCTGAGTTGGTATTGGTGGTAATGTTTGCTGTTGGTGCTTCTAAGGCTGCGCTAACGATTATACTAACTGTTGTTTCGTCTGTTAAGCCATCATCATCGGTGACTGTTAAAGTCGCAGTGTAAGTTCCACTGGTCGTGTAAGTATGAGATGCATTTTCACCTGTTCCAGTACTTCCATCTCCAAAGTCCCAAGCGTAAGAAACTATCGTTCCATCAGAATCGTTTGAGTCAGAACCTGAAAAATTAACTGGTAATGGCGCGTTTCCTGAGTTGGTATTGGTGGTAATGTTTGCTGTTGGTGCTTCTAGTATTGTACAAACAAAAGGTTCATTAAGATCATAAAAAATCCCATCAAGTAATTGATCGGAACCATCATTTGGAAAATAATTATTAAAACTTATATACTCATCATTTTGACTAAACACAAGATTAGAGGTAGAATTCATGTTTGCTATAGAAAAAGTAATTTTTGCAATATCTTCCCATTCATCTGTTATTGTTGGGCAACTAGCAAAAGCCTGTGTTTCATTTACTGGTACTTCCAAATTGATTGTAAGGTTGAAAATGCCATCAGACACACCGTCTATTCCGTGAGGACCCCAGGCAGCAAAAGCTCCTATACACATATCGGAACCATCAAAGTGAATAGATTCATAGTCTTGAAAATCTAACGCAGAGGCATTATATTCAAATAAAATAGAAGTGTTTCCAAGGTTAGCAGTTTGACCAGTTTGAGTAACTTTTGTTTGAAGTGTAACATGATAAAGTTCTAGATCGCAATCAATTTCTGTGGCAAATTGAAGATCTAGTGTTTGGCTAAAAGCAATACCTGTTGAATAACACAATAATAGAATTATTGTAACAAAACCTCTAATGTTCATATTATTTTCATTCTTGTATCAAAGCCAAACCTACAATGAGGGTAAAATGTGATATTACTTTTGTAATCGTGACTCGGATAGGGTTATGGAAGAATTTATATATCTCCCTGTAATTGTTTAAAATTCTTATCTCGGCTAGAGTAGAAGGTTAGGTAAGGTTTCTTACGATAATAATAATAATATGTTTAAAAGCTTAATGGCGAAATCAAATATATTATTATCAATAACTGTAAAATTATAAATATCAATACTAAACAAAAACACATTATAATTTTTAGGCATAAATATTGCCTAAATATAGAAACACATGACCAAAAACAACGTATACACTACACAGTAATGCGTCACAAATATGAAAGACCTATTTTGTATTTGTGAATTTCTTTTATTAATTAAATTATAATATTGAACATGGGAGCAATTAACGAACAACAAGTGTCAAAGATTGATGCTATTAAAAACCTGATTTTTGGCGAAGAGATTCAGAACATTGATGTTAGATTAGATGTGTATGAGGAAAGGATAGATGAATTAGAAAGAAAAATAGATTCGTTTACGGATTTGGTGGACAAAAGGTTAGGAATGATACAAAAAGAGATTGTCAATGCTAACAATGATTTGTCTACAAATTTAGAAAAACAGGTAAAAAATGTCCAAAAAGATATATTAAAAGAAGTACAAGGCGCTCAAAAAGCGGGTAACGAAGAAAAAGCAAAAATGGCAGATTTGTTTTCAAAAATGGCAGCTAGTCTAAAAAAATAGACTACTTTTCAAATTAATCAATTCTTCATTGGTGAGTCAATATAAGAAAATAGAAAACATTTCTAATACGTCAGATCAATTGGTCGAAAACAATTTTGAACAATTGAAATCCATTCTTTTAGATGAAGATCGAAAAGAAAGTGAGATAATACAGTCTGATTTAAACGAAATAAAGAAAATACTCACCGATGAAGAATTTACTAAATTGGTTTCTCCAATTATCAAAGCTCATTTTGATGAATTAAAAGCAAATTTTCCCAAATTATATGGTGATTTAGTACGAAATGCGATTTCAGAACAAATTAAGAAGCATGAGGCTGAAATGGTTCAGACTATGTATCCTATTGTGGGGAAAATGACCAAAAAATACATCACTTCTGAGTTCGCTAGGTTCATAGAGTTTATTGACGAGAAAAGCGAATCAATTTTAGGGAGAGCAAGAAAAACTGTTTATAAAATTAAAAATAGGCTAGGAATAAAAACAAAACGACAATCTAGTCTCATTTATTCGGCACTTATCAAACAAATTGAAGAAGTTTTTATTATTGAGAAGTATACTGGCTTCATTATTGCAAGTTATTCTGAAGATGGTCCATTTAAAACCAACCAAGAAATGATGGTTGGTTTATTAACTGCTATTAAATCATTTAGTGAGGATGCAATGGGGAAAACTGAAGAAATATTAGGTTCTATTCAATTTGAGTCGTACAATATAATAAGTGTAGACTTTCACAATCATTATGGGGCTGTTGTTATCAATGGTCCAGTAACTGAAAAGTTTAAAAGTGAGCTTGAAGATAGATTATTGGATTATGCAGAGGAAAATTTAAAAGGTATATTAGAATCATCAACAACATATGATGAACAAAAATTATCTGAATCACTAAAACAACACATCAGTGACGAATAAGAAAATCATACGAAAAAAGATTTTGTTGCTGGGTGCTTTTGCTGTTGGAAAAACATCATTGGCAAACCAATTTACCACTGGTAAGTTTTCTGAACAGTATATCTCTACTATTGGAGTAAATATCAAGTATAAAAATATAGAATTTGAAGATAAAATCGTTAACCTTTTGATTTGGGATATTGCTGATATTGTTACTCACCAAAATATCCCTTCTTCTTATCTTAAGGGTACAGAGGGCATCATGCTCGTTTATGATGTTACTAGAACTGAAACTTTTACCAGAATTTGCCTCGAATATGAAGGCTTCTTAAAACAGTTTCCTGAATTAACTAAAATCGTTGTTGGAAATAAGATTGACTTGGTAAAAGATCTTGAAAAAATCAAATCTTCAGAATTAAATCAATTGACCAACATATACACTAGTGCCAAAATTGGTAAAAATGTTGAAGATGCCTTCAATTTGTTGATACACCAATTTGCTATCTCTTAAAAGCAAAAAGATTGCCATTTCTAAAACAAATCTTCTAAGTTCACAATTTGGTCAATAGCATGTTTGTGTTTATTTTCTACCAAACCCATCGTTGTAATGATGGTTGTAAAAAGGTATTTCTTTGTTTTGGTGTGATATCTAAAAACTTGTTTTTTTGTCTGAATATTATCCACGTCTTTTTAGTTATGATATAATCTTCTACACTAAACTTCATTTCACAAAGATTAATAGATTGGTCGTTGCGATCAATTAAAAGATCTATTTGTGTGCCAGGCAAACCATCTTTGGGTCGAGCAATAAAAGAGACTATCGAAGAAGTCATACCTGAAATGCTCAATGCTTTTCATATTTGATTGATATGTATTAAGCAAATATTTTCAAAAGTATAACCACTCCATGTTTTCCAAAGCGGCAAGTCGCTCAATTTAATAAAATCCAATTGTGCATTTCTACCTAATGGTTCTATCGGTATGCCACCCATTACCATATATAATTGTAAAATTTGGTAATGGCTCAATTTGATATTTCATGCTTGACAATAAGCTGCGGTTTCGGCTAAAGTAAAAGGGTATAAATAAATCAAACGAGTAACTCGATTGTGCAATCCTCCTTTATGACGATGTCTTTCATAATTACTTGATTAATCGTAATAAAACGTAGATTATAAAAACGATAATCTACTTAATCTATACATTTTTGCACAGATTAAGTAGATTATCCAAATGATAAGACACTTAATCTTATAAATCAATCAACCTTTGTGGCATCCTTCTTTTTTTTCTTTTTACCAATTTTCGTAGAATATTCTATACTGAAAATATTGGTTTGATCTGATTCCTTATTATTTGCTTCCTGAAATACATATTTGGCGTTTATTTTTTGGTTTTTGAATAATTCATATTTAATGCCCACATAAAGCCTGTATTTATCTAAATCCCATTCATTTAATAAATCTAAAAAAAACTCTGTTCCAGCGTAAGGAATCAATTTAGACTTCTTCTTCTTTTTATACTCAAATCCAATCTTTTCACGCAACAACAATTCTCCATTCTCAAATAACTTTGGTGTTTCAGAATCGTATTGCAATCGTATGCGCAAATCTACAGCAAAAGGCTTTAGTTTTTTCTCAAATGACCAATCTGTATACAACCTATTGTTATTGTTTTTTTCTTCTGACTTTGCGACAAAACGATAACCTAATAAGGCACTTATATTTTTACTTATCTCTCTTTCCAATCCCAACTGATAATAGGTTTGCTTGTATTGTCCAAAATCATTATCACGTCTTAAATTGACAGTAAATGCAGTGGACCACTTTTTGCTAATATCCTTATCCAATTGTATTCCCATCCAAATCTCATTGTCTCTAATAACATCACTTTGAGCATTTGAATGCATAAACCCAATTAACAAAAAAAATGCTATGATTATAAAAACTCTCATTGTTACTCTTCTACTTTCTGTTGATCTGCCTTAAATGATGATTCACCATCTTCTATTATATAGTTTTGGATATCCTTAGTCTTAAAACGTTTTTTGATCGTCCTATACTTATTGTTTTTCATTTTCAATTCAAAAAAACTCAAGTTTGAATCGACATACTTCCTATAGCGAATTTTAAATCTATTTTTCCGATCATTGTGATGGAGATGATATAAATCCAAATCTGGTGTATCAAAGTAAATAGAATCATACTGATTCTGTCGCACTCCATTTATATCCAAAATCCTATAATACGCTCTTAAGTCTTCCAATATTATTGGAAGCTGTCCTATATCAAAAAAAACTCTGAGTCTACCCTATTTAGTAGACTTATATTATCTAAATCCTTCAAAGCAATACTCTCAAAAGTATTTACTATCTGACAAATATTATTTCTATGTGTTTCTATACTTTGCAAATAATGGTAATTGTTAAATTAAAAATGACAAAATCTACTCTCAAATTTATACCTTAGTAAAGCGAAAACAATAACTTGAGCCAATTTATCATCATCTTTTTCCGATTTACTACGGTTCGACGTCTCGATGGTCCGACATTTCGGCAAAAAAATAACCTGGTTCGACACTCGATAGCCCTGCTATGCTTGATTTTTTTTCTTGTAAATCGAAAAAACCTAATAATAAATTTTGGCTCAGTTTATTTTTTTCACTTTACTAAATTAAACTAAAGGAGTGAATTATGAAATATAATCTTCAAAAAAGTATTATTGGTCTTTTCCTTTTTGGAATTTTCGCCTGCCAAAATATTGGTGGTGCAGCTGAAGTCAAAAATATCAGTTATACAGAACTGCAGGAAATGCAAAAAACTACGAATGACCTAGTATTACTTGATGTCAGAACACCAGAAGAAATATCTGGTGGTGCAATCGGAAAATCCATCGCAATGGATTTTTATTCAGAAAATTTCAAAGATCAATTAAACACACTGGATTCCAATAAGACAACAGTTGTTTATTGTGCCAGTGGAAAACGAAGTATGAAAACAGCCGTTATCCTAAAAGAAAAAGGATTCAACAAGGTTTACAATTTAAAAGGTGGTTACAGCGCAATCCCGTAGGAGCAACCCTTACGGTTGCCCAAAAAAAAACCTCCGCAACAAGTTGCAGAGGTTTTTTTTTATGTCAAATGTCAATTTATAATTATAATCAACACTTTTCATTATGGTTTTTGCATATCAGATTGACCATCCATACAACATCTAAAATCCACTCTACGGCTTAATGCAAACTCAGCATCAATACCTTTCTTAGGAGCGTACTCAGCCATTCCACGTACAACAGGCTCATTCTCACCTCTGTATTGTAAAATTAATCTACTTCTTGATATTCCAAAATCAGATGTCAATCTATTGACTACATCATTAGCACGTTTCCAAGATACTCTGTCATTTGCTGTAGCACTACCTCTACTATCAGTATGACCTACGACACAAAGTGTAGCATCTGGATTGCTTCTCATATAATCAGCAACTGCTTGCAACTGAGGACGGAATTCATCACGTACTTTCGTTGATCCACTGTTGAATAATACGTTTGGTAACATTGAATCATCACAAGGAGCTTTGCGTATTTCAGCTTCTAAGATTTCAACTCTTCTCTTCAAGTCGTCTATCTCATCACAACAATCTTCTGCAATAGCAACCCCTCTTTCATCAACTTGACCAATTAAATCGTGAGGAGTGTGTGGTTGATCGTCATCGCAATCAAGAACACCATCACGGTCAGAATCTAACATACGACCTCTAGTATCAACTGGACAATCAGGACGAGAGTTTGGCTCTTCATCAAAAATGTCAGGAACACCGTCACCGTCGCTATCAGTCATATCTGGAATGTCTAAATCATCACAACAAGGAGCTTCATTTAACTCACCGTAACCATAATCCAATGGATTCATCCACCACAATGGCTCAACAGTATTTTTAGCACCTAAGTTGATGTTCAAACTAGCGTTTGTAAATACATATGTATCATAATCACGGGATAATGCACCCCACTCAGTCCAACGATCACCATCTAAAAGGTCATCATTAGTATAGGTAACAGTTGATTCAAGACCAATATTTACTCTTCTTGTAATTTTGAATTGTGTACCTATACCTACGTGAGCAGTTGGTCTATAATTCCAAACATGATCTCCATCTCTAGAACCACCAAGTATCCAGTAATCATCAAAATGAGCCTCTGCCTGAGATTCATATGAACCATCCCACAAATTTTCTAATTCATCAATTCTATCATTTCTAAATTCTTCAGCATTGTAAGCACCAATTGCATCGTAATTATACATTTCACCTTGATCATCTAACTGATCCATAGTTGTATTGTAAATCAAGCCACCTAGACCAAAAATACCATACCAAGCAAATGTATTTCTACGCTTATGGAATTTAATATTGTTGAAATTAACAACACCTGATAAAGTCAACTCACGAATTTTTGTTTTGTAATTATGGAATACTTTTCCATTATAATTAGGAGTAATATTCTCCCCTCTAAATTCAGAATTGAAATCGTCATATCTTGTATCACCATTTAATGCACCATTCCAAGTATCCTCTACACGTCTTGTTTTGGCTTGCCAATCTCTTCCATAAGTAGTTCCCATCATGAAATCACCTCTAAGAGAAAAAACATATCCGAAAGATTTACGAATATGACCACCAATACCAAATCCAGGCAAGATACCTTTGGTTTTCACATCACCACTTACGTGAAGCGCACCAATATCTATACCCAATTCCCATTGATTTTTAGGAGGAGGTGGGAAATTGTACTTTCTGTCTAAGAACTTATCGTGTTGCTCATGGTGTTTATCCTTAACGAAGTCTTTGTACTCATCAGCAGAATATGCAGGGTAAGGATAGTCGTCTTTGTCTTGCTTTTCTCTATCAACACTCGGCTCCTTGTCCTTATCCATAGCTTTCTTCTGCTCTTTCTCCGCTTTTCTTTCAGCGCGAGTCTTCTTTTCTTCATCTTGAGCAAAGAGCGATAGGCCTACCATCATTACAATTAAGGTGGTTAGTAAATATTTGCCCTTCAACATATTAGGTAGTTTTTTAATTAATAATTTTAGTCAATAGTTTCAGTTATATAAAATAAGACCCCCAGATAGCACGCTGTCACACAGATTAGACATACCTATTTCACGAGACATTATTTTATTAGCTGTAAATATAGTTAGCTAATCCTGTTTATTCAAATACAAATTGGCTTTTTTTCTGATTTTGTGCATATTAAATCAAAATCTTCGTTAAAACCTTCAATTTGGTTAAATATTATAAAAAAAACATTTCATTAACTTAGAGAATCTCTCTGAATTTTTAGAAGGTATTTTTTTATCTAATATAAATGCAAGAATTGCTAACTTCTTCTGTAGTACAAATAGCGTACCCAATTTAAAATACATACAAAACCCCTTCAACTTTATAAATTGAAGGGGCTTTCTATCTATATTACTTTTTATAATCTTATAATTTTCTCAATGAGAATGTACAAACATCTTGTGATCCTCCAAATGGAATTAATCTATATTGTATTGACAACAAAGTATCGCCACTTTCAAATACATTAAATGTTCCAATCGTTAAACTTTCAAAAACATGACCATCTGGTGTAGTTTGCTCAGGAATTTCAAAACGTGTCAAATCATCATCGCTCAATTCTACTCTTACAATATCATTCAAAGCAGATAAATTATTGAAAAACAATACATTGTTTTCAGTTGAGCTTGCTGTAATATCTACTGTTGCGTAATTTTCTAAAGTTGATGGATCAATACTTGTATCTGAACATTCAGTATCTGTTTGGCTATAAGCTCCTATATAAACGTCTCTTGAGTCAATAATTACTGTATCTAATGAATCAATTGAAATACAAGCTGTAGTATCCGAGTTATAGTCATACCCTTCATCACAGTCACAACCATCTATTACACAATGTGAATTAGGTGGACATTCACCATTTATGGCAATACAATTTTCACAGTTTTCACCATCATATATTAATTCTCCAGAAATAGAATCCCTAGGACACTCACAAACTGCAAGACCATTGTCAACAATACAATTTCCAAGTCCACAATCCAAAAATGTGCAATCTAATGTATCATCATCATCATCATTGCAAGAATTAAATAGAACCATACATCCCATAAATAGGGCAAAAACTAAAAACAAATAATTTTTTTGTTGATATTTCATAACGACTTTTTTTTTGAAGTGCAAAGATAAAATTTTGTTAATAAAAAAAAACATTTCTTAATAATAAAGTATAAACGCTTATTATTTATGAGTCTACTCCAAAAAGAGATAATTTTCACAAAATGGAATTTTTTAGATGAGGTTTGCATTTTTTGAGATTCGTTGATGCCTGAGCATCAGGGAATTGAGAAAGGTGCAAAGATCGCTAAAAAAAACATTTTTGATTTTTTATCTTTCTAGAGTGGACTCATTTATAATCTTAAAAGATTTCTGACTCCTTTTTGCACAGAAAGATTAATCTCCTTTTTTATTCCTAAGTAATGATGAAATAATAAGTTCACTATTTTGACCGAATTGTCGGACCAGAGTTATTTTGTTCTTATTTATCTTTGAAAAATCGTTGTCGGTCCGACGTTCGCGGTCCGACGATTCGGTAGCAGGGCTACGGAAGTATTTTTAAAGATAAATATGTGCAAAAGAAGCCGTCTAAATTGAGAAGTTATTGTTTTTTCGTTACTAAGTTTTGTAGATTTTTAATTTAAGCCTGCCCTCAACTTGATTGAGAACAGCGAGTAGTTGGCAACCACAAGGATTTCCCTACATTTCATACAATACGTCTATAAAATGCTTTGAGTTGCTTTATAACACAAAATGAAAAATACCCTTATTGAAACTTGGGAACTAGACATAAACCAACAAAGACAAAGATAGCCAAGGCTATCTTTGTCTTATAAATGTCCCTAAAAACTAGGTATATAGGTTGGTTGAAGACCTAATTTATTATCACTTTCTGTATATACATACTTTCTCCAGATTTTACTTTAAATAGATAAATTCCAGTAGGTATACCATCAAGCGAGATGGTTTGATTGCCAGAATATAAGTTTTCTTTTTGATAATGGATTCTGCCAAGTGCATCTACCATTGTTATTTCTTCTGCAAATTTTTCAATGTTTACTGAAATCACATCGCTTGCAGGATTTGGAAAGACTTCTAACTCATTATATATATAAACGGGATCAACTCCTGTTCCTGTAGAATTAATTTCGGATTCTACCAATGAACCATTTAACTCTTCAAGGACTCCATTGTCAAGCACCAAGGTTGGATTGATTACTTTAAAATACAATGGTATTTCTGAGGCTGTTTTACCAGTAATGTTTTCTGTAATGAAACAAGACATTCTGGCTACTGCGCCACCTCCACTACTTCCTATGTGATTGGCTTTTACATAACCTATATCTAAAACAGATGATCCATTGAGTGAATTGAGGTTTTTAAACAATGACAGTGTTTGATCTGCTCCATCATTATTAAACCAAGAATCAATGAATTCAATTTTTATACTGTCAGCTGGAACAATTTCTATTCCTTCATATTCATTAAAATAATCTATTTGGAAAGCTATACCATACATGTTATTAACATCTTGGTCATCTGCACCGTCCACAAATAGATCAACATCTATCCAAGTTCCTGGCTCAATGTTTTCTTGTCTTATTTCTAATGTAATTTGAATATCTTCATTGATCTCTTTCTCTTCAGCTGTTTTTCCGTGTGTCAAACCATAATTTTGTGATATTGCATAAACATCTCCTGCATCTACGATTCCCGTTCCATCACTATCTGAATATTTGGTATCTACAAGATTAAAACTATTATTTGTTGGAGGAGTATCAGGATCATTTTGTGAACCAGTACCAAACTCTAAATCCCAATCAAAAGCGGCGTGTGCTTCCCAATCGGTAGATTGTACTAATCTTTCAGGACCAATTTGTCCATAGTTATAGCCAATGTTTAAAATATCTAGGTTGTTGGCAATACCATCATTATTGGCATCTCCTGGCCAAACGCAAAACGCTGAACAATTAATACCTACTTGAATATTTACAGTTGCAGTATCACAAGTTTCTGGACCACATAATACATAGGTAAATTGATCTAAACCTGAAAAGTCCACATTTGGAGTATAAAGGAAAAATACACAACCTGAAGCATCAGAACAATTATCACCATAAGATATAAGTACTTCTCCATTTTCTGGTTCTTCTAACAAATCAACAAATCCAATTACATCAATAGTAGTCGTATTTATATCTGAAAATTCTGATAAAACATCATTGGCTAACGGAGAAATGATAACTTCTATGTTCATGTCAGTAGCTTCATAATCATCATTTGCCACTAATAAAGATTCATCTTCCACAAATACGGTTACAAAAGTTAAATCTGAACAATTTTCGGCTGTATCACAAATTTGATAATAAAAAGTAGCAGGACCAGTGTAAGAACTCGGCGATGTATAGTTAACACAGTTTTCTGGTGTAAGCTCTATTATGCCAAAATCTGGATTTACAAGTTCTATCTCATAATTATCCGTTGCAATTATGTCATTTTCTAATATGCATACTGTTACTTGTTGACCCTGTGTTGTAATTTCAAAATCTGGCTCAGTGATGAATGGATAATTACCACTATCATCAATATTAATTGTGATGGTCCAATCATTGCAATCACCTACTAAATCACTACAAGCCAAAACAGAAATTTGCTCATAAGAAACTCCAGGTTGTGCATTGTAAATAAAACAACCATCTTCTAATGGCTCAGTATTTGAGTTTTCTGGGCTAACAATTTCGACAATTGTAATGGGTGAACTTAAATCGCAATAAGAAGGACAAATAGTAACACTTTCACCAGCAGCCATTTCTATAGACATATAAGGTTGGCATTCTAAACCCACATTTATAAAAATAGTTGATGTGCCACATTCTTCTTCACCTAAATAAATCCCACAAGCAGTATATTCTATTATATCCTCTCCAATATAATCAGCACTAGGAGTGTAAACAAGCGAAGTTCCACTTTGGACAACTGTTCCATGTTCAGACGTTGTAAAGCTTGTTAGGTCCAAATCAGTTCCAAAGTCGTTTGCCAAAACATCTATGGTTACAGATGTATTTGAGGGGATATCCACATAATCATCGTATAAACTCAAATTCTTTATTGTTACTATATAGGTAACTGTTTCGCAAATCCCAGACGGGTTGCAAGCTGTTATGCTAAATGTATCCTTTGTAAATGTATCTGCCATTATAAAATTAACGCATATCCCACCTTGTTCTATTCCGACCGTACTACCGCTTTCGGCAGAAATTTCTGTAATGGTATAATTGTCATAAAAATTAAAAGCACAAAAGAATGGACAAAACAGTATTGGTGAATTTGGATTGGAATTTTCTTGAAAACTCAACTCCATTACTGGACACTCAATTTGACAGTTTTCACATTCCCAAGCACCTGATAATTCCTGATAACAATCTAACTCATTTATGTCCTCTATATATAAATTATAAAAGGGTTCAAATACTGGTCCAACCTGATGACTACCTGCTTCTAGCCCAATTGCTAAATACTCACCATTAACAGTAATGTTATAAACACCTGTTCCTTCAATAATAATATTGAAATCATAAGTACAATCTTCATTGCAAACAGGTTCTGCTAAAACTGAAAAATCGCATATTTGCGATGATACTGTTTCAGAGAAAGACATCAAACAGCATAGAATGATGAGTTGCTTAAAAAAATGAATTTTGCTATATGTGTGTATATTTTTCATTGAGGCTTCTATTTTTCTGTTATATTATACAAATGTCCGCCATAATGGTTGCTAATGCAAATACAATTTTGTAATATTGTACCATACATTTTTCTATTTATCAAATTCAAAATATACATAAAAAACTGATTATCAAATAACTAAAAAAAAATATCATTTTAATTGTACCAGATCGAATTTATACATGAATGAAAAAAACGCCTATTTTGAGAATAAACTAACGCATATCTTGCAAGCATTGACCAAAGTTGAAGTCAGCCAGTTCAATAAATACGTTGTTTCTCCTTTTTTTAATGAAAATGAATGGGTTACCAAATTATTTGACTTTTACCTTCCTTATCTAAAAGCAGATAATCCAATAACTGAAAGCAAAGAAAGCATTTGGTCTAGTATTTATCCGTCAAAAGCCTATAACGATACAAAGTTTAGAAGGCTCAATTCAGATTTGTTAAAATTGTTAGAAGGCTATTTATCTTACAAGGAATATGCGGTGAAGGAAATTGATTCTCAATTGAATTTAATCAAGACCGTACAAAAGAGAGGCTTGGAGAAATTGCAAAAATCTAGTTTTAAACAAGCAGAACAAACTCAGAAAAAAAATCCCCATAAAAATGGAGCTTACTACTTAAATGAATACTTATTACAGATTGAATATTCTCAATACGCCCATTCACAATTTCAAAGAAATGAACAAATCAACCTCGGTCAAATAGCAGACAATTTAGATTATTTTTATATAAGTGAAAAACTAAAATATTACTGTGAATTGATTAATTCAAAAGGTGTTTTTGAAATTGATTATGAAATGCTTTTTAGTAATGAAATTTTAGAACATTTAAAAAAACATCCTTACTCCGAAATACCAGCTATTAGTATTTACCATAAAATTTTTCTTTCTCTAACAGAACCTGAAAAAATAGAACATTATAGAGACTTATGCAACTTACTAACCATTCACTCTGACAAATTTCCCTTGGAAGAAGCTAGGATGATGTATGGATTTGCACAAAATTATTGCATAAAAAAAATAAACAATGGTGATCAAAATTATGTTGTCGAATTGTTTGAGCTTTACAAAATTGTATTAGAAAAAAAAGTCATATTTATTAACAAAACTTTATCTCCTTGGGATTATAAAAACATTGTAACTGTTGGTATTAGAATTAAAGAATTTGAGTGGACAGAAAAGTTCATTCATCATTATAAAAGCATTCTACCAAAAGATTTTAGAGAAAACGCCCATACCTTTAATTTGAGCAAACTTTATTTCTCAAAAAAAGAATTTGGCAAAGTCATTAGTCTGCTGCAATCTGTAGAATATCAAGATATTTTTTATATGTTGGATAGCAAAGCCACCTTGCTAAAATCGTTCTATGAACTGAAAGAGTTTGAAACATTAAGCCGATTATTAGATAGTTTTAAAATTTTATTGACCAGAAAAAAAGTAATTTCCGAACAATACAGAGTTAATTATTTAAATTTGGTCAAGCACACACAAAAACTAATAGATTTCAGCCACGGCAAAGAAAAAAAATTAATCCAATTAAAAGAAGAAATCAAAGCTGATTCCAACGTCGCTGACTTGGGATGGCTTAAAGAGAAAGTTATGGAAATAGAAAAATTATGAGTTATGAGTTATGAATTATGGGTTATGAATTTAGTTATGCCCAATATTACTTGACAAAGATTGAGTTTATATAAACTCATTTTAATCAGTAAATTTGGATATGAAAAATCAAAAGACTTTCAATACACAAAGTAACGTAAAACCTCGTAAAGAGAAGC
>Ga0209187_1000259_pt1 | contig 109160 bp, 76 predicted proteins | sample BantaG_FD_187430 | JGI IMG/M metagenome (GOLD analysis project Ga0209187, IMG submission 187430) | Marine algal microbial communities from Bantry Bay, Ireland - BantryBay_4 metaG (SPAdes) (version 2) | ecosystem: Host-associated > Algae > Red algae > Unclassified | place: Bantry Bay, Ireland...
ATAACTTGCTGTCCATGTTTGTTCCCAAGTACAGCCACTTGTATTCATCGGCCCTGCTGTATTAACCGTCGCCGATGGTGACGCGGCACAAGCATCTGTCACTATAAATGTTGGTGCGGTTGGGCCTGATGCCAAACAACCTTGATTTCCATCCGTCGCGGTTGTTGTAATGGATAAATTAGGATCTGGTTGTATCCAGGTATATGTTATTACGACATCTGTAGGTGCTGTTCCACATGCAGGAACATAACTTGCTGTCCATGTTTGTTCCCAAGCACAGCCACTTGTATTCATCGGACCTGTTGTATTAACCGTCGCCGATGGTGACGTGGCACAAGCATCTGTCACTGTAAATGTTGGTGCGGTTGGGGCTGATGCCAAACAACCTTGATTTCCATCCGTCGCGGTTGTTGTAATGGATAGATTAGGATCTGGTAATGTATAGGTATAAGTAATTACTACATCAGGTGGATTGGTTCCACAAGAAGACACATAACTTGCGGTCCATGTTTGTGTATAATCACAACCTGTATTCATGGGTCCCATTGTATTCACAATAGCCGTTTCGCCAGTTACACAAGGATCATCAACCACGAATAATGGATCGGTTGGAGCTACTGTCAAACAGCCATAATCACTATTTCCATCTGATCCTGGATCTAAGATTAATGTTACTGCATCTGGGGATTGTTGCCAAGTATAAGTAATTACTACATCAGATGGATCTGATCCACAAGAAGACACATAACTTGCTGTCCATGTTTGTGTATAATCACAACCTGTATTCATCGGACCTGTTGTATTTACCGTCGCCGATGGTGACGTGGCACAAGCATCTGTCACTGTAAATGTTGGTGCGGTTGGGGCTGATGCCAAACAACCTTGATTTCCATCCGTCGCGGTTGTTGTAATGGATAAATTAGGATCTGGTAATGTATAGGTATAAGTTATAACCACATCCATAGGATCTGATCCACAAGTAGACACATAACTGGCTGTCCATGTTTGTGTATAATCACAACCTGTATTCATGGGTCCCATTGTATTCACAATAGCCGTTTCGCCAGTTACACAAGGATCATCTACCACGAATAATGGATCGGTTGGAGCTACTGTCAAACAGCCATAATCACTATTTCCATCTGATCCCGGATCTAAGATTAATGATACTGCATCTGGGGATTGTTGCCAAGTATAAGTAATTACTACATCAGATGGATCTGTTCCACAAGAAGGCACATAACTTGCTGTCCATGTTTGTGTATAATCACAACCTGTATTCATCGGACCTGTTGTATTTACCGTTGCCGATGGTGACGTGGCACAAGCATCTGTCACTGTAAATGTTGGTGCGGTTGGGGCTGATACCAAACAACCTTGATTTCCATCCGTCGCGGTTGTTGAAATGGATAAATTAGGATCTGGTAATGTATAGGTATAAGTTATAACCACATCCATAGGATCTGATCCACAAGTAGACACATAACTTGCTGTCCATGTTTGTGTATAATCACAACCTGTATTCATGGGCCCCATTGTATTCACAATAGCCGTTTCGCCAGTTACACAAGGATCATCAACCACGAATAATGGATCGGTTGGAGCTACTGTCAAACAGCCATAATCACTATTTCCATCTGATCCCGGACTTAAGATTAATGTTACTGCATCTGGGGATTGTTGCCAAGTATAAGTAATTATTACGTCAGGTGGATTGGTTCCACAAGTTGCATTATAGCCTGCTGTCCATGTTTGGGTATAACTACAGTCCACATTTGTAGGTCCTACTGTGGTAATCGTTGCCATCTCTCCGGTTACACAAGGATCATCAACCAAGAAAAGTGGACTGGCTGGTGCGCTAGGCACACAACCGTAGTCTGTATTGTTACCATCAGATCCTGAGTCTAATACTAAACTAGTAGGGTAAGGTGTTTCTTGCCAAGTAAATGTTCTCACTTCATCCATTGGAGCCATTCCACAAGCGGGGGTATAACTTGCAGTCCAAGTTTGAGAATAATCACAGACTGTATTTGTAGGGCCATCAGTATTTACGGTTGGAGTAGGTAAAGAACCACATGGATCAGTTACAGTAAAACTTGGTGCTGGAGGCGCTGATGATAAACATCCCTTATCGCCACTCATGTCATTATTATTGATTGAGACAGAATTAGCATTTAAACTCGATATGGTAACATTACAATCATTACAATCTGTGGAAGCAGGATCCATATCACAGTCATAGTCATCAGTTGGACCAGCATGAATTGTAACATTAGTATTCCAAAAAGTATTTTCTCCCGAACTGTATAGAATTCTTACTTGAATAAAATGATGCCCTGGAAGTACGCAGGGACCACTATAATCATGATGATCACCGCAGACTGGTGCATCGGATGGAATAGTATAATTTTCGTTGAAAACTCCACTGAAATTTGCGAAAACCTGCGGAACTGGATCTCCATATGCAAAAGTCCAATTGGGATTAAATACCTGGTAAGTTATCCAAGCGTTGGTCACTCCTACAGGATCATAAGTTCCCTGTATGTTTATCATCTGAGCAGGTGTATAATAATCTGGGCAGTCCGGGAACACGGTGCAAGAAACTGGATTGAGTGTACCATCAAAAGAAGTGACCAAAACTGACCCTGCATTACACTGAGCTAAAATTCTTTCGGAATTTATGGACAATAAGAAAATCGTAAAGCATACAACTTGAAAGATTTTTTTAGACATATTATGGGTGTTGCATTTAATTAATTTAGTTCATGGAAACATCAGATTAAATCAGAAAACTGTACAATTTTAATTACGTTTAAAAGTGTTCTTTAAGTTCTCATTAATCATTGAAAACTAAAGGCTTAAGCTGCTAGACAAAAACTGAACAGAGAAGGAATTAAAAGCTTATATTATTACAGTTGACTATAATCTCACCAATCAACTGAATACTAGCTAATTATAAAGGCATTTTCAATTTCTTATTTGCGATTTATATCTAAAACTAGAATTGGTATAATACCCTTGAATTGACTATATATCAAATATTTATACAGCTTTGAATCGATAATCGAATTAATCAATTGTAGCTAAATATGTTCATCCTCTGATTTTGCAGTATTCAAGATGATTTTTCAATTAAAATCTAGCTTAGATAAATTCTTAATATACACCATTGAATTTATAATTTATCTCTTGGGAAAATCATAAAGCTTATTGGATTTCAAGCCAGTTAAAAGCATTTCCTCCCCATTTCTCCAGCGAACGATGACCTTTTTGATTTTAGTTGATTTTCCCACGCCAAAATGCACTGAATTCAGCAAGCTTTGGGAATGAATCTCTCCAGCTGATCCAACCCTTTTTCGATAAGTTAAATCTTCCGTTTCCACCATCACAATTGCTGAATATGGGTCAAGGTTTCCGATAGGACTATATCCAACTCTTATTAAAATGTAGTGATTCTCACTTCCTTTATTTCCATATAAATTCCATTTTCCATTATCGTCGCTTCCACTCAATATATCCACATCCCCATCTAACTCAAAATCAAAGGCCTGTCCCATATCCCCATGACCATTATCATCTAAATCTTTAACTGTATGTGATGTGGTAATGTCAAATTTCCCATTCCCTGAGTTGATCATAAGCCAATCTGTCACTCTCGATCTTAAAAACCCAAACCGGTAAACATATAAATCTTGATTACCATCATTATTAAAATCTCCTGTAGTCACACCCCAGTGATTTCCTCCTTTGGGTATATTCCATTGTTGAGAAACATCGATAAATCGATCATTTTCATTTTTCAGTAATATATCTTGAACGTTGTGATTTTGAGCTTGCCAACCAAGGGGTCTAATTTCTTTTATTCCATCCATCGAAAGTCGAATCCCCCAATAGACCGGCTGAGAACGCACCAATTCCATTTTCCATTTTTCCTCTCCGAGATAACCTAGGTACCATCCATTATCTAATCTTTCGGTCGGCCATCCTTCTGCCATTGTTGGTGTAATGCGAATACTCTCTCTTAAACTAGAGGTATCATTTATGGTGATTTCATTTTTCAATTGAAAAGTATCTTTATGGCTTCCTAAATGGAAAGGAAAATTTCCGTCATAAGTTCCTCGCGTCCATAAAAACTGATGTGATAAAATAACATCTTTCGCTGCCTCAAATTCAAAACTAGTAACTGCCTTATTACCCTCATCTCTTATATCTACCCGACCAAGCGCTCTGCTAAAATCTAAGGATTTGTTTGCCATCTGATAATGTGTTTTACCACGAGCTAAATAAAGGTCTAGATCTCCATCATTATCAATATCTATATCGGTTATCGCATTGATATAATTTATTTCGTCGTCAATATCTGCTAACCATTGCTTACTTACATCCGTAAAGGTAAAATCCCCATTTCCTATCCAAATTGAAAGTGGTGTATATAATATCAAATCATCAATTTGATCTTTATTGAGATCTGTCACCAAAACACGTTCTGCCTTAGCATGTTCAATACTGGCAATTCTTTTAGTTTTAAATTCTCCATTTCCTATATTCTCATAAAAAAGATGCTGAATACTATCTTTAGAGTTCATGCCTTCTGCATTTATGGCGATCAAATCCAAATCCCCATCTAGGTCCAAATCTATCCATCGCACAGAGCGTCCTCTTGCACCTGAAACGATCCCCACTTCCTCAGCAACAAGATTAAATTCACCATTTTCATTCATTAAAAAATAGGGTGGTTTTGGTGCTAATCCATTTCCGCCACCGATAGAATTAACAATGTCTAAATCGCCATCATTATCAAAATCCCCGGCCGCTGTTCCATGGAAATCTGCATTGAAATTAAATAATTCTTGTTCAACTAATTTACCTCTTTCTTTCTGTAAGAAAAGTTGAGTAGGTATCCTATCATGATTATTGAGAATCAAATCATAATATCCATTATTATCGATATCTGCAACTGTGGGTCCTCCATACTTCCAAGTAGATTGGGTTACTAAGCCAACATCTTTTGAAATGTCACTGAACTCAGGAAATTCAATATTATTAATGTCTAAAAATTCAATCTTATTTATATTTAACTTACCACCCCTTTTACTCCAGACTAAATTCCTAACACCCGTTTTCTCAAAATTCACTAGAATATCAAAGACAAACCTACCTCCACTTGGTACATCAATATAGTCCAATAAAATATTCTCATTTTCTAATAAACTTATCTTTGAAAAACCTTCAAGGCTTTCTAGTTCTATGTGGAGTCTTTTTAAGAGAGAACCTTTTACTTCATATTTAAAACTAACCGGGTTATTATCCAATTGAATTGGGAAAGAAATCAAATCAGTAAGTAGCTTAGAACATGAAAACCAAACGAATACTGTAAGACAAAAAAGAAATATTTTTTTCATGTTCCTAATTGTATTCATTTTTATTTAATGCTTAAATCAATTCTTCGTAATATGCTTAGCACTGATCACTCAAACGAGAATAAAAAAGTTCAAGTTATTCTTACTTCCTCTGAGGTTCACTAACCCTAATCTTCTAAATAAAATAAACGATTATATGGCGCTCATAAAGGTATTCTTAGATCTTTCGATAAAATTTAATTCTTAACAAAAGAAGAAATATAGGTCTGTTCGGATACAAGCCTGAGCAGATAAAAACCTTTAGGAATCTGATTAATGTCCAATTGGATAATTGAAGAACTATTGGAGATATTTTTTACTTCAGTTATTTCTCCTGTAATGGAAATTAATTCTATTGTAAAGTCAGATTTTAAATCTGTATTTTCGATATTAAGTAGAGTGTGAGCAGGATTAGGATATACTTTTATTTCACTTAGATTAAGGTGATTTACACTCGTTGAATTAACTAAATTAATTGGATAAATACCATAATCAAAATTATCTCCGCCAGAATTTTGGAAAGTCACATATAGAAAATACCAGTTATCCTCAGATATTTCATTTGTAGCAGGAACCCCTCCCAAAGAAATAGAGGCCGTTGCTGTTCCGGATTCTTGACCAATGACCGAAGCATCACTAGCTATATAATCTTTGACTACATTCCATCCGGGTGAAATTTCTCGTAACCAGAATTTAACACCGCCTTGTCCACCGTCGACAAGAGTATTTCCACTGCCAGCATGAAAATCAGCGCTAACCAAAAGATCGCCACCCACTTGATAGTTAGAATTTAGTATCGAAAATTCATTCACAAATTCTAAACTTGGAGCGATTCCATTTACAATTACAGTTGCGGTATCACGCTTGTTATTTTCATTGGTAGTGACTACGATTTTTGCAATTCCTTCCGTAATTGTCGTCACTAATCCATTATTATCAACAGTGGCAATGTCCAAGTTCAAAGATTCCCATGTAACCGATAAATCAAGTGCATTATTCGGAATAATATTCGCCGTCAAGGAAAATGAACTTTCAGGAAAAACCTCTACTTCTGATGGACTAATAATAACATCAGTCACTGGTCCTACGGTCCCAGAAATTGGTTTGTATACTCTGATCCAATCTATTTCAAAAGTATTATCATCATCATTTAATAACTCATCTGCTGTTGGGGATAATCCCGATAATGCTCTCCAATCTTGATCTTCTGTATTGAGAATTATGTCCATAGGTTTACTCAATCCTGTCCGAGTGTCATCTGCTGGGTTGCCTGGATCAATCAAATTGGTAAAGAATACTGGGTCGATTTGATCCATACCAGACCGTGTTCTTACTAACTCACCATCTACATAGTACTTTAAATTAACAGAATCAATCCAGTAGACTCCGATTGTATGAAAGTCATTACGCCAAACAGTAGAGCCATCCGTATAAAAACTCCCTTCATCACTTGGCTGCCAATCCTGAAATGGGTCTCTAATAAATACGTGATGACTAAGGTGTAATCTTTCACCAGAAAACCACTCATTATTCCAACGATCGCCTCCATAAGCTTCACAAATATCGATTTCTTGCGTATCGTCCGCACTCAATAGCCATACATTTGAGGCTAAAACAGAGTTCATGATTTGCACACTAGATTCTATATAAACAGGATAAATCACTTGATTTACTGAGGTCGCACAACCAAGATAAGTCACTGGGAGTGTTTGTCCATCGACTATAACGGTTTGGCCTTTGGGTCTACTTGTGGTTATTTTAAATTTTCCATCTTCAACTTTCACATGATCTCGTTTCCAAATTGTAGGTTTTGGACCTGTCCAAGCATTATGATAAAAATTTGTCCATTTACCATCAAAAGTCGCCGCCCAAGGTACGGGAGGTGCATCGTAATTAAAATCGTCCGAAACATCTAACTGCAGATCCCACACCATTCCAGAACCAGGGCTAGGTCCTATCTCAACATTGTCCCAATCATACTGACCATAAGCATATGTCAAAGTGCAAATTAGCGATACAAATAAGATCCATTTTTTCATCTCTGCCAAATTTCTTTGTATGAATAAATTGAATGATGTATTAGAAAAGAAGTCATCATCGCTAAAATAATGACTTCTTAACTAAACTAGGACTTACAACTATGAAATTTATTTAGTACATATAATCCAAAATACACTTCACCTATAATTGATTATTTTATTGCTTAATTATCTTTTGAATAATATCCTTTCCCACCGAGGTAAGCTTAACAAAATAAGCACCTGACTCTAAATTAGATAGATCCAAATCTAAGGTATTACCATGATTTGTTGGAATAATACTTTTAACAATAACAATACGACCAGTTATATCTAAAATTGAAATATTTAGCACATCGTCCTTAAAATTGTTTAACTGCACATTCAATCTATCGTTTACAGGATTGGGATAAATTTCGATTTCTGAATCGAAATGTCTAAAATTGCTTTCTATAAAAATGATATCACTATACTCAGATGAACCATCATAATCAACTTGAACCAGTCGATAAAAAGCATCTGTTGAGGGATTTTTGTCTACAAAGTCATATTCTTGGCTAGAGTAAGTATTTCCACTACCCTCAACTTTTCCAATCAATTCGAAATTTCTCCCGTTTTTAGAGCGTTCTACGTTAAAATGACTGTTGTTTATTTCTGAAGCTGTTTGCCAATTAAGTAGATTATTTTTATTCTTCCTCTCACCAGTGAAACTAGCGAAATCTACAGGAAGTGTTGGACAATCCAAGTTAAAATAAAATTGACATTGTCCAATATTCATACCATTACTGAATAAAGTAAATTGAATATAATTAAACATCATATCTTCTCCAACTGCACAAGCAGCTACGACATCAAAATCAAAGGTAAAGGTTTGACCATCACCTGTAGGAACAGGTCCAAAGAATTGTGGTCCATTCGATGTAGCAAAAGTAGCAAAGTCATCAGTTGTTACATGTTGAGCTTGTAAGTTGCCAGGACCGTTTGCCATATCAATATCAATCACCACAGATACGGAAGTAGTGTTTTCATCAAGTGTTATTATAGGCATTACACTACCACAAGGATTTGCTGCATTTCCATCAACGGAAATAATGGTTATCTGTGCAATGGAAAAAGTATGAAAAGCAAAGAAAAAAATACCAAATAATATTAAATTGTAATAATTTTTCATATCAATCAAAGGTTTAGTTAGTTTATTTTTAATAAAAGAGTGTCTTAATAACTAAAAATATACTTACGATAAGGTTTACCCTAAAAAAACACCTAGACAAAAATTAGACAAACATTTTATATGGTTAAATCTTTCAATACTAATGTAATATTCCAACATATAAATTGTTTCCAAAATATTTCTTTTTTGCCCTTAGAACTTCGTGATGTTATCATTAAAAACACTGAATTATCGTAAAAACCAATTAAAATATCAAAAGAAAGAGCTGCTTTTCGGCTAGGTCATTTATATTTTAGTGTATTCAGGTGTGATTATTGATTGGAAGAAAACAGATAAAAGTAAGCTTTTACCCTATACTTAAAATATGAGCAAAAAAATGAGACTTTAACACTTAAAATTGTCTATCAGTAAAATTGCATTGCTTCTGAAGACCATTGGTTTATATAAATGTATATTTATTGTGCATCTTGAAAATCAATTAATTTCGAAAAATTAACTCATTTTGTATTATTAATCGTATACTCTAAAAAAAGTTATAATGAATTTAAAAAGAATGTTTCTATTTGTTTTCCCTGTAATGATGCTTTTGTACTCTTGTAGCGAAGATCAGCCTATAATTACGGAACAAGAGCAAGAGCAAGAGCCAATTTTAAATCCATTTGAAAATCTAGACCCCAATCTCCCATCTTTCACCTCAATAGAAGATAATACGCCAGAAGGCATGATTTGGGAAAAAGTAGAAGCATTATCTGATGAGTTTGAAGTATGGGATGAAGATAAATGGTTTAAGCCACTCTGGAATTATGGCGTACCAGTTCAAATGAGAGCTGAAAATTCAGGTATCAACGATGGGAATTTGTGGATAAAAGCTACTCTTGATGAAGGATCTGAGCGATGGTTTGAAACATCTAGAGTGCAATCTAGAACTCAGATTAACTATCCAATGTACACTGAAAGTCGCATCAAAACAGCGCATATTTCTGCATACAATACATTTTGGTTAAACAATGGCGATATCAACAACCGAGATGAGATAGATGTAATAGAAAACAATTCTAAACCATCATGTAACTGCCAACCTAGTTTTCCATGGCAGATGAATTCTCAATATTTTCATGTGGTGAATGGCGACACGAAACGTAATAAAGGAAATTTTGATAATAGAACGCTTTCAGATAATAATCCATTAAAAGGTGTCCAATGGAATGAAGAATATCACATAGTAGGTGTTTGGTGGAAAAACGCAACAGACATTCAATTCTACTTAGATGGCGAGCCTGCTGGTAATGTAGTTTCTGAAAGAGATTTTACAAGAGATTTAAATATCATCTGGGATTTATGGACAATAGATGAAGATTGGTCAGGTGGTATTGCCCTTAAATCTGATTTATCCGATAATACTAATAATACGATGAAAATTGATTGGGTGAGAACTTGGAAGTTACAATAGCTTCTTATCTATTAAAATCTAAACTAATGAGCATATTATTTAATTATTAGGATAGAATTCTCTAAAATTGAGTTTCATTTTTGTGAAAAGAAAAGAATCATAAATTAAATTAGGCTCTATTTAGCATTGAGCCTTAAATTATCTTTGATTTATGTAAATGTAGAATCTCTGAATTTGTAATACCATTTTACAAATAGATAATACAAATTTAATTCATCCCTGTGGGTAAGCCATTTTCTAGATGACGGCGGCAGATGTGAATACTGTATAAAGTCTTTACTTTTAATCCAAAACACTATTCTCCTTCCTATTGTCTTTACATTTTAATAATAAACTCTTAGGTCAGAATGTTGCCACTATAGGGTTATAAAAAATCAAGGCTGCATCCTATAAAGAATGCAGCCTTGAAAAATACGGAAGTATATTATTTACTGCTTAATAAATTTCACTGTCTCACGAATGCTATTGTCTTGAATAGAAAGGTAATAAACACCAGCAGGTAGATCAGCTACAGAAAGTTGATTTATACCTGTAGCCATATCCAAAGTTTGTGATATTAGTACCTGTCCCGTTTGATTTAAGACATTGACATCAATATTATTTCCTCTAAAAACAACATTAATAAAATCGCTTGAAACAAGAGATGGATAAACAGTTAATTTCTCATCATTCTCAAAGGATACTGTAAGAATCTCACTATATTCTAAAACGCCATCATATGAAACTGATGCCAAGCGGTAGTAATTAATACCATTACGTGGATCCTTATGCATAAATTCATATTCAGTTGCTTCATAAGTATTGCCACTGCCATTAACTTTACCAATAGTATTAAAGTTTCTGCCATCAGTACTATGCTCTAATAGGAAATGGTCATTATTGATTTCAGTTGCGGTTGTCCAAAGTAATTTGACTTCTTTATTTCTTGGAGAAGCTTTAAAACTTGCTAATTCTACGGGTAAAGATGGATTTCCTGCACTTGTTCCCACAGCTGTTCCCCCACTAAAGCCAGCAACTTTAAATTCAAAATATTTAGCATTACTATTAGAAGGCATTGTATGATAGGTAAAGATACTTGTAGAAGGGGTAGTTCCGTGTGTTAACATTTGTACATCGCCTGGTGCCAAATTTGGTATATCCCAAGCAAATTCACCACTTGTGACCTTATATAATTCTAATTCAGATTCATCAATTAAGGCCGTTCCTCCGTTTGCTGTAATTGTTGCATTCATCGCAGCAAACTCTGCTGGAGTATAGTAAAAACGAACACCTACATCAGCCGCTAGAGCATTTGGCCAATTAAAATCCCAGATTCGGGTAAAACGTCCAGATCCTCCTGCTGGATTATCAATAAATGTGCTTGAATTATTAGCATGCCATTGAGTTGATGCTCCAGGTGGGGGATTTACAACTGCTCTATTATATTGCAAAAAATTATTAAATTCTTCAATGCCCAACATGATATAATCATCGCTAAAATCTGTTGGCGTATTATTTACATCATTCCAAAATGTAAGCCATCCCGTTAGTTGGTTACGGACTTTATCAGTCGCGATAGTTGCATCAGAACCAAGAGGTAATACATTAATATTTCTAACTTCATGATGTGTCGGTAAACCTCCGCTCATTGCAGAAGGACACGCCCCGAAGGTTTCGTGAACATTAATAGGATCAAGCGCAACGTTTAAAAAACGATTTGCCCATCCAGCTGATCCATTTGTCCGGACTGGACAATTAGCGCATGGGTTAGTAGGCCAGGAATTTGCACATGGAGCACCACCTGGGTTAGCCGTTTGAAAAGCACTCAATACATCTTCCCAATTTCCCATATGATCAGCGTAACGGTAAAATATTAGGGAATTTTTAGGTACACAAACGGACGCTTGATACCAATCATCACCGCCTGGAGACACGAAACTTTCTGAATCATACATAAATACAATTTCATCATAGGTACCATCAATATCCGTATCAACCATAACTCTCGGAGTTTGTCCTGTTGTCCCTGTGTATTCTAAGTTAAAGAATATTTCCACCTCGTTAGCAGCACAGTGTTGGGCAGTTAATGAATTATTACTGTAAGAACAGAAAAGTAATACTAATAGAAATGTGTAAAAAGTGCTTATTAAATTTTTAATCATATTTGTAAATTAAACTTGTTAGTTAATAGCTTGTAATCATGTGTTTCATGATATATTCCCTAATACTAGGGTGAACTAAATTTGCTTTCAAAGAAAGCCAATGTTATAAATTGTTGGCTTTTATTGCTCTTGACAAAATATAGACATGCCAAATTTTATTACTTAGCATTTATTCACTACTCAATAATTAGTTTTCGATATATTATATTGTTAGTATTATCTAACTGAACTAAATAGGTGCCTCTTACTAATTCAGAGAAATCGAAGGTTAACTGGTTTTTGCCCTCTGAAACAGACATAATATGCTGATTGATCATATTTCCATTAGTATTATAAACAGAAATATTTAAATCTTTACCACTTGTGGCTAAATAATCTAGTTTAACAAGTCCTACATGAGTTGGATTTGGATAAAAATCTCCTATTTCTAGACCTTCATTTCTGAAATTCACTCCGATGATTTTGCTGTACTCTGAATTTCCATCAAAATCAAGTTGTTTAAGACGATAATAATTCTTCCCAGAGAAAGGATTTTTGTCTAGGAAATCATACGCATTCCTAATTGAACTTGTTCCTTTTCCTGCTACTTCTCCGATCTTTTTAAAATCAATTGCATTATTACTTCTTTCTATTACAAATTTATCATTATTGATTTCCTCCTGAGTTTTCCAGTTTAGTTGTACCCCCCACCCCTTTATATAACCAGAAAAGTCTAAGAGATCTACAGGTAACACTGACGATGCCTTGAGCACTTGATTAACATCCTCATCTTGAAAGCTTAAAGTTTCACCATTACGCCATTTAATCTCGGCAGAGGTAATAATATTATCTTGACATAATCCAAAATGAACCCTATTTAATACACTTTGCGAATGTGATTCTCCTGCTGAACCAACTCTTTTTACATAAGTTCCAGAAGCAGTTGTAACCGTAACAACCGCAGAGATTGCATCTATATTTGAAACTGGTGCATATCCTACATCCACGATGACATAGTTGTTATTATTATTGTCTCCGGTATTATGATATAGATGCCAAAGGCCATATTCATCATCACCATTAAGTATATCTACATTACCATCGGAATCATAGTCAAAAGCTTGTCCCATATCGCCATGGTCGGAAGTGCCAGTACTTTTAGCGGTATGTGTAGTAGTGACCTCAAAAGAACCTTGCCCAGTGTTCAATAATAAATAATCGGCAATACGATTTTTTAGATAACCAAAACGATAAACATATAGATCTTCGAAGCAGTCATTATTAAAATCACCTTTGGTTACCCCCCAATGATTACCTCCAGTTGGAATATTCCATTGGCTTGAAACATTACTAAAAGAAGATCCATTATTTTGTAATAAAATATCTTGTTGATTACGATTATTCGGTGTCCAACCCGTAGGGGTAAATGTGCATAATCCATCCAATGAAAAATGAATAGACCAATAGATATCTGTATTTTTAACCAATTCAACTTGCCAAACACCATTACCAACATGACCTATATACATTCCATTTTGAGTTCGATTAGTCGGCCATCCACTTGCCATCGCTTGCGTAATTGGGAGCGTTGAGTTTACGTCAGCCAGTAAATGTTGTTGCATCGCGCTACCTAAAAATATAGGAAAACCTCCCATATAAGAATTCCGAATCACATAATCTAATTCTGAAAGGGTAATTGAACCGCCTGCATTAAAAGTAAAAGGCAGCGTACCTTGACTACCAGAAACCCTTAGGTCTAAAAGTTGCGTTGCTGGATAAAAATCAACAGAGTTATTTTCAGCTACAGCAAAATAGTACTCACCTTGCGCTAAATAGATATCCAAGTCACCATCATTATCCATATCTATATCTACTGCAGCTGTTGTTCCATAATTATTGATCAAACCACTTGGCAACCATGAAGAAGATACATCAGTAAAAGAAAAATTACCGTTTCCACGCCATATCGTTAGGGGTGAAAGAAAGATTACATCATCTATTTGATCCCCATCAATGTCGGTAATTAGAAGTTTTTCTGTCCCGTCTGTTTCTATACCGGGTATATTTTTAATTTGAAAAGTCCCATTTCCCATGTTCTCGTAAAAAAGATGTTGTTCGCCGTTACTTCCATTGATACCCGCAGCATTAATCAACATTAAATCTAGGTCGCCATCTTTATCCATATCTGACCAACGAGGAGATCGACCTCTTGCACCCGCAGTGATTCCTGCACTAGTTTGAACCTGCGTCAAGACTCCCCCATCGTTACGATACAAAATCGGTGGTGTCGGATTAGTTCCATTGCCACCTCCGATGGTCATTAACAAATCTAAATCTCCATCGTTGTCATAGTCTCCAGGAGCAGAGCCGTGCAAATCCATTAAATCAAATAATGACAAATCAGGATTATGCTTAGTAAAAGAACCTCCCGCACTTCCCCAATAAAGTTTACCTGGGGAGTCATTGTGATTGTTTAAAACGAGGTCATAACTACCATCATTATTAAGATCGGCAATACTTGGACCTCCGTATTTCAAACTAGTTTGATCAACAATTCCTACGCTATTGGTCACATTAATAAAAGTTGGATAATCAACTCCAGAATAGTTTGAAAAAGAAAGACTTTGAACAGCAATATCACTACCGGTTGCTTCTAATCTGAGTTGAACATTCCCAGATTGCGGAAATTCTACGAGTTTACTTAAAGTATATGTTCCAGCAGCTGGAACATCAATATTATCTGCAATAATTATGTTATTAGCATATACTGAAAAGTTGGCGTAATTTCCAGATGTAGTGAGTTGAAGGTCTAATTTCTTTAGTAATCCTCCAGTCACATTATAGTTCATGAATTCGGGTGTGTTTATGCCCACAGTTCCTGGTATTGCAAATGGTCCGACAGAAGTCGTAGGAGAAGTATATAATTCATCGACAAAATAAGTATCACCAGATCCTACTGAACCATTATTAAAATGAATTCTGGTATTGGTAATCCATCCACCGGCGTTATTTATAGTTGCATTCGGGTCATTTCCTGAAAAATCAAATTCTATTTCAGTCCAAGTGTTTAATGTTGTTGTAACCGTCTTTGACATCGAGAAATGAGGAGTGGCTCCCGTTCCTAGCTCTAACAATATATCAAAGGTGGTTTGATCTTCAGAGTAAACCATAAAGCTTACATATTTATTTGTCACTAGATTATAACCTGTTGTCGCTGTTGCTCCACTAAAAGCCAGTTGAAGAGAATTACCTTGATTCGAACCTACCGTTTCTACAAATTTGACATAATTTGGGGTGTTATTTATTCCACATTGAACACTATTAGTTTCTAAGCTTACTATCGGAACGTTTGGATCATTGATCCATTCTGCTGTTGCGAGACAATCGGGTTTAGGCGGCATCAATCCATTGTCTTCAAAATCTACAATAGCTATTTGTGCGCAAATAGAATTGGTCAAACAAATAAAAAAAAACTGTATTAATATTCTCATGATAGCTTATTTTAGTTAAACATTAGGGTACATATTAAATATCAAAATAGCCAAATTGACATATTTCTCTTAAACGGTAACATAGATAAAACATAGACACTTAATCATTATGTACGTATAGCTCTGTTAATTAAATATTCAACTGTCCTAGGAGTTTATAATTTACCATATGGACAATCTATTCATTACGTATTTAAATATTGCTAATTTCTAAGTATTCTGAGCAGATTAATAGATCAAGCTATTTAAGTGATTTATCAGATTGTAAAACGGAAATTAGATTAAAGTTCATTTAATTGTCTGGCAGCCATTTCCGCTGTGATATCCCTCTGAGGATTAGCAAACATTTCATATCCTACCATGAATTTCTTAACCGTTGCAGATCTTAATAAAGGAGGATAAAAAAGCATATGAAAATGCCAGAATTCATTGGATTCTCCATTGGTAGGTGCTTGATGAATACCCGACGAATAAGGGAAAGACGTCTTAAATAACAAATCATATTTAGTTGTTACAATTTTGATGATTTTAGCAAAATCAATTTGTTGCTCATATGTCAATAAGGAAATATCTCTTGTATGCTTTTTGGGGATGATCATAACCTCATAAGGCCAAACAGCCCAAAATGGAACCAATGCTACAAAATGATCTGTAATACAAACGATTCTTTCATTCGTTTCAAGCTCTTGTTCTAAATAGGCTCCTAATAGCGACGTTTTATTTTCATCCCAATATTGTTTTTGGTGCAATGATTTTTTGATGACTTCATTTGGAATTGAATGCTGCGCCCATATTTGACCATGAGGGTGAGGATTACTACATCCCATGATCGCTCCTTTGTTTTCAAATATTTGGACGTGATTTATATAATCTCTACTGCCCAAAGATTTATATTCATTTTGCCAAAGCTGTACTACAGCGTGTATATCGGAAATTTCCATATCCGCTAGCGTAAGAGAATGGTTTGGTGAAAAGCAGATAACTTTACATTCTCCTCTCTCTCCTTCAGACTTTAATAAACCGACGTTATTATTCATATCACTAGTATCTGGTTGAAGTGCACCAAAGTCATTAGTGAAAGCATATGTGCTTGAATATTTTGGATTGATCGCTCCGCTTGTTCTAGAATTCCCTGGACATAAATAACAGGTGGAGTCATATGCTTGTCTATCTATGGGAGCAATATTTTCTTCTTTACCTTGCCACGGTCTTTTTGTTCGATGTGGGGAAACGAGAATCCATTCTCCTGTTAATATATTGAACCTACGGTGTGGATCTTTTGAAAAGTTAAGTGACATAGATTGATATTGTAGAATTAATTACTAATTATTTGTGCTCCGTTTTCAATTGATACATAGTAAGGTGAGAGTTCTCTTTGAAAAGTTTTCTGATAGGCTTCACTTGCTAGCGTGATGAATTGTTCAGAGTTTTCTTTTCTAATCAGGTTTAATGTGCAGCCACCAAATCCTCCACCCATCATTCGACTTCCTAAGATATATTTTTTATCTCTTGTCAAGTCAACTAAATAATCTAACTCAGTACAGCTCACTTCAAAATTATATTGCAAACTAAAATGTGATTGATATATAAGTTGTCCAAGTTGTTCAAAATCACTTTTCACGAGCGCATCAGTGGCCAATAAGACTCTCTCATTTTCAGTTACAACATGATGACATCTTTTATATATTTGATCTGGAAATATTGAAGCAAATGGCTCTAACATTTCAATGGTGACATCTCGAAGTTTTGTTATGGTAGGAAATTTATCTTTTAAAAGTTGAACACCATGGTTACACTCCTTTCTTCGAGTATTGTATTCAGAGGATGCAAGTTCGTGAGATACATTAGTATTCAATAACAGTAATTGATATTCTCCAAGATCTAAAGGGAAGTATTTAAATTCCAAGTTCCTACAGTCCAATAACATGACATGATCTTCCTTACCCATAACACTAGCAAATTGATCCATAATTCCGCATTTAATTCCTACGAAATTATGTTCAGCCATTTGACTAGCCTTAATGATCTGCCACAGATCCAATCCTAAATTGAAGAGCTCGTTGAGACCAAATGCCAAGCTACACTCTAATGCAGCTGAAGAACTCATGCCGCTTCCAATAGGAACATCACCACTAAATTCGCCATCAAATCCTTCTAAGTTTGCACCCATATTTTGTAACTCATGAACTACACCCATGACATAGTTCTCCCATCCACTTTTGATGGGATTAAAATTGTCAAGCTCAAAAGAGAATGAATTTCCCATGTTAATGGAATTGAATGTTACTCTTTTAACGGATCCGTTTTTACTCAATTTAAAAATAGAAGTTTTGTCAATCGCTGCAGGCAAAACATAACCATCGTTATAATCGGTATGTTCACCAATAATATTGATTCGTCCAGGTGCTTGTGATATAATTGTTTTCTTTTTCATTTTTATCGATGGTCATAAGTCTTTCCAATTTTCTATGGAAAGAAGATTAATATTATTTCTTATTAGCGATTAATTCAGCAACAGAATTCATTTTATGATCTATACGGTATGCATATTTGCCTACGTTTTCCTTTATGAATACATCTATTCCTTCTATTAACTTAGAGCCAGAATAAATTACTTCGTCTTTATCTATTAAATATTCTATTGGCATGGAATTTTATTTTTAGGTCGGTGTAGTATACTATAGTTTTCTTACTTTCTTTTCCCACGCCCATGAAGATGCAGTCATATCATCTAAAGATAGTTTAGCTTGCCATCCTAATTCATGATTTGCAAGATCAGTAGCGGCATACATTTGTTCCACATCACCTGTACGTCTTTCGACGAATCTATAAGCTAGTTTTTGTCCACTTGTTTTTTCAAAAGATTGAATAACTTCCAGTACTGAGCTACCTTTTCCTGTTCCCAAATTGAATATTTCAAAATTCGATTTTTGCTCTTTATTTAGTAGACGCTCCACCGTAATAACATGAGCATCTGCAAGATCAACAACATGAATATAGTCTCTAATCGCAGTGCCATCTGGGGTATTGTAATCATTGCCATATACAAATAGTTCTTTGCGAAGTCCAGCAGCTGTTTGGGTTATGAACGGCATAAGATTATTTGGAATTCCATTTGGTAATTCACCAATATTTCCAGAAGAGTGAGCACCAATAGGATTGAAATATCTTAATGAAACAGCATGGAAGTCAAGCATTGCTTTTGCAGTGTCTTCTATAATATTTTCTCCTATTTTTTTGGTATTTCCATACGGTGAGATTGCTGGTTTTGTCTGATGTTGTTCTGTTAATGGAAGGCTATCTGGTACACCATATACCGTGGCAGATGATGAAAAGACCAGATTAAGGATTTTATTATTGTTCATTGCATGAATAAGATTCAAAAGTGCCAATAAATTGTTTCTGTAATATTCAATGGGTTTTTCGCATGATTCTCCAACTGCTTTTAAGGCGGCGAAATGAATTACAGCATCAGCTTCATGATGAATTTTAAAAAAAGAATTTAACTTATCAGTATCAGTCATGTCCAATTGACAAAATTCTGGACGATTTCCCGTTATTGCTTCGATGCCTTTTAGCGTATCAATATTAGAATTCACTAAGTTGTCAATTATAATGACTTTGAAGCCTTTATTGATTAAAGCAACTGTGGTGTGGGAACCAATGTATCCCAATCCACCTGTTACAATTATTTTACGCATATCATTGTTTCAATTAATTCCTAATAGTTAATACAGCATATGAATAATAGAAAGTCAATCTAGTTCACAATTATTCGCTTATTCACTCTATCTAATTTCGAATTAAACCTTACAAAATATACACCGGAAGCGGCATTTTTCATTTCGATGCGATTAATCTTTTCCGTCACTTTTAGTTGTAAAACACTTTTGCCAATTACATCAACCACCTCAACCATCATAGGGGTTTTCAAATTTGGAATTTCAAGAGTAAATATTCCGTTGGTAGGATTCGGATAAATCTTCATATTCGTCAATTGAACAGAAGTTGTACTAACCACATTTGTAACTATCAAGTTCTCTACACAGGTAAACAGAATAGAATCGACACCTGTAGGTTTAATAAAAAGGTGTAATGAATAATTATCTCCTGGAATCGGCGCCACATCTGTAGTGATTTGAATATCAGCAATATTACTAAACCCAGGCGTACCCGTTATTTGGTCTTCTCCGAGAATAATATCACTACCATCTCTAAGTTGGACGATCACATCTGAATTAAATCCTGAAGAATAACTAAAACTAAAATCAAAATTGGTACCAGTTTCTACTTCATCGGGCAGCAAAGAACAAAACACATTAGTTGCAAAATTAGGCACCACTGTTATCACGCTAACATCGGTATATCCACCATCTACTGTAGTTGAGGTAACTTCTGTTGTTCCTTCTAGATTCCCTTGAACTAAACCATTTGCATCGACCGTAACAATTTGTGTATTTGCAGAACTCCATGTGACAGATTGATCTGTAGCATCCGTTGGATTGATTACAGCAGTTAGTTGATGGGTTTCATTTGGCTCCAATGATAAAATTGATGGAAGAACGTTTATGCCAACGACAGAAATGAAGGGAATACTATCAACGACCTCGATGATCCCAGTGGAAGATAAGCCACTATTAAGATCAGTTAAAGTAATCGTAGTGGACCCTAAAGCAAAGGTTGTCACTTTTCCGAAATCATCAACTGAAGCAACACTATTGTCACTTGACTCCCAAGTTAAGTTTTGGCTCGTAGAATTCCCAGGCGTCAATTTTGCGGCTAGTTGAAATTCTGAGGCGGGCAGCATAAATTTTTGAGCTGGCAACAATTCTAGATTAGTTACCGCAAGATTATCTGACCTAAATACGATGTTACTATGATTATACATTTGCAAGGACATAGAACTTATGTGACCATCTGAGTCAGCAAAACGAACTGTAATTTCATTATCTAGTTTCAAATAAGAAAGTGGAACGGGCACTTCAATTACTCCAAACCAACTTCCTTTAGGAGTTTGGTCATACCCTGCATAATTACTGGGCACTAAAATTTCTAATCCATTCACTTTAACCGTAGGCTGAAGATCTCTTCCGTGAGGCCTTCCCATTCCTAATCTTAAAACTGCTTCTCCTTTGTCTTCTTTAATTACCCCATTAATGTTAAAATTATGATCGGTAAATGGAAGAATTTTTGTTAAATAAGAATCGGCGAAATATTTAGTTTCTTCTACCAACTCATTAATCACTATATCATTCTGATAAGTGTATTCAATGATCATTGCGGCTTCTTTACCAATGGTTACTTGTTCTAAAGTTGAATAATTTTCTTCAGCTAAAATTGGTTTATTATCAGTAGTGTTGAGGTATAAATGTTTGACACGAATGTTTTGAATGATATTCCCTTGATGCTCTATCACATTCAAGTCTACTTCAGTGTCGTCAAAATATAAGTTATTTACAATCAAGTACATCTTGTTATCATCAACAAATGCATTGGTTTGAATATCCGGATCCGTACTTCGAGTATCAATTCTAGTTCCTTTAACATCTGACCAAAGTTGGAAAAACTTTACCATGTCTGTATAGACCCAATCTAAACCTGTTTCACCAGATTCTTCCTTGGTCTGTCGTAATAATCGCCAGGGATAAGGATTCCCATTTGCTTGAGTGCCCCACAAAGCTTTGACGATAACAAAAGGAATCGCTGAAAGTATATCTTGTGGTCGCTCCGAAAAAGTTAATAGCATAGATGTCCAAGACTTTAAACTTTGCCAATCCCTATACGGTGTCCAAGGATTGCCTTCAATATTACGGGCACGACCCCCATATTCAGAAATCACATAGGGTTTAATCTCACCAAAGGAGAGCAAACTATAATGGTCTATCATGTCTAAAGTGGCATCAATATTAGCCCCTCTTCTAAGTTCATTCGTTCCGTTGAAATCATAAAAGTGAATTGCCCAAAAATCCATTTTATCTCCAGAAGTATCCATAAACAATTTCATACGTTCATGCCATCTTTGAAAATCATTTTGTTCAAAATTAGGAAAGGCAGCACAATAACCGCCAATTGGAATATCAGCAACTTGCTCTCGAATAGCATCCGCTGCATCATTATGAAAATTAAAGATATCAATGGGTTGATGAGGCCCTTCGTCGACTAGGTCATAAAGTGGTTCGTTCATGATTTCAATATAGGTCGGCTTCGGCTGACCATTACTTCCATGAAACTCGTTAATATACCGACCCATATATTCACCTGTTGCAAAACCGTTAGCCAAAGACCACCCTTGCGAAGTATTCATGCCATCGGGATAAAAGGGATGCTGTTGGGCAGCAATGACTAGTTCATTTCTAAATTCATATAATTTATGTCCAGCATTGGTCGAGTAGCTATTTCTAACGCTTGCTCCCTTACTAGCAATATCTGCTGGGTCCGCAAAACCAGGACGAGCTGGATCCTCTTTCACTTGACTGAGATAGTAACTTATTCCTCCAGTATTTCTACCCATATAAACATCTAAGCCATTTAAAAATGTATCTCTTAGATTAACAAAGTTGCTCAAATTATTTCCTGTAGTCCATTCACTTTCAGTTTGGTCTGCATGTATTTTTAACATCCGTGTTCGATTAAAGCTATCCATCTCTCCAACAGTATGTTTAAAGTTTGGATGTATGTCTATCGTTATTTGTGCAAACAAAAAGGTTTGGGCAATAACTAATATTATGGTAAGAATTTTTTTCATTTTATGCATTTAAATTCTATTTCTAGTTTGTTAGTAGTTTTTAATTACTCTTTTCGAAAAACTGCTTAATACTGACTTTAGCTTTAGTATGTTAATAGCATCCGGAAATTGAAACATTTCTGAAAATTTTTCTGAATTAACTTTTTTTTCTGATGTACTTTGTCAGAAAATAATTAAGAATCAAATTGATGTAATTGTCAATATTAGAAAGTTAAATGTCCAATTTCAAGTGTGTTCCCGGAAAGGCAAATGACATATAGGCTAGGTACAAAAAAAACCTAGTGCTCTTAAAATATTAGTCACAACTCTCGTTAATTCATATCTATCACTTAATCCCGAGTACTTTATCTTAAGAAATTATCAATCCATTTTTATAATTTTATAAGCTTTAGAGAATGATTTGTTATGAATCCTTAATACATAACTTCCGTTAGGTAAATCTCTTACTGGGACGATATCATTATTAGAAGCTTTCGTGTCCACTAATTTTTTACCATTTAGACCAAAAATTTGAACATTATAATCCTCTTCCTCTAAGCCCGTCAAATAAATATAATCTGAAGCAGGAACAGGATAGATGGAAATATTGTTTTCATCAACATCTTCGATCGAGGAAGTCACATCTACATTTATATTTACTAAACTCTTTTCAACAGTTTCTCCATTGCTAGAAGCCATAGTTATCCATAAGAAATAAAAATTACCTGACGGAAGATCTGCAGTGGGTGTTGCACCGTCTAGAGAAATACTTGCCGAAGAAGTTCCTGATTCTGTACCGAGTACACCAAAATCAAAAGCAATGTAATCATTAACAACATTCCAATCGGAAGTCATTTCTCGCAACCAGTATTTGATACCTCCATTTCCACCATGAATAACCTCATATGTTGTCCCAGCATGATAGACGCTACCGACATCCATAGTTCCACCTGATTCATAAATAGAAGTTAGATACAAGGACTCATCATCGAATTCGATAAAAGTCTCAATTCTAGGTAATACGTTCACTATGGCATTATCTTGGAGTCCACCATTGACCGTTGTTGCGGTGATAGTCACCGTACCTGCCAATATACCCGTAACTACACCATCGGCATCTACAGTAGCTATGTCATTGTCGCTACTCGACCAAACTACATCCATTGTATCAGCATCTACAGGAAGAATAGTTACGGAAAGCTGATAATCGTCATCTTCAACCAAATCCAAACTACTAGGATTGACCTCAATGGATTCTACATCTATTGGAAACCATTCTACAACAGTCACGATCGAAGAGTCTGATAAACCATTTATAGTAGTTGCCGTAATAGTTGCCGTTTCTCCCAAGAGAATACCTGTCACAACTCCATTAACATCTACACTAACTGCAGCATCATTACTTGAAGTCCAGACCAAATTCCTATCTGAATTTAAAGGAAGAAGATTGGCCGTCAATATTTTCCATTTATTTTCTCTAACATCAAGTGATGGAGGATCTACTACTATACTTAATGGAGGCACATTATCAGAGTCAATCAATTCGTTAACTGAGACATCCTTTATTGTGATTTTTTCACCATTCCTCCAACGAACGCACACGCTATCAATCTGAGTTGCTTCACCTAATCCAAAATGAACCGTGTTTAATAAACTTGCAGAAAATATCGCGCCTGCTGATCCAACTCTTTTTGAGAACTGTTGATCGGGAGTAAATACGGTGACGTGAGCTGAGATAGGATCTACATTTGAAATAGGTGCATAATTTACTTTAACCAGAGAGAAATTGCCACTTCCAGGATTTTCATTAGAATACAAATACCATTTTCCCAATTCATCACTTCCATTTAGTAATTCTAAATCGCCATCTAAATCAAAATCAAAAGCTTGCCCCATATCTCCATGACCTTGGTCAAAAATATCATGAAGGTTGTGAGAGGTTGTCATTTCAAAACTACCTATTCCATTATTGAGGAGTAAATAATCAGCTACTCTTGATTTAAGAAATCCAAAACGATAAACATATAAATCCTGATGACCATCATTATTAAAATCACCAGTAGTTACGCCCATATTTTTACCTCCTTGTGGAATATTCCATTCGTCAGAGACATTTGTAAATACACCATCATCATTTCTAAGTAATACATCTTGTGTATTTCTATTTAAAGGATCCCAGCTTTTAGATATAGCTTTGATTCCTTCCAGTGTAAAAGCGATCGACCAATAAATAGCAGCGTTTCTTTTCCACTCTATCTTCCATTCTCCATTGCCTACATGTCCTATGTAAATGCCATTTTCAGTTATATCACTTGGCCAACCATCTGCTGAAGACTGAGTAATTGTGAGGTCATCTGTAACCATTAATTCATTTGGTGTTTTAGCGCTTCCTAAATAAATTGGAAAGCCACCATTGTACCCTCTAAAGACCAAATCTAAATCAGAGAATTTAATATCTCCGTCTGCTGAAAAATCCATTCCAATTGTTCCGGCATTTCCATTGCTTCTAATATCTAATTTTTCTTTAACTGGGTCAAAATCTACAGACGGTGTAACAGATTGTAGGAAATTTTGTCCTCGGGCTACATAATAATCTAAATCACCATCATTATCAATGTCTATATCCGTTACTGCAGATACATAATTGAGATTATTAAGTCCGATAGGCAATATGTTTGCACCAACTTGAGTGAAGCTAAAATCGCCGTTGCCTTGCCACATTGATAATGGCCAGTATAAAATTATGTCATCGATGTGATCGTTATTAAAATCAGTTACCAACATTCTTTCACCTCCTTTGTCCTCTATTCCCGGCACACTTTTTATATTGAAAGTTCCATCACCCAGATTTTCATAAATTATGTGGATTGCTCCTGTACTTGAATTGATACCTTGAGCATTAAAAAGGAATAAATCTAAATCATTATCCAAATCCATATCAATCCATCTTGCTCCTCTACCTCTCGCTCCTTCTTGGATACCTACATCAAAAGCGGTTGATGTAAAATTTCCATTGTCATTTCTCATGACATTAGGTGTTTGAGGAGTGGTTCCATTTCCACCGCCCTGAGTAAGGACTATATCCAGATCACCATCATTGTCATAATCCCCTGCGGCAGTACCGTGTAAGTCCCACATGGCAATGTTTTCAGAATATTCTACTACGGTTCCATTTCCATTGTTCCATACCAATTGAGCAGGAACAATATTATGATTGTTTAAAACGAAATCGTAGTATCCATCGTTGTTTATATCTGCTACCGTAGGACCGCCATATTTATAAGTGATATCTGACGGAAGTCCAGCCGCTTCGGAAATATCTTTATACTCAGGAAAGTCTAAATTATTAATATCTGAGACGAGAATTTCGTTTACGACTAAGTCGCCTTCTCTGGCCACCAATCTAATTTCATTATTGCCCGTAATCTCAAATTTAACCATTGGTCGAAAAGTATGGGTCCCTGAGCTAGGAACATCTAAATAATCCAGAATGAGTTTATCATTTGCATAAATAGCAAAGTATGCATAAGGTACGTCTGTCGTGAGACTGATATCTAAGCGTTTTAGGAGTGAACCATTAGCATCATAATCAATGACTACTGGTTCGGTTACAGAGACTGGCGTCGATGCAGTAACAATCTGAGCATGTAGATCACAAACTCCAAAAACAAAGACTGCAAAGAAAAGTATTAGGACTTTAAGTGATGTTTTCATATCGTATAGTTTATTTTATTAATCAAGTATATATTTTTTATTCAAAAATCAATTTATCATTGTTCTTTTAATTTTTTCCATATCTAATTTCGTATAATGGATAGGTTACCTTCCTTGCTCCATCAATCAATTCACTGTAAGGCGTATCGGCAATGGAAACAAAACCAACATTATAGTTTTCCCCATCTTCTCTACCCGAAGTAGCTTCATCTAAATACTGGAACCAATGGGCACCCACTATTTGAGGATTTTCTAAAGCACCTTTTATGTAATCTTGGAACAATTCGCCGCGATGTTCTTGCGTTTTTGCTGCCTTGACTCCAACGTGAAGACTTCCCCTATCTAAAGCACCAAAATGAAACTCTCCAATCATAATCGGTTTATCAATACCTTTGGGCATTGACACATTTTCTACACTATATTCATACTTATTAAAACTGACTACATCGCAATATTCGGCTGCAGCCTTCAATGTATTGTAGTTGTTAGCCCAAGCAAAACGACAACCGATATACATCTGATTGGGTGCAATTCTGTTTAATTCTTCCTTGATCGTCCTGAAATAAGTTGTAGCAATTTTATCATAAAATTTTTCTAAATCTGTTTTTGCTTTTTCAGCTAATGGAGGAGTTGTACTGTTTAACAAAGCATCCCATGAAGTATGTGAAGTCTCCCAAATTTGATTTAATTTTCCAATTTCAGAATATTTACTTTTTAAGTCATTAATGAATTCAATCTTAGCTGGCTGCGTCGCTGGACTTTTCAAGGTCCCTTCTGATAAGGAACCAATATCACCCCAAGAAAGTTCGTTGTCTACAAAATATCCTAGGCAATAAGGGTCGCCAGCACCTTCATTTTGGCTCTCCATCGAAACGCGAACTGCTTCTCTAAATGCTGGGTCAAACACATCATGAAATTTACCCCAATATCCACTTGAGCCTTCAATCAAAGGTGTTTCTCTTATCCAAACTGTTCCTACATAAGGTGTTTGCTTCATATCTGTTGCCCCATTATCTGATACAAAACCAATGGTATTAAAACCCCAACTTTTTAATCGGTTATGAATATTTTGTCTATACTTTTGTAACCAATCATCTCCATACTTTTTATACAAGTTTGATTGATAAAATTGATATGCCTTAAAGGGAATCTTATCTTGGTAGAAACCATGAGAAGACCATGTCCCATTATCATAAAACTGGGCTAGTGGACTATCATTATTGGGTAATCCCTCAAAATAGTTCTCACGACCTTGAATACCAGATAAACCAGCAGTGGATGCCATACAATTCATACCCGTCGTCCAAAACAATCTACCTTCTGGATCTACCATCCACCATTTATCCTCAACTTTCTCTGTACGAAACCACCCAGTAGATTCTAGCTGAGGACCAGTAGACCATCCTCCAAACTTATTTCTATCTGGAGGTGTGTTCTTCAGATTATCCTTCGTTTCTACTTTGGCTTGTCGCTTAAAGTCTTCTTGAGTATTAATTTTATCTTTCCATTCTCGATGTTTATATTGTCCAAATTCATCTATAAAAGGAAAGAAATCTGCAGTATCTCTTTTCTCCATTCTTTCCACCGCTCGTACATTATGAATCTCAAATTGATTTTCTTGAGTGGCATAGCGTGAATAAAAGGTTATCTCATCAATAGCATCTATATCTGTTTTAATATGGCCAGGAATACCTCTCATTCCCACGATATCAATCTGAGGCTCATGAACCCATTTTGTCCACGAAAGGGGAACGGTGATGGTTCCTTTTTGATTTGGCTTTAAATCTATATAATCCGAACAATACCATTTTATCAAACCGTCCGGGTCGTCTCCTACAAACATTTCAACTTGTATATCTTCATCACCTGTATTCGTAACATCTGCTTTGACGAGGTAGTAACCTTGTAAATTCCACGGTTCATTAGGAGATTCTTTGAGGATAACACCAGGTTTAGTTAAGTCATTTCCAGTCGAAATTTGAAGTGATGTACTATTACCATTTTCGATTAACTCGTATGATGCATCCTCTGTAATAATAAGCGAAGAATCAATTACATTTTCAAAATCAAAAAGAATTAAGTGTTCTTGATCTATTTTAATAGAAGTGCATTGATAAAAACAAAAGGTAAAAATAATTAAAGAGCTAATCAATATTTGGTTCTTCATAGAAATATCAACCGTTGGGTTAAGAAACAGAGTTTGAGAGACATAATTTATGGATAAATCACAGGAGATAATCAAGAACGTCATAGACAAGAACTGGACAGCTAATTTTTTTCGCTTATGTTTTGCCCCAACTACTCTTTTTGTCGCCATTATTCAAAGTCTCCTCGCCCTTTGCTACATGACTACTTACTTGTTGACCATGAAAACGTCGAATATATTGATAATTATCATCCTTATATTTATGAGTTAATCCCCACTCCAACGAAGCAAAAGGTGCTGTTTCTGTATCTAATGACCTATTTAAACCGATTGCTTGAGGGGCTGATTTGATAACTGACATAATTTCAAAGTTTATTCCTTCGGGTGACCATTGTATCGTGTTCTTTTCAGGCCCATCAGTAGTTATAAGAGATGCTATACCACCATTGTAGTGCCAGACACATATCTCATGACCACTATTAGAAATTGGATTGTATGGAGATTTGACATAAGGGCCCAAGGGCTTATCAGAAATAGCTACACCATGTCGAATTTGCCGACCACCAAATGTAATTTCTTCTCCCATTTGCTCCCCTTTATAGTAGAGATAAAACTTATCATTAAAAAAAAGCAAACAAGGATCGTGTACTTTATGGCTATCAAAATCTCCTTTTCGAATAACCTTAAAGCGATTATCTTCATCTCCATCCCAAATACCATTTTCGGAGGGACTCAGTATTGGAGAAGCGCTCTTAGTCCAGGGACCATAAGGAGAGTCTGACCAAGCAATCCCCACTTGGTTCTTTACTCGTATAGTATAAGGGGATTTTACCGTCTGATAGGTCAAATAATAGATTCCATCATGCTCTAAAACTTCTACTGTAAAAACCGATCGATCATCGTAAGCTCCACTTACTCCTCGAGGGATTGCTATACCCTCTTCTTTCCATGTCCATCCATCGACGGACGTTGCAAACCAAATATCGCAACGATCCCAAGGGAAAACTTTATCCTTTTCAATATCACCTGCGAACCCATCACTGGGACCAACACTTTTAGTATACCAAACAAAATACTTCCCATCCTTGTAAATGAGTCCACTAGGGTCTCTCCTAACTACACCTTCTTCATACGCTAAATCTCCTTTCAGGTCAAAAGTTTCAAATTCGCCAAACCATTCGTTGCTCCATCTTGACCACTCCAATGCTCGTTTTGAAGCAGCACTTAATTTATCACTATTAGTGATGCCTAGTCTTTCATATTGTTCTATGCTATATTTCTTCATAATACCTTAATTCTTTAAAAACAGTGATCATGCTACTCGTCTAGTACAAAATAGAGAAATACGACGAATATGTCAGTTATTTATAGCTAGACAAATACTGCACTATTATCAATTGTGAGATTTAAATTATCTCTAAATTTCCATATTTATGCCATAAATACTACATTTACCTATAGAAATTAAACTTATGATTATAAACTATACTAGACAATACGTCCTTATAGTTTTTGTATTTTGTACACTAATCCTCAACGCCCAAGTCGAGTCCGTATTGGCCGTAAAAGACTTTTCTTCCTTTGAAGAATGGTTAACTCAAGTAAATATTATTCGCTTAGAGAATCCTGAAAGCGCAGCTAAGTCCTTCCAAGGTGCTTACGATTACTTTATAGAGAATAGGGACACTTTAAGTGCAGTGAATACTTTAGTTGAGATGTCCATCAATCATGGACATCAAGTAGAATACCAACTTGCCTACGATAAACTATGGAAGGCTTTGTTTTTGGCTGATCAAGCACATAATGATAAAGCAAAAATTCCTGTTTTTATTCAACTGGGTCGATATTACAGTTTTTATAAAAGGGAAGAAACCGCATTAGAATATTTGCATCAAGCACTGGCTTTAGCTAAATCGCTGACTACTAAGACCAAGGACGGAAATTTTGAAAATGAATTACTATCAAGCTGTTATTACGCACTGTGCTCAACTCACCGTGATTTCAATAATGGTATACAGGCAAATGCATATTTAGATAGTGCTTACCAGTACGTCAATCAAGATCCTGAAAATTCAAATATTTATTATTTAAAATTCGAAGGAGCTTGGATTGATAAATTTAATGGGAAAGATCAACAATCGATCGACACCATTTTTTCAATTCAGCCCTGGTTTAAAAAAAATAGCCCTAGTTTTCAAGTATTACTATTTAAAGAGGTCGGCGACAGTTATTTAGCCTTAAAAGATCATAAACAAGCGGAGAGTTTTTACAAACGAGCTATTGATATTTCCGAACAATATAAAAGCCACTTAGATTATGTCCCTGTTATATATCAGCGCTTAGCAAAATTATATTCTGAAAAAGGCAATTATAAAAATGCTTTTACAAGTCTCGAAAAAGGAATACACTTGGATAAAATATTCTTTGATAGTCGAAGTAAAAACAATCGTTCTTTATTAGAGATCAAGGATGAATTCCGATTGGAAAAAGAAAAACAAAAGCAATTAATCCAAGAGCAAAAAATTAATAATCTAGAAAAGGAGGAGCAATTGAATTTTTTAGAAAACTTGATACTAGTCGTGGTGATTATTTCTTTACTCTTTGTTGGTTTTCTCTATGTCAAGAATATGAGAAGAAAACATCAAGTGGAAAAATCCCTTATCAGAAAAAAGAGAGAACTAGAGGTAAAACAAACTAATAGACTGCGGGAATTAGAAATACAACAAGCTGCTGAGTTACGTCAAATTGAAGTTCAGCAGTCCAACGAATTACTAGAATTAAAGAATAAGGAATTGGCAACTTCATCATTAAAATTGATTGAAAAAGACGAAGTTTTATCTACTTTAAAGGATCGACTCTCTCAAGGTGATGGAGATATCAAAGCACATGAACTAAAGAAAATCGTACGAAGTATTTCTCATAGCAATGCACAAAACTGGGAAGAATTTGAGGCTAGATTTATGTCAGTGAATAAGGAATTTTACAATAAATTAAATGCCAAATATCACAAGCTAACTAGAGGTGACCAAAAACTATGTGCTTTAGTAAAACTAAATCTGTCCAGTAAAGAGATGGCGAAACTATTGGGGATTTCTATCGAAAGTGTGCATACCAATCGCTACCGATTGCGAAAAAAACTGAATTTAACCCGTGAGGTGAGTTTGACGGAATTCGTTGCGAAATTGTAACGTTCATGAGGGCTTATGTTATTAATATCTTTCGTATAGTTATTTTTTAAACGGAGATAACTTTTCCCAATCGAAAGTGACCCCTATTCCAGCAACGTCTGGAGCAACTGCTCTGCAATTTTCAACGACTAAAGGACGAATTGTGTATTCATCGATTGGAAAACTATGCACTTCTAACCAACCACCGTGAGATTGAGAAGAAACTAAACTCACATGCAATTCCTGCATACCATGAGAGCAAACTGGAACATTGTACTTAGCTGACATTTTTGCGACCGCTAGCCATCCACTCACACCGCCACAATTAGAAGCATCAGGTTGAATAAATGATAACTTAGATTGTTCTAATGCATATTCAAATTCATGGATTGTGTGAAGATTTTCTCCCATGGCCAAGGGCATATCTGTTGCGTCTGAAATTTCAGCATATCCTTTATAATTATCAGGAATTGTTGGTTCTTCAAACCAGGTTATATTATATTTTTCAAATGCCTTAGCGGCCAGAATAGATTCATCAACCGTCATAGAATAATTGGCGTCAACCATAAAAGTAGCATCATCCCCTATCAATTTTCTTACTGCCGCTATCCGTTCAATATCTTCACTTAATTTTTCTCTTCCTATTTTAATTTTTATCGCATTGAAACCTCTATCCAAATAGCCTTGGATATTGCTTAGCAATTTTTCCATGGGAAACATTAAATCTATACCTCCGCAATAAGCTTTACAAGTTTTCCCAGCACCTCCTGCTAACTGCCATAAAGGTTTATCTAGTGATTTACATCGGATATCCCACAAGGCAATATCGATAGCAGAAATGGCGAAAGAAGCAATTCCGCCACGACCAACATAATGAATATGCCATTCCATGAAATCATAAATGTGCTCTATGTCCGTACTATCTTTCCCTATAATCGCAGGTGCTAAATCATGGTCAATCATTGCCCTTATTGCATGACCTCCTTTACCCCCTGTATAAGTATATCCTGTACCTTCCATCCCATTCTCCAATGTGATTGTAGTAGTCACTAATTCGAAATAAAAATGATCCCCGTGCTTAGCATCTGATAAAACCTCATCAAGTGGAACTTCAAATAATTGGGTTTTTATACGTTTAATTTTACTACTCACTTCTTCTATATTTAAAGATCTAGTCAAAAAGATTATGATTTGTATTTAATATAAGTTGTCTTTTTATCTAAATACTGTTCCATACCATACTTTCCATCTTCTCCACCTGTTCCACTTAATTTCAAACCATTATGAAAACCTTGATGCTGTTCACCATGACCCCTATTGATATAGATCTCGCCAAATTCTAATTCGTCATGCAAACGCATAATTTTATTCATATCATTAGTGAAAACGATTGCAGCCAATCCAAATTCACTATCGTTTGCATATCCAATGACTTCATCGTATGTTTTAAATTTCAAAACAGGTAATACAGGTCCGAAAGCTTCCTCATGAACCACATTCATTTCTTGAGTTACATTTCCTAAAATTGTTGGCTCAAACCAAAAACCTTTAGCAAATTCTTTGCCTTTTGGTCGCTTTCCTCCAGCTAATATCTTTGCCCCTGCTGCTACACTCTCCTTTACTAGTTTTTCCAAATGAACAACTCCTAATTCGTTCATTTTAGGTCCAATATCTGTATCTTCCAAATTGGGATCTCCAATTTTCAATGCTTTTACTTTTTTCATGAATTTCTTCATAAAAGCATTATAAATTCCCTCTTGAACGTACATTCTTTCGTTACATGTACAAACCTGTCCATTATTGTCAAATCTAGAGTGCAGTGCTCCCTCTACGGCTTGATCTATATCTGCATCATCAAAAATAATACAAGGCGCCTTACCCCCTAATTCTAATTGGACATGTGTTAAATTCTGTGCTGCAGAACGGGCAATCGCTTGACCTGTTGGTGTACCACCAGTCATGGTCACCATTTTTGTAATAGGACTTTCTACTAAAGCTTTACCGGCTTCTACTCCACCGGTAATCATATTAATTACACCGTCAGGAATACCTGCTTTTTTAGCAATATTACAAAGTTCGAGTGTAGACAAGGGCGCTTCAGGAGTTGGTTTTATAACCACTGTATTTCCTGCAATCAGAGCAGGTCCTAATTTCCGCCCTGCTAGTGCCAATGGAAAATTCCAGGCAGTAATCGCCACTACTACTCCCTTAGGAACTTTATGTATCCAAATTTGCTCACTTGGGTTATCGGATTGAATTATGTCTCCTTCGATATGTCTCGCCCACTCGCAAGCATACTCTATAAATGAACAAGTTACTTCCACTTCAAAGCGAGCAACCTTCAATAATTTACCTTGTTCTTTAGTGATTAACTTTGCAAGACGTTCACTATTCTTTCTTATTCCAGCTGTAAAAGTTCGCAATATACTTGCTCGTTCAATAGCTGGTAATCGACGCCAATTTACCTGCGCCTTTTCTGCTGCTCTCAATGCTTTTTGAGCATCTTTGGATGAAGCATTTTGAACAATTCCAACTAAGGATTCGTCAGCTGGATTGATAATCCTATCTGTAGTACCTGAAGTAGCTTTTACCCATTTACCATTGATAAATAATTGATATTTCTTTGCCATTGATTTTGATTAATTTTCAATTCTTAATATGTTAATATTCAATTATCGCCCCATCCAACCGCCATCTACTAACATGATACTTCCATGCATATATGCTGCAGCCTCTGAACAAAGAAAAACAATCGGTCCTCCAAAATCTTCAGGTTGTCCCCATCGATTCGCAGGAATTCGTTCCAAAATAGCTTTTGAACGAGATTTATTTTTTCTTAATGCTTCTGTATTATCTGTACTGATGTACCCAGGAGCAATAGCATTTACATTAACTCCTTTACTAGCCCACTCATTAGCGAATGCCATAGTCAATTGACCAATAGCTCCTTTACTAGCAGCGTAACCTGGAACAGTAATTCCACCTTGAAAAGTTAATAATGAAGCCGTAAAAACAACCTTTCCAGAACCCCTTTCGATCATGTCTTTCCCGATTTCTCGCGTAAGTATAAATTGGGCATTTTGATTTACCTCAACCACCTTATCATACATTTTATCAGGATGTTCTGCAGCGGGCTTTCTTAATATTGTTCCGGCATTGTTAACCAATATGTCAATCGTTGGAAAATCTTTCTTCACTTCCTTAATGAATTCGTAAAGCTTTTTTCTATTACTAAAGTCACATCGGTAAGCCTTGAAATTTCTTCCTGTGGCTTTAACAGCCTTTTCTATTTCACTACCCCTTTTTTTTAATGTTGCAGAAACCCCAATAATATCAGCCCCAGCTTCTGCTAAAGCAACCGCCATACCTTTTCCTATTCCTCTTTTACAACCAGTTACTAAGGCAACCTTTCCTTCTAAGTTAAACTTATCTAATACACTCATTATTTATTTTTAAATTTTACACTTTTCTTAAAAAAATGATAAACGTCTTTAATTTAGAATACGTTTTATTTTCTTATTATACCTGACAGTCAAGTAGGACTTTCATGCCATCAGGGTTTTCATCAATATTTTCAAAAACAGTTTGAATATTGGAAAGCGGTTCTACTTTTGTAATCATTTTGTCAAATGGCATTTGATTAGCTGTGACCAACCCTATTGCTTCATCATAATCTTCTCTTTCATAAACCCTCGCTCCTATTAACTTGAGTTCTTTCCAGAAGAATTGAAAAAGGTTAACATTTTTTGGTTGACCATGAATAGCTACCATTACTATACGACCACGTAGACCTGCGATATTGGTCATTAAATCGACAGTAGGTTGAACTCCAGCCACTTCAAATACAACATCTGCTAATCTTCCGTCAGTTTCTTTTTCTATAAATTCTACTACATCCGTTTCTACTGGATTAACAACTTCAAAGCCTATTTCCTTTGCCAGGGCTAATCTTACCGAATTAACCTCCGATATAATTACTCTAGCTCCTTTACTCTTAGCGACCATTGCCACTAATAAACCAATCGGACCGCCACCTAGGACTACTGCTACTTCTCCTGCTTTCAATTCAGATAATCTTACATCATGACAAGCGACAGATAGTGGTTCAACTAAGGCTGCCAATTTCAAATCAGTTTCCACTGAAAGTTTATGTAGTGTAAATGCTGGAACATTCCAATATTGTTGCATTGCCCCTGGGCTATCAATCCCTATAAATTTTAAGTCTTTGCAAATATGGCTGTATCCTTTGTCTGAAGATTTCTCCCCACGATCATCAAGCGGACGAACGACCACTTTTTCTCCTACTGAGAACCCAGTAACTTCCTCCCCGATAGCTGAAATAGTTCCTGACATTTCATGACCAATCGTTACTGGTATTTGAACACGTTTATCCATTGAACCATGGTAAATATGTACATCGGTTCCACAAACTCCGCAGTAAGCCACTTTTATTTGAACCTCTCCTTTTGATGGTGCTACAATAGATTTTTCAGAAACCGAAAATGTATGGTTTCCTTCGTAAAAACTTGCTATCATTTCGATTTTTTTCTAGCGTTAATTGAATACTTACATCCTATGGCAATTTAGAAAATCATAGAAGTAAATCCTTAATACAAAGCTAAGAAGAAAAATGATATATCTAGACAAAAAATGAACAGGTATAAACGAAGCGAAGAAGAAACCAATATTGAAAGGCTTTTAAGAACAAACTAAGCTACATATAATCTAAATTCATCTTCTAGATATTTCAGCCTGGCGATTGAATAAAGATTCTATGTACTCCACAAATATTTCTCTATTACTTGTCTAAATATAAAGAATTAGCGTATCAAATTGCATCAAAATTCTATTTGATTTCAGAGATGTATTAATTGTAAATTCTTACTATTACTTTGACCTTGTTCAACCAATAGAAAGTGATGAATTTCATTATTCAATATATTAATTATATTTATAATATGTAATTCACAGTGGTAATCTAATTTTCTTATATATTGATCAAAATTATCATTATAATTCATACGTAGGCTCGAGCATTTCTACCATAGCTGATTCAATTCTGGATTTAATTCTGGATTTAATTTGAAATAGCAAGGCTGGTATTGTACTAATGTATAAAATTCCTCATTTTACATGACAATTATGTGTAAAATTGCCATATGATGACACGAGTGGCTCAAATTACTTTATTCAGAAGCGAACATATAAAGGAAAAATTCATTTACAAATCCTAAGATTCTAGTCATGTAACAGTACTATTTTCCCAATTTGATCACCTTTTCTTAAGACATCAAATGCCTCCAATGCAGCATCAAAATTGTACGCTCTATCGATGATGGGTTTAATTTTATGCTTATTCATAAAGTATAGTAATGAAGAAAATTCTGCAGGTGACCCCATAGCCGTACCTATGAACTGAATATGTCTTAGAAAAAACTTACTTATACTTATAGTCGTCTTCGGTGATCCTGTAGATCCATAGGTTACAATTCGTCCGCCATAATTCATAAATTTGAAATAGTCATCTAGATTGGCAGATGGAGAACTATCTAGTACGATATCTATACCTGACGAAAATTCTTTTAATTTGACATTCCAGTCTTCTTCCGTATAGTTGACGCCTTCTTCCGCTCCTATTGACTTCGCAAAATCTATCTTTCTCTGACTAGAGCTGCTAACGTATATCTGAGCTCCCATTGCTAAAGAGATCGCTAATCCTGCCTGTGCGACACCCCCACCTATTCCTGTAATAAGTACCTTATCTCCATCTTTTATTTTCCCATGCCTGATGAGCGCTCTCCAGGCAGTTAACCCTGCGATAGGAATAGCAGCCGCCTCCGCCCATGATAGATAATTTGGTTTAGGCACTAGATTAGATACAGGTAGTGATATGTATTCTGCCATCGTTCCTGGATCTGGCATTCCCAGAACTCTAAATTTCCTAGTAGGACTTTCTTCTTTCTCTCCCCAACCATAAGCAGGATATATGATCACTTCTTTCTCTAACCACGATGGATCAACTTCATCTCCTGTTTCTACAACTATACCTGAACCGTCCGCACCTAATATACAAGGCAGGGTCATGCCGGGATAAAGTCCTTTTTGGATCCATAGCTCTCTATGGTTTATAGAGGATGCTCTTATCTTTACAAGGACCTCACTACCACGAGCTATAGGTTTTTTCCATTCTTTTATTTCTAATTGTTTGTTCTCATCTAGTACAAGTGCTTTCATTTTGTAAGGCTTTGTTTACAATTACACGCTTCACTTATATTACATTATATGTGAATAAAAGACAAATTATCCATAATGATAATGAATAGCGCTAAGTAATACATGAAAATGAAAATATTGACATACAACAACTAATATTTTCTCTTGTTCTTTTTTAATGCATCACCTACGAGCAAATGTAATGAAATTAGGACTTTAGAAAATTAAATTGTCTATACTATCTCTTATCTAAGCGAATGACTATATTTACATATCCACAATAAGAACATATCCCTGATCTAAGGTTTAGAATATCTAAAAACACTATAAAATATGAGAAAAACATTATTCTTAGTAATGATTCTATTTACTATTATTGCTTGTAAGCAAGACAATAGTTCGGAGGAAACTGCTACAAAAACAACTTTATCTAATAGCTCTGAGGATGGATTCCAGTGGGTTATAGATAAGTTTTCTGATAAAAAAATACTCAAATATCAGATTCCTGATTTTGACAAACTGACTGCCAAACAAAAAGGTCTAGTATACTATCTTACTGAAGCTGGTCTTGCTGGAAGAGATATTATGTATGACCAGAACTACAGACATAATCTAGAGATAAGAAAGGCTATAGAGAATATTATAAAGATGTATACTGGCGATGATCAGTCTTCAGATGATTACAAAGATTTCATGACTTACGCTAAAGAAGTTTGGTTTGCAAATGGCATCCATCATCACTATTCTATGGATAAATTTACGCCCATATTTCACCGAGATTATTTCTATGAATTACTTAGAAAATCTGGTACTCAACTTTCACATGAAGCTATGTCTGCAATTTTTGAAGAGGACCTTGATAATAAGAAAGTTAATCTGGATGAGTCCAAGGGCCTGTTAAAAGGATCAGCTATAAACATGTATCATCCCAACGTTTCTCAGGCAGAAGCGAAAGCGTTCTATAAGGAAAAAGCTAGAGATGATGGTGAGCAACCTATATGGCATGGACTAAATACTTACCTTAATAAGGATGCTAGCGGTAAACTCTTTGAAGAGGTATATTCTGTAAATGGAAGGTATGGTTCTGCAATTGCTAAAATTATAGAGAATCTCGAACAGGCTGTAAAATATGCGGAAAATGATCAGCAAAGTGCAGCACTAAAATTACTGATAGAATACTACACAACTGGAGATCTCAAAACTTGGGACGACTATAACGTGGCCTGGGTAGAGTCTACAGAAGGTGATATAGATTATATCAATGGATTTATAGAAGTATATAATGATCCTATTGGTTACAAAGGATCGTACGAAAGTATCGTGGAGATCAAAGATTTCGAAGCGTCTAAGAGAATGGCTAAGCTGTCTGATTACGCTCAATGGTTTGAAGATAATTCTACTATTCTTCCAGCGCACAAGAAGAAAAACGTGGTCGGTGTTTCTTATAAGGTGGTCAACGTTGCTGGCGAAAGTGGTGATGCCTCACCTTCTACACCTATAGGCGTAAATCTTCCTAATGCTAACTGGATAAGAAAAGAACATGGTTCTAAGTCTGTCAGTCTAGGAAATATAATCTATGCATATTCTGAAGCGTCTGGACCGGGTATGTTAGGTGAGTTTGCACATGATGAGAGAGAAATAGAATTGACAGAAAAATATGGTGGACTAGCCTCTAAGATGGCTACTGCATTACATGAAGTAATAGGACATGCATCGGGTAAAATAAACGAAGGTGTAGGAACTCCAAAAGAAACTTTACAGAGTTACGCTTCGGCGATAGAAGAAGCTAGAGCAGATATCGTTGCGCTGTATTTTATCATGGATCCTAAGATTGTAGAGCTCGGACTTATCCCTTCACAAGATGTTGCCATTGCTGAATATGATATGTTTATAAGCAATGGTCTGATGAAACAACTTCAGCGTATCAATCCTGGAAAGGATATAGAAGAATCGCATATGCGTAACAGACAGACGATAGCTGCATGGGCATTTGAAAAAGGTGCCGAGGATAATGTAATAGAGAAGGTGACAAGAGATGGTAAGACTTATTTCAACATAAATGATTACCAGAAGCTGAGAAAGATATTTGGTGAACTACTCACAGAATTACAGAGAATGACATCAGAGGGTGATTACAACGCCGCTAAGAATCTAATAGAGAATTATGGTGTAAAAGTAGATCAAGAGATCCATGCGGAAGTTCTAGAAAGAGTTAAGAAATTAAACATAGCTCCATATGGCGGTTTTGTTAATCCTATACTGACCCCTACGATGGATGATGATGGCCTAATCACAGATGTAAAAGTTAGTTATCCCGATAGTTTTGTGGATCAGATGATGACATATGGAGAGAAATACTCTTACTTAAAAGTGAAGTAATAAATCTAGCAAGCGTTATAATATTGTTAATTATAGCGCTTGTTTTTAGTTTTTACCCTTTTTTTACCCTAATGTATTTGCAAAGTTGCTATATTTAAGCTTCTGGCATTCAACACACTTTATTAACTTAACACACACGACGTGTATGAGAAATAATCTACTCCTTAGTTTATTAATAATTGTGTATTCCACCTCCCTCATGGGGCAGCAGATTTCTAGCTGGAGTTCTTTTTACGAAAATGGCTTTATATGGAATCCTGCGCTCAGTTCTAACTTCGGTAATAAAGAGTTAAGTCTGACCCACAGGTCAGAATGGTCAGGTTTTGAAGATGCACCAGAATTTGGAACTTTATCATTTCAGACCCCTCTTACAAGAGATCAGAATAAGGCTTCATTTGGGACGTTTCTAGAGTACGACAAAGCAGGTCCTTTGCAAAATATTGCACTTTCAGGCACCTATGCATACAAGATAAAGCCTCAGCTTCTCAAGAAAGAAAATGATCTATTAAGCTTCGGATTGCTTATCAAGGTGCAGCAGCTAAGGCTGAACACGATAGAACTAGTGCATCCTGAATTACAACTAAGCGGTGCTTCTGAGTTACCCAACTCCACATCTATACAGCCTAATGTAGGATTTGGATTTCATTATGTGAGTGCATCTGATAAATTATCCGATAGATATTATTTTGGTTTTTCTATGCTTAATATGATTCCTAATAAGCTGAATACTATAGAAGGAATAAGCCTTTCTTCTTCTATGCATATCACTTCCAATTTAGGGTACAGAAAATTTCTTTCGAGTTCCAAAGCACTACTAGATATTAACTTGCTAGGGATCTATGCTGCTACACGGCCATATGACATAATGCTCAATATGCGATATGAAAAAGTAAATAAGTTTTGGTTATCTGCAGGACTAGTCAATACGGGCGAATTCTTTGGCCAGTTCGGAGTTATTCTGGGCAAGAGATCGGGCAATAGCGATGCGTCAAAAAACAGCTCTATCCGACTCGGGATAAAAGCGGACTACAGTATAGGGTCGATATCTAGAGTGGCTGGTCTAGGGTACGAATTCTATATGGCCTACAGATTTGGATCTAATCAGAAAGAAATTACGGATAGAGGTTATAAACCTAGTAGAGTATATTGATTTATAGAATAGCCTTGTGCATTGTACATCTTTAAATAGAAAATAAATGAAATACTTATATATAACTCCCCTCTTACTGCTCCTAAGTTTTTATGGAGTTACAAAACATAATTTACTGAGCCTAAATTGTGAATTTGCTGATACATGTCTGGATATATCTACATCAGAGACATTGACTACAGCACCTACTGATACAACTTGCAATATGATTCGCCCAGTTTTTATAAATGGATGTTTAGATAATGCTAGTCCGTCTGTAGAAATCTCTGCTTGTGGGGCAGATGTATTACCGACAGTGTGGATGTGTATAGAAACGGATACCCACGCCGTAAGATTGATTACGGCAATAGATATAAAGGGTTCGTGGACACCATTCTGGTCCATCTGGTATGGAGCATGTGGCAATCTTACACAACTAACTGCAGTAGACACGAGTGTAAACCCTGTCCTATGTGGTATGGGTGTGAATACGTACAATATTGCACTACCTGTAGACCCTGTCACTGATACTCTAATTACAAAGTTCTATATAGCAATATCTGCAAGAGGTATGGTGGACAATCCTGACTTTTTACTTAGTGCGTACACACTAGGTGATTGTGAGGTGTGTAACGGCGATATTAGTAATTGTGAACCACTTGCAGAAATAGAAGTCGTTGATAGAGAAAATGATTTCCTTTCTTTAGATCCTGATGGAGATGGTTTAGCTGGACCCTTTTGTCCAGGCGAGAAAATAACAATCCAAGTGGATTATTTCCATAGTTCAATCATGTCTGATGATTGGATCATCGGTCTAGTGCCTAGTTTCGGATCAGGGTGGGATTTAGAAGCTTCAGATATTCCTAACCAAGGTATCGGCGGAAATTGGGAATGGATAGCTCAGGACGGTGGAGCATGTGCTCCTAAGCTAACCACTGATTCGCCTGTCCTGTGCACCTATACAGATGGTGATGAAAATTTACAATTACTTAACCTACTTTGCGAATCGTCATTTCAATGCCAATCTAGTGTGCCTCTACAAGCAGGTGCAGCTATACCTAGTGGATGGTTTTGGTTGTCAGACAGTCCCAATTGCTCCAATGATTGTGCCCCACAAAATAATTATGGATGGCCTGGAACGCAACATCAAATGACCTTTGAAATAGACCTAGTTGTAAAGCAAAGTAGTTCTGAGGGTGAATGTAATTCAGACAATGATTTAAGTTTTTCTTTTCAACCCTTTACGGATGGATTCCTTGGTTGCAGAGAAAACCCAACAGATGCATGTAAAATAGTAGGAAAACAATTTGGGCCTAAATGGAAAATAGAATGTAGTGCAGGACCTTCTGTTGTGACAGACCTGATCACAGGCTTATGTACAGGAGAAGAAGCAGACATTGCAGTAAGTATTGCAGGTGGACTTAACGGTTCTATAGAAATTATTGTGGCTGGAAATACCTCACCCAATATAACAGGACAAAATGACTTTAATTTTACAAACTCAGGAACGATCAATGATGTATTAGTAAATAATGGTACTACCGTTGATACCGCTAGATACCTGGCCTATGTAACGGTAGGTGGTTCTAATTGTAATTCTTTTCCTGTGATGATTAGTGTTCCCGTATCTCCACAGATTACGACAACACCATTAGATCTGCAAGTGTGTGCTCCTTTTCAACTTAACTTAAACACAAATGATTTTATTTCTGGTGGTGCTATACCTTATGCAGAAATCAATTGGTTCTGGAATGGCAGTGAGTTTATCACTTCAGGAAATATTCTTAATAATTATACTTTGACAGAATCTGGATTTATACTTTTACAAATAACAGATGCTAGTGGATGTGTTACGGAAAGTGAAATTCCAATTACGGTCTTCCAAGCCATAAATCCCATTATAAACCTTAATGCGTCTAGTGGATGTAATGCTGATAATCAGAATATCACTGCTACAGTAGGTTTTACACAAGGTGGGCCTGCTACGGCATATAACTGGTCTGTAAGAAATCAGTTTGGACAACCAGTAGGTATAGGAACTAGCTTAGGTTCTTCTTATCAAATAAACACATCAGGTGTGCAAGCTGGTGTATATACTATCTCTGTAATTGTGGATAATAATATAGGGTGTTCCTCATTGCTGGTATCAGAAAGTTTTACAATATTCTCTGCCCCTAATGGTATTGTTGTACAACAATCTGACTTGCCATGTGGCGAACTAGGTCAGGTATGCATAGTCTTCTATGCTCCTAACGGTTCTGACATATACGGTAACGGACCAGATAATAATAACGATGGTATCCCGGATGTTTATGATGTGAATTTTGATGGTGTACCTGAGTTTTTAGAAATTGTTTGGCAGACTCCTATTGCTACATTGACAAACAACAATCTGTGTATAGATGCTTCAGTGGAAGGATCTTATTCTGCTAGTATTGTGGTTTCTGGTAATTGTGTAGGCACTATAGATGCCGCGATTGTATCGGGTGGTAATGCTACTCCACCTAATATCATTAATCCAGGACCTATATGTCAAGGTAGTGTAATAGAACTATCAGTAAGTCCACCAGATTTTACATCTTACACCTGGTCAGATAGTAATGGAAATATATTAGGAGGTAATTTTCCTACCCTTGCCGTAGAGCCAACGGTAAGCTCTACATATTCTGTAAATGTAGTAGATGCAAATGGTTGCGAGTCTATAGCTTTCAGCACAGTCACCGTCAACTCATTACCTGTAATTTCTTTCTCAGGCTCTACTACTATATGCCCTGGGGAAGAAACTGTGATCGATGCAGGTGGCGACCCAACAAACTCCACATATCTCTGGACTAATAATGCTGGAGAAACCATTGCAGGAAATGGTTCTAATGTTACGATAGACGCTCCAGGAGAATATGCTGTATCCGTAAGTAATCAGTTTGGATGCTCTTCTTTTGCGACGATAAATATATTAGTCTCTAATGAAATAGAGTTATCAATTGCTGGTCAAAATATTTGTGATAATGGAACGAGCACCTTGGACGCAGGTAGTGGATTTGACTCGTATAGCTGGACAAACTCTTCTGGTGATATTATAGGTAATAATTCCACCGTAGTTGTTTCTATGGCGGACACGTATACTGTTACCGTTTCTGTAGGGGGATGTTCTGGATCTGGACAATATAGTGTCTCTATTGTAAACTCCCCACAAACCAATATTGCAGAGCAACTCAATGTTTGTAATAATTTGGATTCATCACCTACGTCCGTAGATCTCATAGCTGTATCATTGTATAGTGACCCTGGCACTTGGTCATCCTTAGATGGTATAGACATAACTGAATTATCCAATGTCAGTTTTGTAGATATCCCTTTAGATTGTTACAGATTTGTATATACAACAAACAACGCTTTTGCACCATGCGCAGAAAGGAGTGATACCTTATCAGTGTGTGTCGTAGACTGTGCTTGTCCTGATCTAGAAATAACAAATACTACATTGTGTAATGATATTACTGACTATGATATAGACTTGCAATTATCTCCCATCACAGCACCTGGAGTATGGAGTTTTGTAGACGGACCAGAAACATTAAGTATAACAAATAACTCTGATATAAGTACACAAGATATTGCGGCAGGAGATTATCGTTTTCTCTATACCCTTAATCCTATTCCAGATAATTGTCCTTTTGAAGATACCTTGACAATAGCGATAGTCTCTAAGGCTTTTGCAGAGCTCATGGAACCCTCTCCTATCTGCAATTCACAATCCGCTACAGGAACGACGATATTAGACTTGTCTACTCTCCTTGTATTCGGGAGCGGAACATGGATAGATCCTCAGATTACAGGACTTGATTTTTCTGATATAGGTAATTTAGATTTTACTGGTTTAGAGGAAGGTATTTACGATCTAAGTTTTGTAACAGATGATGCGATGGCTCCATGTTCTAATGAAACTTTTAGTATAGAACTACAAGTAATAGATTGTGGGTGCCCTACCCTTGCACTATTGCCTGGGCCAATGCTATGTAGTGATGACGCTATCTTTGATTTATCGACATTAGTTGGATCATCTGCTCCTGGAACTTGGTCAGAAGGGACAGGAAATCCTAGCAGTGCTAACTTAGACATTTCCACAATTAATTTAGAAGGTGCAGATTCTGGTATATATACTTTTAATTATACTTTAGACAATCCAGTGGTAGGCTGTGATGACGAAGATGAAATCTCGATAACTTTACAAGAAGCAATCATCCTGACATCTATGGACGGTGAGGTGTGTAATGAAAATAATGAAAACGGGTCTTCTATTATAGACCTGACAACGCTTGTTTCAGATCCTACTGGTATCTGGACAGATCAGAATGGATCTATTGTTACTAACCCAAGTGCTGTAGATTTTGGTGGAGAAATTGTGGGTTCTACCTTTGGATTTGTTTTCACTTCTGCAAGTGCGCAGGCACCATGTCCAAATGAAACAGTTATGATAACAATAAGGGTAAAAGATTGTAATTGTGATGATCCTGAATTAGTCAGTAATACTAGAATATGCAATACAGAAGGATCATTTATAGATCTACAGCAAGACATCTTTCAGAGTGGTCCTACAGGAAGCTGGTCTATCATGACTCAGCCTATAGGAGCTGCCCTCAGTCTACAAGAAGATAATATATTTAATTCAGAAAATGCTATTGCAGGTGATTACATCGTATTATACACTGTAGAAAGTCCGCAAGAAAATTGCGATTCAGAATTCCCCGTGGTCATTACTGTTGTTGCCGATATGACTGCTGCTTTACTGACATCGGCGACGGTATGTACAACAGAAAATGGCCCTGAACCTATCGTATTTGATCTCACGAGTGTGATCGTATCAGGTATATCTAACGGGACTTGGATGGATCAAGAAGGAAATGAAATAACTGATCCGACTACGCTATCTTTTCTAGGAAGTGATCCAGGAACTTACGATTATAGTTATGTAATTCAAAATGACTTACCATGTGAAGATAAAACGTATAACTTTTCGATAACGGCTATGGCCTGTGATTGTATAATAGATATAAATGATGAAAACATAGAAACAGAAACAGGTATCGTAGAAACTATTGATCTATTATTAGGTGATCAATTTCCTACAGACTTCGAGTTAAATATAATGAGTATATCAAATCAATCACTAATAGAGATCATTCAGTTACAAGATGGCATTTTACAATTCGAATTGCTACAATCCTTTTCAGGTGATCTACTCATAGAATATGAGTTATGCTCAGCTGATTGTGCAGCCTGTGAATCGGCAACACTTTTTATCTCGAATATATCGGAAGATGAAATAATGCCTACTTCCTTCATCAATGCTAACAGTTCTGAAACTAACCTTCTAAAGTTTACAAAAGGAGATATGATAGAAGGCAGTGAGTTATGGATTTATAATAGATGGGGAGACGAAATATTCCATGCTGAGAATTACGAAAACAACTGGGATGGTGAGGGTTATCCAGCAGGAACCTACTATTATGTACTGGAAGTTAATGGTGAGGTAATGAAGCAGACTTTGACTCTTTTTAAGTAGGGATATTTTTATCAACAAATATGATTTGAAGCTTATTAACATGAAAATTTTATGAGTAAAGTAGAGATTAAAGAAAGACAAAAACTACTATTAGAAAGTGTTGGGACATTTTGCATTCAAGAATTGAATGGAGATTATTTCAAATTATGTGAAAAGCTAATTCTCAAAATGGGACGAAAAAGAGAAGTACCATTTAAACGAGGTAAATTAGAAATATGGGCATCAGCAGTAATTTATGCAATTGGGTCAATAAACTTTCTCTTTGACAAGTCCTTTGAGCCTTATGTGACATCGGATCAAATTTGCAAATATTTTGGCGCGAAAAAATCTACAGTCTCAAATAAGGCAAGTCAAATCAAAAATATGTTTAATTTGTCGTACTTCAATCCAGAATTTTCAACAGACCGCATGCAGGAAAGTAGTCCCTTTAATAATATGGTAATGGTAGATGGTTTAATTCTTCCCATCAAATCATTGTCAATAGAAATGCGAGAAATTGTCAATAGGGAAAGATCATTAGGTAGAGATATTGAATTTAGAACAGATCCGAATGAACGAACCTAGCTGATAACTAAGCTACGACGATCGTGTCTCTACTTCGTCGAGAGAACGTGTAGCAAGACCGTTATGTAGTGCAGACGAGAAAAGTTAATCTGAGTAATGAATTCTTAGCAACACAGAAAAAAAAAATTGAATCAAATGATTCAAAAAAAGCATGGTTATCTATGGTTCTGATTCTTTCTAAGTTTCTTACTGAAGGAAAATATATCTTATACCATTTTTATTTTTAGATGACGGAAAAGGATTTAGAATTGTTCAAAATGGATGAAGGCAAAAAACGTAGGCGAACACATAGGTTCGGCGAGGCTTTTTAACGAAGGAACATGAAGAACAAACTAAATAATTACCGTCATTCTAAACTAGAATTGGTATTGTACCAAATTATAAAAAAAGAGGAAACTACTTTTCAAAAGTAATCTCCTCTTTTAATTCTTATCTGTAATGGTTTCTTAGAATCCCATTCCGCCTCCCATAGCTCCCATAGATTCTTGGAACTCTTCGAAAGACATTTTCTTATATCCATCAGCACTTATCTTGAAAGCTGTTGGATCTACTTCTTTTTTAATCTCCGTCGTTGTGTAAACCATCTTCATTTGTCCCATGTCTATTACAAGCTCTAAAGGAAAACCTTTAAGATCTACTTTCTGTAGTCCCTGTATCATTTTAGGACTAGCTTTGATATCTTCTGTTACGTATAGACCGAAAGTAAAACCTTCAGCTCCAGAAGAGGTAATATTAGCTTTCTTACATTTATATCCTAGAATCTCTTTTGTATCTGATTCGTCATAGGTAACTTTCATTTCGCCCATTGCATCCGCTTGTCCTGATTCAGCTGATTTTTCCATTTCTTCAGTAGAAGTTTCTACATGCATCTTTTGCCCCATCATGTCAAAAAACATGTTGATGCCTTCAGTCTTATTATCTACTAAGGTTGTGATATTAACCATTCCTCCCATCATACTTTGCTTGACAAGAGAATTATCCTTATCAAAAAAGTATTCTGTTTCGCTTCCTTTGAGCATTTCTAATCCAGCAGCCATTTGCTCATTGTCAGATGACGCTTCCGTTAATTCCATTTTTAAGTATCCTTTTTCTAGCGTACTCTGTGCTGTAAGAGATACAGTCAGAAATGTCAGTAGCATCAAAGGAAGTATAAAAAGCTTTTTCATAGTGTTTATTTACTTTTAAGTTTTAAGATATTCACATTCGTTGTGTAATATACATATAGAATGATCAACAGTAAAGATAAGTTTCTTAGAATGGAAAATGATAGATGAATTAACTCTTTTTTAAGATTAATAGAGCCATTCGTCCACATATTTGATAAAAATCTTGGTAAGATTCTCTGCATCAGCTATCGCTCTGTGGTGAATGCCCGTAAACTCAAAGCCCTCTTTATTGACGGTAGCCTTAAGTCCTCCGTGCTTTTTTACTTTTTTTATCCGATTATGGTACTGATCTTTTATATTGATATGGTCATCTAACCACTCTGTCTCCATCTTGTGCAAGACACAATCATTGGTAAGTAATTGTTTGTCATAAGAGCCCCAGGTGCAGAAGGTATAATCTGTGTCATATATGTCTATCCAATCGATAAATTGTTGAGCAACTTTAGGAAATTTATCTGCTGAGTCTACGTTTTGCTGGGTAATAGAGGTTAGCTGGGTACAGAATCTAGAGAGCCTAGTATTTACATCAGGCCTTACAAACTTGTCAAAGACTTCAAGAATTTCTCCATACTGATTCACTTTGTAAGCGCCTATCTCTATAATCTCCTGTACACCTTTGGGTGGTCTACCCCTCCAACATGTAGCTTCTAAATCGTATATAATAAAATTCACGTATCTTCTATTTCTTAAGTCCAAGTTCTTTGTCTAAACCATAAGCATCTAGTCTATTATGATAATAGTATAATAATCTAAAATCATCGCTTGTAACTACTTCTTTTTCAGCTCTTAACACCTTATTTAGATGAAAAACACCTACATTATTTACACCATCTGTAAAAATCTCTTCTGTGCTAGCATCAAAAATAGGTGACAGCTTCAGCATCCCTAGAGACTCCATCTGACGCAATTTAGCAATAATTGTATCCAATGACTTAATAAAATCCGCTTTTGGAACTTTGAAGTCAGAAACAGGTTGTTTTAGAATTCCAAAAATATCTAGCTCTTCATAGTAACGCTCTAAGAGTTTAAAACCTACATAAGCTACAAGATGGGAGCTCAACACTATATTTTCTTTCTTGAACGCTTCCGTTATTTTATCAGCTAATAATCTAGTATATACTGCCTCTCTTTGTAGGTCTTTATTACTTTCTCCTTGATTCTGGAAAAACTCCTTTACCTCTAGGATATTCCCTAGGTTATCTAGGCTATTACCCTCACTATCCACTTCATTTCCTATCACATCCATAGGTTCTCCTATATTTAGAAATACCTCAGATTCTTTTCTTGTAAGTCTCCACATAAACTTAAATGCGCTAGCAATTTTGCCTCTTTTAGATTTAGCTGATGAGTACTTTTCTCTTCCTACAGATTTTAAATATTGGTTTATTAATCCTGAAGCCTCTAGCGTAAAATGATAACCTAGTATAATCGGTATAACAAATATCTTCTTATCCAGATTGTTCTTTATACAATATCTCTGCCCATCTATTACAGAACTGAGAAGACCTAGCTTAAGATTTTCTTCCATATGACCGCTCCTAGATCTAGTTCCACCAGGAAAGAAAATATTAGGGGCTCCCTTTACAAGAGATAAGCTTGTATATGATTTTAAATTCTCAAGATAGATAGGATTCTTTTTACGCCTATCTACCTTGTAAGCTCCAAGTCTGTTAATATAATATGCCGCTACTTCTATATTGAACAAGTTAAGTCCAGCACCAAAAGCCGACGCAGGAATACCTGCCTTCATATCTAGCATGTAGCCCAGTAAAATAGAATCCAAATTACTGAAGTGCATAGGGACCATTACAACAGTTCCTTTGGTGTATAGACTTCTCAGCCTATCTATTTCTCCGCTGATATGTATTTTCTTAAGGAGATCATCCTTAGTACCCCATATCCTTAGCTTACGCGTAAAGGATTTCATATAGATACGCTTAAACAGCGCTGTTAAGAACTTACGAGCGAATCGAAAAGTCTTAGGATTAAAGTTTCCTACTATTTCTTCTGAGTATCTGTTGATTATTCTTTTTAGTAACTGCTTGTATCTTTCATCTCTATTATCGCTTAGAGCAGCTTTTTTAGCAATAGATTCCAGTTTCTGCCAATACAAAGTCTCATCCGCTGGATCTACCTTCCATGGATTGATTTTAATTCTTTGCTTTTCTTGATAGATGACCTTAGATAACAAGATTTCCAGATTATCACCGTGGGTTTCCATGATCCGATCATAAGTATATTTATTCAGGTCTTGGATAAACGCTGGCCTAGCCTCCGAAAATTGGTTTATGGGCCAATCTTCTATCTTATCTATTATATGGGTGTATTCTTTAGTCAAATACTCGGAATTTGTACAAAAATCAGAAATTATTATTTAAATCTGCTATAAAAGCTAATAACTCTTCTCTTCCCTCTCCTGTTTCTGCACTTGTAACAAATTCAGCAGGAAGACTATTCCAGTATTCTAATAATCCTTCCCTGATCGCTTTTATGTTTTTTTTCTTTTCTAATTTCTTAAGCTTATCCGTCTTAGTGTAGACTATAGCAAACGGAATGGCCAATGATCCTAACCAATTTATAAATTCTAAATCTATTTTCTGAAGAGGTATTCTAGAATCTATCAGCACAAAAGCTAATTGTAAATTTGGTCTATTTAATAGATAATACTCGATCATCTTTTCCCACTTCGCACGCATCTTCTTTGAGATCTTAGCATAACCGTATCCAGGAAGGTCTACTAGATACCATTCTGTATTTATGTCAAAAAAGTTTAACGTCTGTGTTTTTCCTGGCGTATTAGAAACTCTTGCCAGTGACTTTCGTTGGCAAAGCATATTTATCAATGAGGATTTGCCAACATTAGATCTCCCTATGAAAGCATATTCGGGCTTATTCAATTTAGGACACTGAGACTCCTTTTCGAAACTTCCTATAAACTCTATATCTCGTATGACCATTTACGGCATTTTTTTTGTTATATTATAAATAATCGTTATTTGTAAATAACAAATAATTAAGAAACTTACACCAATTTTTTTTTAGAATATGCGTTTCTTAAAATATGCAAACTTAAGAAACTCTAGAAATATAGTCTACTTAGTCCCTGATTAGCTCTTCACTTATATTTATAAAAGAGTGAAGTATTTATATATTTGTATACATAACCCACAAAAGACATTACTATGAGAAATCGTTTCCTAATCTTATCTTTATTGATACTACCTTTCTGGGGATATTCCCAAATAGAGATCGGTGTAAAAGGAGGAATTCATACCTATGAGCTGAAGAAATTTACAAATCTTGACTTAACTATAAATGATGTAGATCTTACATTTACTCCAAGAGAAGCGAGATATGGATATAATTTAGGCGTCTATTCCAGACTAAAACTTTTAGGTTTCTATATAGAACCTAGCTTAATCTTTAACTCTACCCGATTCGATTATGATGTTACTTCAGAAAACTATCCTTTCTCTGTACTTTCAGAAGATTTTCTTGAGCTAGATATACCTGTACTTCTAGGTTTTAGATTTTTTAAGCTACTCAGAGTACAAGGTGGCCCTGTAGCACATGTAAGTTTAGACTCCACCGCTAGTTTATTTGACATTAACGGAGAAGAATATAAGACTAAGAATATGAAGTATAGTTTTCAGCTAGGCGCAGGCTTAGATCTATGGCGCCTGAGAATAGATGCTATCTACGAGAGTAATTTTTCATACGTAAGTAATCATGTCAATACAAATGTGTTCCGATCTTCTGTAGGTAGTAAGGCCCCACGTTTTATTTTCCAAGTTGGATATAGACTATAATTGTGAAGATATATTTATGGAATGATTATTGCAATTTTAAAAGTAATTGCTTTAAACAGCAACTGTTAAAACCAAATAAGCCTGATTCTTTCGGGCTTTTTTTATTGCCCTATTGGAATTAAGTTATCTTTATATTCGAATTAAATTTAATATCTCCCATGGGATTACTCCTTTTCTTCTTTTTATTAGCCATTATTGTATCATTTATGTGTTCTGTATGGGAAGCCGTACTGCTTAGTATAACGCCTTCTTATGTCCAGATTAAGATGCAAGAAGGGAAGTCCATAGGACGTGATCTCAATAAATTTAAAGAAGACGTTGACAAGCCACTTTCTGCTATATTGACACTTAATACAATTGCCCACACCGTGGGTGCATTAGGCGTAGGAACCCAAGCCACTAAAGTATGGCCTTCTAACTCTATGGTAACAGGTATTATTATTCCCGTAGTCATGACCTTGGGAATTTTGATTCTCTCAGAAATTATTCCTAAAACTATCGGCGCAAGTAAATGGAGATCTCTTGCACCCTTTACCGTTAAGAGTCTAAAGATTGTTATGGTAGCTCTTTTTCCTCTAGTTTGGTTCAGTCAGTTCATTACAAAATTCTTTAAGGGAAGTAGTCATGGAAGTGTCCTGAGTAGAGCTGACTTTACTGCAATGACCAAGGTGGGAGCTCAGTCAGGCATAATAGCTCCAAGTGAGTCTAAGATAATCGATAACCTACTAAAGTTCAACTCTGTCCGTGCTAAAGATATTATGACACCACGGATGGTAGTTACAGCTGCAGCAGAAGATCTTTCTATAGCTGACTTTTTTTTAGAAAACGAAAGTCTAAACTTTTCTAGGGTGCCTGTCTTTTCTACTGGTAAGGATCATATAACTGGTTACGTCTTAAAAGATGATATTCTCACCTCGATAATCAAAAAACAAGATTCAGATTCTTTGGGTAAAATCAAAAGAGAAATATCCGTGGTAACAGAAAATATGAGTATCCAACAGACTTTTGATAAACTCATGGAAGATAAGGAACACATTGCTCTCGTAGTAGATGAGTTCGGTGGTATGTCTGGTATTCTTACTATGGAAGATGTTATAGAAACGCTTCTCGGGATGGAAATAATGGATGAATTCGATAAGGTAGAGGATCTTCAGTTACTAGCCAGAAAGAAATGGGAAACTAGAGCAAAGAATCTAGGGATCGTTGCTGATGATGACTCTAAGGCTAATTAGCACATCTATCCCCTTGTCGCTGCAAGCAAAAACTATTTAAAGGTGCTAATTGAAAACTATATTGTTTGTATTAGCATTAATTGCAACTAGCTATGATCCAGACACCATAGAAGCCAAAAAGGATTGCCATACAGTTACTTATAAGCAGATATAATTGACATTCTAACTGAAATTAGATGAAACTATGAACTCTTTGCTTTCACCAGAGTAATCATAGAATCCCTCTCCTGATTTGCGTCCTAACTTTCCAGCAAGCACCATATTGTTAAGTAACGGACAAGCTGCATATTTTGGATTTCCAAACCCTTCATATAATACATCCAAAATAGATTTACAAACGTCTAAGCCTATGAAATCAGCTAATTGTAATGGACCCATAGGATGAGCCATACCTAATTTCATCACCGTATCTATCTCAGCAACTCCAGCCACTCCTTCGTGTAGGGTTTGTATAGCTTCATTGATCATAGGCATTAATATTCTATTAGCAACGAATCCAGGATAATCATTGACAAGTACAGGAATCTTATTTAGATCTTTAGACAAGTTTACTACTTTTTCCGTCGTAACTTCATCCGTTGAATATCCTTTTATTATTTCTACTAGCTTCATAATAGGAACAGGGTTCATAAAATGCATCCCGATAACTTTACCGGGCCTGTTCGTTACACTAGCTATTTTAGTAATGGAAATAGAGGACGTATTAGAACACAAGATGGCATCTTCTGGTGTATACTTATCTATTTCTCTAAATATCTTGAGCTTTAGATCTACATTTTCAGTGGCTGCTTCCACGACGAGATCTACACCTTTTACTGCGTCCTCTATAGATGTAAAGGTTTCTATATTATTGATAGTAGTTTTCTGTTTGTCTTCAGAAATTTTTTCCTTAGCAACCATTCTCCATAGATTCTTATCTATAGTTTTTATTGCTTTTTCTAGAGCTCCCTCGGATACATCACAGAGATGGACAGTAAAATCATGCATGGCGAAAACATGTGCTATACCATTACCCATAGTTCCTGCTCCGATTACTGCTACCTTTTTCATAATATACAAGTTTTAATAAATTACTTAAGATCTGTGTGTAAATCACACATTTTTAAGAGGTCTGCCATTTTATTGACAGACCTATATTTTTCTTCAGATATAAGAAGGATCAGTTACAAGAAAAACCAATTAATCTTAAGTGATCTAAGTATTCCTCTAGGGTTGATACGGTGATTCCCCTCGCTTCAGATAATGCAATGAAGTTATCTTGACAGATTTCTTCTGTAGTTGCACCGTCTATACATTCTATACAGTCATTGCTATCATCACCACATGCTATCGCTAATAAGCAGAAGAACAATAGACAACTGAATATATGTAACTTTAATCTTCCTCTCATAATTCTAATTTTATTTAAATGATTATACTTGCAAATAAAGTGAACAGACAATCCTGCTGCGATATTTCATAGCGGTGTATTAAATAAATCATAATTTCCTAAGACTCCAACAAAAATGGATATCTGTAATTTGTCGCTGGGACAAAAGTCTCCTTGATCGTTCTAGGAGAAACCCATCTCAGTAAGTTCATATATGATCCTGCCTTATCATTCGTCCCTGATCCTCTAGCTCCACCGAAAGGTTGTTGCCCTACAACCGCACCTGTCGGTTTATCGTTTATGTAAAAATTACCTGCTGCATTTCTAAGCTTCTTACTAGCTAATTCTACAATGCTTCTATCATTAGAGAATATAGAACCCGTCAGTGCATATTCAGATGTATTATCTACGACATCTAATATCTTTTCAAAATCCGCATCCTTGTATACATATACCGTAAGAACAGGTCCGAATATTTCTTCGCACATCGTCTTATAATCTGCTTTCTTTGCAAGGATGACAGTAGGTTCTACAAAATACCCTTTAGCGTCATTACATTCTCCTCCTATCAATACCTTTGCGTCCTTACTTCTCTTTGCACCAGTGATATAAGATTTTATATTTTTATATGATTTTTCGTCTATTACTGCGTTGATGAAATTAGTAAAATCTTCAGGTGAGCCCATCTTCATAGATTCTATATCTGCTTTCATAAACTTCCATGTCTTATCCCATAAGGACTTGGGTACATAAGCTCTAGAAGCTGCAGAACATTTCTGCCCCTGATACTCAAACGATCCACGCACAAGTGCAGTAGCTAATACTTTAGGATCTGTACTCTTATGTGCAACAACAAAATCTTTACCTCCTGTCTCCCCTACTATCCTTGGATACGTTCTGTAATTATCTAGATTAGATGCAATGGTTCCCCATAGCGACTTAAAAACCCCTGTACTTCCCGTAAAATGAAGTCCAGCAAAATCTCTATGCTTAAAAATTACTTCACCTATCACCGGTCCATCTGCAAATACTAGATTTATCACGCCGTCAGGAAGACCGGCTTCTTGCAGTAAATCCATGATTACATGAGCAGAATATATTTGACTAGCAGCTGGTTTCCATACTACGGTGTTGCCCATAAGCGCTGGAGCTGCAGCAAGGTTAGCGGCTATACTTGTAAAATTAAAAGGAGTTATGGCAAATACAAATCCTTCTAGAGCTCTATACTCTAACTTGTTCCATATACCTGGCGCACTTTCTGGTTGCTGTGCATATATGTCGATCATATACTGAACATTAAACCTGAAGAAATCACACAACTCACATACGCTATCTATCTCTGCCTGGTAAGCATTCTTAGACTGACACAACATCGTTGCAGCATTCATCCTAGCTCTATATGGCCCTGCAAGAAGTTCCGCCGCTCTTAAGAAAATAGATGCTCTTTCTTGCCAAGGCATATCCTCCCAAGCAGGCTTAGCTTTCAGCGCCGCAGCAATAGCTCTATCTACATGAGACTTATCCCCCTGTGAATATGTTCCTAGTACATGTTTCTTATCATGCGGAGGATGCATCGTTCTCTTATCTTTTGTATTTATTCTCCTTCCGCCGATGACCATAGGGACATTAATCTCGGAAGTCTTCATCTTATTGTAAACTTTCTTAAGCTCATTCTTTTCTGGTGAACCAGGAAAGTATTGTAATACAGGTTCGTTAACCGCTACAGGTACATCGAAAAAAGCGTTACTCATTTTTTATATTTTTTGTTTCAAATAATCGTGTAATACATTGGGTACAAAAGCAGAGATATCTCCCTTACCTTTTATAATTTCTCTGACAATTGTAGAACTGATATGCGAGAATGCCGGTTGACTAATTAGGAAGACGGTTTCTAAATCATCACCCATAATATTGTTCAGCTGTGAAATAGTTTTTTCGTAATCAAAATCTGAAGCGTTTCTTAATCCTCTAAGTAAATAACGAGCATCTTTGTCCTTACAAAAATTTACAGTAAGCCCCGTAAAATGATCTACTTTGACCTTTTCATCATTTTTGAACACCTCTTCTAGCCAAGCCAGACGTTCCTCTAGACTGAACAAATAATTCTTTTGCGAATTCATGCCAACTGCTACAATAATCTCATCAAACAGAGGGATCGCACGATGGACTAGATCTACGTGACCTAGTGTTATAGGATCAAATGAACCAGGGAAGACGACAATTTTTTTCACATATCATAATTATGGCACAAAGAAAAGAAAATATGAAGTTATAAAAGCATCTAGAGCAGAATAACTTAGCTTATAATGTGTGATCTTATGATGACATACGATAGTTCTATAATCATATCTACGTATACTAGCTTTGGCATTGCGAGGTGCCTAGCAATCTATTACGGAGAGCTATACATTAATAATCTTAAATGAATCTAAAAACTTATCTACACCGTTGTTAAATGCTTTATCTTCGTTAGAATATACCAGCATGATGTACAGCCTATCCTTAACTACAAATACCTTAGTCTTAGAATACAGATTTTGATCTACTAACTTTTTTCTACATATTACACTATCATGCCCTTGTTCTCTCTGCTTTTCTTCGTAGATAAGTTCTCCAGGAAGTCCATCTATGCTAGAATTAATAAGATCCATAGCCAGCGAGTCATCGCCGAATATGGCACCATCAGGATAATCTATAAAGTTGATAGAATAGACATTACCGTAAGCATCAGGTTCCTCTGACCGGTAAGCTATAAGATTTAATTCTCCTACTTCTGTCAAAGTTTTATTAGAATATTTCGTTAGTTTGTGAGGAACTGTAATAGAAAACGTTTCGTCTTCAGAGACTTGGATCTGCCAGTTTTCTTGAGCTATTATTTGCATTATAAGAAAGAATATTATCATATATATAACAAATATTCAACCAAAATTCTATAAACTGCTCATTTTCATCTTGGGTTTAACATTTATTTATAGCTGTAAGTCCGACATGCTGAGGTCTAAACCTGCAAATGAAGAAGAAGCATTTCTTCAAGATCATTTTAGCCCAGATCAGAAATGGGGTTTTCTCAACAAGGAAGGACAGTTATCTATAGAAGATAAATATGATGATGCTAGAGATTTTAGCCAATCGTTAGCCGCCGTAAATTTTCAAGGGAAATGGGGCTACATTGACAAATCAGGTAAGACCATTGTGGATTTTCTTTACAAAGAAGCGCATCCTTTTACAGATGGATTTGCAATAGTTCGCAGTATGGACGACACCTGGAGTGTGATAGATAGTATGGGCAATATAAAAAGCAACATGAGCGCTGATAGAATATCTATAGCAGATAGAGACATCATCAAAATACAGAAAAATAGCATGTATGGTTTTTTAAGGATTACTGGTGATACGCTCCTGAAAACTCAGCATTCCTTTGCCACTAGTTTCTATGATAATCATGCACTTGTCAAGTACTTTAATGAGTATCGCCTAGTTAGCAGCCAAGGAAAAGTGACGCCGCTACCCTACGATAAGGTGTATAAAATATCTAGTAATATTTATAGAATTCGTAAAGAGAAATCATACGGTTACCTATCAGAAAGCGGCAGGGAGATATGTAAGCCAAGTTATAGCTATGCCTCAGATTTTTTAGATGATATGGCACTTGTAAAAGAAGTAGACCGCTATATACTTATTGACAAACAATGTAGGCCAGTAACTTCTTTTTCTGCTGATTATGTCAATATGGAATATCTAGGCGACGGGCTTGTTTCTTTCTTAAAAAATGACATGTGGGGTATTATTAATGTAAAAGAAGAGATTATAGCTGAGCCAATATATGACATGCTCTATAGACCTAGAGAAGGTATGCTGGCCTTCGGAATAGATGATCTATGGGGCTTTATGGATACAAAAGGTAATATTATTACGAAGGCTATCTTTCCTCTTGTATGGGATTATCACGAGGGATTAGCCAGAGTTGTCTATCCTGAGAAGGCAATAGGATTTATAGACAAGAAAGGAGAATTAGTAATTCCGCCCTATTTCTATGAGATCAAAGATTATTATGAAGGTCTGGCAAGAGTGCAGATATATAGATAGCAATTCTTATATTCTAGAAACATGATTATATTTGCGATCAAATTGGAGAAGGGTTTAGTTTTACGAACAAGTAAGAGGGTTACTTTGTATGTAAATCAAAATGCTAGAAATTAATAGCACATAAGAAAGTAAGAAACCCTAAGAGTGCTAATTGGTTTTATTTGAAAATAACTAAAATTAAAAGATCATGAAATTTGATATCATAATTATAGGTTCAGGACCTGGAGGATATGTTGCAGCAATAAGAGCATCTCAGCTTGGGAAAAATGTTGCTATCGTAGAGAGAGAAAATCTAGGAGGCATATGTCTTAACTGGGGTTGTATTCCCACTAAGGCCTTACTTAAAAGTGCACAAGTATTTGACTATATCAACCATGCAAAAGATTATGGAATCAAGGTAGCCGCACCTAAGGCTGATTTCTCTGGAATGATCAAAAGAAGTAGATCTGTTGCGGATGGTATGAGCAAAGGTGTCAACTTCCTGATGAAGAAAAATAAGATTACTGTTATAGAAGGTGAAGGAAGAATCGCTAGAGGTAATAAAGTAGTGGTAACAGATAATAAGAAAAAGAAAAAGGAATACGACGCAGATCAGATAATTATCGCAACAGGAGGACGGGCTAAAGAACTACCTCATATCAAAATAGACGGAAAAAAAGTAATCGGCTATCGTGAAGCGATGTCTCTCCCTAAGCAACCTAAAAGTATGGTTGTGATCGGTGCAGGAGCTATCGGTGTAGAGTTCGCGTACTTCTACAACGCTATCGGCACTAAGGTAACTGTTGTAGAATATATGGATCAAGGATTATTACCAAGGGAAGATAAAGATGTATCTAAAGAAATCACAAAAGTGATGAAAAAAGCAGGTATAGACGTTATGGCTAATGCATCTGTTGAGTCTGTGGATAGTAGTGGTAAATCTTGTCAGGTAATAGTAAAAAGTAGAAAAGATGGTAAAGAAGAAAAGATAACTTGTGATGTAGTACTTTCTGCCACAGGTGTAGAACCTAATACAAGCAATATCGGACTGGAGGAAGTAGGTGTAAAAACAGATAAAGGACTGATAACCGTAGATGAGTATTACCAGACTAATGTGAAAGGTATATACGCTATAGGAGATGTGACGCCTGGGGCAGCACTAGCGCACGTGGCCAGTGCGGAAGGTATTATATGTGTAGAAAAGATAGCTGGACATAATCCTGAACCTATCGATTATAACAATATTCCTAGCTGTACGTATTGCAACCCAGAGGTAGCAAGCGTAGGCTATACAGAACAAGCAGCTAAAGATGCTGGCTACGAGATAAAAATGGGTAAGTTTCCTTTCTCTGCTTCTGGTAAAGCTAGCGCATCTGGAGCTAAAGAAGGTTTCGTCAAAATCATATACGATGCTAAATATGGTGAGCTTTTAGGAGCCCACCTCGTAGGTGCTAATGTGACGGAAATGATTGCAGAGATAGTTACCTCTAGAAAACTAGAAACGACAGGTCACGAGATACTAAAAGCAGTACATCCTCACCCGACTATGAGTGAAGCTATTATGGAAGCTACCGCAGCGGCTTATGGAGAGGTGATCCACTTATAAAATAAAAATAGTAGGAATTATTAATAATTCCGATTGCATAAGTAACCGGTATTTTTTTTTGTTACCATTTATATAAATTTTTCATGTTTTTGTATTGAAGGAAAAGCACCGATGTAGATAAACCAGTTATCTGATCTTGACCAACCATCGCTGCAGGCTTTTTATGTCAAATCTAAGTCTGACCACATAGAATCGAGTTTTCTATCTGACGATATTTCATTTCTAGACAACCTAATGAAGTGCACGAAAGCATACCCACTAATAGAGGAAGGAGAAAAGCTAATCTAGGATAGTGTATGGAAGAATTTTAGAAACGGTTTTAAAATTGGATAAATATGCTATCCTAGAAAAAGAAATCTAAAAGAGAGATGAATGCCTTAGGTTTTGTAATTTTGAGTTGTAAAAATAGTAGAGTATGATAAATTTTTCTTCAGCAGATTTGAATGCGGTAAGTATTCATGGTATAGGAAGTAAGCAAGAAAACGAAGGTGTATTGTTGTCTGATAGGCCTAACATTATAGAAACGGACGAGCTTAAAGGCTCTCTGCTTCAATATTTTTTCTCTAGCTTTAGAGAACCAGCTTTCCATAGTTTTCATTTTTCTAGTGGTGATCTTAGCCTAAATGCGATCTATAAATTTGCTACTCAGATTTTTGAAAACCCGACCCGTTTTCATGAGATATCTATAGATATAGCGGAGCAACTATACGAGAAGTCTAATCATCCCAACATTAAGAATGGAGATCTTATGATGTCTTATATAAGAGATGTCCTAGTAGAAGATGAGCTAGTAGATGCTATAGCAATCATAAAGTCAGAGTCTAAGGATACTTTTCTGAAATTAGAGAAAGCATCTAAGGCCATAAAACTAAATCTCGATAAGGGTGTCAATATAGAAAAGATGGATAAGGCTTGTATCATACTCAATACCGAGAAAGAAGATGGGTACAAGTTATGCATCGCTGATAAGCTTAACAAAAAATCAGAAGCACAATTCTGGAAATCCGATTTCCTAAATGTAATCAATCGTTCTGATGATTATCATATGACCAAGGATTACATACAAGCAACTAAAGGATTTGTAAAAGAAAGACTGAAGCCTTTATTCGAAATAGATAAGACGGATGAAGCGGCTATCTTGAATAGGTCAAAAAACTACTTTAAAAACGAAACAGAATTCAATGAAGACGATTACAAGAAAACTGTTTTCCAGGATGATAAAGCCGTTGCTTTGTTTGATGAGTACAGTAAGGATCTTGCGGAGGAGAAAACTGTCTACTTAGCACCTACCTTTTCGGTATCTGATGCTGCGTATAAGAATCAATCTTCAGTATTTAAAAGTGTGCTAAAGCTAGATAAAAATTTTCATGTCTATATACACGGTGACAGAGACTTAATACACAGGGGATCAGATGAAGATGGTAGAAAGTATTACAAGATATATTACGAAACAGAATCCTAATGATCACCTAGCAAAGAATCAGCTATATAATTAAAGAGCTCTTTACCTGTATTTGTATTATCAATTATAGCCGTTTGGACATTCCTAAATTCTTCTATGGCTAAGATCTCTTTTATATTATTAACTTCCTTATCTTCTATAATCCTTACCGCCATAGACCATGACCCAAACACAGGAGCTTCTATACTTCCTTCATAGAGCAATTTTGGACTAAGATTGCGGGGATCTTTTTTTATCTTTTCAAAAAGTATTTTCACATCTTCTTCAGGACCCTCTAGTATCTGAACAAATTCGCGTTTATAATATAATAGACAGCCAGTTATGCCCTTTTTACGGTTATTTTTTTTAGAAGTAGAAATAATTGCTTCTATTTCTGATTTTTTAAGTCCAGATCTCGCTAGACTAGTATATACAAGCTCGTACATTGTTAATTATTTGTTGTTGTTATTATTTGTTTATGTCAAGCTAAACTATTTAAAGATATCAAACAATACGGTATCTACCTTACCTAATCAAAGTGAATCAGCTAAGTGCTTGTAAAGTTTAGACTTTTTATAAAGCTTACCATCGTAGTTTTTTATCTGCGCTTCTAATAGTTTATTCGTATCCTGAGTTACTTTCTTACCCCACTTATATAGATCAGTGTTTAACGCTTTATCCTTTTCTATAGCTGAATCTATCTCATCTAGGTAGGTACTGAAATGCCTCGCCGTATCTTCTTTAGTATTTTGAAGTAGATGAATAAAGAAACAATTTCCATTAATGGTTTTAACATCTTCTTGTAAGTCTTCCACATCATCGTTAATTTCTGTTACTAGATCAAAGTTTCTCCATGAACTTAGTTTATATTCCTTTTTAAGTTGTGGAATATAATCGTAAATTATTCTCCTAAGTAGTTTGACATCGCATGATTTATAGAAATAGTAGTAGGAAAGCTTATACCTTGTGGGTAGCTTACCTTCTCTTAGCTCTAATTCGTGCTTTTGGTACTTTTTTATTTGTTGTAGGTAATCATCATGTTTCTGTAGCGGAACTCCTAAGTTGGTTAAATTAGCAGATATAGCTTTCCAATAGCCATTTAACTTTTGCTTATTAATTTTCCAACTCGATTCTAAATAATTATCTAAATCGTATATAAGGAATTGTAAGTCTACCAGATTTTCATACAGCATACAACCATTGACATAATTACCCTTCTTAAGAAGAAAAGGTAGTTTCCTATACTCAAATAATTTCTCTATTTTATTTCTTATTTTCTTATCCATTGGGAAATATTTAAAAATAGATACAAATATAAGGAATCAACTGAATACTGACAGCTTACTCACTGAGGACTACTAAAGAATAATTATAAAAAGTAGATTAATCAGTCTTTAGAATTTAGCTACATCTATTCTTTATCTTTATATTATTATAAATAACCCTATAATCATACCCCTCTTTTATGAAAAAGATAATAATCTACTTCTCTCTTATTCTGATCATGACATCCACTTATACTAGCCTTAATGCTCAGATTTTTGATAAAATAGCAAATAGAACTAGAGATAAGCTTGTAAATCAGGTCGAAAATAAAATTGCTGATAGAATTGCCCAAGAAATAGCTTCTAGAGCCGTGAGAAAGGTAGATCAGGTATTTGATTCCCTGTTTCAGGAAAGCTACAAATCAGATAGTGCCTCCTACGCAGATCTAGGAAAATCTTATGGTGACTTTCTAGTGGAGATGAATAAAGCCGCAGACCTACCACCCTCCTACCAGTTCGATGTAGAACTCGAAATAGAGGTAGAAGATTATGACAAGAAAAAAACGAAGATGAACATGTTACTATCTAAGTCGAAGGGCATATTTGGGATTAGGCAATTAGAAGAGGGTGCTTATCAGACCATCGTTATAGATACAGATAAAGATATCATTGCCATGTACAATGAAGAGAAAAAAACTGTTCAAGCATTACCTAATGTGATGAAGTTTGCAAGTGCTTTTGTAAAAAATGAAGAAATGGAAGAAAAATTTGTAATGCTGGAAAAAACTTCAAAAACGAAGAACGTAGAAGCTTATGTCTGTCAAGAATGGAAAGGAGAAAATGAGGAAGAAAAGATCAAGGCATACATGGCTGAGGACTTTCCTATAAGCTGGAACGAAAGTTTCGGAACCATGATGAAAGACTTCATGCCTAAAGACTATCAGGAGAACATGAAAAAAGTAAAAGGTTTTATTTTAGAATCTGAAAATACGATTAAGAAAGGTAATAAGAAGTCTAAGTGGAAAACAAAGAATGTGATATTAGATGTAGCTACAATTGATAACAGTACATATGCTAAGCAAGTAACTAATTAATTATTTACGGATTCATTCTTATCATTATTGTAACTACTCAGGTATTTGTTCCTAATTGTCACAGGGACAGATATAGCATATTCTTGTGACAGAGTCTTACTAAATAATTCTAGCTCATTAAAAAGTCAACATCCAAGCAAGTACATACGATAAAATATTCTGGTTTAAGGTAAGCTATTATCTGGCGATATATCTTATACCAATTCTAGTTTAGAATGACGGTAATTATTTATTTTGTTCTTCATGTTCCTTCGTTAAAAAGCCTCTCCGAACCTATGGGTTCGCCTACGTTTTTTGCCTTGATTCATTTTGAACAATTCTAAATCCTTTTCCGTCATCTAAAAATAGAAATGGTATTACGCCTAGCTTTGTTCAATATTTTTAATTGATAAAAAAAACGAACCAAATAAAATTTAGTCACAATAAATGGATAACACATGGGCTGGCTCCCGCTCCCACTATTGTGACAAGCGGCCCGCTTTTATTAAATTTTATTAAAAATGTCATCCTAGTGAACAATATATAATCCTGCTAGGGATGTAATATGAGTAAAATAAGCATAGAGGAAATTACTATGTACCTTAGGTACGGAATATATATTGATCCGTGTAAGTGGTCACAAGTTTTATAGTTTTACTTGGTTGCAGTAACAATACAGTAACTAAATATCTTTCTATCTAATCCTAGCACCATCGTAAGCAAAGGCGAAATAAGATTATTCCATCTTTCTGTATTCATTCTACGTAGCCCAGAACTTAAAAATTCTTTAGCTACAAAACTAACAACCTTAAGAGGTGTATAAGCAACAGATGGTGCAACCTTCCACGAGATATCTTCTACTTTAATATTTTTAAAGCCTATGTCTTTCATAGTGGCGATAAATTCTGGCAGTAGCGCAAGGTCTGTGATGACCCAACAATCACATAACTTTCTATATGCAGATCTAGTTATAGTTGTAGAAAAATCTAATCGTTTTCTAAATCCGTCGCCTATTGCTATTTTACCTCCGGGCTCTAGTAGACGATATGCCTCCTTTAGAAACTTTCTTTTAGAATTGCCTTCTGCATAACAAGAGCTTTCCATCGCAGTTATTGCATTGAAGCTTTCTGCATCTAGACTAGTATCCGTGTAATCCTGTAATTCCACAGATGTTTTTATTCCTGCAAAATGGTCTAATTCTTTAGACTTTTCTATCTGCCAAGGCACAAGTGTTACCCCCTTAGCTTCTAAGGTATCTTTTTTCTGTTTAGCAAACCTAAGGAATGCCCCTGTTCCGCATCCCATATCTAGCAATCGTGTTACCTTATCATTATGTACTACCCTTTGTAGTATCTGACTATTCATCTCTACTAGCATCTTCTCTAGGTTAAAACACGATAAAAATGATCTAGCATAACCAAAATGCATATTATAATTAGCGCTCCAGTGTCCATAGTCAGCTCCAGCTTCCTCGTAGTAGCGGACAAGTGATTTTTTCTCTTCCGATTTCTTTTTACTTAGAACAACACTAGGATCTCTCATAATAGTATTTTGTATTTTCAAAAATTATTGAAACAATATGATAAAAAAAATGAGTCAGAAAAACTTCAAAAACTTAGAAAAAAACCAATTCTTCTCTACATTAATTAGTGCGGATAATGCTTTGTCCGAGTGCTTAGCCATTTTACTAAGCTCCGTAGTCATTTTTTTAAACTCCTTATGATCTATATTCTTTTCACTAAGTTTAGCCTTACTTACCTTGTCTAGCATTCGTAATACAGGAATCAGTTCTCTTCGTCTTCTTTCTTCAGCTACCTGCCTTGTCATAGTCCAGATATCCTTTTCAGAATAGAAGTATTCTTTCCTATCATTTGGTTTAAATTCTTTAAACACTATGCCCCACTCTATCAGAGACTTAAGACTCATGCTTACGTTTCCTCTAGATATACCTATCTCTTCCATGATATCTTCTGCTGTTCTGGAGATGGGTGAAATCATAAGAATGGCATGTATCTGCGCCATAGTTCTACTTATTCCCCAGCTACTACCTAGTGCTCCCCAAGATTGTACAAACTGATCTTTCGCCTCTGTATAATTCATAAGTCTCTTTTTCTACTTATAAATGTATTGATATTTTTTGTATTTTCAAAAAATAATGAAACCTATTTATTGTTCTTTTACTTATACCTGAGAGAAATTTTTACTTTATCATTTATTTATCAAGGTGCAGGATTAGGAATTCTCTCATGCACTTCATTAATATCTTTAAGAATTTCATCTGTGATATTTACATCTATCGAATCGATGTTTTCTTTGAGCTGCTCCATAGTTGTAGCTCCTATAATATTGCTTATCACAAATGGTCTAGTATTAACAAATCCCAAGGCAAGTTGCGTGAGACTCAGATCATGTTTTTCTGCAACCGCTAGATATTGTGTTGTCGCATTATGAGGAATTTCTCCTAGGTATCTACTCATTCGATTCTTATACTGATTCAGTCTATTCTCTGGCTTGTCTGTTCCTTTATGATATTTACCTGATAGAAGACCCATACCTAGAGGTGAGTACGCTAGTATGCCTATCTGTTCTCGTATAGCTACTTCTGATAGACCTATCTCTAAGGTTCTATTGAGTAGGCTATATGGATTCTGAATACTGACAGGCCTAGACATATTAGCAGTAGATGTTTCTGCAAGATGTCTCATGGTACCCCAGGGCGTTTCGTTTGATAATCCATAGTACCTAATTTTACCAGCATCTTGTAATTGCTTAAGCGTAGATACCACTTCACCTATATTATCTTTCCAAGTTGGATTATGTGTATAGTCTCTCTGACCGAACATATTAGAACCTCTGTCTGGCCAGTGCAGTTGGTAGAGATCTATATAATCTGTCTGTAGGCGCTGGAGAGATAGATCCACAGCGTCGTGTATAGCTGCTGCAGAAAACCCTATATTATTTCTAATATACTTTAGATTTGGAGCAGGTCCTGCCACTTTAGTTCCTATTATAATCTTATCTCTATCTTTTCTATTTGTTAACCATGTCCCTATATATTTTTCAGTAAGTCCCTGCGTTTCTTTCCGAGATGGAACGGCATATAACTCAGCTGTATCTATAAAATTCACTCCCTTATCTATGGCATAATTTAACTGCTCGTGTGCTTCTTTTTCTGAGTTCTGTTCTCCATAGGTCATAGTTCCGAGACATATATTACTTACTTCGATATCTGTATATCCTAGTTTTGAATACTTCATTATTATTTATTTTACCATTATTTTGTTTCTAGTATTGTACTTCTTTTCTGCTCTATAGCTGTAAGATTTGATTCTATTTTTCTGAGTTCGCTATTCAGTGATTGACATAAACGAGTAACCTTATCCATAACAGATTGTACATTGCCTAATGTATTTTTAATCTTCTGTTGTACAATCCAGTCAGAGATAAGATTGTCAAAAAAGAAATCTATAAAGGTGTTGAAGTTTTCCATCTTGATGTGGAAATCAGCATTTACTCCGATGTCTCTGAGCTCTATGTGAAAGGCATTCAGTTTTCTTTTAGCTAGGTGTAGAACACTATTAGCACTATCTATTGCTCTACGCTTATTATAGTTTCCATATCCTCCTTGACGACCAGCGTAATTACCCCATTGCCTAGCACTCTTGAGATGTTGGTTTATCTTTGCCAGAACATTTAGTGCTTCGTTACCTGCAAGTAAAGCTTCTTTGATCTCCTTTATGTGGATGTAATTCTTATCACTTTCCCTCGCAAGGTGCATGAGTTCTCCTGCAACAAGGGATCCACTGGACATGATTTCTTTTTCTCTTACTTTTTTCAGTCCATTCAGATTAGCGACATAGCTGTCTAGAGCAGCCGTCTTCTTCTCTAGTAATTCTTTTTCGAATTCTAGTAATTCTAGAGTTTTCTTGAGCTCATTATACTTCAGGGTAGCTTGTAAATATTCCTGACGCTCTCTATCTAGCTGTTCTTCTTTATTTCCTAACACTTTAGAAAAAAGTGATTTAAGTCCTGCTTTTTCTAGAGCTTGAACGTCCTTAAACTCAGACTCAACTTTCTTGTCAAGTTTACTAAGCTCTTCATTGCCGAGCTTATATTCTTGTGTAATCTGATTTAGGTGATTATTGACTTTTGTCAACGCACTGATTTCGGACAGTACTTCCTCTATCTTAAGTTGTGTATTCGATTTCATCTTAGGCACAAGATAAACATATGCTCCTATTGCATCAATAAAACAACACTTAAAATCTGATAAACCTAATTGCTTTTTTGTCTATAAATTCTGTATTTATTTTACATAAAACCAGATCTTTTGTTATAAAAGCCAAAAGAACTTATACATTATCGCTCACTTCTATGCGTCTATTTCTATCATATGTCAAAAAACTACTACATCTAATAAATAAAAATCCGTACTTTGTAACTAATTACAATAGATTTATAAAAATAAAAATCTTAAGAAAATGGGTATTCTAAGTTCGATGAAAAAATTACTATTTGGTGCAGAGAGTATAGCTAAATCTGCTGCGGACAAAGCAGGGGATTTTGCATTAGATAAAGGTGCCGATATTGTCAATAAATCAAAAGATGTTATTGCTGATGCAGCTGATACAGTAGGTGACAAAACGAGTGGCTTGAGAGATGCGATCTTAGACGGATCTGAAAATATATTAGAGAAGACAAAAGACATAGTTTCCGATACAGTGGACAAGGTATCTGATTCTGATATTGTAAAAAAAGCTACTGATAGTGTGGAATCTATAGGATCTAAGATTATGGAAAAAGGAACTGACGCCATAGACAAGGCAAAAGATATGGTATCAGATACAGCTGATAATTCAATGGATCTGGGCAAAGATGCAGTAAGCAGCACTTCATCTAGTGTAGAAACGGCAGGTTCTGTTGCTGCTGGAGCAGGTGCCGCTGCCTTAGGGAAAACACAAGAATTCACAGAAAATGTAGGTGGTAAAGTATTAGATACAAGTTCGGAGATGGTGGATAAAGCCAAAAATTTCACAGAAGATGTAGGATCTAAAGTACTAGAAAAAGGAGCTGAGGCTACAGAAAAATTTGGCGAAGTGGCAGAGAAAGTTGGAGGTAAAGTAATAGAGACCGGACAAGACTTATCAGAAAAAGTAGGTGAAAAGGTACTGGATATGAAGGATTCTATGGTAGAAAAAGCTCAGGACATATCAGAAAAACTAGGTGACAAATTAGATGAAACGATGGAAAAGGCAGATGCTTTCCATGCTGAGGAAGCTGCCAAACCTAAAAGAGAGTTTGCAGAAGACACCTTAGATGCTAGTGGATCGTTACTAGAAGGAACAGATGATTTCTTCTCAAAAGCCGCTAAGTATGCCGACGGTGATCATGGGGCTTTTTCGGAGGGTAAGATTACAATCAAGGAAGACAGAGTGGACATGGCAAAAGATATACCTGCTTCCAAAGCAGCAGGTTTTCTAGATCTTGATGGTGATGGTGACGAGATTATAGATGATGCCATAATAGAAGAATAAAAAAGATTGCTTAAGAGGCAACGGTTTAGCTTTATGAAGTATCTATCATATGAAGCAGAATTTATCAAATGTCTCCTTTAAACATTAAGGGTATTACAGAGATTAAACTCATAGAACAATGTCTTCTGAATGATCGCGTATCGCAGAAGCAACTGTATGAGTTGTATGCACGTAAAATGTTTTCACTCTGCAAGCGATATGCTAGGTATGAAGCAGAGGCTGAAGACTTTATGCAAGAAGGATTTGTAAGTGTTTTTAGAAATCTTCATCAGTTTAAGCGCAATGGTTCATTCGAGGGCTGGATAAGACGTATCATGGTAAATACTGCACTTAAGCATATCAAAAAAAAATCCTTTAGTCATGAGATACCAGGTATAGAAGACTATAAGCATCGGTCTGTAGATCCAGATATCTTCTCTAAGCTTTCTGAAGATGAACTGATGAAACTAATATCGGATCTCCCAGATGGTTACAGAACAGTGTTTAATTTATTCGCCATAGAAGGTTATTCCCACAAGGAGATAGGCATACAATTAGAAATAGGTGAAAGTACTTCTAGATCACAATTAGTAAAAGCAAGAAGATTACTTCAGCAAAAGATTGAAAATTTAAAAAAGATAGCAGTGTGAGCAAGCTAGACAAAGCATTTAATGAAAAATTATATCATCGTCAGGAATCAGTTCCTGAGGATATATGGGATAAGATAGCATCAGATCTGGATGCTATCCCTAAAGATCATAATAGCAAATACTTGTTCTATTGGATAAGCACAGCTGTTATCGTAGTTGCCATGGTTGCTGCAGTCGGGCTATATAAGTATTATGACAACTCTCCTATTCCATCATCGGACTCAGATCGTGTAAGTTATTCCAATAATCTTCAAAATGAGAAAAGAAATACCGCGTCTATTAAAAAAGGAGCAATTATTACGAATAGGGAGACTTTTACTGGTTCAGCACTTTCATCTACACTAGAAAAAACTTTAACTAATAATACCGAAACAACTGATTTACAATTAATAACAGTTCAAAATATAGTATCAAATAATAAAAATAATCTAAGTCTAACAAAGCAAAATGGATATCAATCTCCTATTGTTAAAAATGATTTTTTCTCTGTGAGAACGGAGCAGACTCTAGAAGATCCTATCCAAACTTATCTATTAACTACCAATACAAGCAACGAGCAACGAGGAATAAATCTAGGAACTACTCAAAAAGCCGTAGACAAAAAAGATATCTATAAGCTCGATGAAAGCTCCAAGTTATCGAACTATACTAGTAGATTAGTTGCTGATGCTTCATCATTATTACCTAGAGATATGGTAAAAATAGAGAACGAGATAAGAGATTACGATGCCAACAGATTATTAACCGACTGCCCTTCTTTTATCGAAACTAGACCAGGATTTCATTTAGAATTATATGTATCTCCAGACTATGCAGTTAGATCATTCAGTTCAGCGGATCGAGGTTTAGAAAACTATATTGATCAAAGAATAGTTACCGAAGAACCTTTTTTCTCTTATTCTGCTGGATTCAGAATATCATACACAATGAAGACAGGGATGGCTTTCAAGACTGGTCTTAATTATTCTCAGATCAATGAAAGATTTGATTATATCAATCCAGATTCTATCCAAATTCTAACTTTAAAAGATAGTGAAGGCAATATCATCGAACAAACTACGCTCTATGGTAGAGGTGAAATTAGAACGCATAATGCCTACAAAAGCCTGGATATTCCCTTGTTAGTAGCATTAGAAATGCCCTTCAATGATAAGTTTAGTGTAGGGCTAAATACGGGGGTATTTGTCAATATGTTATTTAGCCAAAAAGGGACTTTTTTAGATGAAGAGCTCAAGCCTGTAAGTATTTCTGGTAGTAACTATAAATCTAGCCTAGGACTTAGTTTCACTGGTAGTATAGCTATGCATTATTACTTGTCTCCGCGTTTAGACTTTATGATAGAGCCTAATCTTAGGTATTACTCCCAGTCTTTCACCTCTGACTCTTATCCAGTTACCCAAGAATACCTGAAACTGGGACTTTTGACGGGGATAAGATATAATTTTTAGTACCTAAGGCAACGAATTAATATTGAGCAATCTCTTACTTATATACAACGATAAAGAACAATGAAAAGTAAAACAACATTAAAAACAATAATGCTCCCAATAGCAATCTTGTTTTTAGTATTGAGCTCATGTATAGATGAGTATGACAGGTTTACAGCATATGAGGATAATAGTTTGTTAGATAATTTTTTCAGAACAGTACAATCCTACGAAGAGAAGGTTATATTAGATAATCAGAGTATTAGCACGATCTATACAGAGCACAATGCTGTCATTACAATTCCAGCTAATGCTTTTGCAGACCTTAATGGAAATGTGGTCTCAGGAGAAGTAGAATTTACCTATTTAGATATTATAGATCAGAGTCTTATAATGCTATATCACGTTCCTACTATATCTTCAGGAGAAATGATAGAGAGTGCTGGTGTTTTTAGGCTAAGTGCTCAGCAATCAGGCGTAGAACTGCAGCTAGTAGAAAAGATAAAAATTCAACTACCTAGTGAGAATCCTGTTGATGATATGCGTTTATTCTATGGAAAAGAATCAGAAAATGACCAGTTTGACTGGCAAGTGGTATCATCTACTGGGTCTGAGCTAGGCTGGGAACAAGTCACCATTAATGAATGGAATATACCTGACTCACTAAATGGGTTTGGCTTTGGGTACGAGTTTCTCGTCGACGCTCTTACATGGATTAATTGTGATAGATTTAGCAATATTCCAGAAGACGAGCAAACGAGCGTATGTGTATCTCTTCCTGATGAATTTACCAATAAAAATACGGCAGTCTACATCGTGTTTAATGACATTAAAAGTGTAATAGGATTATATGGAGATCCGCAGAAAATGTTATTTTGTGATAGTTATGAGTCTTGTCCAGTCGGTTATGGCGTTACTTTTGTAGTAATATCATCAAGAGAAGATGGAACTTATAGACTAGGAATAAAAGAAACTGTGCTAGAAAAGGATCATGAGGAGAGTATAGAACTAGAAGAAAAAACAATACAAGAAATACTGGACATACTGGGTATGTTCTGATAAGATTATTTTTATTCGTAAATGGGAGCCGCCTGTCTGGTTAAAGTACTAAGGCAGGCCTTTTTTTGTCCTTAGCTTATTATCTTATATCGGCTATAATTTACCTTTTATACCATTTCTATTTTTAGATGACGGAAAAGGATTTAGAATTGTTCAAAATGGATCAAGGCAAAAAACGTAGGCGAACCCATAGGTTCGGCGAGGTTTTTTAACGAAGGAACATGAAGAACAAAATAAATAATTACCGTCATTCTAAACTAGAATTGGTATTATATCTGCAGGACTATACTTTATGGACTTCAGTACTTTCCCGTCTTCTGTTCTATAGACTAGAAATTCATCGCCTTTCTTTTCTATGTGAGATACGGTACCGGACTTTGCCATGTAGTGCGTCTGAGTTGCTTCTGCTTCTTCTAGTGTTTTGCATACCTTACTCATATTTGACCGTTGCACCTCATCAAATAATTCCTTGAACTTACTACCTAGCCCAAATTCTAGAATAGCACCTGACAACACATACTGAATATCACAAAATGCGTCAGCAACTTCTACAAGGTCATCATTCTGGATAGCTTCCTTCAGTTCTCTTAATTCTTCCTCTAACAGATTAATCCGCAGCATGCACCTCTTAGGAGCAGGAATCTCGGGTTTGTCCAATATCGGTAAATTAAACGTATCGTGAAATCGTGCCACATCATTCAGTGCATTAGGCTCCTCCATTTCTTTCATCTTAGGTTTTGATATTTATAAAAGATCAAAAATACATTATTAAAATTTATTATATTAATATAAACATATATGAAATATGATCATCAAACTGGATGGCTCTACAGTCTTTAACTTTCTAAGTAATACGGAACAAGAAGTTTGATGATGTAACACTTAGTTTTTTTTTAAATCTCTTCATAGAAAAATAGAAGGTTAATCGAATAAATGGCTTATTCCATAGTATTTAGTAGATTGGAGCTAGAAAATTATTTATCATTGTTTAAAGCCCTGGAATAAGACTAAAATTTAATATGGAAGTACTGTCAATCAACAATTTAACGAAAACCTACGGTAATGTCAAAGCGCTAGATAATCTGAATTTAAAGATAGAGTCAGGTAATGTTTTTGGTCTACTAGGTCCCAATGGTTCTGGTAAAACCACTACTCTAGGTATTATCTTAGGCATATTATCTGCGGATTCTGGTTCCTTCAGTTGGTTTGGAGGGAAGTACGGGGATAACCCACGCAGAAAAATAGGATCTATACTAGAGACGCCAAATTTCTATCCATATCTGACAGCTTCTGAAAATCTAGAGATTGTAAGAAGAATAAAGAAAGCAGATAAAAGTAATTTCGATGACCTACTAAAAAAGGTAAACTTATACGAAAGAAGAAGTTCCAAATTCCAAACTTACTCCCTAGGAATGAAACAGAGATTAGCGATTGCTTCTACTCTAATCGGCAGTCCTGAAGTACTTATTTTTGATGAACCTACTAACGGTCTAGATCCACAAGGAATCGCAGAAGTAAGATCTATACTAAAAAATATAGCCGCAGAAGGAAAGACGGTGATACTGGCTAGTCATATATTAGATGAAGTAGAAAAAATCTGTAGTCATGTAGCCATTATACGTTATGGTAAACTGCTAGCATCTGGTGGAGTCGGAGCTATTCTTTCAGATGATAATACAATAGAGTTAGGCGCAAGTAATATAGAAAGTATTATACGGTTTATGGCTGATAATTATGGAATCCACAAGCATGCTATACAAGGTAAGATAGTAGAATTCCAAGTAGGTAATGATATCACTTCTAGTGAGGTCAATAAGAAAGCTCTAAGTAAGGGAATCGAACTTTCACACCTTGTCTTAAGAAAGAAAAGATTAGAGGAAGAATTTTTAGAAATCACTAGCAAGTAAATAATACGGAACAATGATTATAGATTTATTAAAAACGGAGTATTTAAAGTTTAAGAAAAATTCGACAGTTACAATACTTTTGGCTTTCTATTTTATCTTTCTACCCTTCTCTATATTTTTAGGATCCGAGCTAAAAGATTCTATTCCAACTTTTATTTCTAATAAAAATGCTTTTTTCGTATTTCCATCTACCTGGGATTATATGGGATATGCAGGCAGTTGGTTAGTTTTTTTCTTTCTTGGTGTAGCTATTATTTACATGACATGTAATGAGATAGCTTACAAAACGCTTCGTCAAGGTATCATTAACGGTTATACGAGGATCGATTTTTTCGTAGCTAAGTTATCCACTCTTGTGCTCCTTGCCCTTGCCGCTACCTTGTACTACGCTATAATAACAAGTATCCTTGGATATGTAAATACAGAAGATCTAACGATGGCACTTTATCTAGAAAATATATCTGCCGTCGCGAGATATTTCTTGATGTGCATGGGCTATTTTAGTTTAGCTCTTTTATTTGCATTTGTTTTGCGAAAATCAGGATTAGCCATTTTCTTATATCTATCCTACGTAATCATTATAGAGCCTATAATAAGGGGTGGTTATACGTATTCTATAGGTAATAAGTATGTCAATTATTTCCCAATGAACGCGACAGAAGACCTTATGCCTTTACCTTTGTGGAGATTTGCAGAAGCACTACCTCAAGGAAAACAGGATCTGGATTTTGAATTTCTTCTATCTTATCCTACTGCAACCACACTTACGTTAATTTATAGTATTATTTTCTTGGGATTAGCTTATTTGAGTTTTATGAAAAAGGATATCTGATTCATAATAGATTTGACATTATATGAAATTTCTCCAGAGAAAGTTAAATCCATTCTTTCTAAAAAAGAAGAAGTAATTTATACAATTATTTTTTCCAAGGAGTTCTTAATGTAGAGATTCAAATCAGATCGTGTAGACAAACAACAAGCACATATTAAGGACAATATTTACATCATTATTTACTGACGTGGTAATTTTGTAAATAATACACCGACGGTAAGTTTTTCAGGTCTAATAAGAAAATTCTCCTAATACTATATTCCGAAAACAAGATTCAGTATACCATCCTATAATTATTCGATAATTCCCATAATTAAGCCTTACTTTTGTGTCATGGCGAAAACAAATTTTTGGAATGGATCAGAGAAATACTTATGTGATCCGGAACTTGCACAGGCTTTTCATATGGCTAGAACCTTAGGCATGCCCTTATTAATAGAGGGTGAACCAGGTACGGGTAAGACTGAACTACCTTTACAGTATGCATCTGATATGAAACTAGATCTCCATGTCTATCCTGTAGGATCTAAGAGTAATGTAGAGCAATTTGTTGCAAAGTTTGATCATGTCAAATATTTAAGAGATTCTCAGATAGAAGTTCTGAATTCTCAAAGAGTAGAAAAAGGACTAGATAGTACACTCAGTACTGCAGGTAGATCTACCGAAAACCTAGATGATTATATAGTTATGGGGCCGGCTGCAAAAGCTTATAGTTCGATACATTCTGTATTACTTATAGATGAGATAGATAAGGCACCTAGAGAATTTCCTAATGACTTACTCTACGCGCTTAGTCATAGAAAATTTATACTTCCGGAATCAGGAAAAGAAATACAAATCTCGGAAGAAGATATGCCTGCGATTGTTATTACTAGCAATAGAGAGCAAGAATTACCTACCGCATTCAAGGGACGATGTATCTATCATTATATACAATTTCCTGAACCAGAGATTATGAGTCAGATCGTACATAAGCACTATCCTGAATCGGATGAGGAAATTGTACAAGTAGCTATAGATATTTTTTATCATCTGAGAAGACTGGGCCTAGAAAGAGCTCCCTCTACTAGGGAATTGCTCAATTGGCTAAAGTATGTTCAGACCTTCAGTAAGAAAGAGGCACTAGAAAGAATTAACAACTTAGCTGGTATAGGGGCGCTGATCAAAACTCAATCTGACCTAGAGAAGGTGCAAAGACTTTTATTTGATGGATCTAAGGATGACTATGGCAGAAGATCTAATGCGAACTAATTATGTTTCCTAGCCTTCCATCCATACTGAGATCTTATGGCGTTCCTGCTGATATTAGAACGCTACTATTGCTACGGAAAGCAATGGAAAAGGGTCTGGTAAAAACCTTGGGTGATATCTACCTGGTTTTAAAATCTATAGTTGTTAAAGATCCATCTCAGCAAGGACCGTTTACGATGGCTTACTATGCTTACTTTTTACAGATAGATATACAATCTGGAGAAACCTTAGATGATGCAATACAAAGATCTGTAACCTTCAAAAAATGGAAAGAAAAACTCCTATCGGATCATCCTGATAAGCACTATGATTTATCAGCTCTTATAAATCAATTTTTAGACGAGATACATCTCACAAGTTATGATATTAAGAAAATAATCGATGGTAAGGATATCCTGGCAGAAGACGACCCTGATCAGTTAGATATTGGCGATGCTAACAATGGTAACAGTAATGCGAGAAGATACCTCGACAAAGCAGCAGATTATACAGGCGTAGACTTAGAAGAAATTCTTAGGCGAATGGAACGTGTAAGAAAACAACAATCTAGTAGACATGGAGGCGGTAGTCACTGGATAGGTACGGGGGGGATATCTCCCTACGGTCATGGAGGTGCTGCAAAAGGTGGCGTCAGAGTCGGTGGGTCTGGAGGTGGAAGGATGGCAAGAAAAGTGTTTGATAACCCTAGATATTTTCCGATAGATCTACAATCTACACTTCGCGATGACAATATAGATGCTGCGCTTGCATCACTTAAGGGTGTTGTAGAAGACAGCGCAGAAACTAAACTAGATGTAGACAAGACTATAAAAGATGGTCTAAAAAGAGGTGGTCTGTATCTCCCTGAAATGAAAGATATTCATACAGAAAAAATGCAAATCATCTTGCTTATAGACAATGGTGGATATTCTATGGATGGCCATATCGGTATCGTAACGGAATTGTTCAAGAAGATGAAAACTAGATTTGCTCATGATCTTAAGGTTTTCTACTTCCATAATACCATCTACAACGTAGTGTACTCAGATGCTAGAAGATCTAAAGCTATACCTATAAAGCATATAACGGATCTCAATAAAAACTATAAACTATTTATAGTCGGTGACGCAGCTATGGCACCTTATGAACTGAACAGAAATTCTGTGAATCACTGGCTAAAACTCAAAGAAAAATTTAGAAAAATAGCCTGGCTTAACCCTGATGCTGAAAAGTACTGGTCGCGAACACAAACCACAGTATATCTATCTCAGATGTTCGACATGTATACCTTAAGTCCTAAAGGAATAGAAACAGCTGTAAGAACTATGAATAGAAAGACGAATGAAATGTATTAGATAAAGTATACCCTTATCATAGAGGATATACTTTATCTAATTATATATTATACCAGTTTAGAAACTAAAGGCAAGTCCACCTGTTGCAAAGAAAAGGTTGTAGCCCACTTCACCGAAGATATTAAATGAATTACTAAGCTGATATCTTACACCTGCTACAGGCCCTGCCATCAGATCAATACTATTATTAGAGACATTACTATTGTCAAAACTTTGATTCACTAATATTATCCCTATCTGTACTGCTGCATAGACATCTAATTTCTTAACTTCTATAACAGAAAAATGATAAGTCGCTCTAGGTGCAATACCTAACTCACGATAATTTGCACCGGTGTTAATACCTAAAACGGATCCACCACCAGAGAACCTTAATCCTGCCATAGCTCCGATACTTATTATTCCAAAGTCACCAGTCTGCTTAAATGCTTTTTCAAAGGAGCCATGCACACCTATGCCAGTTCCAAATCTTCCTCCTAGTCCTATACCGACATTCAAGGCTTGTGAGTCCATATCAAAAGTTTGTGCATTCAGATTATTATAATCAAAACTGAAAAGTGCTGCTAGAAATAAAATTGTAAATAATTTTTTCATAGTTAATTTTTATTGGGTTTAATTTATGTAGTTGAATGCTCTAAAAGCATATTCACCACAAAGATAAAAAGAATCATATTTTTGGGGAAGATAAATTAATATTTTGCTCATTTGAATGAGTATTGCTCTTTGTACATTGAGTGAATCGTAAGGGACATCAAAAAAAGCAACGAATCAACACTATATCCAGCTATCCATGATGAATTTAATGTCCAGATTTATCATAGCTCTTAACTTCGACAAATCATCATTGTAGAGGCACCTTCTATTACTGGACTATCTTGCTGAATGGCATGAAGAACTATATTACAAAAGGTATAATTATTCCTTTTGAAAATAGATAATAGAAGCTGGAGACGTATATAACCCGTGTATAAAATATTAGAAAATATTCTTACTATTCAGACTTTATATCCTTCATTAATTCCTCTACCGCTCTTTCTAACTGTTGGTCTATACCCTTGTCTATTTTTCCCGGCATATTCTTAACTTTTATGGTTGGTTCCGTCTGGTTATTCTCCATCCAGTTACCCGATTTGTCTTTGGCACTTACGGGTACGACTCCCCATACGCTTCCATCGGGTAGTCTCTCCCACCCTGCAAAACTACAGGTTCCAGGTACTGGCATTCCTACAGTTTTACCGATTTTAAGATCCGTATATCCACATGCAAAACAATGACCATCTGAATACATACTCTCATTAAGTAAAGCCAAGGTAGGTTTCGTCCATCTAGAAGTGGGCTCACCACCTACAACTTTAGCCTCCGTTTCGTAAGTGATAAAAGGTACCCCCGTAAAGAACATTGCAAGGTCAGCCACTAAGTCACCACCTCCATTAAATCGTGTATCTACAACCATGGCTTTTTTATCAAAATGTTTTCCCATCATATCCTGATATATACTTCTATATGGACCGTCCCCCATGCCTGGAATGTGCACATAACCTAACTGTCCATTGCTTAGTTTATCTACTTCGTTTTCGTTGATTTTCACCCAACGTTTATATAACAGGCTATTTTCTTTACGAAGAGTTATTGGCTTTACCGTAATAGTTTTTCTTTGATTCGTCTTTGGATCTAGTAGTTCTAATAGCGTAAACTTGCCAGCCTTTCTATTGAGATACTTCGCGATATCTTGATCCTTATCTATAACAATACCGTCTAGTTTTTCTATGATCATTCCAGCCTTCACCTTATGACTTGCCTTATCTAATGGACCACCAAGAATAATCTCATCTATGAGGATGCCATCACCTTCATGATCGTAATTTATAAATATACCTAGAGATGCTGTTGCATCAGCATTTTTTAACTTGTTTCCTCTATATCTAGCACCTGCATGGGAGACATTAAGTTCTCCTAACATCTCAGAAAGAACTTCCGTAAGTTCGTAGGAGTTTCCGAGTTTAGGAATTATAGGGGCATAGGCTTCATTCATAAGTTTCCAATCTATGCCGTGGAAATCTGGATGATAGAAAATAGCATTTGTTCTGATCCATACATGATTGTACATAGCTAGCCGCTCAGCAGCAGCATCATACTGCATTTCTCCTGATATTTTCACACCTTCTTTTTTCTCCTTGGTTAAGTCAATTTTAAAAATCTTACCACTCGATAATAGAAAGAGATTTTTCATTTCTTTATCCCATTCTAAATTTCCAAAGTTCGCACCTAGCTTAAGAACCATTTTAGTTTCCTTCGTTCTTAGATTAGTACTCCATAGATTCATTTTGTCTTCAAATCTAGAAAGGTAGTAGAGTGTGTCCCCTCCTTTAGACAGAACAGCATCCCCTAGTTTAGAAGAATGTATGGTCATCCGCTTGGTTCTATCTTTCATGTTTTCCCAGTCAAACTTAAGCGGTTTTACCTTAGCTTTCTTATCGTCCTTTTTGTCCTTCTTATCTTTTTTCTTGTCGTCTTTCTTATCCTCTTTTTTATCTTTTTCTAGTTCTTCTTTGATCTCTTTTTGTAATTTAAAATCATCCTCAGAAAGATTAAACTTATCCCAAGACTCTTGTGTGAAGAACATACTGTACACATCATATTCTGACTGTCCACTTGTAGCATAGGATTTCATTCCATCACGATTACTGAACCACAACATCTGCTGACCGTTATTTACCCACTTAGGAGAATTATCATAGTATCCACTTTCGTTAAGGTTTACACGCTTAGAACCATCAGCAGCCATTAGTAAAACTTCACTATTGTTGAGTGACATACTCCAGTCTACAAGAAGCCATTTAGAATCGGGGCTCCAAGTAAAATACTTATCTCCATCTCGCATATGAAATAAGTCATCTGGTGTCAGCAAAGTTACCTCTTGCTTAGTCTTTAAATTCAAAATCTTTAGAGTTCTTCTGTCTTCTATATATGCTAAGCTTTTACCATCTGGAGCATAAGCTGGTAGATAATTATCCTTATTGTTTTCTAAAACTGAAGTTTCTTTGACAAGCGTAGAAGCATAGAAAAAAGGTTCTTCTTTTCTTGTCTTTTCAGTTTTATAAATACTCCATTTCCCATTACGTTCACTACAGTATACAACTGATTTTCCATCAGGGCCCCAAGTTATAAAACGCTCTCGCTCCGGAGTATTTGTCAGTCTCTTAGTGTAAGACTCATCTACAGATGTTACAAAAACCTCCCCTCTTGCTATAAATGCTATTTCTTTACCATTAGGAGAGACAGCCATCTCATCTACACCACCGTTAATAGAGATATATTTATCATTGTTGTTGATATTCTGTGTTCTTATCTCTACTTCTACTTTTACAGGATCAGCACCGTTTTTCATCGTATAGATATCGCCATGATAACCGTATGCAATCGTCCCTGAACCAAAGCTTAGAAATCTTACAGGATGGAGTGTATAGTTGGTAAGCTTTTCATCGGCTATTTTAGCCTTTATATATCTTCTGTAAATATTAAAACTGCCGCTTTGTTCACCTAAATAATAGAAACTTTGATCATCTATAAAAATAGGTGATCTAGCCTCTGTATCTGTATCCGTAAGCATAACATGTGTATCTGAAGGCTGATCATATAACCAGATATCTCTTGTAATAGAGGAGTTCTGATGCTTCCGCCAGTTGTTTTCTCCACCTTTCTTATCATGATAAAGGAATTGTGTCCCATCAGTATTTATACTGATATTTTCTGCTGGAAAAGTGAAAACCATATCCACACCCCCACCTGAAGAAGGAACTGAATATAATTCTGCCTGAGACCTATGAGGATATTGTCTGTGATCAACATGATCTTGTCTAAGCGCGCCAAAATATACTAGACTATCATTATTAGAGAAAGAATATGGCTCTTCATTATTAGAGTGATAGGTCAAGCGTTCTGCTTCACCACCTTCAGAGCTCATAGAGTAGATGTCAAAATTCCCATAGCGATCAGATGAAAAAGCTATCTTACTTCCGTCGTTACTCCAGACAGCCTTGTGGTCGTGTGCTTCATGAAAGGTCAGCTGCTGTGCCCTACCACCCTCTGAAGCAATCTTGTAGAGATCTCCTTTATGTGTAAAAATAATCTCCGTACCATCTGGAGATATCTGTATAGATCTGAACCAATTATGTTCTGACTGAGCATATAATAACTGAGTACAACACACGCATAAGAGAACGAAAAATTTATTCATAATTTGACATATAATTGATGCCCTAATTTACATTATTTTTCAAGAATATAATCAATATCGAAATATTATGATAGGAAGGAATTCTTCTAAGCAGGTTCAAAATAAGGTTTCAAAAACCATAGACAAATCGCAGAAGCAATAGAAAAAGATGCAGCTAAATACCAATAAGCAGTAAACCCAACATATTCTATTACAGGAAGGCCAGATATAGGTGCGAACAAAAATGACAAAGCAAACATCATTGACACAACGCCCATATATTTACCCTGATTCTGCTCGTTAGCTCTTCTCATTGTTAATGAAGGTATCAGAGGAAAATTTATTACCTCACCTAACGCAACTAACAAACTATACAAGGCTATAGCTATCAGCGGATTAGGGACAAGGGACAGCAATATATAAGCGAGACCTATTAATAAGGCACCCATTACGAGTGGTTTGAAATATTTGTTTTTTTGTTCTATAATATAAACTAGTGGCATCTCTAGGAAGAAAACAAGCAAGCCATTTATAGTAAAGAAAATTCCGATCAATTTCTCATCTAGTGCGACTACTTCTTTGAAGTAGACAGGGACAGAGAATAGAATCTGAAAGAAGGCTATCATGTTCAACAGATTACAAAATAAAAATAGCATAAGTATCTTGTCTCGAAAAGGTGATGCTGCTTGTATTTGCTCCTCTTTACTGATCTTTTTCTTTTTGACATTTCTGTGATTCAGTACTAAAAAAAGAGCAATCAAAGCACAGAAACTAGTCAGCCCATCCCCGATAAACAACCATTTATATCCTACAGAACCAGCCAGAAAACCTCCTATAGCAGGACCTATAGCCACTCCTAAATTTATAGCCATTCTTAATAATGAAAATCCACGCGTCTTGTTCTCAGGTCTTCCCCATAATATCACAGCACTAAATGCGGCGGGACTAAACATACTAGAAAAAACTGCTGTAAGGACCATCCAGATACTCAGAAAATAAAAAGACTGAAAAAACAGAATACCTATAAAACCTATACCCATTCCTGTCAGGCTCATGGCCATAACTTTAAAATTTCCAATTGTATCCGTAAGATGTCCCCCGATATTAGACCCTATAAGTGCACCTAAGCCAAAACAAAAAAGTACGATACCAGACTGCGTTTTGCTATATCCTAATTGTGATGTAAGATAAAGACTCATAAAAGGTATTACCATCTCGCCGCATCTGTTCACTAGGTAGATGAGTGCAAGAAACCAGACGTCCCTGTTTAGTCCTTGAAAAGAATTTTTGTATAGTTGTATCAAATTCATATAAAACAAAAGCCCCGTCGATGCTTCGACAAGGCTATATTTTTTAAAGAAATAACAGACAAATCTTAGCCTCCTTGTGGAGTCTCATTATTTGAATATATATTTCTGTTTTTCATGTTAATATTAATAATTCGTAATTATCAGTAAAGCTATGTAAAAAATAGTTCTTATGCGTTACTGCAGTCATATATTTAATTTTAACTTTTTAGGATCTTATTTCAGGGAATACCATTAGATAAACGTTATGTAAAAAATTTACATTGAGATTCTTCTGAGCGATGTCCCTTCATCATAAATTAATTTACATGAAAAATCAACAACTAGTAGTTTGTATCCTTATGTTCTCGCAAGTGATCTTCTCACAGGATCTATCTTATGATCTTCTCATAAATGACTTAGAATTACATCCTATGCAGGATATCGCAAAGCCAGGATATTTGGAAACAATTATAGATCCTTCCTTCGGTACGAGTATAAGAAGAATTTCTAATGCGGCGGACGGAACATTTATTGTTCCAGTATATAGTACCATACAAGCATGGAATACTGATGAGTCACTTATGATCTTATATGATGGGTCAGTTGGTACACATCAGTTGCTAGACGGAACAGACTATACGTTTATAAGATACCTAGATGATATAAACCCTGATGATCTCGAACAACTTTTCTGGGATCATGAAGATCCAGACGTTTTATTCTATCTCGAATCAGGTAGTGATGATTTTATTTCTTATAATATTAATAGTCAAGTGAAAACAATTCTTGCTAATCTAGATGAGGTAACTACTAGCTGCACAGGGAGTATCAGTTTAGGAAATGATGTTCAGATGATGTCTTGGAATTCAGATATAATTTCATTCAGATGCAATAACGATGCTGCTTACTATTACCGTATATCCACAGGAGAGGTGACAGCTTTTAATATAACGGATATAGCGTACACTGCGCCTATGCCTGGACCTAGTGGTGAGCTATTTTATCATAGAAACAATGTCTATGACATGGATGGAAACCTACTATATAATCTTAATGAAAATAGTACAGAACATTCTTGTATGGGAAAAATGTCAAATGGAAACGACGCTCATTTTGCTATAGCTTTTGCCCAGGGTCCAGAGGGAGGTTGCCTAGGAGATATTATCGCTCATGATATAGTTACCGGCGCATGTACACCCCTCATAAGCCAAGAGCAGGGATATGATTATCCTCAGTCGGGAACGCACATATCTGCCGTATCGCATAACAATACTGATGGCGGTTGGCTAGCGGCATCTATGATGGGATATGACAGAGATGGTCAAGAATTATTAGATCAGGAACTTGTAATTGTAAAGGCGGACGGTGATAATCCTATTGTTTGTAGAATAGGCCATCACAGAAGTGACGAAGATCAGTTTAATTACTGGGGCGAGCCCCATGCCACCATAAGTCCTTCAGGGACTAGAGTATTATTTGCCTCAGACTGGAGCGGCGCAGAAGATGGTAACTCTGTAGACAGTTATATTGTAGAACTACCTATCTATGAAAACACAACCAGCCTAGCTGTAGAGTTTGATTTTATAAATTGCTATGAAAAAGATAATTACGTAGTAGTAGAATGGCAATCCGCTAGCGAGGTCAATCATGACTACTATGTCGTCCAAAAATCTAAGGATAGTAAACAATGGAGTTCTGTAAAAAAAGTTAATGCAAATGCTAGCCAATCTTTAGCTTCTTATAAAATTATAGATACAACACCGTATACTGGAAATTCGTATTATAGAATTGTCAGTGTAGATCAAGCAGCTAATCAAAGTTATTCTTCCATCTACCCAGTAAATGTTGAGACCTCAGAAATACTATTATTTCCGAACCCGTGTGCTGATATACTTAATGTAAAAATAAAGCGTAGCAATACAGGCGCCATGAAAATCGTAAATAGTATGGGGCAAGATATTACGGAAAGAGCTATAGTCATAGAGAAAAATAATGAACAGATTATACTCGATGTAAAGAGTCTTACAGAAGGTATTTATTATTTCTTATATAACGAGCAAAACATTCTTTTCTCTAAGATGTGAAATACAATAAGATAAATAGGACAAATAAGATGATATAGGGAAGGGGGTAATGGTGCAAATTACAAAATGAAAACATTACTAATAGACAAGAGTTTTTTCCATGATTGGTAAAAATCTGCCAGGAATAGAACTGAGCTTTTTTCTTGTTTCAATAAACCCCATATGCCTATAAAAACCAGATGCATAAGGATCTGACTCTAGCATAATTTTCTTGTTAGGAGCGTAGCTTACCATCTCTACGCAGTCCTCTACTAGTTGTCTTCCTAGACCTCGGCCGTGATAATCAGGATGGACAAAGAGATTGTCAAGTAAAACGGTTTCTAGCGATTTTATATAAAACGAATAATAGGCTATAATATTATCGTTCTCTACCAGCTTGTAGACTTCGTTTTTTTCTATGTAAGAGGGCGTGATGGTTAGATCCCCATCCCATCTATTAAGTAATTCACTACTATAGCCCCATGATGCCTTAGATATTTTAGTTAGTTGGCTTAGTGCAAGATGATCATTCTTGGATGCCGCTTTTATCATCATCTTTTTACTAACCTCTTTTCTTCCTACTTGATTTAGCATTGGGCTTAGATTTTGATTTAAAGCTTGATTTCGTTTTGGCTTTTGACTTCGATTTAGGATTAGACCTGTATGGCTTGTAGCTAGACTTTGCGCTGGGTTTAAATTTAGGATTATATGCTCTTTTCTTTCTTGATGGCGATGCCTCAGATGTTTTAGAAGAGTGCTCCATCTTCTTTTGCAATTCTTGTAATTCTTCTGGGGTAAAATTTCTCCACTGTCCCTCTTTTAGGCCACCTACACTTAGGTGCATAATCCTAGTCCTGACTAGTTTTTTGACATTGTAATCCAGATATTTACACATCCTTCTGATCTGTCTATTCAGTCCTTGTGTTAGTATGATTTTAAACTTGTAATCATTTAGTTTTTTGACCTCACATTTCTTGGTACGTGTTCCCAGAATAGGCACTCCTTTACCCATCTTTTCAATAAAGGTCGGCGTGATTACTTTATCAACTGTTACGATATATTCTTTCTGATGATTATTACCAGCTCTTAATATCTTGTTGACTATATCACCATCATCTGTAAGAAAGATAAGACCTTCTGACTGCTTGTCTAATCTACCTATGGGAAACAATCTATGTTTATGGTTTATATAATTTATGATATTGTTTTTCTCTGTAGTATCGGTTGTACATACAATCCCTACCGGCTTATTAAAAGCGATATATATGGATCTTTTTTTTCTTTTGACAAGTTCTCCGTCTAGTCTTACCTCATCTCCAGGCTGTACCCGATTAGTTATTTTGGCTTCTTTACGGTTTATAGAAACTCTACCTTGCTTGATATATTCATCAGCTTCTCTTCTAGAACAGAAACCTGTACTACTTATATATTTATTGAGGCTGGTAGAAAAATCATTATCGGATTGCACAGAATATATTTTAATCGATCACAAAGCTATTCAATTTCCAAAGGAATTCTGCTTAAATTAATTTTTCTCTCAATTTGCTTCTGATATTTCCATTCCACTCATCTCTAAGTATACTCAGAATGATACTATTTCGTCTTCCAGTAAGACTTTTACAATTAGATCTTAAGACACCTTCTACCGTACATCCGATACTCTTCATAGCAGCGATACTTCTCGCATTATTATTATCAGCTCTAAACTCTACTCTTTCCGCTCCTATCGTATCAAAAGCAAATTCCAATAATAAGAATTTGCAATGTTTATTTAACCCAGTTCCCCAATACTTTTCTCCGTACCAAGTATAGCCTAATTGCATGGTATCATGGGAGAGCTGAATATCATAAAATCTTGTACTTCCTGAAAATGCATCATATTGCTTATCATATACGATAAAAGGATAAGCGGTCCTGTTTGTACGCGACTCTAAAGCGAGACTCATGTAATTATCAAATTGTTTTTCTCCCCGAGCAGATAGTAAAGAATACTGCCAAAGATCTATTTCTCCTAATGCAAATGGTAAGAGATTTGCTCTATCGGAAGCTTCTAAAGGTCTCAAGAGCACTCTGCTGTCCTCTAGAGTATATTGTTCATCAAAGTTGAAATTCATAATAAAAGATTTGTTATTAACTCACTAAATCTAAGTTGCACTATCCATTTATTTCTCTGATCATATTTCTACCTAGCTGATACATATGGACTTCATCTGGACCATCAGCTATCCTTATCGATCTCGCATATATCCAGAAACCAGCGAGCGGCGTATCTTGACATACGCCCATCCCTCCGAAAGACTGTATCGCTCGATCCACCACAGTACAAGCCATCTGAGGCACTACTATCTTAATCATAGAAACTAAATCTTTTGCACCTTTGATACCGTACTTGTCTATCTTATCTGCAGCAGCGAGTGTGAGCAATCTAGCTTGCTCTACCTCACATCTAGACTTAGCAATATCTTGCCTTATACTACTATACTCAGATATCTTTTTTCCAAAAGTGGATCGGTCATGAACTCTTATGCACATCATGTCTAGCGCTCGCTGTGCAGCTCCTATTAGTCTCATACAATGATGAATTCTTCCAGGCCCTAATCTACCTTGGGCGATATGAAATCCATCACCTTCTGCCATGAGTATATTCGTAAGAGGAACCCTAACATTATCTAAACTTATTTCGCAATGTCCTTCTGGGGAATCCCAGGATCCATAAACCTGAAGTGGGCGGACAATTTCTATCCCAGGCGTATCCACTGGAATGAGTATCATAGATTGTTGCACATGTCGTGCTGCAGAAGGATCCGTCTTACCCATAACTATATAAAATTTAGTGTGTGGATTCATCGCACCAGAGGACCACCACTTAAGACCATTGATTATATATTCATCCCCTTCTTTTTTTATTTCTGTTTCTATATTGGTAGCATCAGACGAAGCGACATCTGGCTCCGTCATCAGAAAAGCTGAGCGTATCTTTCCATCCATTAACGGGATAAGCCATTTATTTTGCTGATCCTTTGTTCCGTATTTAGCGAGGACTTCCATGTTACCCGTATCTGGCGCAGAACAGTTAAACACCTGAGAAGACCACAACACACGACCCATTAACTCAGCAAGCGGAGCGTATTCCAGATTAGTCAGTCCAGGACTATAGTCACCATAATCTTTTGATAGAAATAGATTCCATAGTCCTTTAGCCTTCGCATTGTTTTTCAGTTCCTCTAATTGGGGAAAAACTTCCCAACGATTATTCTCTACATACTCATTATATGACTGCTCTAACGGAAAGATATACGCTCTCATAAACTCATCCACTCGCTGCTGTAGATCCAATGACCTTTCTGAAAAATCAAAATCCATGTGTTTTTATTTACTTGATTTATAATAGATATCCACCATCTGCTACGTAGGTTCCACCTGTACAATAACTGGATGCATCTGAGGCAAGAAATAGAGCAAGACCTGCTAATTCTTCTGGTTGTCCCATACGTTTTGCAGGAATATGATTGACAAACTTACTTAGCATGTCTTCATTATCCCATAAGACTTTACTAAACTTTGTCTGGATCAGACCTGGACAAATTGCGTTGCTCCGTATCTTATGTCTACCCCATTCTATCGCCTGTGATTTAGTAAGAGAAATTAGAGCCGCTTTGCTCATACTGTACATTGCTAATCCACTAGATGGACTGACACCTTCTATAGACGCAATGTTAATTACTGAGCCCGCTCCTCGCTCGATCATTTCCGGATAACATAGGTTTGATAGCATTAGGCAAGCTTTCAGATTAACATTCATTATTTTGTCAAACACAGCACTATCAGATTCTGATATTTTACCAAAAACAGGATTTGTGGCAGCATTATTTATTAGAATGTCTATACCTCCAAACTGCTTTTTCGTCTCTGAAACTAGATTTTCTAGAGCATCGCAATCTCCTACATGGCAGGCAATACCTCTAGTTTCTAAGCCTTCTCTATTAAACTCATCTGATACCTTGTCTAAGGTTTCTTGATCTCTACTACTTATTACGACACGGGCGCCATGTTTAGCCAGTCCATAAGCCATACTCTTACCTATACCTCTAGAGGCTCCAGTTATCAATGCTACTTTTCCCGACAGATCAAACATATCTTTTGACATAGAATTTATTTTACTTATTATATTTCTGAAGCTAAAATTGCAGCTTCTCTAATAGCACGTTTCGCATCTAATCGAGAAGCGTTTTTAGCACCACCGATAAGATGAATATTATCAGAAGATAGGTCGAGTTGTTGTGACAAGGGGTCATGAATTTCTTGTCCTGCACAGATCACAACATGATCCACTTCCAGTAGCTGATCTTTATCCCCTATTGATATTTCAAAACCCGCATCGGACATGGATTTGTAGATACAATTAGACAACATGTGGACTTCTTTTTTCTTGAGACTAGCTCGATGAATCCAGCCAGTTGTTTTCCCTAGATCTTTACCGTGCTTGCCTACAGATCTTTTGAGTAGGTAGATGGTTCTGGGTGAAGGTTCTTCCTCTGGTAATTTTTGTGCTCCTGGATTTTTGTATTCCATATCTACTCCCCACTCATCCATATAAGAATCGGTATCCATGAGCTCATGATTATCTACCGATAGATATTCTGCAACATCAAATCCAATACCGCCTGCTCCTACAACAGCTACTCGCTTACCTACCATAACTTTACCTTCCAATACATCCTTATAACTCACAACAGCGGGATGATCAGATCCCTCAAATTCTATTTCTCTAGGTAGTACTCCAGTAGCTAAGATCACTTCTTGATAGTTCATTTGATTAAGCATACTAGCTGTAACTTTGCTATTCAGAAATACTTCTACATTATATTTTCTTAGCATGGTTGTATAGTATCGAATGGTCTCGGCATAGTCTTCTTTCCCAGGAATTATTTTAGCCATATTGAACTGACCACCTAGCATAGAAGTTGCTTCATAAAGGTGTATTTCATGACCTCGCTCTGCAGCAATGGTTGCAGCTGCCAAACCTGCAGGACCACCACCTACAACTGCTATTCTTTTTTTATTATGCGTAGGAAGATAATTTAGTTCTGTCTCATAACAGGCTCTAGGATTGACAAGACAGGTACAACGTTGCATTGTAAATGTATGATCTAGGCAAGCCTGATTACATGCTATACAAGTATTTATCTCTTCTGTCCTACCTTCTTCTATCTTTAAAATAATCTCAGGATCAGCCAGAAACGGTCTAGCCATAGACACCATATCCGCATAACCTTCTGATAATATCTTATTTGCAATTTCTGGAGTATTAATTCTGTTCGTCGCAACAAGGGGAATACTCACCTCCCCCATTAACTTTTTGGTAACCCAAGCAAAGCCCCCTCTAGGAACGATGGAACCTATTGTGGGTACTCTAGCTTCATGCCAGCCTATACCGGTATTAATAATAGTTGCACCCGCCTTTTCCACTTCTTTAGCAAGCTGCACCACCTCTTCCCAGCTACTTCCATCCTCCACAAGATCCAGCATGGAAAGTCTATATATAATTATAAAATCATCTCCTACAGATTTTCTTATACCATCTATAATTCTGATAGGAAACTGGATTCTATTTTCATAACTTCCACCCCACCGGTCGGTACGTTTATTTGTTCTTTTTACAATAAACTGATTGATCAGATATCCCTCAGATCCCATAATTTCTACACCATCATAACCAGCTTGTTTCGCGAGACTAGCGCAGTGAATATAATCGTCTATCGTTCTGATCACATCTGCATCTGACAACTCTCTAGGTGTCATCATATTGATCGGTGCTTTTATAGGAGAAGGGGCAACTAATTTTTTACTGTAAGCATATCTCCCTGTATGTAAAATCTGTAGACAGATCTTCCCACCTGCCTCATGCACCGCAGAAGTTATGATGCTATGATCCTCCGCCTCATCATCAGTAGTAAGTTTACCTGAACCATCAGCAACACCACCCTCTACATTGGGAGCGATACCACCTGTAACAATGAGACCGACGCCAGCGCGAGCCCTTTCTGCATAGAAAGCGGCTGACTTTTCATGACCTCCAGGTATTTCCTCCAACATAGTATGCATGGAACCCATGATCACTCGATTTCTCAACTGGGTAAAACCCAAATCTACTGGCTCTAGTATTTTCTTAAACATCTATTTTGATTTTCTTAACTCTGGGTATAATACCAATTCTAGTTTAGAATGACGGTAATTATTTATTTTGTTCTTCATGTTCCTTCGTTAAAAAGCCTCGCCGAACCTATGGGTTCGCCTACGTTTTTTGCCTTGATCCATTTTGAACAATTCTAAATCCTTTTCCGTCATCTAAAAATAGAAATGGTATAAATATACAGATACTTAGAGACACTACATCTATGAAAATAATATAATTAGAGATGGCAGGACATCAGTAAGACCTTTATTTTTCCAACATTTGTAAGATTAGCAATAGCTAAAGATTTTTTTAGTAAATAAAAATAGCACTTAAAGAATATGACTTTTGCAGGTAATGGCGAATGCTAACATTACGATTTCATGATAGCAGGCAAGAATTATATATTATACCAATTCTAGTTTAGAATGACGGTTATTATTTATTTTGTTCTTCATGTCCCTTCGTTAAAAAGCCTCGCCGAACCTATGGGTTCGCCTACGTTTTTTGCCTTGATCCATTTTGAACAATTCTAAATCCTTTTCCGTCATCTAAAAATAGAAATGGTATTATAACTACGTATAATAAAGATCAAGACAAAATGAAACCTCACCACATACATAATCGTACAACAGATTCTTAGCAAAGAAAGATGAAGTGGCAGTCTTGAATGCAGTTCAGAGCCAAAGCGAAATGAATAACATATACTTTTTAAATAGTCAAGTAAAAAGCTAGAATTTTTGTGTGGGTATATTAAACCCCCTCCCACATCAGAAATGCCTTGAGAAATCCATCTATATCTCCTGCTAATACGGCATCCGTATTTCTATTTTCATATTTAGTTCTATGATCTTTTACTCTTCTATCGTCGAGCACATAAGATCTAATCTGGGAGCCCCACTCGTTTTTCATTTTCTTGGACTCTACCTTATCTCGTTCTGCACGTTTCTTTTCTAGCTCTACCTGATATAGCCTAGACTTAAGCATCGTAAGTGCTTTTTCTCTATTAAGATGCTGCGATCTTTCCTGCTGACATTCTACTGCGATGCCTGAGGGCAAATGCCTTACCCTTACAGCAGAATCAGTTTTATTGACATGTTGACCACCGGCCCCACTTGCTCTGAAAGTATCCCATTCTATATCTGCTGGATTTACTTCTATTTCTATGGTATTATCTATCTGAGGATGTACAAATACAGATGCAAAGGAAGTCATCCGTTTTCCTTGAGAATTGTATGGACTTATACGAACTAATCTATGTACGCCATTTTCTCCCTTTAGCATACCATATGCATAGTCACCTTTCACTTCTATTCCTACAGATTTCACCCCAGCAACGTCTCCATTTACTCTAGAGACTTCGGTAACTTTGAAGCCATTCTTCTCACCGTACATTACATACATTCTGTATAGCATCTCAGCCCAGTCACAGGCCTCGGTTCCCCCGGCTCCAGCATTAATTTCTAGATTGCAGGTGAGTTCATCCTCCTCTTGATTAAGAGTAGATCTAAATTCTACATCTTCTAAAACTTCCATTACAGAGTTATACTTAGCCTCTACTTCCTCCTCCGTACCTTCTCCCTCCTGTTGGAATTCGAAGAGGATTTCTAGATCATCCATCTGAGACTCCACCCTTGTATAATTCTTTATCCAGTTTTTGTGGACTTTTATTTCCTTGAGTATCAGTTCTGCTGCTTTTGGATCATCCCAGAATGTGGGATCCGCTGATTTTAGTTCGTTATCTTCTAGCTTATTTTTTCGTTCATCGACGTCAAAGATACCTCCTTAACAATGCCAAACGATTCTTTAACTCTTTGAGTTGATCAGAATTCATAAGTCCTTTTTTTAGGTCCTGTTAGTAAAAAACATTAAGTATCTCCATGTAAAAAATTAGTTCAGAATTAGGTGGAATGATTGGAGGAGAACCTCTTTCTCCGTAGGCTAATTCTGATGGTATAATTAGTAGAGCCTTATCATTTTTCCTTAGCTTAGTCAGTCCTATTTCCCATCCAGGAATAACACCGCCTCTACCTAGATTGACATTAAAAGCTCTTCCATACTTGTAGTTATTATCGAAGGGAGTACCATCTGTGAGGTAACCAAAATAGTTAGCCTCCACAACTTGTCCAGGCTTACCCGTTTCTCCTTCACCTTTTTCAAGGATAATATACTTCAGTCCTGATTCTTCATCCGTCTGAATATCTCCTTTGTATTTTCCATCTATATAATTTTGAACCAGCGCTTTCGCCTTAGCTTGTTCTTCTTCTTCCCTAGCTTTTATTTCCATAGAACCACGCTCTGCTTCCTGTCTCTCAGCTTCCATTTTAGCTTCGAAAGTCGCCTGATCTATTACCTCAGTTGCTACGATCTTATATTTCACGAAACTTGATTTCATCATTTCCGGTGTAGCATTAGGGATAGAATCGGTAGGAATTATAAGTGAGGCATGATCACCAGCACCTAACAATGCTATCGTTTCCATGACTGGATTAGGTGCGTCTTTAGAAACACCTCCTTCAGCGATCTGTATGACTAGTGGCTCTGGAGCATTTTCATATGACTGAAGAAGAGAATCCTTATCATCAAAGATCTTCAGATCGAAATAAACAAAATCCGTTTCTTGAGATTTTTCTGCGGCTACATCTTTGTCTATGACTACTTTATAACCTTGTGAGGTTAATATAGTTGGTTCTGAAGAACAAGCAAATAGGAAAATAGCTAAGAAAAAAAAGCAAATATTCTTTAACATAAGTTTTGTAATTATTTATTTAAATATACTGTGGAAGTACTTTTTTGAATCGAGCGATAACGTCTTCTAATTTGGCGTAAGCCGCACCTCCTGACGCATTCTTATGACCACCTCCATTGAAATGATTGTTAGCCAATTTTTGCACTGATATATCTCCTTTAGATCTGAGAGATAGTTTTACAATAGTAGGTTGCTCAGTAATAAATGCAGCCACTTCAATGCCACTTATCATCAGGAGATAATTTACTATACCCTCTGTTTCTCCTCTTTGTATCTTAAAATCTTGATAGTCTTGCTTCGTCAGATGAATGATACCCGCTTTAAATTGAGGCAGAATTTCCATTCTATTAGCTAGACAATGTCCTAGAATCCTGAGTTGTTTCTCTTCTATAGAATTAAATATTTTATCCTGTATGAAGTAGTCATCCACACCTGCTTCTTTAAGCTTAGATGCTACTTTATAAGTCCTAGGATTTGTTGAGTATTTGAATGAGCCTGTATCAGTGATAATCCCTGTAAGCAAACTTGCTCCTATCGAAGGATTTATTTTATTGGTTTCTCCTAGGTCTTCTATAAACTGAAACACGAGCTCACAAGTAGAACTAGCAGTTGTGTCACTAAATACATAATCTGCAAATGGCTCTGGATCTAAATGATGATCTATAAGAAACTTCTTAGCCTTAGACGCATAGACATGTTCTGCCATCTTATCTATACGCTCTAAAGAATTAAAGTCCAAGCAAAAAATTGCATCAGCTTGTTCTATAGCTTTAACTGCGGCTTCCTGGCTATGATCATATATTATCGAGCTATCTACTCCTTCTATAAACGAGAATATAGGCGGATAATCACTAGGGAATATTGTTTTAACAGAATGCCTATTAAGTTGTAAATATTCTTGTAGAGCAAGACTAGAACCTATAGCATCACCATCGGGATTTCTGTGTGAAATAATGACGATACTCTTAGGGTAATTCAGAAAAGTTTTTATTTCTCTCAATTCATCCATATAAGGGCGAAATTGCACAATTTATACTTATAAATCAAATAAAGTTACTAGATATCTACTACGATTTCAGTTCTTTTATACCTACATTTGCGCCATTAAATAAAATAACATAAAAATGGCAACGAACAGAACATTCACGATGATCAAACCAGATGCAGTAAAAGCTGGGAATATAGGGAATATTATACAGATGATTAATGCGGCAGGATTTTCGATAAAGGCAATGAAATATACTAAATTGAGTGCCGAAAAAGCGGGAGAATTCTATGCAGTGCACAAGGAAAGACCCTTCTACGGTGAGTTAGTAGAGTTCATGTCTTCTGGACCTATTGTCGCTGCAATATTAGAAAAAGATAATGCAGTAGAAGATTTCAGAAAATTAATAGGAGCAACAAACCCAGCAGAAGCTGCGGAAGGAACAATAAGAGCTAAGTATGCTTCTAGTATAGGTGAAAATGCTGTGCACGGATCTGATTCTGACGAAAATGCTCAGATCGAAGGATCATTTCACTTTGCTGGAACAGAGAATTTCTAAGTTGAGGATCTAGTTATAACTTATTCCTTTACGTTTTTTGATGTCATGTAAAGCCTAGGGTGTAAATAAACTTTTACTAGGTATTAGTGACTGATTGTATTACAGATATATCTAGAACCACAGTTCTAATACCAATTCTAGTTTAGAATGACGGTAATTATTTATTATGTTCTTCATGTTTCTTCGTTAAAAAGCCTCGCCTAACCTAAGGGTTCTTTGCTAGCCCGCCCGCTTAGCGCTGTGCCAGCCGTATGCAAGGAGGCAGGGTTCTTTCATTTAAAGCACTTTCGTACTTTATTGGACTACGTCGAACTCATTCGTTCTTGCCTTGATCCATTTTGAACAATTCTAAATCCTTTTCCGTCATCTAAAAATAGAATTGGTATAAATACAAGTGAAACGCTAAAGCAAATAAGGGAATTCGGTCCATTGGATCATATGGACTAATTGGGTCTAAATTAAGCGGGAAAACCGATTCTTCTGAAGCGGATAAGTCGCCCTTGCTACAACCCATATATTCACCGAAGAAGCAAGAAGAATCAAATAAGAGTTAGTGATATCATGAACGTGATGGGTATAAGAAAGAAATAGTAATATTGCAGCTATAGGTAGTGCGTGAGAAAATTATTATTCCTTTCTTATTTCTTCTTCGCAAGGCACAGACTACACGACCCAGCTAAAGTTATAAGACTCTTGAGGTATTTTTATTCTTGTTGATATTTTTTGTAAACGCTCTGGAAGTTTCATAAGGTAATCTCTAGATCTCTGCGCTCTATCAGTTAAACTTCTTAGATCACCGACTTTCCAAGCCCTCAATAAGTACTTGAGAATATTTATGTAATCTTGTGTCGTATACACATTTAAACGCTGAGCAGCATCAGAGAATACTTCAAATAAATCACCAGCCTCTTGACCTGCTTCTCTAAGTAAACTATTAGGCATAACGATCTTCTTACGCATCATGTCTTCAAGAGCAATGAGCAATTCGCTCGCATCAAGTTCTATAATCCTGCTAACAAAATTAATGTAAGCTCCAGCATGTCTGGCCTCATCGGCCGCTATGACGGAACAAATTTTAGCTAGATCATCATTTCCTGCCTTTCTAACTAGAGATGAGACCCTCTTATGAGAAATATTAGTAGCTAGTTCTTGAAAACTTGTATATATAAAATTTCTATAAGGATCGAATCCTGTTCCTATATCTAATCCATCTGTAATAAGGTACTGAGTCGAAATTTCTAATTGTCTCATATTTACTCTACCTGACATATAGAGGTACTTATTTAACAGATCTCCGTGTCTATTTTCTTCAGAAGACCAGGCTCTGACCCATTTAGACCAACCATTATTTCCATCTTGATCTACTCCCTCTACATTCATAAGCCACGACTCATAAGTAGGTAAAGCTTCTTCCGTGATCGTATCTCCTATCAGAACTACTACTAGATCATAGTTCAGTTCTCTAGAGAGTTCTTTTATCTCTCTTACCTTCTCTATGAAATTATCATCACGAGAATCTGGTAAGAAATCTTGAGGCTGCCAATTTTCTTCTACAGGATTCAGGTATTGTATAAGCAGGTCATCCATTGACTTTTCTATCGTCTGCATAACTTCCAGACGGATATTTGACAATTTCATGTTATAATATTTTGCTTAATGATACATTAAAGTTAGAATAGTAATTTAGTTTGCTAATATAAGGGAGTTCTATAACAGATGCAACATACGAAAAAATCCATATTTTAATTGCTACTTATAATTAGGATTATAAAAAAAAAGACTTGAAAACAATAATATACAGACCTATATTTTTTCTAAAAATCCTGCTAAATTTTGAATAACACGCATATTATCGAGCAATAGAGTGAGAAGCGTCCATTTTACATAAATGAATATAGTTTACATTAGTATACCATAAAAAGTCAGATAATTAACACTTCGTGATTTTAATTATGTAGATTAAATTCTTATTCCTTCAATTAAAAAGATTACTTAAATTAATAGGTGTGATTAAGGAAATTTTATTGAAACTTCCATACAAACTCTTCTTATACTTAACTATCACAGGTATAATAGCAAATATTTCTGTTATAGGAGTATCTCTTCTTTATAGTAATCATGTACTCGTCTTATATTGTTCAATAATCTTAGTCTTATCGATAATCGCCATCATTATAATGCTACTCAGTCCTAAAAGGCTAAAGACTTCAGTCCATATGTTACTTTTAACATACTATATTGTCTTTCTGCATGCTTCATTTTCAACTATTGGTTATCTTCCTTTAACTTTAGTTTTTCCAATAATTATAGGACTGTCATTCGTATTTTATGAAAATTTCTATATCAAAGTATTTTACTGCCTATTATGTTGTATAGCAGCAGTTATAAGCTCTAGCCTTCAGTTACAATTTATCGAAACCACTAACAATTATGTCTTGCTTAGCTCTGGCTTGATTTGTCTATTTTTGATGATTGCTTTTTCTCTTCTAACTCTTTTGCAGTCTACGTATTATCTAGAGCATAGGATAGCACTTGAAGAAAATGAAAAGAAACTTATAGAACAGAAGAAAGTATTAGAAAAATACATACAATCAAATATAAAGCTAGAACAGTTTGCGCATATTGCAGCGCATGATCTAAAGTCTCCTCTTAGGAGTATAAGTAGTTTCTCGGGTTTGCTAAAACTAAAAACATCGCATAAGTTGTCAATTAAAGAGCTGGAGTACGTAGATTTCATAGAAAGTTCAACAACTAAAATGAATGAGTTAGTAGAAGATCTACTTGTGTTTTCTGCTGTCAATGCACAGGAATTAAAACTCAGTAATTTCAATCTTCAACATCTGATAGATGAGGTATTAAGCAATCTAGAATTCCAAATTACAAAAGAAAAGGTAATCATAAATGTAATGGGTTGCGATGTAAATATTCTTGCAGATAGAATCAAATTAAGACAGGTATTCCAAAACCTTATAAGCAATTCAATAAAGTTTAGAGCGTCAGATAGAATTCCTGAAATTACACTAATTTATCGTGAAACTCAAAGCACGCACTTCTTCGCTATAGCAGATAATGGAATAGGTATACTTGACAAATATAAATCTAAGGTTTTTAAAGAATTCAAACAATTGCATCCTGAAAAATACGAGGGGACGGGGATGGGTCTAGGCATTGTTAAAAATATTATAAATCGACATTATGGAACTATAGAAATTTCCGATAATCTTCCATTTGGTCTAAAAGTGGAATTTACAATACTCAAAAATATGGTAAAGGGGCTCCCATAAACTTGGCTTGTGAAATGAACTATTCCGAAGAATAAGATTATTTTGCTCTTCTATTTCTATCTATCAAAAATCTACATATGTTACTCCTCTGCCTCCCATTTCGTCCTCGGGGTGCCATATCTTTTTGACATCCTTATATTCTCTGAGTTTCTTCTTTACCATTTTGCTAAGAACTCCTGAACCGACACCATGCACAATTTTAACCCTACTGAGATTTCCGATAAGCGCATTATCTAGAAATTCTTGTACAAACGCTAGAGCATCCTCATAATTGTAGCCCATTATATCTAGATCAGTTTCCGTAGCACCTTGTTTATGGACTAAGTCAGTCTTGATACTCTTTCTTGCTCTAAGATGTATAGGCTCATTAGCTGGCAACAATTCATTAAGTGGTACTAGCATTTTCATCATACCCATCATGAGCTCTACTTTCTTTTTTTTGATAGATATAATTTCTGCGATCTGACCACCTGTTTTTAACTTTACAAAGTCCCCTTTACGAAGTTGATTAACATCAAAATTACTTTTGACCTGTAATGTTTCTCTCAAAGGATGTATTTGAGAACTTAATGACGACTTTTTATCTCTAACTGATTTTGATAATTCCTTTGCTTTTTCTAGGTTTTGAGTTTCTCTAAGTTCCTTAATTAATTTCTGAATTTCCCTATCTGACTCTGCTGTTGAGAATAGCTCTTTTTCTTTCGCTTCTAATTTTATTTTTCTTCTTCTAAAATCTAAATCCTTATTCATGCTCTCGTATGTAGCAATTAGTTTTTTCAGGCGGTCTTCTTTATTTACAAGCTTGGTTAACTTAGTCTCTAGCTCTTCTTTTTCTCTGACTAGGTCTATCAGCAGATCGTCTATTGCTTTGCTGTCTTTGCCTGCCTTGTTTTTAGCGTAAGCTAGTATCTTATTATGCAAACCTATACGTTCTGCTATCTCAAAAGCAAAGGAACTTCCGGGTTTGCCTATCTGTAACTGGTATGTAGGTTGGTGATTTACATGATCAAACAACATAGCACCGTTCAGTATACCCTTTGCATTATAGGAATATACCTTAAGGTTAGAATAATGGGTGGTGATCACACCAAAAACTTTCTTCTTATTAAGTCTATCTAGAATTGCCTCCGCTATGGCGCCACCTATCTTAGGATCCGTTCCAGAACCAAATTCATCTATAAGTATCAATGTGTTATTATCTGCTTTTTCCATCATATATTTCATGATGTTCAGCCTGGAACTATAGGTACTCAGATCGTCTTCTAGAGATTGCTGGTCTCCTATATCTGCAAACAATCGCTTAAAGATACAGACAGAAGAATCGCTATCTACTGGTATCAAAAGTCCGGCCTGGAGCATGGTCTGCAGTAGTCCCACAGACTTCATCGTTATAGACTTCCCACCTGCGTTAGGTCCACTGATAACTAGCATCCTATTATCCGTATTTAACTCCACGGTAAAGGGTACGGTTTTCAGCTCCAGCGTCTTATTCTTAAGCAGAAGTAATGGATGGTAAGCTTCCTTAAGATATAATTTCTGATCTTCGTTAAGCTTAGGTTTTTTACCATCGTAACTAATAGCAAACTTAGCTTTGGCTCTGATCAAATCTAGGCGTATAATTATCTTTTCCCATAACTCAAACACCTCTGCAAAAGGGCGCAGATCATGACATAGATCCTTAAGTATTCTGTAAATCTCTTGTTTCTTCTGTAGCTCTAATTCGAACAAGTAATTGTTTATAAAAATAACCTCATCTGGCTCTATGAATACCGTCTTACCTGACGCAGATTCATCCAGAATCATTCCCTTAATCCGACGTTTATGATCACTCGCTACACTAAGTACTCTCCTACCGTTCTTTACACTTTCTGCATTATCGGTGAGTAATCCTGCTTGCTTAAGTTGTTTTAATCTATCGGCAAATATGAGAGAAGCTTCTCTTTCTTTAGACTTTATCTCTTTGAATATTTTGGCTAGAGCTGGAGATGCATTCGGCTTAATATTACCTTCTGCATCGAATATATTATCTATAAGCTTGTTCAGAGACTTATCTATAATAATCTGATCAGCTATTACATATAGAACTGGATATTTTTTTTTGTATTCGTTTGTAAAATGATTAATAATTCCTTCAGCGAGCGCAATAATTCGTTGGATTCTAAAAATGGCTTCAACCTCTAGTACATAACCATCTTTTTTTAGTAGATAAATATCCTCTTTGACAGATTCATAACCATAAAAAGGTATTTCTTCTTGCTGATCTATGGAAGATAAATATTCTCGTGTTTCTTCTAGGAGCGATTCTATTTTATGTAAATTATTGTACAAGCTTAGCTGGAGCACTCTTTGCTTAGATGCAGAACCTAAACAATATTGCGATAATAATTCTAAAATTTTATCAAACTCTATACTGGAAAATACATCCTGAGGGTATAAGTGCATGTAATTATGATCTTAACTTTAATATTAGATAACAAAACTATTAAGCTTTTATAGTAAACTATAGTATGATTATAAAAGGATACAAATATATTTGTGAATTGTTGTCAAAAAAATTATATGAGAGGAAATATTTTTGGAAAAGCGTTCAAGATTACTACATATGGTGAATCTCATGGGCCAGCGATAGGTGTTACGATAGATGGATGCCCATCTAATCTAGAGATATCACAGTCTCTTATACAGGAGGAAATGGATCGTAGAAGACCTGGTCAGTCTAGTATAGTGACACAAAGGCAAGAGGGAGATACTATAGAAATTTTATCTGGTGTGTTCGAAGGTAAATCAACTGGAACGCCTATCTCTATTCTCATCAGGAATAAGGATCAAAAATCAAAAGATTATAGCCATATCAAAGATAGTTACAGGCCTTCGCATGCTGATTATACCTACAATAAGAAATATGGTAATAGAGACTACAGAGGAGGTGGAAGATCTTCTGCACGGGAGACTGCAGCTAGAGTTGCTGCAGGGGCCATCGCTAGACAATACTTAGCTTTATCCAATATCGAGATCAATGCATTTGTTTCTCAAGTAGGCCATATAGTATTAGAGAAAATACCCACGACGTTAAATAGAGCACTTATAGAGCAAAATATCATCAGATGTCCAAATCCAGAAACTGCTACTCAGATGATAGACTATATAAAATTAATAAAGAAGGAAGGAGACACTATCGGAGGGGTAATAACCTGCGTTATTAAAGGCTGTTCGGTAGGATTAGGAGAACCAGTTTTTGACAAATTGCATGCAGACTTAGGAAAGGCGATGCTAAGTATAAATGCTGTAAAAGGATTCGAAATAGGATCAGGGTTCTCAGCTGTAAGTATGAAGGGTTCAGAGCATAATGATGTATTTGTAACAAAGGATAATTTAGTAACTACTAAAACCAATTTCTCAGGTGGAGTCCAAGGAGGTATTTCCAATGGAATGGATATTGTATTCAGAGTGGCATTTAAACCTGTAGCAACCATTATGAGAGACCAGGAAAGTATAGATAAAGATGGAGTAAGTACTGTTGTAAAAGGGAAGGGACGGCATGATCCATGTGTTGTTCCTAGAGCAGTTCCTATTGTAGAGGCTATGAGTTCATTAGTAATTATAGATCATCTTCTTAGACAAAGAACCACATTAGCCTAAAATTTAATTGATTATATAGTATAGACTACCTATTATAAAATTAGTAGAAAACCATGATTTTAATCTAAATAATTTGCTTAACTTTATAGTACAAGGACATAAACACCCATTGTCTATAGTGAAATAGGCAATACCCCACTAAATCAAGGTTGACATAAAAATTAATCTTGTAGAGCATCTCTAAACGAGATGCTTTTTAATTAATGGACAACGCTTACAAAATTCGCAAAGCGATTTCCTTACTAACTGAAAAAAGTTTTTAAAAAACAGTCTCTCTGATTCCTTTCCACATTTTGATCAAGATTATGGATAAGATCGTAGCAATGATGGTCATTACAACGGCCGTAATTATCTCTCCGTAAATCCAATAACCTGTAGCGAACAAGATGCTGTAAATCAATGTCGTAGCAACAAGCATAGCTGCTATGCCTTTAGGTATGACCCAATCACTTCCATTTTCTTCTAATCTAACATTATCTGTAATAGCTTCTTTAACTACTCTACTCCATCCTGGTCCTCCTGGCTGGACTTTATTATAAAAAGATCTGAGCACATCTTTATCCTCAGGTCTAGTAAGATAGGTTACCGCTATCCATACAATCGTGGTGATCAAGACAATAAGTGGAAATTCAAGATATTTTGGTTCTAATTCTACTTCTAAAAAGATTATAGAAACTACTCCAGAACATATCATTGCCGATATTTCACTCCAGGCATTAATCCTCCACCAAAACCAACGGAGTATAAATATTAATCCAGTACCTGCACCGAATGCAATGATAAACTTAAAAAGTTCTAGAGCATCCTGGAGATATAAAGCAAAGCTTGCGCTTAAAATCATAAGAACGACAGTCGAAAGTCTCCCTACCCTCACTAGTTCTTTTTCGGAAGCATCTTTATTGATCTGCTGAAGATAAAAATCATTGACAATATAAGACGAACCCCAATTAAGATGAGTAGAAATCGTAGATATATATGCTGCGATAAGAGAGGCTAAGACTAAGCCTAGAAGTCCTGAAGGCATCTTAGTAAGGATAGCTGAATAACCTAGGTCATGCCCTAGTTTGTCAGCGGTTACTGCTGGGAATGCCTCCTGAAGACTATTCAGATCAGGATACACAACTAGAGAAGCCAAAGCTACTAATATCCATGGCCAAGGTCTCAGAGCGTAATGTAGGACATTAAAAAAGAAAGTCGCGCCAATAGCGTGATTTTCATCCTTAGCTGCTAACATACGCTGGGCGATATAGCCTCCGCCACCTGGCTCTGAGCCAGGATACCAAGCACTCCACCACTGAACAGCAAGCGGAATTATAAGTAAAGAAACTAATGCCTCTTTATTAGTAAAATCAGGTAATATAGATATTTTTCCTGCGACATTGGGATGTGCTAAAAGCTTTTCAATACCTCCGACTTCAGGTAGATTTACTGCATAATATGCTGCTCCTATAGCTCCTGCCATAGCTAGAAAAAATAATAGAAAATCTGTGTAAACAACTCCTCTAAATCCTCCCAGTGTGCTAAAAACTACTGTAACAAATGAAGCTATACCTATAGTTTCAAGCGGAGATAGTCCAAGCATAACCTGACCTATTTTGATAGCTGCAAGTGTCACCCCTGACATGGCCAATACATTGAATGCAATACCAAGATATAAAGATCTAAAAATTCTAAGAAACTTAGCTGGTTTACCGCCGTATCTCAGTTGATAGAATTCCATATCTGTTTTGACATTTGATTTTCTCCACAATCTTGCATATACAAAGACAGTAAGCATTCCTGTAATCAGAAAAGCCCACCATTCCCAGTTAGCAGAAACCCCTCTTTCTCTGACAAGATTTGTTACAAAATTAGGCGTATCCGTAGAAAAGGTTGTTGCCACCATGGAAAGACCGAGTAACCACCAGGGCATTGTCCTTCCTGAGAGAAAAAACTCTGTGGAACTCCTACCTGCCTTACGTGATGTATATATGCCTATACTCAGGGTTACTGTCAAAACAGCTGCAACAATCGTCCAATCTAAATTACTTACATGCATCGTAAAGAAATATTATTTGAGTTAAGATATATTTCTTTTTTTATTCCAAAGAAGAAATCTAATTATATTAGATTGCAGCTTCAATAAATAGTAAAACAATCAAAAGTTCGGCTACTGTTATTCTATATAAAAGATCCATTTGCAGTTATACAAGTTGGGTTATTAGATAAAGAATCACCTAGTCGTGGACCTGTCTCTCTAGCATTTTTTAAAAGCATGCCTAATTTATCTCAAACCTGATATTGATCATAGTCCTACGGCACATGTATTGAGGTTTTTTTGAACTACTTTAGCTATTCGGTAATTTTTTTTTATTATCTTATTTTAAAACTAAGCTAAAATACCTGAAAAGCCTTTAATTGAAAATTTTATTATAAAGTGATGCAACTATTTTGTGAAATATGCGAATAGATCTATGTAATACGTAATTAAGAAAAATTTTAATAATCAAAAAAGATGCATATGAAACAAATTTTCCAAATTTTATTTATTGTAGGAGCAATAAATTTTAGTTTATCTGCTCAGGTACCCGCTATAGCCCCTGACTTTACTGTAGAAGATATTAATGGTGAAACATATAATCTTTATGAGATATTAGGAAGTGGCAAAACCGTAATATTGGATTTTTTTACCACATGGTGCGCTCCTTGCTGGAATTATCATAACGGTAAAGAACTATCGAAGATGTGGGACTTACATGGTCCGAATGGATTAGATGATTATATGATTATATCGATAGAGAGTGATGTCTTTACTGATTTAGATGATATAAGGGGTACAGGAGACAATACACTTGGTGATTGGACAGACGAGGTTTTCTATCCGATAGTAGACAATGATCAAATCCAGAATCTATATAATGTAGTAGGATATCCTACCTACGTACAAATTTGTACTGACAGAACCGCAGTCGATGTTCAAAGAGATTATGCAAATCCAAATAGCCCTGAAGTAGAGGACTATCAAGCTGAAAGACTAGGGTGTTCTGTCCCTGAATTTGCAAATGATATCACAGCATATGCTTATAACGCTTATGATCAAGATATTTGTAATGAAATTACTTTTACGCCTAGTGTGGATATGAGAAATAGTGGTTCAGAAGTTTTAACTTCATGTAAAGGTCAGCTTTTTGTCGATAATGAATTAGAGCAAGAAGTTGACTGGAATGGAGCGTTGAACTCTTACGCACATACCAGTTTAATTTTTGATGATATCTCAATTTCTGAAGAAACTAAGTTAGAGATAAAATTATCTAATCCTAACGGATCTGATGATTCTGATCCATCTGATAATGCTGTAACAGAAAGACTAGATGATGCAAAAATAACTTTTTCTAGTGAACTGGAACTAGATATAAGGACAGATTTCCGTGGATCAGAAACGTATTGGGCTATCTTAGATGCTAATGAAGAAGTAGTCGCAGAAGGAGGTAACATTCTAGTAGGATTAAATAATATAGGTAATATAAATTCATCAGCTCCCGATCATGCTTCAGCCTATGGTAATAACCAATCCATAAAAGAGACGATCAATCTAACTGAAAATGGGTGTTATACACTGGTAATTACTGATTTCAGCTCTAATGGTATGTGTTGTTTATGGGGAATCGGTCGATACGTACTTAAAGATAAAGATGGGCAGGTATTAGCAGTAGGAGGAAGTTTTCAAGATGAAGTGAGACACAATTTTAGATTCGAAGGAGGAACAAGTTCTGCGAGCTCAGAACTTTTAGATGCAAATTTCACTGTTTGGCCTAATCCCGTAAGTGAGATGGTAACTATTAATTTTGAAACCATTAAACCAGTAGATATTGAGGTTCAGCTCACAGATCTATATGGAAAAAGACTTCAGTTTTCTAACAAACTTATGGTATCCGGAAGAGATGTAGTTAGTTATGATGTAAGCACATATCCAGCTGGAATTTATTTTATATCAATTAAGTCAAAAACTGGAATAATTAGCAAGAAAATCATCATAAGCCAATAATCTAAAATAAATTTATACCTATATACAAAATCAAGAATTATGAATAAATTATACACTTTTTACAAACTTTGTGCATTTGTCTGTATTTGCGTTGTCTCAACTATCACCTCCGTCAACGGACAATCATATGACGATTGTACAGATGCTTATGATATTACTAGTCTTATTAATAGTATGCAAGAAGGTGATATCACTACAAGCATTCAGTTTGATAATACTAACGCTACAGGGGGCGAAGAAACGAATCCTGATTTTTTAATATGTTTGTTCGACAAGGTTATAGAGAATTCCTTATGGGTTACGTTTACAGGTGATGGAAATTCTTATGTAATAGGAACGACGGAGTGTGGGGCTACAGAGAGCGAGTACCTCAATACTAGTCAAGCTATAGTATACAAAGGCGATTGTGATAATTTAGAGTTTATATCATGTAATGAGTTTCAACAAGAATCACAAGTTCCAAACGATTTTACCTTTAAAGCATATTTAACCACTGAAGTAGGTGTCCAATATTACATGTTATTAGATGGTTCAGATGTTACGTTTGAGCCTGATTGGAACGTTGTAGGGAAATTCTGTCTAGAGATAGAGCAAAGAGCAGCTTTGAGTTGTGGTGATGAGAACTTATCCTTCACTTGGAAAAGAGAGGAAGGTTTAGATAAATATATCTGCTGGGAAGAATTTCATACATTAGAGGTAGTAGAGATGATTGTACCTAATGGAACTACAGACCCTGAAAAAACTACTGGATACATTATGGTAGTATCTTCTGAAGATTTAACAAATGTCGATGATCCTTATAATGCACCAGCAGCAGCAGTGTATTGTTGTTCTGCCGAAGCTGATCGTATAACAAATTATTGGCATGGTATTACTGGAACTTTTGTAGGTCCGCACTTTATAAAGTGGTACTATTATTTTAACGCACCTTTTCAAGTAGAGCCAGGATTTGAGAATTTGCCGGATATAAACGGTGCTGATTGCGTAGTTGAATCTAATCAGCTAGATATGTTTTTTATGCCAGAGGAATCAGATTTAGCTATTACTAGCGCAACCATTACAAATTCTACTTCTGCTCAAGGTAACGGAGAGATATCATTGACAGTAACAGGAGGTGCGGGAGAATATGAAATATTTTGGGATAATGGAGCGTCTGGATCATCTATTGATGGATTAGAAGTCGGCGATTACACCGTATCTGTAACAGATATATCTTTTTGCTTTCCACCTTTAGAATTTACATATTCTATTACAGGGACTACATCTGCAAAGGATATCAATGAAAATGATCAGATTTTAATTTATCCTAATCCTTCCAATGGGTTAATTTATTTAACTTCTGATAAATTTTCTGGACAAACCAATATTATAATATATTCTATAGATGGGAAAGTAGTATATAATGAAAGTAGAAATTTCTATAAGGATTCTCCTAATGAAATCGACCTTAATGGCTTAGAGTCAGGTATCTATATGGTAAAATTATTTGATGGCGAAAATATCGCAGATCAGAAACTGATAATAAGTAAATAAGTAATACATGATTATATGAAGCTCAGCTATACTGACTTTCATGCGATGTTCTCCACGAGAGAATAAAGTCTGTTACTTCATTTAGTACTACTGGACACAATGGAGAAATATAATTTATAGAAGATCGGTAATATTAATCTTTTTGATTACGTAGAAGGCAAAGTTTTTTCATACTTTATAGAATGTGGCGATCTACCTAACAGTAGTTGCCTCATTCTTTTTAAAGAACAACGAAATGATGAGTTGAGACCTGTCATAAATTATACCATTTCTATTTTTTGATGACGGAAAAGGATTTAGAATTGTTCAAAATGGATCAAGGCAAAAAACGTAGGCGAACCCATAGGTTCGGCGAGGCTTTTTAACGAAGGAACATGAAGAACAAAATAAATAATTA